>Ga0126383_10000028_pt1 | contig 73414 bp, 68 predicted proteins | sample PanSoiMetPlot_35_FD_96882 | JGI IMG/M metagenome (GOLD analysis project Ga0126383, IMG submission 96882) | Tropical forest soil microbial communities from Panama - MetaG Plot_35 | ecosystem: Environmental > Terrestrial > Soil > Tropical forest > Bulk soil | place: Panama | collected 2016-02-17 | reverse complement strand
GTCCTCTGCTACGCCGCCGCCGGCGTCACGATCCCGCGGATCTCGCCCTATGTCGTGCGCGTCACGTTCACGCTCTGGCAGGAATCCTATCCCATGGGAAAATGGGCGGTCGAGCAGGGGTGGAAGACCGCCTACACCGCGGTCACCGACTTCATCGCCGGCCACGACGCCGAGGCCGCCTTTACCAAGGCCTTTACCGATGCGGGCGGCAAGATCATCGGCGCCGATCGCTTTCCGCCGGCCAATCCCGACTTCACCCCATTTGTGCACCGCATCAAGGACGCCAAGCCCGACGTCGCCTTCATCTTCGTGCCCGCCCAAACCCAGGCCACGGCGATGATGCGGGCGATCAACGACCTCGGGCTTCGCGAGGCCGGGATCAAAATTGCGGCGCCGCAGGATCTGCTGCCCGACGAGGAATTGCCCAATATGGGCGATATGCCCCTGGGCCTCATCACCTCCGGCACCTATTCGGTCGCAGGCAAGCGCCCGGCCAACGAGGCCTTCCTCGCCGCCTGGAAGCGCGGTTATGGCGAGAAATCCATTCCCGATTTCTTCTCGGTCGACGGCTGGGACGGGATGGCGATGATCTTCGATTTGCTCAAGGCGACCAAAGGCAAGTTCACCGCCGACGAAGCGATGGCGTTCTTTTCCCATTGGAAGAACCCGGACAGCCCGCGCGGACCGATCGAGATTGATCCCGCGACCCGCGACATCATCCAGAACATCTATATCCGGCGCGTCGAGAAGGTGGACGGCAAGCTCGCCAACGTCGAAATCGCGACGATCCCAGCGGTCAAGGATCCGTGGAAGGAGCTGAATCCCGCAAAATAAAGCGGCCGCGCCGGAGTTGTTTTGGCGGGAGGCATCGATATGGCATTCCGACGCGTTACGATAGAATGCCTTTGCGCCCATTTCGCGCTGATCGCGGCAGTCCTTCCCGCCGCCGCGCAGACAATCGTCAAGGTCGGGCTGATCAGCAGCTATTCCGGCTTCGTCGCGCAATCCGCGGACGAGGCGCAAAAGGCCGTCGATCTCTACCTCAAAGAGCACGTGCGAGACTTGCCCAGCGACGTCAGGCTCGAGCTGATCCGGCGCGACGACACCTCCAATCCGGAAGTCGGCAAGCGGCTGGCGCAGGAGCTTATCACGCGCGACCGCGTCCAGTTGCTTACCGGCATCGTGCTGTCGCCAGTCGCCGCGGCGATCGCGCCGCTGACCGCCGAGGCGGGGGTTCCGCTGCTCATCAGCATCGCCGCCGCGGGCGCCGCGATCCCCCGGATGTCGCCCTATGTCGCGCGCGTCACCGTCACTCTGTGGCAGCTGGGATACCCGATCGGCAAATGGGCCGCCGAGCAGGGCGGGAAGAAAGGTTATACCGCGGTCAGCGACTTCATTCCCGGGCACGATTCGGAAGCTGCCTTCACCAAAGGCTTCACCGATGGCGGCGGCCAGATCGTTGGTGCCGTTCGCTTTCCGCCGAACAACCCCGATTTTGCACCCTTCGTGCAGCGCATTCGGGACGCAAAACCCGATGTCGCGTTTCTCTGGGTCCCGTCCGGCCCGCAAGGCACGGCAATGATCAAAGCACTCAACGATCTCGGGGTGCGGCAGGCCGGCATCCGGATCATTTCGACGCAAGATCTGCTGCCTGAAGAGGAGCTGCCGAATATGGGCACCGCGCCCGTCGGGATCATTACCTCCGGCACCTACTCCACCGCCGCCGAGCGGCCGGCTAACACCGCCTTTCTCACCGCCTGGAAGCGCGAATATGGGGAGAAGGTGATTCCTGATTTCCTGTCGGTCGACGCCTGGGACGGAATGGCGGCGATTTTCGATCTGCTCAAGGCGAGCAGCGGAAAGTTCACCGCCGACGAGGCGATGGCGTTCTTCAAGAGCTGGAAAAATCCGGACAGTCCGCGCGGGCCGATCATGATCGACCCCGAGACCCGGGACATCGTCCAGAATATTTATATCCGGCGCCTCGAGCGGCAGAACGGGAAGCTCGCCGATATAGAGATCGCGACGATCCCGATGGTCAAGGACCCCTGGAAAGAATTCAATCCGCCGAAGCTCTAACGGGCGAGCGCGCCTCTTGCATCTCAGCGACACAGCCTCGGCCATCGTCAGCATCGGGTTTCACGGCCTCGCTTTCGCGATGGTGCTGTACCTGATCTCGGTGGGGCTCTCGGTGACGATGGGGATGATGGGCTTCGTCAACCTGGCGCACGGGGTTTTCGCAATGCTCGGCGGGTATGTGTTGACGAGCCTGATGAAGGACCAGGGCATGCCGTTCCCGTGGGCGCTGGTCGGCGCGACCCTGGCAGTGGCCGCGGCAAGCATTCCGGTCGAGCGCCTCTTATACCGGCGCTTCTACGGCGGCGACGAACTCGACCAGGTGCTGCTGACGATCGGGCTCGACTTCATGTCGGTCGCCGCCGCCACCTATATCTGGGGACCGCTGCAGCAGCCTTTGCAGCCGCCGGCGTGGCTGAGCGGCCCGATCGATCTGGGTCTCCAGCACTTCCCCGCCTATCGTAGTTTCCTGATCCTGTGCGGCGCCGTGCTGGTGACGGCGCTCTGGCTCTCGGTCGAGCGCACCCGCTTTGGCGCCCGCGTGCGCGCCGCCGTCGATAATCTGCGGATGGCGCAATCGGTCGGCATCGACACCTCGCGCCTGTTCATGGCGACTTTTGCTCTCGGCAGCGGGCTCGCCGGGCTGGGCGGCGCGCTGGGGGCCGATCTGTTGGCGGTCAATCCTGGCTATGCGTTGCAGAACCTCGTCTATTTCCTGATCGTTGTCGCTGTCGGCGGGCTCGGCAGCATCCGCGGGCCGTTTTTTGCAGCGTTGCTGCTCGGCATTACGGATACCGCCTCCAAATACCTGGCTCCCGAATTCGGCGCCTTCTTCATCTATGCGTTGACCTTGGCGGTTCTGTTGTGGCGGCCGAACGGTCTGTTCGGCCGGGCTTGATGCTCGGTCCCGAGGCGGTCGGCAGCTTTGCCCGGCGCCACCGCTACCACCCGCTCGAGGCATTGCCGTGGCTGGTCGCGGTGGCGGCCTATTTCGCCTTCCCGACCTATGTGCCTTTGGGCGCACAGATCCTGGCGACCATTCTTTTTGCACTGTCGGCCGACCTGGTGCTGGGCTATGCCGGCATCGTCACCTTGGGCCAAGCCGCATTTTTTGGCGCCGGCGCCTACACGGCCGGGCTCCTCGCCACGCATGGCTGGGGCGAGCCGATCACCGGTCTGCTTGCCGGTGCCGCGGTGGCGGCGCTGATCGGCTTGCTGTCCGGCCTCGTCATATTGCGAACGACGGGCCTGACCCTGCTGATGCTGACCCTGGTCGTCGCCTCGATGCTTTACGAGGCGGTCAACAAGGCGAGCTGGCTTACCGGCGGTGATGACGGGCTACAGGGAATGGAGGTGTGGCCGATCTTTGGCCGGTTCCGTTTCGACCTGTTCGGCAATACCGCCTATTTGTACTGTCTGATCGTGCTGTTCTTGTGCTGGCTGGCGGTGCGGCGGCTCGTTCATTCGCCGTTTGGCCGCTCGCTCGTCGGCATCCGCGAGAATGTCCGGCGCATGCACGCGATCGGCGCACCGGTTGGCGGCCGCCGTCTCGTCGTCTACACGATTTCGGCGGCGCTCGCCGGCATCTCGGGCGCGCTGATCGCGCAGACGACGCAATTCGTCGCCCTTAGCTTCCTCGGCCTCGACCGCTCCGGCACCGTCTTGATCATGCTGATCATCGGCGGGGTCGGGCGGCTTTACGGGGCCTTTATCGGCGTCCCGCTCTACATGATCGCGCAAGATCGTTTCTCCACGATCGACCCGGTCTATTGGTTCTTTTGGATCGGGCTGCTGATGGTGTTGCTCGTGGTCTTCGCCCGCGGCGGCGTGTTGGGCTTGGCCGAACGCCTGCAGTCGCGGGTCCGGTCGCGGCGATGAGCCCGCCGGTGCTCGAAACCCGAGGGCTGACAAAGAGCTTCGGCGCGCTCGCCGTCGCCAACATGATCGATTTCCGCCTCGAACGCGGCGCCCGCCACGCGCTGATCGGGCCGAACGGCGCTGGCAAGACCAGCTTTGTCGAGCTGGTGACCGGCGGGTTGCCGCCGAATGCCGGCCATATCCTCGTGGAGGGCGCCGAGATTACCCGTTTACCGCAGGCCGCGCGGGTCAAGCGCGGCCTCGTCCGCACCTTTCAGATCACCGCGCTGTTCCGCGGTCTCAATATCCTCGAAAACGTGACCCTGGCGATTTGCGAACGGCGGGGAATCGGCGGCCGGCTGTTCCGCCCGGCCGGGCGGTACCGCGCCGCCATCGAGGAGGCCTTTGCGCTGGTCGAGCGGCTCGGTCTCGCCGACGAGGCATTGCGTCCGGTCAACACCCTCGCCTATGGCCGCCAGAGGCTGGTCGAGATCGCCGTGGCGCTTGCCCTCACGCCCAAGGTGCTGCTGCTCGACGAGCCGGCGGCGGGAGTTCCAAGCGGCGAAAGCGGCACGATCATCGACGTAATCGAAAGCCTGCCGCTCGACATCGCGCTGCTGATCATCGAGCATGACATGGATCTGGTTTTTCGTCTGGCGCAGCGGATCACGGTAATGGTGCAAGGCAGCATCCTGGTAGAAGGGCCGCCGGAGGCGATCGCCGCCGATCCCGAGGTGCGCCGGGTCTATCTCGGGGAACGCAAGCCGGCATGAACGGGCTCGTGCTCCAGTCGGTCTCGGCCGGCTATGGCGAGACCGTGGTGATCGAGCGGATCGCGCTCGATCTGCCGCCGGGCCGCACATTGGCGGTATTGGGCCGCAACGGCGTCGGTAAGACCACCTTGCTCGTCACGATCATGGGTCATACACGGTTACACGGCGGCAGCATCCGCTTTGCCGACCGGGAAATTTCGGCGCTGCCCCCTTACAGGCGCGCCCGGCTCGGCATAGGCTTTGTGCCGCAGGAGCGGGAGATCTTTCCGTCGCTGACGGTCGAGGAGAACCTGCTGGTTGCCGAGCGCCCGGGACCGTGGTCGTTGGAAAAGGTCTATGACTTTTTTCCCTCGCTCGCCGAGCGCCGGGGTAATCACGGCAATCAACTATCGGGCGGCGAGCAGCAGATGCTCGCGATCGGCCGTGCCTTGATGGGCAACCCGACACTACTGCTGATGGACGAGCCGCTGGAGGGCCTGGCCCCGGTTATCGTCGATATTCTGCTCGCCGGGCTCGATCGCCTCAAACGCGAGCACGATCTGGCCCTGCTGTTGGTCGAGCAGCATGCTCGTCTGGCGCTCGAACTCGCCCCCGAAGCGATCGTCCTCGACCGCGGGATGATCGTGTTCGCCGGCGCAAGCCGTGAACTCGTCGAAGATCCGCATCATCTGACCACGTTGATGGGTGTAGCCGCGCGCGAGGCGTATTAACTTTTCGCGATTGGCGCTCCGAGCCCTTTACGAGGCCTTGGCAGGGCTCCCGGAGAGGATCGCCTGGCTGCGGGCTTCTGGAGACAATTCTCGGAGCGATTGGTAATAAGCTAGGTTGTGCTGCACCGAGACATCGTCGAGATCGATCCGACCGAGCCGGGCGGCCTCGGCTGTATTGCCGTTGAGGCCATAAATCAGAGCGAGGGTCTGCCGCTCCTGAGCCGATGCAGCTGCGGACATCGCAAGAGGCTGCAGCACAGCAATGGCGTTGGGGTAGCTGCCGCTCAGTGCGAGAGATAGAGCGAGGTCGACAGTCAGTGCCGGATCGCCCGGCGCTCGCGCGAGGCCGTCCCGGTAATAGGCTTGTGCCTCCCAATGCTGTCCGGCCAAATCCCTTGTCACCCCGAGAAGCAGGAGAAGTTTTGGGTCGTCGGGGCTGGCCTCCGTCGCCTTGGAGAGCGGCGATAACGCCAACTGAGGCTTGCCCGTCTTTAGGAATGCCTTGGCCAATCCGATCTGCGCGCCTTGGGTGTCGCCCGGTCTGACCAGTGCCGCGTTATAGCTGACGATCGCTTCGTTGACGGAGCCCATTTGCAACAGCGCGTCTCCGGCGGCGATCAGCGGGGCAGGATCTTGCGGTGCCATTTCCGCGGCGCGCCGATAGACGCCGACGGCGTTGGGCAAATCGCCGCCGGACTGAGCCGCCGCCGCAATCCGCATCAGCATCGGATAGGTCGGCACCGGGCCGCCGCCGTCTCGCCCATTGACGCTGAGGGGATCGAGGTTGACCGGGGATGCCGCGCATCCCGCGAGAGCCACGCCAGCGATCAGCGAAAGGAATAACGCGGCCGCGGGCATTCCCCTGGCACGACGAGCCTTGGCTTTTGAACGTTGCATAAAGCTGCGTCGGTACAATCCACCCCGGATTGCATTATGTGGACAGCGTCGGTATCGCGTCCAGAACTTCCCGATTTCTGTGGATTTCGGCAGCCTCTCCCTGCCCGCGCAGCACCCTTGTCGCGCGAATCGCGTTAACCAAACGCGGGCTTTTATTCCGCGGCCTGATCCTGGGTCTTGGCGGCAATCGCGCGCTCGACGGCGGCCAGGGCCGTCTCGGCACGAGAGGCATCTGGACCACCGGCCTGCGCCATGTCGGCACGACCGCCGCCACCCTTCCCGCCGAGCGCTTCGGCACCAAGGCGAACCAGTTCGACCGCGTCGAAACGGCCCGTCAGATCGGGGGTGACGCCGACGACGATCGCCGCCTTGCCGTCGGCTCGCGAGACCACGGCGACGATCCCCGAGCCTATGCGGCGCTTGAGGTCGTCTGCCAGAGATTTGAGTTCCCGCCCCGGAACCTCGTCGACCACGCGGCCGTCAAAGGTGATGTCGCCGATGCGTTTCCCTGTAGATTTCGTGGAAGGGCCGGCATTGGCGAGCGCCCGGCGCGCTTCGGACAGTTCGCGCTCGAGCCGGCGACGTTCCTCGACAAGGCTGACAATTCGTGTCGGCAGTTCGGAGGGTGTCGTCCGCAAAGCTGTTGCAGCTTCGCGCAAGACCCCTTCTTCCTCGGCGAGATATGCCTCGGCCGCAGCGCCAGTCAAAGCTTCGATCCGGCGCACCCCGGAGGCGATCGCCATCTCCGCTATGATCTTGAACAGCCCGATGTCGCCAGTCCGGCCGACATGGGTGCCGCCGCACAGCTCGACTGAGAAGGGCCGTTCGCCGTCGCCCGCTCCGCCCATCGCGACGACGCGTACCTCGTCGCCGTATTTCTCGCCGAACAGTGCGAGTGCTCCCTCAGCGACGGCGCGGTCCGGGGTCAGCAACCGGGTAACCACGGCGCTGTTGGCCCGAATTCGCTCGTTCACTTTGCCTTCGATCGCCCGGATGTCCGCCTGCGTCAGCGGCCGCGGATGGCTGAAGTCGAAGCGCAGCCTGTCGGGCGCGACGAGCGAGCCCTTCTGTGTCACATGCTCGCCGAGGCGGCGGCGCAGCGCCTGATGCAGCAGATGGGTGACCGAGTGATTGGCGCGCAACAGCTGTCGGCGCGCGCCGTCGACCCGCAGTTCGACAGGCTCGCCGACCGGCAAGCTGCCGTGGGTGACGGTGCCGAGGTGGACGTGCAGATCGCCGGCCTTTTTGACCGTGTCGCGCACCGCCAGCTCGGCGCCGCCCGACGAGAAGATGATCCCGGTGTCTCCGACCTGGCCGCCCGATTCCGCATAGAACGGCGTCTGGTTGACGACAACGCCGATCTCGTCGCCGGCCTCGGCCTCGGTCACGCGCCGGCCGTCGCGCATCATGGCCAGCACCACACCTTCAGCGGTCTCGGTCTCGTAGCCGAGGAACTCGGTGGCGCCGACCTCCTCGCGCAACGCGAACCACACCGCCTCGGTCGCCGCTTCGCCCGATCCGACCCAGGACGCTCGTGACCGCTGCCGCGCGGCTGTCATTTCCGCATCAAATCCCGCGACATCGACCTGCATGCCGCGGGTGCGCAGGACGTCCTGCGTCAGGTCGAGCGGGAAGCCATAGGTGTCGTACAACGCAAACGCGACTGCGCCGGAGAGCTTGCCGTCTTGAGTAAGGCCGGGCCCGGCAACCATCTCGTCGAGCAGGTGCAAACCGCGTTCGAGAGTTTGCTTGAAATTGGTCTCTTCGAGCTTGAGTGTTTCCGTGATCAGCGGCTGTGCTCGCGGCAAGTCGGGGTATGCCGTCCCCATCTGCTGCACCAGCGCCGGCACCAGCCGCCACATCAGCGGGTCCTTGCAGCCGAGCATATGGGCGTGGCGCATTGCGCGCCGCATGATGCGGCGGAGCACATAGCCGCGCCCCTCCTTGCTCGGCAACACGCCGTCGGCAATCAGGAACGCCGCAGCGCGAAGGTGGTCGGCGATTACGCGGTGCGACACCGCATGCAGTCCGTCCGGCGCCACACCCGAGGCTTCGGCGGAGGCCAAGATCAGCGCCCGGAACAGGTCGATGTCGTAATTGTCGTGCTTGCCCTGCAGTACCGCGGAGATGCGCTCGAGCCCCATTCCGGTGTCGACCGAGGCGCGCGGCAATGGCACGCGCTCTCCGCTGCCGAGCTGCTCGAATTGCATGAAAACGAGGTTCCAGATCTCGACAAAGCGGTCGCCTTCCGCGTCGGGTGTGCCGGGCGGACCGCCGGGAATACCCTCACCGTGGTCATAGAAGATTTCCGAGCAAGGCCCGCACGGCCCGACATCGCCCATCGCCCAGAAATTGTCGGAGGTCGCGATGCGGATGATCCGCGACTGCGGCAGCCCGGCGATTTTGGCCCACAGCGTGGCGGCCTCGTCGTCCTCGGCATAGACCGTCACCAAAAGTCGGTCGCGCGCAAGGCCGAATTGCTTCGTGATGAGGTTCCAGGCCAGCTCGATCGCTCGGTCCTTGAAGTAATCGCCAAAGGAAAAATTTCCCAGCATCTCGAAAAACGTGTGATGCCGGGCGGTGTAGCCGACATTCTCCAGATCATTGTGCTTCCCGCCGGCCCGCACGCATTTCTGCGACGTCGCGGCGCGCCGATAGGACCGCTTCTCCAACCCGGTGAATACGTTCTTAAACTGAACCATGCCGGCGTTGGTAAACAGCAATGTCGGGTCGTTGCGCGGCACGAGCGGGCTCGACGGGACGACCTCGTGGCCGTGACGCACAAAATAGTCGAGAAATGCGGAGCGGATATCGTTGGTGGTCTGCATAGACAGATTCTGGCCCTCCGCACCGTTCATACAAGGGGACGCCATTAAGCTCCCGCAACCGGAGCTTTGTACAGGCCGAGCTGACGTGATCTGGCCCGTGCACACCGGGCGACTTGGTGTTAACGCCCGGTAAACGCTCCTGCTTTAGCCTCGGTTCGGCTTCGCGCGGCGATTAGCGCGGAAGCGGATTGCGCATTCTCGTCGGAGAACCGAGATCATGGACGACTTCGGTAGTGAGTGAGGTCGGCCAGGACATTCATGGTGTCGCCGCACTCGCTCAGGCGTCCTCGAGCGGCCCTGGCACTGTATGGGGCTGGAGGAAGTTGCTCACCCTCGAAGGCCGGATCTTTACCGAGAGACGCCTCCAAATTTACGGATCTGGCATTATCGCGTCCTATGCTGCCGGGATACTCTTATCGTGGGTGCTCTATCGAGGGGTGTGGGCGGTCCTTCCAGATGGCACTCTTTCCAACATCGATTTTTGCTGGATATGGGTGAGCGGCAAGTTTGCCGCGTCGAGCGATCCTTCTCGGGTTTACGATCATTCGGCGTATGCGGCCGCTCAAGGCGTGTTTTATCGCCCCGGCGAATGCCTGTTCATGCACCAATTCATTTATCCGCCGACCTTTCTGTTCTTGTCTTATCCACTAGGAATGATGCCTTATTTGGTGGCCTTCACGATGTGGGTGATTGCCACACTACTTCTTTACCAGGCGACCGTTTGGATGGTCATTTCCCGCGCGGCTGCTGTCCTTGCAGCGATCACGCCGGCGGCGGTGAAAAATATTCAGCTGGGCCATACGGGCTTCCTGGTTGCGGCGCTGATCGGCTTGTCTCTCGTCTTTGCCGAGCGCCGGCGATGGCTATCGGGTCTTTTCCTCGGTCTGTTGACGTTCAAGCCCCAATACGGGGTTCTTTTTCCCTTGGCGCTTCTGGCGTCGCGCAATTGGCCCGCTCTCGCCAGCGCAACCGCGACGGGCGGCATGCTCGGCTTAGCGGCAGCTTTTGCCTTCGGTTCCCATGATTGGCCAGCTTTCATCGACACTCTGTTCGATCGCAACGCGGGATTGAGCCCGGATCAGGAGGTCGCGCTCAGCCTCCAGTCCGTCTACAGCCTGCTGTACTGGGCCGGAGCAGGTACGACGATTGCCTGGACCGTGCAAGTGGGCGCCGCCATGCTTGTCGCGCTGGCCATCGCCATTACATGGGCCAAGCCGATCGCGCTTCGGCTGAAGGCGGCACTTCTCTGCGCCAGCTCGGTGATCGTGACGCCCTACGTGCTCGCCTACGATCTGTGCATTCTGTCGATCGCCGCCGCTTTTCTCGTGAGCGAGGGCCTGTCATCCGGGTTTCTGCCCGGCGAGCGGGTAGTAATCCTCGTCTGCTGGGGTATCCTCTTCCTTCCGGCTGCGCCGCTTGCTCCGTTCACCTGCGCCGCCCTTATTTTTCTCATCGTCCGACGGATCGTGGCGTCGCAGCGAAAAAATGTGGCGCGATCTGTCGCGAGCCCATCCGCCGGTTGTGGCTCGGTGATTTCCAATATGTGAGCCCGGAAGACTAGGCGAGGGAACCTGGACTAGCGCAGCCGCGCCGCGACAGCCGGGAGGCTGGCGATGTCGATACCGTGCTGGGCGGCTGCGGCGACCAGCGACAGCGCGTCGTGCCCTTCGCGCATGCGGGTCAATGCCCATACCAGCGCCGAGCGGGTGCCGCTGCGGCAATGCGCGACGACCGCCCCCGGTGCGTTGTGCAACACCGCGGCAAAGGCGTCGACGTCGGCGCGCGACAATGTGGCGGCAGTGATCGGGATGTGGTGGTAAGCGATCCCGTGCGCTTCGGCGGTGCGCCGAGCCTCGGCGGCCGGAAGCTGGCCATGGTCTTCGCCATCCGGGCGATTGTTGATGATCGTGCGCACCCCGGCATCGGCCAGGGCGTCAATGTCCGCGCGGTCGAGCCGGCCGGCGACACTCAACCCGGGGGAGAAAGGGAACAGCTGGGGTGCCATGCCGGTCCTCCGCAATTGTGCGACAGCAGATATACAGCCGCAGGAACCGGCATCACCAAAAATCAGGCAGCGAACTGCGGCCGATGTACCAGATCGCCGGCACGGATCCAGAACCGCTCCAGGCGTCCCAGCGCGGCGGTAGCGTCTTGCAGATCCTCCGCGCTCAGCCCGGCTTGCGGCAGCAATGCGGCATGGCGCTCATGCATCGCAGTCAACCGGTCGCGCAACCTGATGCCTTTTTCGGTCAGGCGGACATGGATGGACCGCCGGTCATGCAGCGAGCGTTGTTGCGTCAAATACCCGTTCTCGACCATCTTCTTGACGTTGTAGGAGACGTTGGAGCCGAGATAGCAACCCCGCAAGGTCAGCTCGCCGACCGTCATTTCCGCATCGCCAATATTGAACAGCATCATTCCCTGGACGTTGTTGATATCGTGAATCCCGAGCCCCTCGAGTTCGAGCTTTACGACTTCCAGAAAATGACGATGCAGTCGCTCGACGAGCGAAATCACCTCAAGATATACGGCATTCATCCGAGCCTCATGTGCCGGCAATCGACCGCACCTTACCGCCGGTTTGTAAATTTATCGTTTCAAATTTTACTCTGGGGCTTGCGGATTAAGCGATAGATGCCTGAGAAATCAAGGCCGCCGGCGCCTTCGTCGACAAATAGTTGGTAAAAATTGGCAGCCGCGGCGCCGAGCGGGGTGACAGTCGCCGTTGCGCCTGCCGCCTGCTGCGCCAGTCGCAGATCCTTCAGCATCATCGACGCGGTGAACCCGGGCGCGTAGTCGCGATTCGCCGGCGATGCCGGTACCGGTCCAGGCACCGGGCAATAGCTCGTCAACGCCCAGCACTGCCCGGAAGATTTGGAGCTGATGTCGAACAAGGTCTGGGCTTTGAGCCCTAGCCGCTCAGCAAGCGAAAACGCCTCGCACACGGCAATCATCGATATGCCGAGGATCATGTTGTTGCAGATCTTGGCCGCCTGGCCATTGCCGGCGGGGCCGGCATGCACGATGGTCCGACCCATCGCCGCCAATATCGGCTGGGCACGCGCAAAGACCTCGGCCTCGCCGCCGACCATGAAAGTGAGGCTCGCCGCTTCCGCCCCAGCGACGCCGCCCGATACCGGTGCGTCGAGCATGTCGAAGCCCGCCTCCTTCGCGGCCGCAGCCACCGCCCGCGCCGTCTCGACGTCGATTGTCGAGCAGTCGATCAGCAATGCGTCGCGCCGGGCATTGGCAAGGAGGCCGCCCTCGTCGAGATAAACCGAGCGCACCTGCGGCCCGGCGGGCAGCATCGTGATCACGATGTCGCCGGCGCCGGCGGGTTCGGCCGCCGACGTGGCTGCCCGCCCGCCCTTTGCGGCCAACGCTGCGACCGCCTTCGGCACAAGGTCGAAGCCAGTCACCTGATGCCCGGCCTTGACGAGATTGGCCGCCATCGGCGCGCCCATATTGCCCAGCCCAATAAACCCGATCGTCGCCATCACCGGTTTCCTCCCGCCGTTCTCGCCGATCGCGAAGGAGGGTAGCCCAATTCGGCCGAGATTTGAGCTTGGCTTCACCAGCCGGATCTGCGCCGCGAGGATGGACCTCCGACCTTCGCCGGGGGTGTCGCTTGACGGTCAGCGGGGAGAAAGCCTAAACAGCGGGAACTGCGCTTTCGACAACTGCACTTAGGGAGAGGGCGGATGGCTCGCATCAGGCATATCGCATTAGTGACCGACGATCCCGCAAAGACCGCAGAATTCTACAAGCAGCATTTCGGCCTCACAGAGCTCTATCGCCGGCCCGGAGATACCGGTGAAAAGGGTGTCTGGCTCAGCGACGGCTATATTTATTTCGCGGTTCTGAAATACGGCGAGCCCGGTGCTCCAAAGCTCGGCCCCGGACAGACCTCCGACCTGCGCGGCATCCACCACATCGGATTCTACGTGGACGACGAGCAGGACACGGCCAAATCTCTGGAGGCCGCGAATTTCAAGCCTGTGCCGATCCCGAAATCAGAAAGGCCGGAAAGGACCCCGATGGGCGACGCCGTCAACCTGAAGTATCTCGGTCCTGACGATGTCCACATCGACATTCGCAGCCGCGGCTGGAACGAAGCCATCAGCTTTGCGATGCAGCGCTACGATCTGACCCCGGTCAAAGAGGAAGCAGCCGAATAACCGCCGAACGGGAGGTCGCCGAGCGCTCCCGCGCTGGGCAAACCTTGTAATCAGGAGGATGCGCCGATGATCTACGAAGTCCGTACCTATACGCTGCGCCCCGGAACCCTGGCCGAATTCGAAGAGCGCTATGAGAAGCGCCTGCCTCTGCGAGAGAAACACTCCAAATTGGGGGCCTTCTGGCACACCGAATTCGGGCCGCTCAACCAGGTCGTTCACGTCTACCCCTATGACGACCTACAGCATCGGACGAGGGTGCGCTCAGCAATGGCGCAGGACTCCGAACGCAACGCTCTCCCCGGCGGTCAGGACCTGATCGCGGCGCAAGAGGCCGAGATCATGAACCCGGCGCCGTTCATGCGCCCGCTGGGCAGCCGGAATTACGGGACCGGCAACGTCTATGAAATGCGCACCTACACCTACGCCCCGGGCGACATCCCGAAGGTGCTCGACGCGTGGGCCAAGGCGATCGAGGCGCGCGAGAAATTCTCCCCGTTGGCGGCGTGCTGGACGAGCGAGCTCGGCGGGCTCAACAAGTTCGTCCATGTCTGGGCATACAAGGATCTGGGCGAGCGCGCCCGGGTCCGCAACGAATCCCGCAGGCCCGGCACTGGATGGCCGCCGCAGGCCGGGGTCCGCCCAGTTCGGCAGGAAAACAAGCTGCTGATCCCGGCGTCCTTCTCGCCCGTACGGTAGCAGGGCCGGTACCTGCGTCGGTGCGCCGGTTCACCCGACCGGCGCACTCGACCCCCAAGGCTGGCTGATATCGCTGATAACTACAAAATCAAAACAGCCACGGGGCCGATATGAACGGCAGAACCCTCGATTTTTGCCTCGCCGTCGATGAAATAACAGCGAGAAAACAGCCAGTTGCTGGCTGTTTTCTCGCTGTTATCGGCGGGTAACGCGTAAAGCTACTCATTGGGCGACGGCCAGCGCAGACCAGGCAATGTGAACATCACAACGTAGCATGCGATTGTGGCAAATTTCCGGGCTCAAGCTAACTTGAGCTCGCCGAGATAGGCGTGGCGAATTAGCTCAGTTTCGCGCAATTCGGCGGCGGCTCCGCTCAGCACGACCTGACCGGTCTGCAGGACATAGGCGCGGTCGGCCACCTGCAGCGCCATATTGGCGTTCTGCTCGACCATAAAGATCGTGACACCCTGGCGGTTGATCGTCCGGATGATGTCGAAGACCTGCTCGACATAGGCCGGCGACAAGCCCATCGAGGGCTCGTCCATGCACAACAATTTCGGGCGGGCCATCAGCGCGCGGCCGATCGCGACCATCTGCTGCTCGCCGCCCGACAAGGTGCCGGCGAGCTGATGGAGCCGCTCCTCGACGCGCGGAAAGAGCACGAAGACCCGCGCCAGATCCTCGTCGAACTCCGGCCCGCGGCGCCGGGTATAGGCGCCCATTTCGAGGTTCTCCCACACCGTCATGCGCGGGAATAGGCGGCGCGCCTCGAGCACCGGCGCGATGCCGCGCCGCACGCGCTCGGCCGTGCTCACTCCGCCGAGCGAGTGGCCCTCGTATATGATGTCGCCGCGCCTCGGCACGACGCTCCCCATGATCGCCTTCATCGTCGTCGATTTGCCGGAAGCGTTGCCGCCTAGCAGACAAACGATCTCGCCCGCCGCGATCCGGTAATCGACTGATTTCAACACGTGAAGGTCGCCGTAATAGGTGTCGACCGCCCGAAACTCGAGGAGAGCAGAGCCGGTCGCGCTTTCACTCCCGCGCAAGCGGGAATCCAGGGTGGCAGAGCCAGCAACAGTTTGCCCTGGGCCCCCGCTTTCGCGGGGGCGACGGTAAACGGTCCTAAACACTGGCAAGGGCGGCGCTCCTGCCGAGATAGGCGCGGATCACCTCTTCGGCGCGGCGCACGACCTCGGGCGGGCCCTCGGCGATCTTTTCGCCGTGGTCGAGCACGATGACCGTGTTTGCCAGCATCGCGACGACGTCGAGCTTGTGCTCGATGAGCAGGATCGTCAGGCCGTGGCGGTTGAGGCTCTGGATCTGGTCGGCAAGTTCCCGCGTCTCGGCCGGGTTCATCCCCGCGGTCGGCTCGTCGAGCAGCAGCAGCCTTGGTTGCGAGGCTAGCGCCCGCGCGATCTCGGCACGCCGCCGGTTGGCATAGGACAGACTACCAGCGAGGTGATCGGCGCGCGGCAATAGGCGATTGCCGAACAGAGACAGGATTTCGAGTGCGCGCTCGCGCGCGGCCGCTTCCTCGCGCCGGTTCGCCGGTAGCCGCAACAGCGCGCCCACAGGCCCCGCAGCGAGCCGGGCGTGCATGCCGATCATGATGTTCTCGACGACAGTCAAATTGGGGAACAGGCGGATGTTCTGGAAGGTGCGGGCAATCCCGCGTTCCAGCACCTCATGCGGCCGCAGCCGCGCGATGTCGTGGCCGGCGAAGCGGATTTCCGCGCCATCGGCCGGGACAAGCCCGGTGACGGCATTGAACAATGTCGATTTGCCCGATCCGTTGGGGCCGATTACCGCGACCACCGCCCGCGCGGGGATGCTCAATTCGACGGATCGTAACGCGACAAGCCCGCCAAAGCGCACGGTCAGGCCCGATATTTCGAGCAGCGGTCCGCTGTCGGCGCGATCCCACGCGGCCATTGCCGTCAGCCCGTCGAAACCGCCGCGCCCGATTTCGGCTGTCTGCTCTTCCAGGCTCAGCCCCGAAACGCGGCGGGTTGCCGGGATCAGTCCTTCGCGCCGATAGAGCATCATCAGCACGAGTATCAGGCCGAAGATCAGCTCGATCGAGGAGGCGAGTTGGACACGCTGCAGCCAATCGATATGCACGAGGCGGCCGAACGCGTGCAGCCACTCCGACAGATCTTCCAGAAACCAGGATTGCAGGATCTGCAGCAAAAGCGCACCGACGACGACCCCCCAGACGCTGCCGATCCCGCCGAAGACGATCATCACCAATACCATGACCGAGACCGGAAACATGAACATCTCAGGGGTGGCGGTCTGCAATTTCGCGACATAGAAGGTGCCGGTCGCACCGGCAAATGCGGCGCCGATCGCGAATGCGAGCAGTTTGAAACGGACGCGGTCGACGCCCATCGTCGCGGCGGCAATCTCGTCCTCGCGGATCGCCATCCAGGCACGGCCGATGCGCGAGTCCTTGAGCCGCTGACTCGTCAGGATCAGGAACGCGACGAGCGCGACGCCGACGTAATAATAGGGCGTCGCATTGACGCCAAAATCGTAGCCGAAAAGTTGCGGCGCGGCGACGCCGTTGAGTCCCATCGCGCCGTTGGTAATCGACGGCGTATTGCGCGCGACAATCGGCACGATTTCGCCGAAGCCGAGAGTCACGATCGCCAGATAATCGCCCTTGAGGCGGAGGGTCGGCGCGCCGAATAACACGCCGAAAAAGGCGGCGATCGCCGCAGCAATCGGCAGCATCAGCCAGAACGACACCTGGAAATGGACGACGTCCCCGCCGGCCTGGTGATAGCGGGCGACGAGATCGAGCCAGCGGAAGGGTTCCCAGAAGCTGCTCCACTCCGGCTGCACTTGCCACGAACTGGCAACACCATAAGCGTAGGCGCCGATCGCGAAAAAAGCGGCGTATCCGAGATCGAGCAGCCCGGCGAAACCGACGACAATGTTGAGGCCCAGCGCCAGCGCGGCGAAGGCAAGTGCATTGGCCGCCGAATCGATATCGGCGTCACTACCGTTGACGAGCGGGAACAGCAACGCCGCGGCTGTCAGGCAAATGATGCCCAGGGGCGTACGCATGCGCGCCGGAATGCGGCCGAAGAGACCCAGGGTCCAGTCGCGCGGCAAAGTTACTCGGGTGCTCCTCACGACTTGGTCGGGGTGGCGCGGCCGAACAGGCCCGTCGGCACAAAGACGAGAACCAGGACCAGGATCGAGAAGATGATCACGTCGGTCCAGCGTACCGCGATCAATTGGCCGCCCAAGGTCTCGATCAGCCCTATCAGCAGCCCGCCGACCATCGCTCCCGGGATGCTGCCGATCCCGCCCAGCACGGCGGCCGTAAAGGCACGCAAACCGGCGGTGTAGCCGATGATGAAACTCGTGTAGTTGTAGTAGAGGCCGAAGATCAGCGCTGCCGCCCCGGCCAGTGCCGATCCGAGGAAGAACGCCGTGACGATGACCCGGTCGACGTCGACTCCCATCATCCGGGCGGCTTCCGCGTCTTGCGCGGTCGCGCGCATCGCCTTGCCGAGGCGGGTGCGGCTGACGAAGACATGGAGGGCCACCATCAGCGCCAGGGCAACGCCCCAGATCAGCAGCTGTTTCAGTTCAAGCATCACCTCGCCGAATTGCCAGCGCACCACCGGCAGCGGATTGGGGTAGTTCTCCGACCCCGCACCCACGGTCAGCAGGATGATGTTGAACAGGATATAGGAGACACCGATCGTCGTGATCATCGCCGCAGTACCGGGGACGCCGCGCAACGGCCGCAGCGACAGCCGTTCGATCGCAACGCCGAGAACGCCGGCGGCGAGCATTGTCACGGCAAAGGCGAAGACCAGCGCTCCGGCCAGCGCCAAACCGGTCAACACCCGGCTCTGACCGGAGATGCCTAACAACTCGAGAGCCCACATGCCGACAAACGAGCTGATCATGAACACGTTGAAGTGCGCGAAGTTGATCAGCTCGATGATGCCGTAGACGAGCGTGAACCCGAGCGCCAGTAGCGCATACATCGCGCCGAGGCTCAGCCCGTTGACCACCTGCTGCAGCAGCACCCCATAGTCGGACATCATCTGGCCCGGAGGCTACACCCGCCGTGTTAACTCGTCATTCCCGCGAAAGCGGGAACCCAGGGTGGCAAGCCCCAGCGGCGGCCCTGGACCCCCGCTTTCGGGGGGCGACGACGAACGGGGCAAGATCGAATGCACGTTCTTACGAGCTCTGTGGCGCGACGCCGATATACTTGTACTGGTGAAGGACGTCGTCGAGCGGATATTTGTCGTTCTTTTCGATGCGGAAGACGCTGATCACGCGGCTTTGCAAATCGCCATTATCGTCGAAGGTAATCTCGCCCTGGATGGTTTTGACGCGGCTAGTTTGGATGGCGTCCCGCACCGCCTCGCGCGTCACCTCCTTGCCCGAGTCGGCAACCCTCTTTATGGCGTCGAGAATGACCAGCGCCGCATCGTACGCGGTGATCGAGTAATTCTCGGGCTGCTGGCCATATTTCTTGGCGAAGCGTTCGATGACCGGCGCCGCTTCAGGATTTTCCAGTACGTTCGGCGCCGCGATCGTCGCGTACCAGCCCTGCGCGGCGGGGAAGCCCGCGCCGCGCAATATCTCCGCGCCATAGAGGCCGTCGCCGCCGCCCTTGATCATATGGGGGAGGATGTCGGAAGCCTGCTTGACGACCTTGACCCCGGCTTGCGCCACCCCGCCATAGTATAAAGCGTCGGGGTTCAGTGATTTGATTTTGGTGATGGTCGTCGTGTAATCGGCCTCCCTGGGATTGAGCTGATCGTGACCTAGCACATTGATGCCGCGCGCTTTCGCCTGTGCCTCGAAGGCATTGACAATCCCGACCCCATAAGCGCCGCTGTCATCGAGCACATAGACCGATTTCACCTTCAGAACATCGGCGTAGTAATTCGCCATATTCGGGCCCTGGAAGGCATCGGTCGTCACCGTGCGGAAGTAGATCGCCTTCCCCTTCGGGCGATATTGGCCGGCGAATTTCGGGTCGGTGATGTCGGGGTTGGTCGAGGCCGGCGTGATCGTGGCGAGATCGCCTTGGCTCAGTATCGGCGACATCGCCTTGCCCGAGCCGCTCATCTGCGGACCAATCGCCGCGACCACCGCCTTGTCGGACACCATCTTGCGCGCATTGGTCGCGGCCTGGGCCGGGTCATACTGACCCGCAGTGGCGGTTCCGTCATCGAGCAGCAGCACTTCGATCTTGTATCCGCCGATCCCGCCCTTTTCGTTGGCTTCGTCGAGCGCGAGCAGGGCGCCATCCTTGATCAGTTCGGCATCGTGCGCGTCGGCCCCGGTAAACGGCAAGTTTATGCCGACCTTGACCATCTTGTCGGCCGCAAGGGTGAGAGTCGAGCGCGCCGCCAACGTCCCGACGAGGGCGCTGGTCGACAGGCGTATCAGTAAAGAACGACGTGACAGCATGGTCTCAACCTCCCGGTACGGTGTTTTGCTGACGTAAATGTCGTGCCGACCCGGGTCGGACGGCAAGCCCAATCAGTAGCCTCAGCCCTGTCTCTTACCGTCCGCCTTGAGGAGGCCCGAAACCAGGCGGCGCAACGAAGGAACCTCGCCGGCGCGGAACTCAACGGGCCGGCACAGCGCCATCGCTAGGATGCCGAGGCGCGCCATCTTCTGTGCGGCATAGGCGCTCTCCGCGGCGCTGGCGCTCACCCGTTCGAGGACTGCGCCCCCGAGTTGCTGTACCAGTGCGCCGCCAACAAGATCGACGGCGCCGACCATCCCGGCTCCCCCGAGCAGCCGCCGCAGCAGATGCACGGTGCCGGCCAAGCCCGGGCGCTGACCGTAGATCTCGGCGATTTCGCGAACCAGGCGCAGGGCGCGGGCAGCGAACAGCAGCGTGTCGAGCAGCGCGGTAGGGCTGACAGCGTTGATCGCAAAGGCCTGCGTCGCGGCACGGCGGATCGCCGCCTCGGCGAGGCGATCGGCAGGGGCGAGCACAAAACGGGAAAACAGTTCGAGCGCGTCGCGTCCGCTGTGATGCGGCTCGCGGACCGCGCGGTAACGGGCGACCGCCCCGCTCAATAGCGGGTCTTTCGCCAGGATCGTCGCGGCCGTGTCGACCTCCTCTCTCAGCTCTTCCGCGAGAGCGAACGGGATCAGCCGCCTGAGGCGCTCGGCAGAGCGCAGCCGCCAAAGACCACGGAATTCCGCAACGAACCAATAGCCCGCACCTCCGCACCCCGCCGCCACGGCCGCTGTCGCTGCGACCCCCAGGGCGGTGCCATTCGCGAAGGCGCCGTGGATGAATTGGACGAGCTCGATACCGATAACGCCGAGGACGAGGACGCCGAGACCGGTCGCAGCAACCTGGAAAGGCGATCGCGACCGCGGTATCCGTGGAGCGGGAAGGTCAGTTTCGAGAGCCGGTAGGACGCTCAGCTCGAGCCGCCCGGTTTCCTCGGTTTCGAGGATGCGCGGCCGCAGCCCCTCCCGTGGTGGTTCCGTTTCGATCGTCATGCGAGGATATCCTCCAGCAGGAAATCGAGCGCCTTGTCGAGATTGATATGGGGAATGCCGTCGCGTGCTGCGGCTATGATCCGCGGCGGTTGAAAGATCGGAAACTCGGTGAAGCGCTCGCCCCAGAATCCCGCAGGAGGCGGCGTCACGGGCACGATACCCGGGAAGAAGCGAATACGTCGCTCGCCGCCTTCCGGCAACCCGACGACGACGTCGACCTTGCGGCCGTCTATTGCATCGGTGCCGTCTTCGGTGCAGCGGATCGAGGCGAGCGCGGTCGCCGCCGCGCGCGCATGGGCTGCCTTGGCGCGCAAGGTCGGAGTCTCGACCAGATTGGCCATCAGTGCCTCTAGATGGTCGCGTTGCACGGCCGGTACATGGTCGGCCTTCGTCGCGGCAAAGAGCACCCGGTCGATACGGGCGCCGAACAGCCGGCGCAGCAGGCTTCGCCTGCCGAAGCGGAAGACGGAAAGGATCGTGTCGAGCGCCCGGCGCTGATCGGCAAAGGCCTCCTCACCAGCGTTCAGCGCCCGTAGCACGTCGACGAGCACGATCTGACGATCCACGTTTCTGGCGAGCAGTGCGAAGAAGGGCTGGACGATGACGCGCTTGTACCTCTCGAAACGCGCCTCCATCAGAGCGGCGAGGCTGCCCGAAGCTGCCTGCGCTCCGATCGCCAGCGGCACCGGGCAAAACTGCAGGATCGACATATCGGCAATTTGCCCGGGGTTGAGAAAACGTCCGGGCTGCAGCAGGCTCAACTGCTCCCGATCGCGGCAGGCGGCGAGATAGTCGCGATAGAGGTGATGCGCCCGCAACGCCGTTTCGGGATCGCCACCGCGGTCTACCGGATAGCGGGCGAGAAAGTCGAGCCAGTCGCGGGCGCGCGAAGCGCGCACCCCGCGGCGCGCCAGGGCGAGGGTCGTGCGCGACCAATCGCCATAGTTCTGCTGCAACAAAGGCAGATCGAGCAGCCATTCCCCGGGGTAATCAAGGATTTCCAGGGTCACCTGGGAGCCGCCCCCGAAGAGGCCGCTCCCTCGCAGAAAACCCGAGGAGGAAAAGCGCAGCGACATGCGCACCCGGCGCAGATCGGTGGTACTCGCGGGCCAGTGCGGCGGGTCAGCGGCAAGCGCCGCGACCGTTTCTTCGATTGGGAACGCAGGGACGTTGTCGCTGTGCGGTGCGAGCAGCCGCGCGCAAAGGATCCGCCGTTCCGCCGCCGCCCGCAGGAACGGCAGACGCCCCGGCCTGCCCGCGGCGCTCAGGAGATTGTGGACCAGACTCGCGATGAACGCCGTCTTGCCGGATCGACTGAGCCCGGTAACCGCAAGGCGGAGCGTGCGGTCACCGACCAGCTCCGTCAGAATCGCCAGCCAATCGGATGCGCGCATGCCGTGGGGAAGCCAAGCCCGCGCCCGCTCGGCCGGTGGCACGGGCGGACCGGTCGCGTCGCCTACCCGGGCGGCTTCATCGCGACGTCGAGCATGACGTTGGGCAAGATCTCCCGAATGATGCCGCGCAATGTCGACTCGTCGGCGGCAGTTGCCGCTGCGAGCAGCCGCCGCGAGCCGCGGCGGAGAATGCGCGCGGTGGCGCGGCCGTCTCGACCGGCCCGGATCGTCGCAAACGCGTCAGCGGGCTCGATCCGCTTCAGAATGCGTTTCAGGGCCTGCAGCCCTTCGGCGGTCTCGACGTCGTGCAACGGTACATCGGCGGTGTCTGGTTCCGGCTCCTCCTCGACCGCGGCGTCAACCGCCTCGACCGGGCGATTTCGCGCAAAGGATTGATACACAGCACGTCCGGGTTCGGCGTCGATGCGGGACTGCAATTCCCAGCTTTCGCCGCGCGACGACAACTCGCCAATGAGCGCGAACATGTCATCGCAATCCTCTTCATGGGAGCAGGTCAGGAAAGCGAGGCGTCCGTCATGCTCGACGATCCGGTCGTCGTCCTCGGCGAAGCCCAGTTCGGACAACGCGTTGTCGAGCGCGCGGCGCGACGCAACGAGGAGCGTCGTGACATGCAGACGACGGCCGCTCTCCGCCGGGTCCTTTTCCGCCATGACCATTCCTCCCGCGTGAATTCGTTCGGCAAACCCCTCTATCTAGGCGGTGTTCCGCCGCCGCGCGATCAAAAATAAGTACGTACTGCCCGATTGAGAACGGCGGACATCTGTGAGCCGGCGGCGCCGGCCAAAATCAATCCGGCACCATATCGAGGACGGCTTCACGATTGGGCAGCGCCTGCGCAAGCCTGGTATGAAATTGCTTAATCGGTCGGGAGGGCTGCAGCTCTTGCCGACGGAATGGCGGTTTCTCGTCCGATGGCTTACGCTAGCCATGGAGCGTGATTGGAAGTGATTTCAATGTGGCCTCGCACAGATTTCCTCGAATTGCTCGGCATCACCCACCCGGTCATCCAGGCGCCGATGAGCGGCTTCACGCCGCCCGCGCTCGCCGCGGCGGTGTGCAACGCGGGCGGCCTGGGTTCGATCGGCTGCGCCGGTTTGCCGCCGGCGACGGTACGAGACCAGGTCTCGGCGCTACGCCAGGCGACAAACCGTCCGTACAATTTGAACTTCTTTGTCCATGCGCGTCCAACGCTCGACCCCGAGGTGGCGGCCCGCATGCGCGCGCGGCTCGCGACCTATTTCGACCAATTTGCGTTGGGGCCGGTTCCCGATCCCAAGGAGCCGTTTCCGCCCTTCGACGAAGAACGGCTCGCTCTCGTTCTCGAATTGCGCCCTCGGGTCGTCAGCTTTCACTTCGGCCTGCCGGACGCGTCTGCAGTTCGGCGGGTGAAAGAAGCCGGTTGCACAATTGTCAGCTCTGCGACGACGGTCGCCGAGGCGCGATCGCTCGACGCGAACGGTGCCGACGTCATTATTGCGCAAGGATATGAGGCCGGTGGCCATCGCGGCAGCTTCAGCGGAAGCCCGGGCGCCGGCATGGTCGGCGCGATGGCGCTGGTGCCGCAAATCGTCGATGCCGTGCACGTCCCCGTCATTGCCGCCGGCGGCATCGCCGATGGCCGGGGTCTCGCAGCGGCCTTCGCTCTTGGTGCGAGCGGGGCACAACTCGGCACGGCTTTTCTCGGATGCCCTGAAGCCACGATATCGCCGCTGCACCGCGCGCAGTTGCGCAATGCCGTCGACGACGGCACCGAGCTGACGCGCGCCTTTACCGGCCGTCCGGCCCGCGCATTGCGAAATCGCTTCATCACCGAGATGGCGGATGGCGAGCCGTTGGAGTTTCCGCTGCAGGCGAGCCTACTCGGCCCGCTCTGGCAGTTGCCGAGCGAGGAGGCGCGCGCCGCGTTCACGCCGTTCTGGGCGGGTCAGGCGGCCCCTCTGGCCAAAGAGATCCCGGCCGGTCAACTGGTCGAGCAGCTCGTTCGGGAAGCCCAGTCGATCCTCGGAGCCATCAGCGGCTCATAATCTTCCTCGTCTCAGGTCAATGGACGGGCGGGATACCCCAACAGCACCGGACCCGCATCGAGCCCGTCGTCTCGCGGCGGGGCTTCCCGGCTTTCTTGGCGCGCCAGCAGATCGCGGACTTCGACATCGGTTGTTTGGGCAAAATCGTCGTACCACGAGCCGACAGCGAAAAACGGCTCGGGAGTGATCACACAGACGACATCATCGGCTTCCGCCTTCAGCGCCTCGCAAGTATCGCGAGGAGCGGCCGGAACCGCGACGACAATGCGGCCGGGTTGTTGCTGCTTCAGCGCCTGGACGGCAGCCCGCATCGTGGCTCCGGTAGCGAGCCCGTCATCCACCAGGATCACGGTTTTACCATCAACATTGGGCGGCGCGCGCCCGCCGCGGTATAGGCGCTCACGTCGAGCCAGCTCCTCCAGCTCTTTGGCCACAACCGCATTCATCACATTTTCTGGAATGTCCAGACCGCGCACTATTTCATCATTGAGGACGCGGACCCCGCCGGTTGCGACCGCACCCATCGCCAGCTCCTCTTGTCCGGGAACGCCGAGCTTGCGCACTAGAAAAACATCGAGCGGCGCGCCCAGCACACGGGCCGCTTCAAAAGCGACCGGTACGCCGCCGCGTGGCAGCGCTAGGACGAGGACATCCGGGCGGCCGGCGTAAGCCGCCAGCTTGTCCGCGAGCAAGCGGCCGGCATCGGCGCGATTGCGAAACCGCTGCAGCGTCATGCAGCCCCCGGCCAGAGACGACGCAGCTGGCTCGGCAGCATGCCCTTGACGTCTTCGATCTCGCCGGAGGCGATCTGGTCTTCAAGCATCGCGAAGACGGCGCGCGTCGCATCCTCGGCGTTGATCGGGCCGATATCATCCAGTTCGGCGGCGACGGCTGCAAGGAATTCCTCAGGGTGGCGCGTCCGTTCCGGTTTCCCTGCAGGGTGCCATTGGTCGTAGTAAAGACCGCGCACAAGAAGGGGCATTTGCGCTCCGAGATGGGCCACCTCGTCGATCGTCAGCCGGTCGCGCAGCGCGTGCGATACCGCGCGCATCTCCTTCAGCCAAATATTGGTGGTTTGCACCGTCTTGTCGAACACGTCCAATCCGGTTGCGCTCATAATTCCTCCTTCGCTTCCGGTGCGCAACGGATCGGCGGCAGGGTCTGGTGGGCGGCAGGCCGATCCACGACTCCCTTTCCCTATTAACAATGGCCTCCGGCATATCGCTTCACATTGATTTGCATCAGTCCGCCGCCCCTTCACGCCGGAAGGGTGCTACTGCGGGCAGGGCGGACCGAGCGGCGGCACATCGGGCGGCGGATGGCGCGCCTGGGTCGCTTGCTCGAAGGCGTAGCCGAGGCGCAATAGGATCGCCTCGCTCCAGGCGCGGCCGGTGAAGGTGGCGCCGTAAGGGTAGTCCGGGGTCTCCTTGTCGCGGATCCCGGATACAAAGCCGGCGGGTACCTGGACGCTAGGATAACCGGCTTTGGCGGCGATTGAGGCGCCGACCGCGCCGGGGAACAGCACCGCATCGAGGCGGTACCCGTCCATATAGGCGTCGAGCCCGAGAGTGCGCGAGGCCCGTAGGTCCATCTGTCGCGCCGATGCGTATTCGAGCTCACTCAAATCGCCGCGGGTCGCCTCCGCGGCGAGCAAGATATCCTGGCCGAAGCGCAACGCGCGGTGAGCATGATCGATGTTGAACGCGATGATATCGGCAAGGCTCGCGATGGCGGTGCCGGCGGCCCAGTCGCGGAGGTAAAGGTTGAGGTCGTGCTTCAATTCATAAACGAAGACGATCGGCCGGCGCGCCGGCTGGTTCTTCGTCGGGCTCTCCGGGTTGCGGTTGAGGATCGCCATTTCGGTGCCCGGGCCGCCAATCCAGCCCTCGGTCGGAATGTTGGCGCGCACGACCTCCGCCCCCTCGCGCTCGAGCACGTCGATCGCGCCGCGCATGACCGCGGCGGCGCGCGGCGCCAGCGGGCCATAATAGAAATCGTTGGCCAGGTCGGAAGGGTCGCTCGGCACGCCGATCCGCGCGCCTTTCAGACCGTCGCGGTCGAGGAGCCTCGTGTAATCGGCAGGCCGGCGAAGCTCCCCGGTCGCGGGGTCGAGCGGGTCGGCGGCGGCCAGCACATTCAGCAGCAACGCCGCGTCACGCACCGTGCGGGTCAGCGGGCCCGCGGTGTCCTGGCTTTGCGCGATTGGGACAATGCCAGCCCGGCTGATCAGGCCGACCGTCGGCTTGACCGTCACGACGCCGTTCTGGCTTGCCGGGGACAGCAGGGATCCCGAAGTTTCGGTGCCGATTGCCGCGGCTGCGAGCCCGGCCGCTACCGCGACCGCCGATCCCGAGCTCGACCCGCCCGGTGGAACGAGCGGCACGCCCTTGTCGTCGAGTTCCGGCGCGTAGGGGTTCTTGACCTGCCCGCCGAGCGAGCTGTAGCCGGCCGGCATGTCGATTGCGATGATGTTGGCGAACTCGGTCAAATTGGCCTTGCCGAGGATCACCGCCCCGGCCTGTCGCAGCAATTTGACCACTGTGGCGTCGTCTTTTGCCCGCGCTCCCTCCAGCGCCAAGGACCCCGCCGTGGTGTGCTGCGCATCGCCAGTTGCGATATTGTCCTTGACGAGGATTGGAACGCCTTCGAGGGGGCGGCGTGCAGCCGGCTCCCGTGCATCCGATGAAGCCGCAATCGCGGTCGCGTCCGGGTTCAGCTCGCGGACCGCATTAAGGCGTAGGCCGGATTGGTCGTATGCCTCGATCCGTGACAGATAGGCCCGCACAAGCACCTCGGCGGTAGTGTGGCCAGAGGCCAGCGCCTGACGCAGCTCGTCAATTGTGGCGTTTGCAACGCACACGGCTTCCTCTGTGCGGGTATTTGCTGTCGCCATCGCGAGCGACAGCGCCGCGATCACGCAACGGCGGACCGAGCCCGCGCCGCTCGGCGGGCTCCGTGCGCTCATCAGGCATCACCGCAAAATGGCCGCGATGTTGCCGCCGTCGACCGTCGTCACATCGGCGGTGGTCTTCAGCGCCACGGAATGATGCAGGAAGGCCTGGGCGACATCCTCGGCGGTGACCTCGCGGCCGAGCAAATTCCGCGACATGTACTGGGCCGCGGTCATCCCGTAGGCAGCCGCTCGCTGCTCGATAAATTGTGGCGTCAACAACCCCCCGCGAATGCCGTCGGCATTGACCGCGTTGGCACGAATGCCGTCACCACCGTATTCAAGCGCGTATTGCCGGACCAGAAACAACGTCGCCGCCTTGGGCAGCCCATACGGTCCTGCCTGGGGACCGGGGCTGACTGCCTGCTTTGAGACGTTGAACAGAAGGCAGCCTCCGGTGCCTTGCGCCAGCATGATGCGAACCGCGTTTTGTGCCACCGTCTGGTGAGCAAAGAAGTTGAGTTCGAAGCTGCGCCGCAGAACCGCATCCTCGACCTCCCCGATGCGGCCCTGGAAGGCCGCGCCGGCGTTCGAGACGACAATATCGACACCGCCGAAATGTTCGGCGACGCGATCGAAGGCCCGGCGCACCGCCGCGGCATCGGTGACGTCGCATTCGACCCGGAGCGCCGCACCGCCGAGCTTTTTCGCCGCGGCGTGGGCGGCCTCGGCATCGATGTCGAGCAGCGCCACCTCTGCCCCCGCCCCGCTCATCGCACGCGCCGTAGCCAGACCGATCGTGCCGGCTCCGCCGGTAACGACGGCGATTTGACCGGCCAGCGCCTCCTCGCTGCCCTGACCGAGTTTGGCCTGTTCCAGAGACCAGTATTCGATATCGAAGAGATCGGCCTCGCCGACCGGTTCGAACCGGCCGATCGCCTCGGCGTCGGTGACGGTTTCGACGTTGGATTGGGCGATATCGGCGGCGATCCGTGCATCTCTGGCGCTGCGCCCGAGACCGAACAGCCCGAGCCCGGGCACCAGGATGACCCGCGGCATCGGATCGAGCTCCCGCTTTGGCAGGTCCTGGCGCGCGTTGTGGCGGGCGAAATAGGCATGGTACTCGGCGACGAAACGGTCGACCGCTTGGCGCACCGCCGGCTTGAAGGCGTCGAGCCGATCCGGCTGGGGAGCCGGCACGACCAGCGGATAGTTCTTGGTGCGGATCGTATGATCCGGGGTCGCCACGCCGGCACGGCCATAGCGCTCGAGTTCGGCCCCGCTGACGTAGTTGAGCGCCGCGGGGTTCGAACGAAAATCGAGGACGAAGCGCTTATAGGCTCCTGATCCTGCCGGATCGGCGATTGCGCAGGCGCCGCGCAGGATCGGCGCGACTTCAGCCGCGGTGGCGACCGGATCCGGCAGCCGCGCCGCGGCGAAGACGGTCTTGCGGCGGTGCGCGAGCCGCTCTTCGGCGAGCGAGTCCGCCGCGATCATGCGCTCGTAGGCCTGCTGCGCGGTGTCGCCGAAAGTAAAGATTCCATGTTTCAGCAGCACGAGCCCTTCGACGGCGGGATCTGCCTCGAAGACCTCTGCGGCTGCCTTAGCCAGCAGAAAACCGGGCATGATGTAGGGCACGAGCCCCATCCGCCGGCCATATAAATCGGCACAGCGTTCTGCGGCGTCGGGCTGGTCGGCGAGGCTCAGCACCGCCGTCGAATGAGTGTGGTCGACGTATTTGTGAGGCAGGAAGGCGTGCAGCAATGTCTCGACGGAGGGGGTGGGGGCCCCAGGATCGAGCAAGTTGGCGCGCAACACCCGCACCATCTCCTCGTCGGAGAGCGCCTCGCGTTCGCGCAATTTGCGCAGCGGCGCGAGCCGCACAGCGGGGAGACCGGCAGGCTCGATCGCCGCCATGTCCCAGCCGCTGCCCTTGACACAGAGAGCCTCGACCTCCTCGTCGAGGAGATCCCTCATGGCGGTCTTGACCGAGGTGTTGCCGCCGCCGTGCAACACCAGCCTCGGCTCGCCGCCTAGCAAGCGGGAGGTATAGACACGGAGCGCCAGGTCGCGTCCGACGCCCTCTGAAGCATAGCGGTCGACGAGCCGCCCGGCCTCTGCATCCAACCACAGGCTATGCATCACCCTTATCCATTGCTGCCGACCAACGCCCGGCAATCAATGCTTTGTCCGATCCCGATCCGATCCCGAGAAGCAGGCTCCGGCCGCGCGGTGGTTGATCCCTGAACCCCCGTTTTTCGCGGACAACGATAACCCATCGAGACGGCGGACTCCGTTTTGAGCCAGGTCTAGTGCTGGAGCTCCAATACGCGATCGGGTTGGCGGTTGGCTTCCAGTCCGCGGAACTGAGCAAGAGGCTCAACAGGACAGAACCCGGCGACGCTCTCCGCCGGGAGCGCGTCGGCTTCGAAGCTCTCCCGCGAGCATAGGGCGCGCACGGCGCGTATCCATCTCTGATGACGCGGTTGCCGGTCATAGCTGCAGATCATCCCGGAGATCATATTTTCCCGTGCGCGTCGCAGCACTTGCAGCACATCGGCATGTGTCGTGCGCGGATCGTCGTTAAAGAATTCGATCCGCCAATAGCGCTTGCCGCTGACTTCTCTGGCGGCTTGCAAAATGGGTTTCTGCAGCACCTGCCGGCCCCCAACCGCCTCGATTGCGCCGACCAGGCAATGGCGGCCATGAGCGTCGCGTAACCGGCCCTTACACCATTGCTGCTCGGTTGCGAGCATGCGCTCCACCGCGCCGAGTTTGGCGATAGGGTGATTGTCAAAAGCGTCTGTTCCGTCGAAAGGCATTCTTCGCACCTCCGAGCTGCGCGTGGTTCACTACTGCCCGGGCCGTCGGGCGGGGGCAAGTCGTCCTGACTGTTTAACTCGCGGCCCCTGCTGCCATTCCAGTCAGGCTTAGATTTTTCTTCGGAACGCACAAAAAGTGAAGCACCGGTGCGTAACAAATTGTTCCGCGCGCGGTAGCGCTGAATAGAGCACAACGCGGCCCGGCGTCTCAACCGAATTCAGGCCCGCGGACGTCATTCCCCGGCGTAGGCGAACCGCTCGGTACGGAACAGGCTGCGCTGAAACTCCAGGTAGGCCTCTTTGGTCATCGCAGGGTTGAACTGCGCCAGAACTTCCTTCGCCGAACCGGCATCGCCGTAGAGCAGGTCGATCGCAGTCATCGCCAAAAGCTTCGCCGGGGTCAGATAGCCGTGGCGGGGCTCGTTAATCCGCCAATCGGCGCCGTGCGCTTTGCCCTCGGCGGCGACGACGTAAGGGTGGATTACCGGCATCAAATGCGCGAGATCGCCCATGTCGGTCGATCCGGTGCGGTGCCCGCCTATGCGGAACTCGCCCGACCCGAAAATGGCCTCGACATTCTCGCCGAAAATCCGCCCGAGCCGTTCGTCGTTGCGCTGCGGCAGATAGCCGGGGATCGTGTGGATCTCGACTTCGGCTCCCACCGCCATTGCTCCGGCGCGCAGACAGCGGTCGACCTTTTTATTCGCGTCAACGATCGCATCGAGCGAGCCGCCGCGCACAAAGGTCTCCATCGTGACCTCGGCGGGGACGACGCTGACCGCGTCGCCGCCTTTGGTGATGATCGGGTGGATACGGATCGTGTCTTTTTCCCAGAAGGTCTCGCGCTGCGCTGCGATCGCGTTCATCGCGATCATTGCCGCGTTGAGCGCGTTAATCCCGAGCTGCGGCAGGCTGCCGGCATGCGCGGCACGGCCGACGAAGCGAATGCGTTTGACCAGCGCCCCGTTCGACGATTGGGCCAGAAAGGCGCGAGGTCCGCCGGCATCACGCGATCCCGTGTGGATCATCATTGCGATGTCGACGTCGTCGAAATGGCCTTTGGCGACCAGCTCGGGTTTTCCCAGCATGAACTCGATCTCGCCTCTGGCGACGCGGGCGGCCCGCTCCTCGACATCGATGAATTCTTCGGCCGGCACGGCAAAAAAAACGATATCCCCCGCGAGATGCCGGGCGATTCCAGCTTCGGTCAATCCGATCGCCGCGCCCAACATCCCGGCGATCTGGGCATTGTGGCCACAGCTGTGGGCCGCCCCGGTGAGCGGGTCGGCCAAGGGATGCTCCGAGGTCCGCAGACTATCGAGCTCGCCGATGAAAGCGAGCCGAGGGCCCGGTGACGCGCCGGCGAGCTGTCCCTTGACGCCGGTCAGAGCCAGTCCGGTGCGCGGGTCCAACCCCAATGCGCTCATCCGCTCGGCGACCAGCGCGGCGGTCCTCACTTCGTTAAAGCCGGTTTCCGGATGGCGCAGGATGGTCTGGCCGAGATCGATGATGGCCTCGGCGTGGCGATCGATGGTGTCGCAGACCGCGCGCTTCAACTCGTCTTTGCTGCTCATGAGGGCGCCTTGCTCCGCCGCTTTGTCATCGTGCTCCGCCTCGACCCCGTATTAGCTGGTGCGATAAAAAAAGACCAGCCCGTCTGGAAGGCCAACCCATCTGCCCAACCGCTCTCATTTTAGTCAAATTTGTCGAAAATGAAAATTAATCTTGTGAAATATTTACTTCCTCGATTAACTATATTTCGGGATTGACAGTTGAGTAAATAATTAGTAAAACGCGGCGAAGCAATCGGCTTCAACTGAAAATCCGTCGAATATTATCGGTGAGCAACGACAGGCTCTGATCGGCAGAGCATGGATGCCCGCTGTATTGCAGCCGGGCGTAGGAGGTGATCATGAGCCTCATCTATCCCAATATTGTCCCCGAGAACAATCTGCGTCTACCGGACGCGCTGACTGTCAAGCATGGTCCGACCCAACTCCTCTCCCGGTTTGTTCTCGAAGGCGACCAGGCGGCACGGAGCATGGGTCTTCGTCTGCGGCTGCGGCACGACTTCGGCGAGTTGCTGTATTTCAACGAGCGGGAAGTCGCCCAAGGCAGCTGGTTTAAATTGGTAAATATGTACAATCCGGCGTATTGCGATCTGTCGCCGGAAAACTCCTATTGGATTTCCGGCGAAAACGACGACGGGGACATTGTGCTGACGCAAGCCGGGCGGATTTATTACTGGCCGGACACGACGCTGGCAGAAGAGGCCCACTCGATGTTCTATGCGGGCCACACCAAGGGTCAGATTTGCAAGGTGACGGCACCAGCCGCCGAGCACATCAGAGGGGTCGTGTTTTGCGCCGGATCCCATTGGATACGGCCGGATTTTCGCGGGCGTCGACTCTCCCAGCTGCTGGCTCGGCTAGGCCGCGCCTATGCAATGTCGCGTTGGCCGGTGGATTGGGCCATAGCGCTGGTCGCCCCGATACTCGTCGCGAAGGGCGTCAGCTCGGGGTACGGCTATAGGCACGCCAGTCCCAGTATCTTCTACCCCGCCTCGCCCTGGGGCGATCTGGAGGTTGTCCTCGCCTACATGTCCCAGAGCGAAGCTTACGACGACATCGCCGAATACCTCGTCAACGAGTTCTCCGGCTCGATCAGCGGCGGTCTATCGCCGGCATCCTCCCGCAGACCCTGCGACGACAAAGTTACCAGCACTTCGTCGGAAGGCGTCTTCCACGGCAACAGCAACCTCTCGTAGCGCGTCACAAAGGTGCCGGGCGGCCGCTGGATCGTGGCGGTCACATAATCGTAACGCGGCTGGCCTGTGCCTGCCACGCTCTTATAGAACTGCGCGACCCATTGTCCGTAGTTTTTGTCCGGCTGATCTTCTACCTTTTTGCCGATAGCGTGCAAATGATAGTTGCTGTCCAACCAGTTGGTGTGACCATCTCCAATGAAGCGGAATATCGGTTCGGCTCCACGCGGCTTCACTCCCACGATGATCAGACGTGACAGCAGATCCTTCTTGATAGCAAAGGAAATTACCGTAGGATCGAAATAGCCGAACGACATTCTCCATTTTTGGGCCATCAGCTGCAGCGGGCCGTGCTCGGATTCGAAAAGCTTTAAATAGTCCTGCGGCTCGACGAGGTAACTGTCTTTAGCCGACAGTGCGAATTTTGGAGCGCACAATTCCGAGAGCCGCGCCACAGCCAATTCAGCCGAGCATATGATTTCTGATTTCCAAGAAACATCGAGATATTTTATGCGGAACAACCTGATGCGGGACGTTACGAGCTGCTGCTGAACGGCAAGCAGGGCGGGGATCTCGACGTTCCGGGGATGCAGGTCGATTTCGATTATTGAATTGTCGAGGATCTGAAATTTGATGAAGCCGAGGTTTTTCACGGCAAAGGCAGCAGCATCGTAATCGGGTTGGGGATCGCCCAATGCCGCGCGAAACTCGACGCTGTCCTCGAACATCCACGTCCCCTCGGCGGAAACCAGCATCGTCAGACGATTCACGAGATCCTCGCAGGCGTTAGATCCGGACAATTTTCCGGAGATCACCGACTTTACCGACCGCCTATTAACAGGAGGTGAACCACTCCCTCCGCTCAAAACCCGACAATATGTCTCAAATTGAATTGGATTTTTTGGAGCCATCGTTGACTTCACAGCACAAATGTTTAACAGTCGTCGGGTCGATGTAGTTTAATCCAACATTTAAGAAGAGGGAGACAATATTGAAGCCGGCAGCCCGGCGGACCGGTCGACTTGCAATAGTTTAGCGCGTCGCACCCTCATTCCGAGTGTCGCCGGCCGCGCATCTGCGCGAACGAGCGCGCTGTTCTTCCAGCTCCAACCTCCAGCGGATCGGCGGGGCGCGCAGCCAAATGAGTGTCGAGACGGACATCCTAACAGGTTCGGGACGACGGCAAGCCACGCTGGCGCTGATGATCGCTACCGCGATGCAGGCCTTCGACACGACGATCGCCAATGTGGCTCTGCCTCAGCTCGAGCAAAGCCTGGGCGGGGGGCTCGAGCTAGGCTCCTGGGTAATGACGAGCTATCTGTGCGCCTCGGCAATCATGGCGACCCTCACCGGATGGTTACGCCGACGCTACGGGGCACGACCGCTGTTCATCAGTTCGATCGGGCTGTTTGTCATTGCTTCCGGGCTTTGTGCGACTGCACCATCCGCCATCGCCTTGATCCAGTTCCGCCTGATTCAGGGTGGCGCTGCCGGCATCATTCAGCCTCTGGCGCAAGCCATGCTTCTCGATCTCTATCCTCAGCGAGATCACGGTCGAATTCTGGCTATTTGGGGAGCGACAATTATGGCCGGCCCGATCCTTGGGCCGGTTCTCGGCGGCGTCATAGCCGACCTGACATCCTGGCGGTGGATTTTTGCGCTGAACTTTCCCCTCGGGTTGATCGCGATCTTGGGTGTTGGGCAAGTGCCGAGGACGATCGAGTCCACTGCGAAGGCCCAGATCGACGCTGTCGGCCTCGCATTGCTGGTCATCGGCGTCGGATCGGTACAATTGGCGCTCGAACGACGGATGGGCCAGCAGTGGCCGTTCTCGGCCGAGACGGCCATCGAAGCCGGCCTTGCAATTGCCGCCCTGGTTGGGATCGCATTCCGCAGTTCCCGGTCTCAGTTTACCCTTTTCCGGTTTCAGGTTTTTCTTAACCTGAATTTTTCAGCGGCAGTGTTTTACAATTTTTTGATCGGGGCGTTGTTGTTCACGACAATCGTATTCTTGCCGGCACTGAGCGAGGGCCCGTTAGGCTACGACGCGACGCAAGCGGGCCTGGCACTATCGCCGCGCGGGATCGGGACGATGGTGACGATGCTAGCCGTCCATTATTTGATCGACAGGATCGACAACCGGGTATTGCTCGGGACCGGTCTCGTCGTCACCGCTGTCGCACTCGTGCTGATGTCGCAGGTCCCGCCAGAACGCGGCGAGATCTGCTTGGCCACGGCCAGCGCGATACAGGGCGTTGGGGTCGGGCTTCTCTTCACTCCTCTCAGCACCCTCGCCTTCTCTACCCTCGACGCGGAGCTGCGCACCGATGCCGCCGGCGTATACAGCCTACTGCGGCAACTCGGCTGCGCGACCGGCGTCGCTGTGATGACCACTCTGCTGCAGGCTAGGATCCGCGGCAATTCTTTGCTGATGTTTGATCAGGCCGCGCCAGGCGGCAGTTCGCCGACCGACGCTTGGAATTACGGAGTGCTCGCCGCTTACACCGGCTGCTTCCAAATCATGGCAGTCGTAACCGCGATTACGTTGCCGGGAATCCTGCTGTTTCGCGTGCTTCGGACGGATCCGGAATCACTTACTGCGGCATGAACGGCTGTTGTCAAGCACCCGCCCGCAGCTGCTTGCTTTCAACGGGCAGAGAAATGCGCGCGACGGTACCTTGCCCTGCGTGACTTTCTATCGTCAGTTTGCCGCCGTGAGCCTCGATCAAGCCTTTGGTGATCGGCAGGCCCAGGCCGGTGCCGCCATAATTCCGAGTGGTCGACGGTTTTGCTTGTCCGAAAGGCTGCAGGGCGCGCTCCAGCTCCTCTTCGCTCATACCGACGCCTTGATCTTCGAATTCGACAGCGGCGAGCTGTGGCTGAGCGGCGACGATGCGAATACAGACCTCCCCGCCCTCTTTTGAGAACTTTATCGCATTGGACAGTAGGTTGAGACAAATTTGCTTCATTGCCCGCTCGTCGGCCCAAACCTCCACGTCTTCCTCCGCCAGCTGCGTCATCAGCGTGACGTGTCGGCTCTCAGCCCGTTCCCGCATCATACGGACGACGTCGCCGATCAATTTCCGCAAGTTCAACGGCTCTTTCGATAATTCTAGTTTTCCAGCCTCGATCTTCGACATGTCGAGCACGTCGTTGATGATAGACAACAAATGAAGACTGCTTTTGTGGATATCCTTCATATAGTCCAGATATCTCGTGTTGCCCATCGGCCCGAACAGCTCGTGCGCAATGATCTCGGAAAATCCGATAATTGCATTGAGTGGCGTACGCAATTCATGACTCATATTGGCGAGAAACTCGCTCTTGGCGCGATTTGCGGTCTCAGCCTGGCTGCGCGCTTGGATTAATTTCCGCTCGTATGCTTTGAGATCCGTAATATCGGAATAAACCGAGACGACGGCCCCGTCGGGCATCGCGCGTCGGCGGATCTGCAGCACCCGCCCGCGCGGGGTCGCGCGCTCCTTCGTTATGGGCACATCGCGATAAAACCGGTTCAGCCGCTCGGCAACCTCGGCTGAGGGATTGCCGTCACCGAAGTCGCCGCGGGCCGCCTGCAGCATCAAAATATCGCGGAGCGAAGCACCGGTCGTGAGGTCCGAAGGAAATTCCAAGAGTTCACGGAAGCGGGAATTCAATGCTATCAGTCGCCCCCGGCTGTCAAAGACGCTCAAGCCTTCGTCGATATTTTCGAGCGTGCTCTGAAGCAATCTGGCTTCAGCACAGGGTCTCGGCCGGAAAAATGGCAGAAGCCGCGCTATCGATGGCTTCACGGACGCCTCACGACGAACGGCCTCGAGACGGGGATCTCGGCCCCCGTGGCCGGTCTGGCAATCGCCATCGCGCGACCGCCGATTGCCTCGACATTCACCGCTCATCTACCGAAAAACCGAGTTTGTCGAAACCATCTATCACAGATTGCAACCGGTCTTTCGTGAACTGGTGCAAAGTTGATACCCGGTAGTCTGTTAATATCTCATTATCATCCATTGTGTCATAGGGTTGTCCAATACCCTGCCTATAAACCATATGCTTAGAGCTATCGGATCCAATCCCGGGCGCTCCAGTTTCTGCCTTTGCCGGTATTGTCGCTAATCTAGAAGATGCCTGATCGTGAGGGTTGAGAAATTTGTGATCCCCAGCTATGCTGATTTCTCGATGCGAGAGTATGATCCGAAATGTTGAACAGCCCTATCGTCGGTGGGCCCGCGGCGGCATCCGAATTGGAAACTCCTGACGCCGGAAGTTCCGTGCTGCCCCCTGCACAAGAGGATCTGGAGAGGCTGGCGCGCTGGATACCGAAAAAGGAGATGGCGTTGCTGGTGGAAATCTGCGAGAGGGCACAACGCGATCCCGACTTGGCAAGGCCGGCTCTTCTCCTCTGCTCGGCGTATGCAAAGAGGGTTGCGCGAATGCTCGATCAAGACCCGTTTCCGACCGTCACCTGGCAGATCGCCGAAAGATTGCTGCAACTCCGCGCCAAAGACGGTCTGTAAAACGCGACGGCTCTCGGCGGCGCAGCTCAGTAAAGATGGCAGGCGACGGTGTGTTCCGCGGCGATCGGCTTGCGAACCGGCGCCTCGATCGCACAACACGGCATCGCATGGGGGCAACGTGGGTGAAAGCGGCAACCCGATGGCGGGTTGAGCGCGCTCGGGACTTCGCCGGTGATTGTCAGCCTTTCGTGCCTTTCGTCGGGATGTGACGGCAGCGCGGCGGAAAACAGCGCCTGAGTGTAAGGATGAAGCGGCTTCTCGCATAATTCGAGACTGTCGGCGAGTTCGACGATCTGGCCTAGATACATGACCGCGATCCGGTGGCTGATATGAGCCACCGTCGCCAGATCGTGTCCGATAAAGAGATAGCTGACGCCCAGCGTCTGCTGCAAATGTTCGAGCTGGTTCATGATCTGCGCGCGGATCGACACGTCCAGCGCCGAAACCGGCTCGTCCAGCACGACGAGCCGGGTATTTGTCGCCAACGCCCTCGCGATCGCGATCCGCTGGCGTTGGCCGCCGCTGAACTCGTGGGGGAACAGGCGCGCCACCTCCGGTTGAAGGCCGACGAGATCGAGCACCTCCGCGACGCGGTATTGGAGCTGTTGACGCGACAGACTCGTGTGGATCTCCAGCGGTTCGGCGATGATGTCGCCGACCCGCATGCGCGGGCTGAGGGAGCTGTAGGGGTCTTGGAAAACCACCTGCACCTCGCGCCGATAACGCATCAGTTCCTGACCTTCCAAGACGGAAACGTCCTCGCCGTCGAAGCGGATCGTTCCGGCGGTCGGGGTTTCCTGGAGCAAGATCAGTTTGGAAGTGGTCGTCTTGCCGCAACCCGACTCCCCGATCAGGCCCAGCGTCTCTCCCGGGCCGATCGTAATATCCACTCCGTCCACTGCCTTGACCCAACCGATCTTCCGTCGCGGCAGCACTCCCGTGCTGACGGGAAAGTATTTCTGCAGGTTTTGCAGCTCAAGCAGTGGCGCTGACATAGCGTTCCCTTACTGGCTCACCAACCAGCCAGCATCTTGCCGTCCAATTTGCAGCGATAGGGCGGTCGTCGGGCTCCCGCGTTGAGCATTGCGGCATGGCATGGGCGCAGCGGGGATGAAATGCGCATCCCGGACCGAGCTGGGCGAGGTTGGGCGGCTGACCGGGTATGGCGTAGAGCGGCTCCTTGTTCCCGAGCTTGGGCATCGAGCCGAGCAGCGCCTGGGTGTAGGGGTGCTTCGGGTCGCGGAACAGGTCGCGCACGGCGCCTTGCTCGACGATCTTTCCGGCATACATCACCGCCATTCTGTCGCACATCTTGGCGACGATCCCGAGATTGTGGGTGACGAAGACGAGTGCGACGCCGCTCTGCTGCTGAATATCCTTCAGCACGTCCAGGTACTGCGCCTGGATCGTCACATCGAGATTGGTCGTCGGCTCGTCGGCGATGATCAGCTTGGGGCCGCCCGCCATGGCGATCGCGCCGACGACGCGCTGGCGCATGCCGCCGCTCATCTGATGGGGATATTCGCGCATCCGCACTTCGGGCGAGGGGATGCGCACCGAGCGCAAAAGATTTTTCACACGCTCCCGCAACAAGCGGCTGCGCATGCCTTGGTGATAATAGGCCGGCTCGGCGACCTGCCGGTAGATGCTGAAGAGCGGGTTCAGCGATGCCATGGGATCCTGGAGGATCATCGCGATCTGACCACCGCGGATGCGGCGCATCTCGCGCGGCCGCTTTGTTGTCAGCTCGTCACCAGCAAACTCTATGTTGCCGCCGACAATCCGCGCAGCGGAGGGCAGCAGACCGACTATCGACAGGCAGGTCGTAGTCTTGCCGCACCCCGACTCGCCAACCAGCCCGATCGTCTCGCCTTTACCCAGCGTAAGGCTCACCCCGTCGACGGCTTTGACGACGCGGGTTCCGCCAAACGAGAAATAGTGGGTCTTCAGCTCGCGGACCCGGAGGAGAGCTGCCACAATGATGTCCTCCGGGCCTACATGTTGCGCAGTTGCGGGTCGAGCCGGACCCGCAGCCAGTCTCCCAGCAGCTGCGTCGCGAGCACGACGAGGAGAATGCCGAGACCGGGGAAAACGGTGAGCCACCAATCCCCGACCATCAGCATCGAGCGCCCGTCCGCCAGCATCGAGCCCCAGGCCGGCTCCGGGGGCGGCACGCCGACGCCGAGAAAGCTCAGCGAGGCCTCGGCGATGATCACGACGCCGATCGTCAGGCTGGCGAGCACCATCGTCGAGTTCAACACATTCGGCAAAATGTGACGCAGGATCACCCGTGTGCGGCTCGCGCCGGCAATCTCGGACAGTTTGACAAACTCGCGCTCGCGCAGGCTCAAGACCTCGCCGCGGATCACTCGCGAATAGCGGGTCCAGTAGACGAGCCCCAGGATAATGACGATGTTCCACATGCTGGGCCCGACCATCGTCGCAAGGAAAATCGCGAAGACCAGACCCGGTAAAGCGAGCCAGGCGTCGGTCACCCGCATGATCACTTGGTCGACCCATCCGCCCAGATAGCCCGCAAGGATGCCCAGAGCGGTGCCGATGCTGCCGGCGACGATGGTCCCCGCCACTCCAACGATCAGCGACACCCGGGCGCCGAAGATCAGCCGGCTCAACACGTCACGGGATTGAAAATCGGTTCCGAGCAGCGCATGCGCGCTGCCCCCCTGCATCCAATAGGGCGGCTCGAAGATCTTGGCGCCGGGGATCGGCTCGGTCGGGTCGTAAGGGGCGATGTAGTTGGCGAACAAGGCGATCAGAACGAACGGCACCAGGATCGCCAGCGGCAGTATCGGCAATTGCCGTACCAGACGGGTCCAACGCCAAGGGACGCTTGCAAATTCTTGCGAGACGACCGTAGCCGCAGAAACAGGTGTCTCGTCGAGGGTGGAGACCATGGCGCACCTATCTGGTCAGGCGAATGCGGGGATCGATGTAGGCGTACAGCAGGTCGATGATCAGGTTGATCATTACGATCATGATGCCGGCCTCCATGACGATCCCTTGCACGAGCGGGAAATCGCGCTGGAAGATCCCTTCATAGAGCAGCCGGCCGATGCCGGGCCAGGCAAAGATCACCTCGATGATGACCGCCGCGTTGATCATCACGACGAGATTGACGCCGGCCAAGGTCAGCACCGGGATCAGCGCGTTCTTGAACGCGTGCATGGCCAGAACGACGTAGCCCGGCAGCCCCTTCAGGCGGGCCAGCTTGACGTATTCGCTGCGCAACACCTCGAGCATGCTCGATCGGGTCAGACGCAGCAGCGAGGCGGCGAAATACCACCCCAAGGCCAGTGACGGCATGATCAAATGCTGCCAACCGCCCTGCCCGCTCGTCGGCAGCCAGTGCAGCCACACCGAAAACACCAGGATCAGCACCAATCCCAGCCAGAACCCGGGTATCGACAGCCCGAGCAATGCAACGATTTTGCCAAAATTGTCCCACGGGCTGTTGACCCGAACGGCCGAGATGATGCCTGCCGGGATGCCGATAAAAAAAGAAATCAGGGTGGCCGCAAACGCCAACTCCAGGGAATTGGGCAAACGCTGAAAATACAAAGTGCTGACCGGCATTTCGTAGTTGAACGACTTGCCCAACTGCCCGGTGAACACGTTTTTGACGAAGGCGAGGTACTGCACCGGCCAAGGGCGGTCGAGGCCCCATTCGGCGCGCACCCGGTCGAGATCCTCGGCGCGTGCACCGGGTTCGGCCAGCAACGTCACCGGGTCGCCCGTCAGCCTGACGACGGTAAAGATGGTCAAGCTCAGGATGAACAATGTAACGATGGCGTAGAGCGTCCGTCGCATCATAAACTGGCCCATTGCCGCTCCCTTATAAGAGCTCGATCCGGAGTCATTCGTCACCCCCGCGCAAGCGGGGGTCCAGGGGCGTCCGCAGTGACTCGCCGCCGCCGGATTCCCGCTTTCGCGGGGAATGACGGAACGCTGCATTGGTTGCAGGGCGTCATTGTCCATTCGGCTCGCATCACACGTCTCACTTTTCCGCCGCGGCAGTCTCCGTCAGCTGGAGGTCTTCCCAGGGGTAGGCATAGCCGGAGGTGAGGTAGGTCGGGAACACGTCCTGCCACTTTTTCGCCGCCAGGCGCGGCCCGTAGGCATTGATGAAAGCGTGGCGGAATACCGGCACGAAGTAGTAGTTCTCGAGGATCTCCCGCTGGATCTCCGTCGCCAAAGCCTCCCGCTCCTTGCGGTCAGTGGAGGCGAGGTACTTCTTGAACTTGTCGTCCAATGCCGGCACGCAGTTGCGGTCCTTGCCATTGAAGCCGCCGCATCGCATAAACGAGTCGTACCAGTTCGACCAGGTGCCGCCGACACGGGCAGCGTTCATGATGATTTGGACTCCGGGCCACTCCTTCATCCCGCCCTGCAGCCGTTTCAGAAAGACCCCGCGCTCCATGACTTGGAGCTTCGAGCGTATGCCTATGCTCTGAAGCTGCGAAACGACGCGCTCGCCGCGCGAATAATAATTCGGAACTGGTGTCACCCAGTTGACATTGAAGCCATTGGGAAAACCGGCTTCTTCCATCAACTGCTTGGCCTTGGCGACATTGTGCTCCCATTTCGCCCATTCCAGCCCGTACTCGACGTCATTGTTTATCCAGTTGCCGTCGACCACCCCCATCCCGTCGCATTCTGCCTGGTTGATCGCGTCGCGGTCGATTGCAAGGCTTATGGCCTGCCGCACACGCTTATCGTGGAACGGGCTGTTGGGATCCTGAAAGCCCGGGAATTCGAGCCACCAATTGCCTGAGACCACCGGAGCCAGGGTCAGCTTCGGATTGCTCTTGACCCGATCGATCAATTCGCCGGGCACGAAATAGGCGATGTCCGCTTCGCCGCGCTCGAGCATTGCGATGCGCGTCGCCGCTTCCGGCACGCTGATCATCGTGAACCGCTTGATATGCACCGGACGGTAGTAATCGTCGAATGCTTCGAATTCGAGGCGCACGCCCGGTTCCTGCGAGACAAGCTTGTATGGCCCGGCACCAACCGGCTTCTGCAGAAACCCCTCCTGCCCCGCCTTCTCATAGTATTTCGCCGGCACGGCCCAGCCGGCACCGCTGACATTACTGGTGCCGAGCAGAATTGGAAAGTCCAGAAACGGCTCTTTGAAATGAAATTGGACCGTGTGGTCGTCGACGAGCTCGATCCCCTGGGTCCGTTCGTGGAGAACTTCGCCCCAGGCGCCGCGGTAATGCTCGTAACTCCATTTGACGTCCTCGGGCGTGACCGGCGAGCCGTCGTGAAACTTGATGCCCGGCCTCAGGTGGAAGGTTGCGCTCTTGGCGTCTTCGGCAAAATCGTAGCTTTCGGCGAGCGCCGGGTGGTCGTAACGCACTTCACGGAAGTTCTTCATCAACCCGTCGTGCAGCGCCATCAAGAAATTATCCGGGCTGGCGGTGCCGTCGTGCTGCTGCGGGTCGAGCCAGCGCGCCGTGATATTGGTGTGCCACGCCAGTACCATCTTGCCCTTGGGAACGACAGTGGCCGCCGCTCCGCCGCTGCGGACGAACGGCACAGCGAGCGCGCTCCCCGCTAATGCCGCCGCCCGCAGCACCGTGCGGCGTGTCAATGTCGCCTTCTTCATTCTTTCCTCCTCATTAAATAGCAGTCCAACCACGCTGGGCCTTCAGCCGAATGTCTTCCCACGGGTAGGCGTAAGCGGTTGTCACCGTCGGGAAGACGTCCTGCCATTTCGCGGCGGCAATGCGCGGCCCAATCGCCTGCATCGCGGCGTGACGGAAAACCGGAACAAAATAGTAGTTTTCCAGGATCTCGCGCTGGATCTCCTCGGCCAGTTTCTCACGCTCGCCGCGATCGACCGAGGCTAGGTACCGGGTGAATTTCGCGTCGAGTTCGGGCAAGCAATTGCGGTCCCTGCCGTTGAAGCCGCCGCAGCGCATGTAGGAATCGTACCAGTTGGACCACGTGCCGCCGATCCGCGCCGCGTTGAGGATGATCTGCACGCCGGGCCATTCCTTGAGCCCGGCTTGCAACCGCTTCAGAAAGACGCCGCGTTCCATCGTCTGCAGCCTGGCGCGGATGCCGATTGTCTGCAGCTGCGAGACGATCCGCTCGCCGCGCGAATAATAGTTCGGTACCGGGGTTACCCAATCGACAATGAAACCGTTGGGGTAACCGGCTTCCTCCATCAGCTGCTTGGCCTTGCCGTTATCGTGCGGCCATTTCGGCCAAGGGAGCCCGTATTCGACATCGTCGTTGATCCAGTTGCCGTCGACCCTCCCCAACCCGTCGCATTCGGCCCGGTTTATCGCCTCGCGGTCGATCGCAAGGCTCACCGCCTGGCGGACCCGTTTGTCGTGAAACGGGCTCTTCGGGTCCTGAAAGCCGGGGAATTCGAGCCAGAAATTCGCCGAAACCACCGGTGCCAGCATCAGCCCAGGGGTGTTCTTGACCCGGTCGATCAGTTCGCCTGGGACGTTGTAAATAATGTCCGCTTCGCCGCGCTCGAGCATTGCAATGCGTGTCGCCGCCTCGGGCACGCTGACCATCGTGAGCTGTTTGGCGTGCACCGGGCGGTAATATTCGTCGAACGCCTCAAAATCGAGCCGTACCCCGGGCTGCTGCGAGACGAGCTTGTAAGGCCCTGCGCCGATCGGTTTCTTCAGATAGCCGTCCTGACCCGCGGCCTCGTAAAATTTCGCCGGAACCACCCAGCCGGCGCCGCTGACATTCCCGGTACCGAGCAGGATCGGGAAATCGAGGAACGGGGTGTTGAAGTGGAAACGGACGGTATGGTCGTCGATGATCTCCACCCCTTGCGTGTTCGCGTGCAATACCTCGCCCCAGGCGCCGCGATAGTGCTCATAGCTCCATTTTACGTCCGCCGGGGTCACCGGCGCGCCATCGTGAAAATTGATACCCCGCCTCAGCCGAAAGGTCGCGCTTTTGGCGTCCTCAGCAAGATCGAACCCCTCTGCCAACGCCAAGTGGTCGTAATGATTTTCACGAAAGTTCTTGATCAGGGCATCCTGCAGCGCCATCAGGAAATTGTCCGGGCTTGCCGTGCCGTCGTGCTGCTGCGGGTCGAGCCAACGCGCAGTGATATTGGTGTGCCAGGCGAGTACGATTTTCCCTTTGGGAACGACCGCCTCCGCGGCACGGGCGCTGCGCGCAAACGGGGTCGCGGCAGCGGCCGTCATCAGTGCCGCTGTCCGCAACACCCGGCGCCGCGTCGGCGCCAAGCGTCCCATTTCTTCTGCGTGCCCGCGCATTATGCCTTCAGCTGGATGTCCTCCCACGGGTAGGCATACCCCGTGCTGATGTAGGTCGGGAACACGTCTTGCCATTTGGCGGCTTTGATCCGCGGCCCGATCGCGTTCATGAAGGCGTGGCGGAACACCGGGACAAAGTAGTAGTTCTCGAGAATTCCTCGCTGGATCTCTTCGGCCAGTGCCTTCCGCGCGGCAGGTTTGTCCGAGGCCAGGTATTGATCATATTTGGCGTCGAGGTCCTTGACGCAGAACGCATCGGCGGAGAGGAAACCGCCGCATTTGAACTCCGCTTCGTACCAATTGGCCCAGCTTGCGCCGATGCGGGCACCGGTGAGCATGATGTTGACCCCGGGCCACTCCTTCATGCCGCCCTGCCGCCGCTTGGTGTAGACGGCGCGCTCCAAGCTCTGCATCTTGCCGCGGATGCCGATCGCCTGAAGCTGCGAGAGTATTCGCTCGCCGCGTGAGTAATACGGCGGTGCGGGGGTCACCCAATCGACGTTGAAACCGTTGGGATAACCCGCCTCGGCCATCAATTTCTTGGCCTTGGCGACATTGTGCTCCCATTTCGGCCATTCGATCGCATATTCGACGTCGTCATTGATCCAATTGCCGTCGACCCTGCCGAGCCCGGCGCACTCGGCCTGGTTCATCGCGTCGCGGTCGATCGCGAGGCTGACGGCCTCGCGTACCCGCTTGTCGTGGAATGGGTTCTTGGGGTCCTGAAAGCCGGGGAATTGCAGCCACCAATTGCCCGAAACCACCGGCGCCAGCATCATCTTCGAATTGTTTTGCACGCGCGCGACCAGTTCCCCGGGAATAAAGTAGATGATATCCGCCTCGCCGCGCTCGAGCATTGCCACGCGCGTCGCCGGGTCGGTCGCGCTGACGATCGTGAATTTCTTGATGTGCACCGGGCGGTAATAATCTTCGAAGGCTTCGAATTCGAGCTTCGTTCCCGGCTCCTGGGCGACGAGTTTATAGGGCCCGGCACCGATCGGCTTTTTGACAAAGCCTTCCTGCCCGACCTCCTCATAGTACTTTGCCGGCACTACCCAGCCGGCACCGCACACATTTGCCGTGCCGATCAGTCGCGGGAAATCGAGGAACGCCTCCTTGAAGTTGAAGCGGACCGTGCGGTCGTCCGGGATCTCCACGCCGTCGGTCCTGTCATGCAGCACCGAGGCCCAAGCGCCGTGGTAGTGTTCGTAGCCCCATTTGACGTCTTCCGGCGTGACCGGCGCACCATTGTGGAATTTGAGCCCCGGCCGTAGCCGAAACGTGGCGCTCTTTGCGTCTTCGGCAAATTCGAAATGCTCGGCGAGCGCCAAATGGTTGTAGAGCTTGTCACGAAAGTTCTTGATCAACCCGTCCTGCAATACGTTGAGGAAATTATCCGGGGTCGCTCCCCCATCGTGCTGCAACGGGTCCAGCCAGCGCGGCGCAATATTGGTGTGCCAAGCCAGCACCATGCTGCCGCTCGGAACTATTTGTCCGGCGCCGCGAGCACTGCGAGCAAGAGGCGACGCCAACGCCGTCGTCGCGAGCGCGGCAGTTCTCAGCACGGTACGGCGTGTAAGCTCCTTACCTCCCATCGCGTCCTCCCTCGGACCGGACGTCGGCTAGGCGCTTTTCGGTGGAGCGCCTTAGCCGACTACGTGCCCTCCCTGTTGAGAGCTTTGCGCCCAGTTTAGCGCAGCTATGCAGAAATGTCCTGCGCTTAATGGAGCCGGGCCATGGAGTTGCGCGCAACCGGCTTCAGCGTGGAACGATCAAACGGTAGAGATGCCAGGTCGCGTGCCCGAGTACCGGCATCACGATGATCAGGCCGAGAAAGAAGGGTATCGATCCAATGACCAGGCCCCCGGAAACGATCAGCCCCCAGGCGGCCATGGGCCCCGGGTTCGTGAGTACGGCGCGGATCGATGTGAGCATGGCCGTGTCGACCCCCGCCTCGCGATCGAGCAACAGAGGAAACGACACGGCGCTAATCGCCAGTACCAGCAAGGCGAAGAGGAAACCCACACCGATGCCGGCACCGATCATTGTCCAGCCTGCAGGGGTGGTGAAGACGTCGTGGACGAAAGCGCGCAGCGACGCGGGCGACTCCGGACCGAGGGTGACTAGATAGATCCCCTCCGCGGCAAGCAGCCACAGCAGAAAAATCGCCATCAGCAGCAGCCCCAACACGACGATCGCGCCGAACGAGGGTGAGCGGAAAACCTCGAAAGCGTCCGCCCAGGTAACCGACATGCCCGCTTCCCGGCGCCGGCTCATTTCGTTGAGACCGACTGCCGCGAAGGGGCCGATCAGCGCAAACCCGGAGGCGAGAGGAAAAACCAGCGGCAGCAAGTCATAGCCGAATGCCAACCGCGCCAGCACGACACCGACGAGCGGGTAGATCACACAGAGAAAGATGACGTCGGTGCGATACGCCGCGAAATCGTCGAGACCCCTGGCGAGGGCATCCTTGAGATCGGCGACCCCGATGCGGCGAATGGCTGGCGCCGGGGAGTGCAGGTTCTCGCGCGTCCGCCGTCCGACGCGGCCCGCCGACTCGACGGCCAAAGCCGCATGCCTGAACTGGTCGACGCTCCATTCGACTGGATTGCGTATGGTCATAGCCGTTCCTCCCGAACCTTCGGTTCGAGGACCGCGGGCCACCCGTGGCACACGCTCTACGGCCTCCGGTCACGAGAGAACCCGCGACCCGCCTAGACCAATCTACCCCATTGGCGTGCGAACGTAAACGCGCGCGGCTGCCCCTACAGAAGGCCCTCTTCGCCAGGCAGCCGTGCGGTGCTCAAAAATCGTGCGGACCTGGTCGTCGGTCACAGTTTGCCGGGCCGCCATTTGCCGCCGGTATTGGTTGTACGCGTTCTGATCGCCGACATAGATGCATCCGCATACCGTCGGATCGGCGTAGAGGTAAGTTGTTCTACCGTTTTGGTTTCTCGTGACGAATTGGTAAGGCGGCAGCGCCTTCATGCTTGCCATTCGTGCCGCTGTATCTGCTTTCTTCGGCACAAACCCGGCGCTCGCGAGCATGTCCTCCCTCCGGGAGGCCGCGCGGCCGGTGTCGGCGCATGCAGCGGCCAAAAACGGGGCACCCACGGCGAGGGCCGTCCTGAAAACAGACCTGATTATTCCGCAAAATCCCTCGTCAAGCCCTTAATCTATGCCGTCAGAATAAGCGCATCGAGGGCTACCACCCCAGCAGCGCGCGGGCGAACCGGAAAGCCCTCGCGGCCGAGCAGCAGATCAAAGCGCTTGTCGATCAGCGCCAGCTCGTTCAGCGGCTGCGCCGTCAGATCGACCGGGTTGCGCGCTGCCGCGAACGGCACCCAGCGAAGCACCTCGGCCTGCGCCGCCTCCGACAGCGGTGTCAATTCGACACCCTCGCGCTCGGCCTCGTCGGCCATCAGCACGCCGGCGCCGCCCGAGACGGTCATGATGGCGAGGCGGCGCGACCGCGGCAGCCGCCCGCGCGTGCAGGGACGGGCGATCTCGATCAGGTCTTCGGGGCTGACCGCGGGCTCGACACCGAGCTGACGAAATACCGCGTCATAGATCGCGTCGCTGCGGCGAGCGAGGCGGTATGCGAGGCCGCCGCGGCGGCACCGTCCTTCGAGCCCCGACCTTCATCGCGATGACGGGCTTACCATTGGCGCGGGCGCGGGCCACCGCTTCGACAAAGCGGTCGCGATCCTTGATCGCCTCCATATAGCAGGCGATCGCTTCGGTCTCCGGGCCATCGGCGAGAAACGAGATGCCGTCGGCGACCTGGATATCGGATTCGTTACCGGTGCTGATCCACACCCCGCTCAAGATGCCGCGGCGCTTGGCGAGCGCCAGCAGGTGCGTCCCGAAGGCGCCGGATTGGGTCACCATGCCGAGCGGCCCCGGCCGTTCCGTCCCCTCCTCGAGATAGGAGCCAAAGGCGTATGTCCGGTGCGCAAATTGAAAAGCCCGAGGCAATTCGGGCCGCAGAGCCTGACACCGCCTTGCCGCGCCATTTCGGCGGGCAGTTCCTGGGCGATGCGGCCTTCCTCTCGGTCTCGGCATAGCCCGCCGTGAACATGACGACCGCCCGCACCCCTTTGGCGATCGAAGCTTCGAGGGCGGCGGTCGCAAGCGTGGCCGGTACGGCGATCAGGGCGAAGTCGACCGGTCCGGGACCGACGCCAGGTCGGGATAGCCCGGCATTCCTTGCACAGTGTCGCGGTCCGGGTTGACGGAGCGTCCCCGGTCGGTTCAACGACCAAATCGGCAAGGGCGCCCACGAGCCCGACGCCGATCACGATCGCATCGTACCACGTCATCAACTGACCCGACCGCAGACCTCGCGATCATAGATCGGCTTACGGCCGGTCAGAAGCGGAGGGCGTCGGTCGGCCGAGGCGAGCCTTCGCTACCTCTCTTAAGGGGCGAACGGGCGCGCGGAGGCCACGTCGTGCACCGCACGGTAATGCGCCGTGCGCAACGGCTTGAGCACGGCGACCGCCATCACGGCCGCGACAGCGTTCATCAGGGCCGCGACGATGAATACCGCGTGCCAGCTGCCGCTTGCCGCTGCCAATACATTGGCCAGCGGCACGAGCAGCGATGCGGTGCCCTTGGCGGTGTAGAGAAGGCCCGCATTGGTTGTGGCATATTTCGCCCCGTATACGTCGGTGCAGGTCGACGGGAAAAGGCTGTAGATTTCGCCCCAGGCGAAGAAGACGACCCCGCTCAGGATCACGAAATGCACCGGGTCGTGGCCAAACGCGCCGAGGGCCCAAATGCCCAATGCTTCGAGACCGAAGGCAATGAACATCGTGTTTTCGCGTCCAATGTTGTCGGACACCCAGCCGAAGAAGGGTCGCGTCAATCCGTTGAGTATGCGGTCGATCGACAGCGCAAAGGTCAGCGCCGGCAGGGTCAACCCAAGGAGGGACACCGGGACCTTGGCAATCTGAAAATCGGTGGCGATCGGGGCAAGCTGTGCGGTCGCCATCAGACCGCCGGCGCCCACCAGCACGAACATCACGTACATCACCCAGAAGATCGGCGAAGCGAGCACTTCCAATGGCGCGTAATCCCGCGCCGTCTGCCGCACGCGGGTCGACAGAGGTGCCTCACCCGGTTGCGGCGCTCTCAGCAGCAGGGAGAGGAGGACCACGACAACACCTTGGCCGATGCCAAACCAGAGAAAGGTCGCCTGATAGCCGCTTGCTTGAATCATTCCCTGGATCGGGATGATTGTAAGAGCCGACCCGGCGCCGAAGCCCGCCGCGGTCAACCCCGCCGCAAGGCCGCGCCGATCAGGGAACCACTTCAAAGCATTGCCGATAGAGGTGCCGTAGACAGCGCCCGCACCTATGCCCCCGATCGCTGCGGCGATGTAAAGGGTGGGCAGATCGCCGGCAATAGAATTAAGAGCCCAGGCGATGCCCACCAGAACGCCGCCGACCAGGACTACGATCTTTGGCCCGAAGCGGTCGACCAACCAGCCCTCGACGGGGACGAGCCAGGTTTCGGTCAATACAAAGATCGTGAAGGCCACCTGAATCGCCGGGCGGCCCCAATGAAATTTCTGGTCGATCGGGTTGACAAACAGCGTCCAGCCGTATTGCAGGTTGGCGATCATCACCATGCAGACGATGCCGACCAGAAGCTGAACCAGACGCACCGATACCGGCGCGGCGGCCGCCGAAGCCCTCTCATGTGACATCTTCGTATTCCTCCCTCATCGGATTTACATTTTGCGGGTCAAATTGTATCATGGGCTGACGCATTGGAAGCCATCATCGAACAAAGTCCTCACGCATTCGTTTACGGCTTTGTCTCTGCCTCGAACACGATGAGCTTGGTTGGCCGTATTATCGCCGGCGCTCGCGACCTGCCGTTTGGCGGCCCCCTCGGCGCGTTGCTCGACCGCGCAGCGCGCCATTTCCCGAACTGGCTGCCCTATAACCACAGCGAGGGCGTCGAGGGCGACCCGCGCCGCCGCATCGCGTTCACGATCGCCGTGATCGCGCTTGGCGCCAAGATGGCGAAGGCCGACGGTGCGGTGACCCGCGACGAAGTCACCGCCTTTGGCGAGGTATTTCAGGTGCCTCCGGGCGAGGAGGATCATGTCAGGTTGGTCTTCGATCTCGCCCGCAAGAGCACCGCAGGGTTTGACAGCTATGCCCGTCAGGTAGGTAGGCTGTTCGCGACCGATCGGGCGGTGCTCGAGGACCTTCTCGGAGGTCTGTTCCATATCGCGCTCGCCGATGGTCGCGTCTGCTCCGCCGAGGACGACTATCTGCGTGAAGTCGCTCGGCATTTCGGGTTCGATGCGGTCGATTATGGCCGCATCAGGGCCCTCCACGTCGGCCCGTCGGGGGAGGATCCGTATGCCATTCTCGGCGTGTTGCCCGGCGCCAATAGCGGCGCAATCCGCGAAGCCTACCATCGTCTGGTGCGCGAAAGTCATCCCGACCTCGTGATCGCGCAAGGGCTGCCGCCCGAATGCGTCGCGCTGGCGACCGCCCGGATTGCACGGATCAACGCCGCTTACGAACAAATCGCGAAGGCTCTAACACCCGGGGCATGATCAGGTTCCAGCTGGCCGACCGTCCCTCACCGAACCACGCCCCGCGCTCCCGGCCGGCGCGAATCGACATGCTGGTACTACATTACACCGGCATGACAACCGCTTCGGCTGCATTGGAGCGGCTGTGCGATCCCGGTGCCGGCGTCAGCGCGCATTATCTCATCGAAGAAAACGGTGCGATCTGGCGGCTTGTCCCCGAGAACCGACGCGCGTTTCACGCGGGCGTCTCCCACTGGGAAGGCGAAAGTGACCTAAATGCAGTTTCCCTCGGCGTCGAGATTGTCAATCCCGGCCATGAATGGGGATATCGCGCGTTCCCAGAGGCACAAATGGTAGCGCTGGAAGGTCTGTGCCGGGACTTGCTCGCACGCTACCCGATCCCGCCGCACCGGGTGGTCGGCCATTCGGATATCGCGCCTGAGCGCAAGAGCGACCCGGGCGAGCTGTTCGACTGGGTGAGGCTTGCCCGCGCCGGCATTGGGATCTGGCCGGCGGTGACCCCGCCCGCTCGGGGTTTTGTCGTTGATCCGGCAAGGTCGCTCGATGATCTCGCATCTATCGGGTACCGGGTGAGCGCGCGGTCGCAAACGCCTGCTCTCGTCGCTTTTCAACGCCGATTTCGGCAAAGCTGCTGCGACGGCCGCCTCGATGCGGAAACCGCGGCTCGCCTCTCGCAGGTGAGGAAGGCCTTCGCGAAATCGCGGGCGCCTCAAAATTCTGAACCTCACTCCTCGAGGTTCAGGGCTTCCTCCAGCCCTTGAACATATATGGCGCCGTCCCAGGCCCTCGCCAAAGTGAGCCCCGCAACGAGCAGAAATACGGCAACCGCCGTCGTCGCCCACGCCCGAGCAAGCGCGGAAAGAGCCAGATCGTTCATTCCGACGGACCTTTTCCGGTTGGCGGGACGCTGATCCCACCACCGGTTATTCTCACCGCGTTCGTGGCGTGCGACTGTGAACCGGATCACAGGACCGGGTTAAAATTCTTGCATTGCTGCAGTTCGGGCAGCGCAGCGGCGCAACGATAAGCGATGAGCCTCAATGCAGCCGGGAAGGACGGCGTCTTTCAGCCTGCCGGCGTACGATCTGACCCGCCTGGTGGTGAGCAATCCGCCACACCCCGTCTTCGCGGACAAAGAAATTGGAGGCCGCTAGAGCGCCGCCTTCGAGTTCCTCCTCGCACAACACGAGCGCCACCTCGCCATAAACGAACGCTTGCTCGTCGAAACAAGCGATACGCGGCGCGTCCGGGTGAGAGAGGATCCCGGCCCAGCTCTCGATGATCGCATCCCGGTCTTTGAGCGCCGTCCATCCGGGGTGAAGGCAGGCCACCGGCGCCTGTCGCGCCCAGAGTGCGTCCATCGCGGCGAGGTCACGCGCTGCGAACGCCCGGTAGAACTCGAGATTGGCCGCAAGCACGGCATCGTGGTCGGTCATCGCGATCCTCGGCTCAGTCCTCGCAGCATACGATGATGGCGCGCATGTCGCCAGCCGTTCGGCGCTTTGCCCATTATATGAGCACCTCGATTTGGCTGGCACTTTAACAGGTTCAACGCGCGCAGAATAAGGCCGCGTGCAAAGGTGGTTGGCCTCGATCTTGCTGCCTCGACTGAGGCCGGCCGCCGGGGCGCGCCGAGACATGCAAATAGGGAGGCACCAGTTGCTGAAGAGGATTTGGCACGTCACAATCGCCGCGGCCTGCATCGCGGGTGCGCCAATGGCGGCGATGGCGCAGAGCGGCGGCATGATCAAGATCGGTGTCCTGCATTCGCTGTCGGGAACGATGGCGATCAGCGAGACGACGCTGAAGGACACCATCCTGATGATGGTCGACGACCTAAACAAAAAAGGCGGGCTGCTCGGCAAGAAAGTCGAGGCGGTGGTGGTCGACCCCGCTTCCAATTGGCCGCTCTTCGCCGAGAAGGCGCGCGATTTGTTATCCAAGGAAAAAGTTGCCGCCGTGTTCGGATGCTGGACCTCGGTATCGCGGAAATCGGTGCTCCCGGTATTCGAGGAGCTGAATGGCCTGCTGTTTTATCCTGTCCAATACGAGGGCGAAGAGAGTTCCAGAAATGTGTTCTATACGGGTGCGGCGCCGAACCAGCAGGCAATCCCGGCCGTCGAATATCTGATGGATAACGAAGGCGGCGCCGCGAAGCGCTGGGTCCTGGAGGGCACCGATTACGTCTATCCACGAACCACCAATAAGATACTCGAGGCCTTTCTCAAGTCGAAGGGTGTCGCGCCGGAGGACATCAAGATCAATTACACGCCGTTCGGGCACTCCGACTGGCAGACCGAGGTTGCCGCGATCAAGAGCTTCGCCTCTGCCGGCAAGAAGACGGCCGTGGTCTCTACGATAAACGGCGACGCCAATGTGCCGTTTTACAAAGAGCTGGCCAATGCCGGCATAAAGGCGTCGGACATTCCGGTGGTCGCATTCTCGGTGGGTGAGGAGGAGCTCGCCGGCATCGACACGAGGAACCTCGTCGGCCATCTCGCTGCCTGGAACTACTTCCAGTCGGTGAAGAACCCGACGAACGATGCCTTCATCAAGCAGTGGCACGATTTCATCAAGAATCCGAAGCGGGTCACCAACGACCCGATGGAGGCCCATTACATCGGGTTCAAGATGTGGGTGCAGGCGGTGAGGCAAGCCGGCACGACTGATGTCGATGCAGTGCGGCAGGCCATGTACGGACAGAAAGTAAAGGCCCCGAGCGGCTTCGTCGCAGTCATGAATACCAATCATCATCTGTCGAAGCCGGTGATGATCGGCGAGATTCAGGCCAACGGTCAGTTCGACGTCGTCTGGCAGACCAAAGAGGCGATCAAGGCCGACGCCTGGAGCCCGTATCTGCCTGAGGACAAGGGCAAGATCGCCGACTGGACGTACCCTTGGGTGTGCGGCAACTGCACCTTGCCAAAATACACTGATTGAGGCAGAGCGGGCGACGCTGTGCCCTCACCCGACTGGCTGCGCTCGGCACTCTCTGACGCCTTGCGGAAGAGGGGGACCAAGCCCTCTCCAATTCCCTCCCCCGCAACCGGGGGAGGGTTAGGCTGGAGGCTTGGTGGGTGGGTGAGAGCCACGGCAACGGCGCGCACTGCTCTGGCGGTCGCGGTAGTGTTCATCCTGGTTTCACCGGTTCTGCCGGCCCGGGCCGACGAATTCGCCGCACTTCTCTCCGGCTTGGTTAGCGACAGCTTCCCCGAAAAGGAAAAGACAGTCGCCGCGCTCGGCAAGCTCGGTGACGGCCGAGCCCTTGCCGTCTTAACGGCGCTCAAGGACGGCCGTCTGGTCAAGACGACGGACGGCCGTGTTCTGGTCTCCGATGCGACAAGCTTGATCGACCCGATCACGGGGACCGATGTCTCCGGTGTAGCGGCCGACACGGCCGATCGGATCCGTGTCAACAATCGTCTGCGCAGTGCGATCGAAGGGGCGCTGGGTGAGCTGACCTTGTTCAGCTCGGATCCCGACGCCCGTCTAGCCGCCGCCCAAGATGCGTTGCGGCATCCTTCGACCGAGCAGGGCGTGCTGCTAGAAAAGGCCATTGCCGCTGAGAAGGACCCGGCGATCCGGGCGGTAATGGAACGGAGCCTTTCGGCATCCCGGCTCTTTTCTGGCACCAAGGCCGAGAAGCTGGCCGCGATACAAGCGCTCGGCAGCACCACCGATCCGCAGATCAAGAACCTTCTCGATCAGTTCCGGGCAGCCCCGGAGAGCGACGGCGACCTGCGTCGAGCCGCCGATAGGGCGCTCTCTTCGATCGAAAACCGACTTCGGCTGGTCGGCCTCGCCGTCAGTCTTTTCGAAGGCATCAGCCTCGGCAGCGTGCTGTTGCTCGCCGCGATCGGCCTGGCGATCACGTTTGGCGTCATGGGTGTCATCAACATGGCCCACGGCGAAATGATCATGCTGGGAGCCTATGCCGCGTATGTTTGCCAGCAGCTGTTCCGTGCCTTTCTGCCGCCGGGCTGGATCGACGGTTACCTTATTGTCGCCGTGCCGGTCGCTTTCTTATTGACGGCTGCGGTCGGAATGGCACTCGAGCGCAGCGTGATCCGATTTCTCTACGGCCGGCCGCTCGAAACCTTGCTCGCCACCTGGGGCGTCAGCCTGATCCTGCAGCAGGCGGTGCGCTCGATTTTCGGCTCACCCAATAAGGAAGTATCAAACCCGGCATGGATGACCGGCGGGTTCGACGCGATCGGTGGGTTCACTATCACCTGGAACCGGCTCGTCATCATCGTCTTTTGCCTCATCGTGCTGGCGGTACTGGCGGTCATTCTCAACCGCACTCGGTTCGGGCTGCACATGCGCGCGGTCACCCAGAACCGCGCCATGGCCTCGGTAATGGGCATCCGCAGCGCCCGGATCGATGCGCTGACCTTCGGGCTCGGTTCGGGGATTGCCGGCATGGCCGGAGTGGCGCTGAGCCAAATCGGCAATGTCAGCCCCAATCTAGGCACGATTTATATCGTGGACAGCTTTCTCGTCGTCGTGTTCGGCGGGGTCGGCAATTTGATGGGGACTCTGGTCGGCGCGCTATCGCTCGGTATCGTCAACAAATTTCTCGAACCGGTTGCCGGCGCGATCCTCGGCAAGATCGTCGTGCTGGTAGCGATCATTCTGTTCATCCAGCGGCGCCCCAGCGGGCTCTTCGCCCTGAGGGGCCGAACGGCGGAGGCGGGGGGTTAGTTGGGGTCGGCCTATCTCGCCCGAGGGCGTGAGAGCGCATGGAACCCAAGTTTCTGGGCGTGCTTCCTCACCTGTGGTCTGGTGCTCGCTGTGGCGATCCCAGCCCTCTATCTGTGGACACCGCCGAATTCCGCCGCCGTGCCGCCTGATTATCTCGTCCCGCTGTTGGGCAAGTACCTCTGCTACGCGCTCCTCGCGCTGAGCCTCGATTTGATCTGGGGTTATGCCGGGATCCTGAGCCTCGGCCAAGGCGCCTTCTTCGCGCTGGGTGGGTACTGCATGGGCATGTATCTGATGCGGCAGATCGGCACGCGGGGGGTGTACGCCAATCCCGTGTTGCCCGACTTCATGGTGTTCCTCAATTGGCGAGAGTTGCCTTGGTTCTGGTGGGGGTTCGACCATTTCGCCTGGGCCGCGGCCATGGTGATCCTAGTTCCCGGAGTGCTGGCGCTGGTCTTCGGCTGGCTCGCCTTCCGTTCCCGCGTCACCGGGGTCTATTTGTCGATCATCACCCAGGCGATGACCTACGCGCTGATGCTTGCCTTTTTTCGCAACGACATGGGATTTGGCGGGAATAATGGGATGACCGATTACAAGGACATCCTCGGCTGGGACGTTCACCAGCCGGCGACGCGACTCGGCCTTTATCTCGCGTCGGTTGTCGCTCTTGGGCTCGGCTATCTGTTGTGCCGGTTTATCACCTCGTCCAAGCTGGGGCGCATCCTGCTGGCTCTGCGCGACGCCGAAAGCCGCGTGCGATTCCTTGGCTATTCGGTGACCAACGCCAAGCTGTTCGTCTTCACATTCTCGGCAATCTTGGCGGGCATAGCGGGCGCGCTCTATGTCCCGCAAGTCGGCATCATCAACCCCAGCGAATTCTCGCCCGGCAATTCGATCGAGGTTGCGATCTGGGTCTCGGTCGGCGGGCGAGGCACGCTGTCGGGGGCTATTGTCGGCGCCATCCTTGTCAACGCGGCGAAGACTTGGCTTACGGGTGCCGCCCCTGAAACCTGGCTCTTTGTGCTCGGCGCCCTGTTCGTGCTGACGACATTGGTATTTCCGCGGGGGATCGTCGGGCTGTTGCGGCCGGCGCGCTGGATCCGGTTGCGCCCGCCCGACCCCGTTCCGGCCGGAGAGCAGGCGTGAATGCGGCGGCGACGACCGAGGCGCTCCTGTACCTCAACGGCGTCACGGTCAGCTTCGACGGATTCAAGGCTCTGAACGAGCTTTCGCTAATCGTGGAGCAGGGCGAATTGCGCACGATTATCGGCCCGAACGGCGCCGGCAAGACGACGATGATGGATGTGGTCACCGGCAAGACCCGGCCCGATTCCGGCGAGGCCTTGTTTCGCGGCACGGCGGATCTGACCCGTCTCGACGAGGCGGAAATCGCCAATCTCGGCATCGGGCGAAAATTTCAGCGACCCGCGGTCTTCGAAAACCTGACCGTCTTCGAGAACCTCGAACTCTCGCTGGCGGACGGCCGCTCGACCTGGGGAACGCTGTTTGCCCGGCTGACGGCGGACCGCGCCGATCGCATCGCCGCGACATTGGCTCGCATCGGGCTGACCGAACAGAGCGGTCTGCCGGCCGGTACCCTCAGCCACGGGCAAAAGCAGTGGCTAGAGATCGGGATGCTGCTGATTCATGACCGCACACTGTTGCTGCTCGACGAACCGGTCGCCGGCATGACGGACCGCGAGACCGAGGAGACCGCCGAACTGATCCTCGACCTCGGCAAGGATCGGACGATTGTTGTCGTCGAGCACGACATGGCATTTGTCCGCAGCCTCGGCGCCCGGGTGACCGTGCTGCACGAAGGGTCGGTGCTGGCCGAAGGTTCGATCGACCACGTTCAGAACGACCCCCGCGTGATCGAAGTCTATCTCGGCCGCTGAGCGATGCTGTCAGTGGAAGGCATCGATCTCTATTATGGTGCAAGCCACACGCTGCGCCGTATCAGCCTGACGGCGCGGAAGGGCGAAGTGACCTGTATCCTCGGCCGCAACGGCGTCGGCAAGACGAGCCTGTTGCGGGCCATCTGCGGTCTTCAGCCGATCCGCTCGGGCCGCATCTGTTGGGAGGGCCATCTCCTAAACGGACTTCCGCCGCATGAACGTGCACGCTGGGGTCTGTCACTGGTGCCGCAAGGCCGTGAGATCTTCCCGCGGCTTACGGTACTGGAGAATTTGGTGACGGGGTTGGCGCCGCTGGCTCGCGGCGCGCGAAAGATTCCCGAAGAGATCTTTGCGCTGTTTCCGGTGTTGCGCGACATGCTGCACCGCCGCGGCGGTGACCTTTCGGGGGGCCAGCAGCAGCAACTGGCCATCGCCCGCGCCCTCGTCACGCGACCGCGTCTGTTGATTTTGGACGAACCGACCGAAGGAATCCAACCCTCGATCATCAAGCAAATCGAACGAGTAATACGCGCCCTCGCCGAGCGCGGCGACATAGCGATCCTGCTGGTTGAGCAGTATTTCGAATTCGCCCGCGACCTCGCCGCCTCTTATCTGGTCATGCAGCGCGGCGAGGTCGTGCTGTCAGGTTCCCGCGAGGAAATGGACGAAGTCGCGGTGCGCAGCTATCTGACCGTGTAGTCCGGCTAGTTGACTTCGACGGGGGGAGTGAAGATGTAGCCGGTGCCTCGTACCGTTTTGATCATAGTAGGCCTTTGTGGATCATCCTCCAGCTTGCGGCGCAGCCGTCCGACCTGGACATCGATCGTGCGGTCGAAGGGTCCGGCCTCGCGATTGCGCGCAAGGTCGAGAAGTCGATCGCGGGTCAGTACTTGATTGGCATTGTTGACAAACGCAGCGAGCAGATCGAATTCGCCGGTGGTCAGCCTGACCTCCTTGCCCGAGGGCGAGTACAGCTCGCGGCTCGACAGATCCAGATTCCAGCCGGCAAACCGCGCCTTCGAGCGCGGCTGAGAGTTCTGCCGTTCGGTGCCGCGCGACGAAGCGCGACGCAGCACGCTTTTGACCCGTGCCAATAGTTCGCGCAAATGGAATGGCTTTGGCAGGTAGTCGTCGGCACCCATTTCGAGGCCGATGATGCGGTCGACTATCTCCCCCCGTCCGGTCAGGATGATAATGCCGACGCTCGATTCCTGGCGCAGCGAGCGGGCCAATGTCAGACCGTCCTCACCGGGCAACATCAAGTCCAGAATTACGAGGTCGACCGGGGACTGAGCCATTACCCTGCGCATTTCGGCGCCGTCTTGGGCAGTAGAAACCCGGTAACCCTCGCCGGACAGGTATTCCTGGACGAGATCGCAGATTTCCCGCTGATCGTCGACGATTAGGATATGACCATTGTCATTCATGCCGGCGAGCTTCCGCTACCTCCACCATGATCCGAACCAGCTGACAAAGAGCCTGATCGGCGAACCGCGATCCACGCTTTCGCGTCCCATACATATAGTTACAAAATCTTACAGAAAACGGGTTCTCGTGACATCATCGGATTACGCGTCGGCTCCTACACTCCTTGACTTTCCGATCGGCTCTCAGGGCCAGTTGTAGAGAGAGGAGGGCGTGTGGCCGACACTCGCCACGATATCGAAGCTGAAATTCCGCGCCTGAGGCGTTACGCCCGGGCCTTGATGCGCGACGTTGTCAGCGCCGACGATCTGGTGCAGGACTGTCTGACGCGCGCCCTTGGGAAGTTGCATCTTTGGCAGGAGGGATCCGATCTTCGCGCCTGGTTGTTCACCATTCTCCACAATCAATACGTGAACTATATCAGGCGAGCGGTGCGGGAAGGCGCTGTGGTGGCGCTGAACGAAACCGAGCCGATGCTCAGCCGTGCTCCTCAGCAGGGCAGGCGGCTCGAACTGCGTGATCTGGAGCGCGCGATCGCGCAGCTCCCTGAAGAGCAGCGCTCGGTCATCTTGCTCGTGGGGCTCGAAGGGATGCATTACGAGGAGGTGGCCGTGGTTCTGGATGTGCCGGTCGGGACGATCCGCTCGCGATTGTCTCGCGGCAGGGAAGCGTTGCGACGGCTTACTGGCTCCATCCCCGACGACCGAGCTGAAGCGGTGGCGACCGAATCGAATTCTGCTCGCGCGCGGCCACGTAATTTCGGTCGACGGGCCCAGCCCTACCGGGCTGCGATCAAGGACGCGCGTGTCTCGCCCCGGTTACGGTCCAGCCGCCCCGCAAAGACGGTGCACGTGGCAGGCTCGGCATAGTCGCGAAGACGGTCTCTCAGCGTAAAGCCGTAAAAAAGCCGGCGTCGGCGCAGGCCGACACCGGCAAGGATGCGGGTGGCAAACCCGCGACAGGGAGACTTTGCCAAGCCGGACAGCGAAAAGAAGGCGAGTGTCCGGCGCCTCGCCTAATTGATTAACTGGCTCTCCGGAAAAAGGTTCCAAGGATTAGGCCGAAATTTTTGACGTCCAGCCGGAAGGTCGAACTGCCATCAACCATTGGCTTTTCCGCGGCAGTGCCATTTCGGGTCGGCGACCTTATTGGCGTCGCGCTGCGGCAAACTCCCATAGAGGTCGCGGGCGCGTTTTTCGAAGGCGCCGACCATGCGGCGAACCGCCTCACTGAACAGCATCTCGATCAGCCGCTGCAACAGCCGCGACTTGAACTCGAAATCGACAAAAAAGTCGACCCGGCAGCCGCCGGGATCCGGTGTAAAGGTCCAATGGTTCGTGAGATAACGGAACGGGCCTTCCGTATAGGCGACATCGATACGCTTTGGCGGGTCGAGCGCGACGCGCGAGGTAAAACGCTCGCGGAACATGCGGAACCCAATGATCAGATCGGCGACGATCAGGTCGGAGTGCCGCTCCTTGATGCGTGCGCCGACGCACCAGGGCAGAAACTCCGGATAGCGTTCGACGTCGGCAACGAGGGTAAAGAGTTGCTCTGGCGTGTAGGAGAGCACACGCTCTTCGGCATGGGTGGGCATCGCGACGGGCCTAGCCGGCTGCGAGCCTGACGGCACGCGCGGCGCGCAGCCGCGCGAAGTCCTCCCCCGCGTGATAGGATGAGCGCGTCAATGGCGAGGCTGAGACCAGAAGAAATCCCTTGCCCGCGGCAAACCCGGCATAGCTGCGGAATTCGTCTGGCGTCACGAAACGCGCGATCGCATGATGCTTTGGCGTCGGCTGCAGATATTGCCCGATCGTCAGAAAATCGACCTCGGCGGCGCGCAGATCGTCCATGACCTGCAGTACCTCGGGCTTTTCCTCGCCAAGTCCCACCATGATCCCCGATTTTGTGAAAAGGCGCGGGTCGAGCCGCTTCGCCTGATCGAGCAGGCGCAGCGAGTGAAAATACCGGGCCCCTGGCCGCACTTCGGCATAGAGCCGCGGCACCGTCTCCAGATTGTGGTTGAACACATCCGGCCCGGACGCGACGACGGTTTCGAGCGCGCCCTCTTTACGCAGAAAATCGGGGGTCAGGACCTCGATCGTCGTGTCGGGGGCAGCGGCCCGGATCGCAACGATAGTCCGCGCGAAATGCCCGGCTCCGCCATCTTCGAGGTCGTCGCGATCGACGGAGGTCACGACAACATGGGTGAGCCCGAGCGCGGCGACTGCCTCGGCCACCCGCTCGGGCTCGTGCGGGTCGAGCAGATCGGGCCGTCCAGTCGCGACATTGCAGAACGTACAGGCACGGGTGCAGACGCGGCCCAGGATCATGACCGTCGCGTGCCCCTGCTTCCAGCACTCGCCGATATTTGGGCAGGCGGCTTCCTCGCACACCGTGTTGAGCGCGAGCTCGCGCATCAACCGCCGGGTCGCCTGGTATTCGGCCGAAACCGGCGCCCTGACGCGCAGCCAATCCGGCTTGCGCGGGATAGGGCTGTCGGGATTGCCGACCTTTTCGGGATGGCGCAGCGACAGCGGATCAGCCCCTTGTCATAAGGTTTCTGTCACCCCCGCCAACGCGAGGGCCCAGGGCTCGCGCCAGAGACCCTGCCGCCCCTGGGTTCCCGCTTTCGCGGGAATGGCGGGACCACGGGGATGACCGGGCTAGAAGTGGATGGCGCGCCCGTAGGCGTCAAGCACGGCCTCGTGCATCGTCTCCGACAATGTCGGGTGCGGGAAGATCGTGCGGATCAATTCCGTCTCGGTGGTTTCCAGGCTCTTGGCGATCGCATAGCCCTGGATCAGCTCCGTCACCTCGGCGCCGATCATGTGCGCGCCCAAGAGCTCGCCGGTCTTGCTGTCGAAGACCGTCTTCACCATCCCCTCGGGCTCGCCGAGCGCAATCGCCTTGCCGTTGCCGATGAATGGGAAATGTCCGACCTTGACCTCGTAACCGGCATCGCGCGCGGCCTTCTCTGTCAGCCCGACGCTGGCTACCTGAGGCCGACAATAGGTGCAGGCGGGAATATTGCGGGTGTCGAGCGGGTGTACGTCGTTGACCCCCGCGATGCGCTCGACGCAGATCACCCCTTCGTGGCTCGCCTTGTGCGCAAGCCAGGGCGGGCCGACGACATCACCGATCGCATAAATCCCCGGCTCTCCGGTGCACAGCCATTCGTCGACGACGATGTGGGTCCGATCGACGGCGACGCCGGTGCTTTCGAGCCCGATGTCTTCGACATTGCCGACGATGCCGACAGCCAAGATCACGCGCTCGGCATTGGCTTCGTGTGATTGGCCGTCCGCCTCGATCCGTGCCATGACCCCCTCCCCGCGCCGTTCGACGGCCGCGACGGTCGCCGCGGTGTGGATTTTGATGCCCTGTTTCACGAAGGATTTGCGGGCAAAAGCGGAGATCTCCTCGTCCTCGACCGGCAGTACTCGGTCGAGCACTTCGACGACCGTCACCTCGGCGCCCATGTCGTGATAAAAGCTGGCGAATTCGATCCCGATCGCGCCCGAGCCGACGACCAGCACCGATTTGGGGATCGCCGGCGGCACCATCGCCTCCTTGTAGGTCCAAATTTGCTCGCCGTCGGGTTCGATCCCCGGCAGGCTCCGCGCCCGCGCACCGGTCGCCAGCACGATGTGCTCGGCGGCGAGTTCCGCCACCGGGTTGCCGTCCTTTGCGACCGCGATGCGCCCTCTCCCCGCCAACCGCCCCTGACCATCGAATACGGTGACCTTGTTTTTCCGCAACAGATAGGCGACGCCGTTCGACAATTGCTTGGCGACCGCGCGAGACCGCGCCACCACCTTACCGGCATCGAAGCTGATGTCCCTGGCCGAGAAGCCGAAGTCGTCGAGGCGATGGAGCAGGTGGTAAATCTCCGAGCTGCGCAACAGAGCCTTGGTCGGAATGCAGCCCCAATTGAGGCAGATGCCGCCCAGGTGGTCGCGCTCGACGAGCGCGGTGTTCATTCCCAGCTGCGCCGCCCGGATCGCGGCGACATAGCCGCCGGGCCCGCCGCCCACAACGATCAGGTCGAAGGAACTTTCGGCCATTAGTGTTTCCTGCTTCTCGTCAGAGCAGCATCGTCAGCGGATCTTCGACGAGCTTTTTGAAGGCGGCCAGGAACTGCGCGCCCACAGCGCCATCGACAGCCCGGTGATCGCAGGACAGCGTGCAGCTCATCACGGTCGCGATCGCCAGCGCTCCATTCTTGACGACCGGCCGCTTTTCGCCGGCGCCGACCGCCAGGATGCCGCCATGCGGCGGGTTGATCACCGCGGCGAAATCGCGGACCCCGAACATGCCGAGGTTCGAAATCGAAAAAGTGCCACCCTGGAACTCTTCGAGCTTTAGTTTGCCTGCTCGGGCCCGCGCCGCGAGATCCTTGGTCTCGTTCGCGATTGTCGCCAAGCCCTTGCGATCGGCGTTCTTGACGATCGGTGTGATCAGCCCGTCCTCGAGCGCGACGGCGACGGCGATGTCGACCGCGTCCCAGAGCAGGATCGCTTCGTCACTCCACGCGGCGTTGGCCGCAGGCACTTGCTGCAAGGCGAGTGCCGCCGCGCGGATCACAAAGTCGTTGACCGAGATTCGGTAAGCGTCAGATTTGCCGTTGAGCTCGACGCGGAATCTGAGTAGCTCGTCGATCTCGCAGTCGACGGTTAGGTAGAAATGCGGAACCGTCTGCTTCGATTCGGTCAGCCGCCTGGCAATGACGCGGCGCATCGCAGTGAGCGGCCGCTCGGTGTAGGGCGGATTGCCGGCGAGCGCCAGCACCCGCTCCTTGGTCAACTGCTCCGCCGCCGCGGGCGGAGGCTGTGGCTGGACCGTGAGGCCTGCCGGTGGGGGCGGCGCACGCCGTTCCGCAGAAAGTGCCGCTTCAATGTCGACCTTGACGATGCGGCCCTGCGGACCCGAGCCGATGATCGCGGCGAGGTCGAGACCGGCGTGCTGCGCCATACGGCGTGCCAGTGGGCTGGCGAAGATCCGGCCGTCGCCATTGCCCGCCCTGCCCGGCACCGGCCGAGCCGCCGGCTGCGGCCCGGCTGCAATCGTCGGCGCGGCAACTGATTTGCCCGGCTCTTCCGAGAGTTTGTCGAGAGCGGAGGCGTCCTCTCCTTCGCCGAGTAACACGGCGATAGGTTGGTTCACCTTGATTCCTTCGGCGCCTTCCGGGACGAGGATCCTACCGAGCCGTCCCTCGTCGACCGCCTCGAACTCCATTGTCGCCTTGTCGGTCTCGATTTCGGCGAGCACGTCGCCCGAGCGGACCTCGTCTCCCTCCTTCTTAAGCCATTTGGCGAGGTTCCCCTCGGTCATTGTCGGCGATAAGGCCGGCATCAGGATTTCAATCGGCATGTGCCTCTCCCTCTGCCGGCGGCATCAGCGGTAAGAGACCTCGCGGGCCGCGGCGACGATGTCCTCGACCTGCGGCACCGCAAGGCGCTCCAGATTGGCCGCGTACGGCAGCGGAACGTCCTTGCCGGCAACGCGCTTCACCGGCGCGTCGAGCCAGTCGAAGCACTCCTCCATCATGATTGCGGCGATTTCCGAGCCGATGCCGGCAAAGGGCCACCCCTCTTCGACCGCGACGATCCGGTTGGTTTTCTTGACCGAGGCGACTAAGGTTTCGAGATCGAACGGGCGCAAAGTGCGCAGATCGATGATTTCGGCAGAAATACCCGCCTTCTCGAGTTCCTCGGCGGCCTGTATCGCCAGTTTCACCATTCGCGAAAATGCCGTGATGGTGACGTGCTCGCCGGCCCGGGCGATGCGCGCCCGGCCGATCGGGACGACGAACTCGGGATCGTCCGGCACGGCGAAGCTTTCGCCGTAGACGAGTTCGTGCTCGAGGAACACCACAGGATTCGGATCGCGGATTGCTGCCTTGAGCAACCCCTTGTGGTCGGCGCCGGTGTACGGGGCGACTACCTTGAGACCGGGGCAATGCGCATACCAGCTCGCATAGCATTGCGAATGCTGCGCTGCAACGCGCGCCGCTATCCCGTTCGGCCCGCGAAAGACGATCGAGCAGCTCATCTGACCGCCGGACATGTAACGGGTCTTTCCGGCGGAGTTGATAATCTGATCGATCGCCTGCATTGCAAAGTTGAAGGTCATGAACTCAACGATCGGCCTGAGCCCGGCAAAGCCGGCGCCGACCCCGAGGCCGGTAAAACCCTGCTCGGTGATCGGGGTATCGATGACACGCCGCGGCCCGAACTCCTGCAACAGCCCCTGGCTGACCTTGTAGGCGCCCTGATACTCGGCGACCTCCTCGCCGATCAGAAAGACCGTGTCGTCGCGCCGCATTTCTTCCGCCATCGCATCGCGGAGCGCCTCGCGCACCGTCATTGTCGTGGTCTTGCCGATGTAATCGGTCTCCGCCGGGACGGTCCGCGGCGCGGGTGCCTTCGGCGGCGGAGAGGGCTGGGGCGGCGCCTTCGCCGGCATCTCCTGACGCGCCTTGGCGGCGGGCGCGGTTCTTTCGCCCGCACCGGGCTCCTCACCATTGCCGGCAATTACAGCGATCGGCGTATTGACCGCGACATGCTCGGTGCCCTCCGGAATTACGATCTTGGCTAGCACGCCGTCATCGACCGCTTCGAATTCCATCGTCGCCTTATCGGTCTCGATCTCGGCGAGCACGTCACCAGCCCTGACGGGCTCCCCCTCGTTCTTCAGCCAGCGGGCGATTTTGCCTTCGGTCATCGTCGGCGACAGGGCCGGCATCAGCACTTCGGTAGCCATCGCAAATGTCCAAGAAGATCAGGCGTCGGCCAGCACGTCCGTCCACAGCTCGGCCGGGTCCGGCTCGGGGCTTTCCTGGGCGAATTGTGCCGCCTCGGCGACCTGCTCCCTGACCTCGCCGTCGATCTGCTTGAGCTGAGCCTCGTCCGTGCCGTTCTCCAGCAACCGATGCCTCACCTGCTCGATCGGATCGTGCTCGGTGCGCACCTTATTGACCTCGTCCCGGGTGCGGTATTTCGCCGGATCCGACATCGAATGCCCGCGATAGCGGTAGGTCATCATCTCCAGGATGATCGGTCCCTGACCCGACCGGGCGTGTTCGGCGGCGGCGAGGCCGGCCTCGTAAACAGCCAGCACGTTCATGCCGTCGACCTGCTCGCCCGGGATGCCATAGGCCGTCCCGCGATGGAACAGGTCGGTGCGGGCCGAGGCACGATCGATTGATGTCCCCATCCCATACCGATTGTTCTCGATCGCGTAGACTATCGGCAGCTTCCACAGGGCTGCCATGTTTAAGCTCTCGTAGACCTGCCCCTGATTGATCGCGCCGTCCCCGAGATAAGTGACGCAGATCAGGTCGTTGCCGCGGTAACGGTGAGCGAAGGCGAGCCCGGTGCCGATCGGCACCTGGGCGCCGACGATACCGTGGCCGCCGAAGAAGTTCTTTTCGCGGCTGAACATGTGCATCGAGCCGCCCTTGCCGTGTGAATATCCGCTCTGGCGTCCGGTCAGCTCGGCCATCACTCCCTTGGGATCCATGCCCGCGGCCAACATGTGGCCGTGGTCGCGATAGGAGGTGACGATCGTATCGCCTTCCTTGAGAGCCGCCTGCATGCCGACGACAACTGCCTCCTGCCCGATATAGAGATGGCAGAAGCCGCCGATCAGTCCCATGCCGTACATCTGTCCGGCCCTCTCCTCGAAGCGCCGGATCAACAGCATGTCTCGGTAATAACGGAGCAGCTCCCGAGGGGAGACGCCTACATCGGAGAATTTGACAGAATCGGATTTGCGCTTGACCGCCATGTCGCTCCCTCCGCGCGGCCCCGAAGCGCGGCCGCGAGAATTTGCCCGGAGCATGGTGACAAATCCGCGTCGTTGCAACCTCGACCGGTTCAAATCCTCAGGAGCAAACAAAACAACGGTGGCTTGTGACCTGCGCCGCCGACCCCCCGAGACAACGGCTGAGGATCGCTAGCGTGCTGTGGTCGGTCGCATGATGACGATTTCGTCCGGGGACACGAGGTTCAAGGTTGCGCGGATGCGTTCGTCGAGCAGGTCCGGATCGACATGCTCCGGCCGCAGGTTCGAAACCTTGAGCTCTATTGCCGCACGCTGCGCCCGCACCGCTTCCAAATTCGCCGTCGCCGCACGAAGGTCGCGGTTTAGGCGCAACCAAGCATTAAACCCGCGCTCGCCTTCGACGAGATGGTAGGCAAAATACCCGGTCAGTGCGATCCCGAGGATCGGGCCGAGTACGACGCGGGCCCGCCGCCGTAATGCGCGCAATACGATCATGCCGCCAAAGGACCACGGGAGGATCGATGCGTCAACCGGTCTAACCAGCGTGACCGACGACGTTTGCCGATCGCGCTATCTTCGCAACACTGAGCGGCCGGCATACCGCGCCGAAGCGCCGAGCTGCTCTTCTATGCGGATCAACTGGTTATATTTGGCGAGCCGATCGGAGCGCGACAAAGATCCAGTCTTGATCTGACCGCAATTGGTCGCCACCGCCAAATCGGCAATCGTCGTGTCTTCAGTTTCGCCGGAGCGATGCGAGAACACCGTTCCCCAACCGGCTCGCTGTGCGATCTCGACGGCCTCGAGGGTCTCCGACAGCGTGCCTATCTGGTTGACCTTGACGAGCAGAGCATTGGCGACGCCACGAGCGATCCCGTCGCGCAGCCGCTGCGGGTTGGTGACGAACACATCGTCCCCGACGAGCTGACTCTTGCCGCCGAGTTCGCGCGTCAGTTGAGCCCAGCCCGCCCAGTCGTCCTCGGCCATTCCGTCCTCGATCGAGACGATCGGGTAGCGGCGGACGAGATCGGCCCAATAGGCGACGAGCCCGGGGGCATCGAGCGTCTTGCCCTCTCCGGCGAGGTGATAGGCGCCGTCCCGGTAAAATTCGCTAGCGGCAGGGTCGAGCGCCAGCACTACATCGTCTCCCGCATGGTACCCGGCGGCCTCGATCGCCTGCATTATCATGCCCAATGCCGCATCGGCCGATGCGAGATTGGGCGCAAACCCGCCCTCATCCCCAACGTTCGTGTTGTGCCCGGCATCTGCGAGCTTCTTGCGCAAAGCGTGGAAGACTTCGGAGCCGGCGCGAATTGCCTCGGTGCACGAGGCTGCGCCGACCGGCATCACCATGAACTCCTGGATGTCAATCGGGTTGTCGGCATGAACGCCGCCATTGATGATGTTCATCATCGGGACCGGCAGAGTGCGAGCGAAGACGCCGCCGACATAGCGGTAGAGTGGTGTGCCGGCCTCAGCGGCGGCGGCCTTGGCGCAGGCGAGGCTGACCCCAAGGATCGCATTGGCGCCGAGCCGGCCCTTGTTCGGGGTGCCGTCGAGCCCGATCAGCACCCGGTCGATGGCGAGCTGGTCCTCAACGTCGAAGCCCGAGAGGGTATCGAAAATCTCGCCGTTCACTGCCTCTACAGCCTGGAGTACTCCCCTGCCCCCGAACCGCGGCCCGCCGTCGCGCTTCTCGATCGCCTCGTGCGCGCCGGTTGACGCGCCGGACGGAACCGCCGCTCGGCCGATAACTCCGGTCTCCAGTGTCACCTCGACCTCGACGGTCGGATTACCCCGGCTGTCGAGGATCTCGCGCGCGTGGATGTCGGCGATCGCGGTCATGGCAATCCGATCGTTTGATGATCAGGGGGCGTTGGCCCGGCCTTGGCCAGGCGGTCGAACGCGACCAGGGTTTCGAACAACGCCGGCAGCGTCTTCAGAGGCAGCATCGTCGCGGCCTCGGCGGTGTTGGCCTTGTCGGGGTCTTGATGCGTCTCGATGAAGATGGCGGCGATGCCGGCCGCCACCGCGGCCCGTGCGAGGATCGGTGCAAATTCGCGCTCCCCGCCTGAGCTGTCGCCCAGCGCCCCCGGCTGCGCCACCGAATGGGTCGCGTCGAACACGACCGGATAGCCGGTTTGCGCCATGATCGGCAGCGCGCGCATGTCGACCACCAGCGTGTTGTAGCCAAAGCTGGCGCCGCGCTCGCAGAGAAGAATGCTCTCGTTGCCGGTAGAGGCGATCTTGGCTGCCGCGTTTTTCATGTCGGCCGGCGCCAGGAACTGACCCTTCTTGATGTTGATCGTCTTGCCCGTCTTGCCGGCGGCGAGCAGCAGGTCTGTCTGGCGGCACAGGAAAGCCGGTATTTGCAGGATATCGACCGCCTCGGCAGTGGGGGCACATTGCTCCGGCTGGTGGATGTCGGTCAGCACCGGCAGGCCAGATGTCTCGCGAACCTCCGCGAGAATAGGCAGTCCTTGCTTGAACCCGACGCCGCGCACGCCGTCTATCGACGAACGGTTCGCTTTGTCGAAGGAGGTCTTGTAGATCAGATCGATCCCCAGCCTGTGGTCGATCTCGGCGAGCGCAGCGCTCGTCTCCAGCGCATGCGCGCGCGACTCCAGCGTGTTCGGCCCGACGATAAACACCAGGGGCAGATCGTTGCCGACCGTGAGGTCCCCTATCGAGACGTGGCGCGGGGTCACACCTTCAATCATGGCTGCCCCGCCTTTGCCCCTCTCCGCCCTTCAGGGGGGAGAGGGAGGGGCCCGGGCGCGGCAGCGACCGGGAGGGTGAGGCGGGGAGCCGCGCGCTTCGAAGTCGGAGCTTCCCCCATCTCACCCCGACCCTCTCCGTCCCCCGGGGCGGAGAGGGAGGAAGGATGGGTGCGGAATGCATTTCGCCACTCGCCTCAGACCAGGCGGGACTGGTCGATGGCCGCGCGGATGAAGGAAGTGAACAGCGGGTGCGGCTCAAACGGTTTGGATTTGAGCTCCGGGTGGAATTGCACGCCGATATACCAGGGATGATCGGGAAGCTCGACGATCTCCGGCAGCATGCCGTCCGGTGACATGCCGCAGAACCGCAGCCCGACGGCCTCGAGCGTCTGTTTGTAGCCGATATTGACCTCATAGCGGTGCCGGTGCCGCTCAGTGATCCGCGTGGTGCGGTAAATCCCGGCCGCCCGGCTCTCTGGCACCAATACCGCTTCATAGGCGCCAAGGCGCATGGTCCCGCCAAGGTCGCCATCGACCTCGCGTTTTTCCAGCATGTTACCGCGCTGCCACTCGGTCATCAATCCGATCACCGGATGGTCGCACGGGCCGAACTCGGTCGAGCTGGCCCCGCGGAGATCCGCCAAATGCCGTGCCGCCTCGATCACCGCCATCTGCATGCCGAAGCAGATCCCGAAATAAGGCAGCCGACGTTCGCGGGCAAAGCGCGCCGCGGCGATCTTGCCCTTGGAGCCGCGCTCGCCGAAGCCGGCGGCAACGAGAATTCCGTGAACGCCTTCGAGTTGTCGGAGCGCCTCCGATTCCGCCTCGAAGACCTCCGAATCGATCCAGTCGACGTCCACGCCGACATTGTTGGCGATGCCGCCATGCGTCATCGCTTCGGCCAGCGATTTATAGCTGTCGGGCAGGTGCGTGTACTTGCCGACGATAGCGATCGTCACCCGCCCTTCCGGCTTGTAGATCCGGCTCACGATCTCGTTCCATCGGTCGAGGTCGGGCTCCCGAGCGTCGAGACCGAAATGTGCGCAGACCTCGCGGTCGAACCCCTCCGCGTGATAGGCGCCAGGGACGGCATAGATCGTATCGACGTCGAGCGCCGGGATCACCCGGCCCTCCCGGAGATTACAGAAGAGGGCGATCTTCTTGCGGGCCGGCGAAGGGATCGGCCGCTCGCAGCGGCACAGCAGGATGTCCGGCTGAATCCCGAGACCGAGCAGCTCCTTTGCGGAGTGCTGGGTTGGTTTGGTCTTCAGCTCGCCCGCCGAAGCAATCCACGGCACCAAGGTCAAATGCACGAAGAGGACCCGCTCGCGCCCGAGTTCATTGCCGAGCTGGCGTATCGCTTCGAGGAACGGCAAGCTCTCGATATCGCCAACCGTACCGCCGATCTCGCAGATAACAAAATCCTCGCCGTCGAGGTCAGCCAGGATGAACTCCTTGATCGCGTCGGTGACGTGGGGGATCACCTGTACGGTCGCCCCGAGATATTCGCCGCGCCGCTCGCGGCCGATCACGGTCGAATAGATCCGGCCGGTGGTGACCGAATCGCTCCGCCGCGCGGCGACCCCGACATAGCGCTCGTAATGCCCGAGATCGAGATCGGTCTCCGCGCCGTCATCGGTGACGTAGACCTCTCCGTGCTGATAGGGGCTCATCGTGCCGGGGTCGACGTTGAGGTACGGGTCGAGCTTTCTGAGCCTGACCTTGAACCCGCGCGCCTGGAGCAGCGCACCGAGCGCCGCCGCCGAGAGACCCTTGCCGAGAGAGGAGACCACGCCGCCGGTAATAAAAATGAACCGCGTCATGGAATTCCAGTTTACAGCATTCGAGGCACGCGTCACATGTTAAATAACGAGCTGCGACGGGACCGCTCAGCGCGCGAGCGGTGCGCTCGGCTGAGCCGGTTCAGCCGGCGGAGCTGGCGGCGGCACTGCCGGAACCGCCGGCAGCGCAGGTGCGCTCTGCTCGAGAATCGAGCGCGGCGCCCGCTCGCGGTTATGCATGACGACGAGCAGTATGCTCGTAGTCATGAAAGCGGCGGCGAGGATCGCCGTTGCCCGCGTCAGCAGATTTGATGTCGAGCGCCCGGTCATGAACCCCGACATACCGCCGCCGCCCATACCGAGCGCACCGCCCTCGCTCTTTTGCAACAAGACTACCCCAACAAGGGCGATGGCGACAAGGATGTGAACGGCGAGAAGCAGGATCATCATCGGCTTTATCTACTCATTTTCGCCGCGACTGGCCAGGACTGGGCCTATTCCGCGGGGCAGCTCTGCACAATTGTCCAGAAATCGTCCGCCTTGAGGCTGGCGCCGCCGACCAAAGCGCCGTCGACCTCGGGGAGATGAAGGATCGTAGACGCGTTCTTCGGGTTGACCGAGCCGCCATAGAGGATGCGAGTACCGGATGGGATCCGGCTGCGAATCTCGGCGTGCATTGCGGCGATGTCCTCGGTCGTCGGTGTCAGACCGGTGCCGATTGCCCAGACCGGCTCATAGGCGACGACGAGAGTGGCCGCGCGGGCATTGTCCGGGATCGAGTTGGCAAGCTGCGATGACACGATTTCGACTGCCTCTCCCGCCTCTCTCTGCCGCCGGGTCTCGCCGACGCAAAGGATTGCCGAGAGACCCGCTCGCCAGGCTGCGGCGATCTTGTCGCGGATCCCGGCGTCCGTTTCGCCATGACCTTGACGCCGCTCGGAATGCCCCAGGATTACATAACTGCAGCCGAGATCGGCCAACATTTCGGCGCTGATGTCACCGGTATAGGCGCCTTTGGGCGCAGGATGGCAATCCTGTCCGCCGAGCGCGATGGCGCTGCCGGCGAGAATGCCGCCCAGTTCCGAGAGAAGGGTCGCCGGCGGACAGACGAGGATCCCACAATCCAGCCTGCCGTCCGTCGCGACGGCGCGCTCCTTGAGCGCATGCGCCAGCATCGCGCCTTCCTGGCGCAAGCCGTTCATTTTCCAATTGCCCGCGACTAGTTTTGTTCCAATCACCATGTTGCGACCCCGCTGGCCGGTGCCTATGATTTAGCCGGTACGATCACACCGGCGTCCGGGAGGGTCAACCAGCCCGGGCCGCCAGAAAGAGGCAAGCTGCCTGCATGCTTCAGGCGATCCGCTCAAGAGCGGGATCCTACGTCGTCAAGGTTCTGTTCGCGCTCCTGATCCTGACCTTCGGCATCTGGGGGATCGGCGATATTTTCCGCAATCGCGGCAGCGATACCATAGTCGCCATGGTCGGCGACCACGCCATCTCTGCCGAGGAGCTGCAGACCGCGATGCGCCGGGCGCTTGAACAGCTGAGCGCCCGCTTTGGCAGCGCGATCGATCTCGAGCAGGCCAAAAAATTGGGCCTCGTCGACCAAACGCTGACCCAGCTGATCGACCGCAGCCTGATAGATCAAGAGATCGCGCGGCTGAAGCTCGACGTTTCGGACGATTTGATCCGCAACGTGATCACCGGCAACCCGAGCTTCAGGGGATCCGACGGGCGCTTTGAGCGCAGCCTGTTCAACGCGGTGCTCGCAGCCAACAACCTCACCGAAGATCAATACGTCGCGTTGCTGCGCCGCGACATTCCACGAAACGACCTGCTGCACGCGGTAACCGCCGGCGTGGCAGTGCCGCCGCCCATAGTCGATCTGCTTTACGAGTATCGCAACGAGAAGCGGACCGCCGACATCGTCTCTTTGCCGACCGCCGGCGTATCCGACGTCGGACAGCCGAGCGAGAACGAGCTGAAAGCGTTCTACGAAAGCCACCAGGACCTGTTCCGTGCTCCCGAATACCGCGGCTTCACCCTCGTGAGCCTCAACCCGACGGACATCGCCAAGGACATCGAGATCTCCGAGGCCAAGCTGAAAGAAGAATACGACCAGCGTCAGGACGAGCTGCAGATCCCCGAGCGGCGCGACGTAGAACAGATCCTGGCGCCCAGCGAGGAAAAAGCTAAGGAGGTCGAAGCGGCTCTCGCCGCCGGCAAGGACTGGCGGGAGGTTGCAACCACGATAGCCGGACAAAACCCGGACACGATCGATCTC
>Ga0126383_10000027_pt1 | contig 73876 bp, 67 predicted proteins | sample PanSoiMetPlot_35_FD_96882 | JGI IMG/M metagenome (GOLD analysis project Ga0126383, IMG submission 96882) | Tropical forest soil microbial communities from Panama - MetaG Plot_35 | ecosystem: Environmental > Terrestrial > Soil > Tropical forest > Bulk soil | place: Panama | collected 2016-02-17 | reverse complement strand
TCGCTAAATTTGCCAAAATGAAATTCCGTGAGGATGCGTTATAAGCGATCCTCTCGGATTTCAAGACATTTTGGATCCCCAGAATTTTGGCTCTTTTCGAGAAGAGTCGAGTTTTTCAACATCACCCACAGGCAATTTCACTCAGAACTTGTTCCACTTCGTCAAAAATGGGCAGGGGCCAACATTCCTTTCAGTTCTGGAGTGTCGGCCAGCATTCGTTTGAAGCACGCCGAATGGCAGACCCACACCTGCCACTTTTGGCTTCGCGTTTCCACCGTTATGCTGCAGGGCAATAAGAGTGACAAGATCGATGCCTGCAAACTTGCCGAGCGATTGCGCCCGCATGATCTCAAGCCCGTTTACCACGGCGAAACCGGCGTGCGCATGCTGCGGGAGCTGGCGCGCAGTTATCTGACCGTGGTCAAAGATCTCTCCCGGGTGATGAATCGGTTGAAAGCGCTGTATCGTGGCGGGGCGATCCCCTGTGCCGGCGAGCCGAACAACTCTATGAACAGTCTGGGGATTTCTCAATATTGGTACAGACTTGAGGTTATCAACTCTGACTCGCGGCGTTTGTTACATCACTAAGGAGAAGCTGAAAGAGCGCGGAGCGAAGTACAAAGTGCTCTTCGCGTTCTCGGATTTCACCCGTCCGGAGACCAACCAAGAAATTCATGAGCACTCGATCAATGAACTAGAAGACGGAGAGCTGATTGAGGAGAGGTTCGAGGGTGAAGACTATCGTCTGATGGTCGTTGCAAACAAGTTCCAGACAGGATTCGATCAACCTTTACTCGCTCCGGCACTGAAATCGACCTGACCATCCCGGGGTCGATTGCGCATACTAAGACAGCCAGTAAACAATAATCTTTCGGACGCACGAATATCGACCAATTCCGCCAGCGCCTGCCATGCCTCCGGATAGGGGGAGCGTCGGCCCGAACCAAAGCGACGTAAGAGGCCGAGCTTTTTTCTTGTCATCCTTTTTTGGAGAACTCATTGGCCGGGGGTTAAAGCAGTTCTCCCAAAGCACTGCTGTAATCGAGCCACCCGTACCATCAATTTAGATTCCCAATGAACAGCCCGAGGTTCGGATCGACCTGCCGCAGCCACCGGAGCAAATCTTTCATGAGTGGCATGCCCGTCTTCCACGGCTCTTGTGTGAGAACCCCTGACGGCATTCCCTGATGACGAAGGACGCGCCAGAGTGCTGTCGCAGATCGGCCCATGTTCACAAAGCACTTCTCCAGATTCTCTGGAGCCCAGTAAAAGGACGCGCCGTGCGGCCCTACAGGAGGTTTACCAGTTTCGTACGCTCGAGGGCCCACTGCCCAATGTAGACCCGCGTGACGATTGACGATATTCTCGCGGTCGATTGCCACCCACGCCTTCAGCACCTCCGCAATCTCATGAGTGCTGTTCTCATTAAAGACTTGATCATGTGTGATACGGACGATGGGCTTACCCAGTAAAATATCCTGAGAACCATCGGGATTATCCCTAACGCCGGGCCAGTCGCCCGAGCAATCACCAGGGCACAGCCTAATGCAATTTGGCAGCTGGCCTTTCCACCCAGCCTGCAATGCACAAATGAGATTCCAGGTCGAGTACACATCCATGGCGCTGGCACCACGATCAGCGACGCATACCAGCAGGGGATTCTCCTGATTCTTGATCCACTCAAGTTCATGCGGCTTTTCGTAGATCACTGCCCCTGCGATGCTCTTTGCTTGGACGGAAAAGAACGGACCAGCTTTTAAAAGACCATCCTCGTGCGAACCAGTGATCAAGCTACACATGAAATCAATGCCGATATCCTCTTGTCGCGGTACTCGGGTGGTGAATGCAACGCCCGCTAGTAGGTGCTCAACGAGAAGCTCTGAGCGATCACCAAGTCGAAAAGTTCGAGCGCGTCCACCTGGCATAGTTTCCGCCTCCAGAATTTCGTGGTTAGGATAGCAGCGTCTTGCAGCCACGTGTCGGTGTAGTAAACGCGCAATCATCGCTCAGACGTAACATTTGCGGAACGCATCTGTTCCTTCGACATGCGCTCAGGGCGGACTCGATCGCAAAAGCCCGACCCTCGCCATGGTGGGAGCCGAGTCCTCTTCACTCATTGGGAGTCCCGGTGACCTGATCAGCTTTGAACCCCACAAGCACCGCCAATTGTAACCAGTGCCTCTGATGCGGGCGGCGTCGGCCTGACCTAACGAACGAAGCATAAGGCTGTGAGACATACATTGCTGTGGCGATCTCGCGAACTTTCTTTCCTTTAAGCAGAGGCTGAATTTTCTGAACATAGAATTCCTCGGTCAGCCAGTTCGGAAGACTTTTCGGGTTCCACCACGAGTTCGCCACTGCGTGGTCGCTGATTGTTTTGGAAATTTGATCCTTTACTCGTTGAGTCTCGGACGAGCATGTCCAATCAGTGCGACCTGAGCCATGTTCTCTCTGGAGACTTCGACAGCACACGATCGACAATAGCGACTCTTCACTCCCTCTGCGCCGCAGACCTCACAGACCTTTGGCCTACGAGGAAGCGGATTCGCTCGTAGCTCAAACGTGTTACCGCGTCCTTCGCTCCTCCGACGTCCGGTGAGGCGTGTCGGGACGGATTGAGCATTGCTCGCCGGTTTGGAGTAAGAATTCGAGATCGCTTGCGCGACCCACTCGGCAACCGGCGCAACGGCTCGGCCCCAAGTCGGAGCTGTTTCGGCGAGTCTCTCCGTAAGAGATGCCATCAACCTTGATGTATAGGAAAAACAAAAATCAATTTCTTTAACGGCACACTGGCATACTGGTGCAACTCGATGCGATTAAGAAGGGGACAATAAACAACCGGGGTGAGCGAGCTTCGGGGTAGGCTACTGGATAAGATACTTACTAGTCGACTTGGCCGACCGGCGGGATTTGAGGCGTTGCCTTCGAAGTTGTTCACGCGCTTCGCGCCCGTGAACCTGAGACCATGCTTTGAGAAAGCAAATCGCATCCGCAAGCTTAGTGATGACTTCGTCTGCCGTGAGTAGCTGGTCGATACAGAACTGCACTGGGAGCAACCACGCAAGCGTCTCATCGATCCAGAGCGACACACGAACCTCGGCTGCGAATGGCAACGGCGTTGGAATAACAACCGAGTTGGCCAAGCTGTCAGGATCGCAGGGAAGTGGCAGAACTGACTGCCCTAAGACCCCAGCATCGTCCAAGTCGATGGTGATGTCTATGGGAAGACTGCATTTCATAAGGTCGATGACTAGCTGTAGTCTTCCCCAACTGTCAATTCGCGTGCTTCGTCCCCAGGACCGCTTGCGTTCAGATCGCCCGAAAAGTTTGTTGCTCACCCAAGTTACTCCTTCTTCTGTCGATAGGAAAACAAGATCAATATCGATACGTTGCGCAGAGATTGCTGTTGTGGTGTAGAGCCCAACCTGATAACGCGCGAAACAGGCACGTTGCGACAAGGAAATATCGGAATTCAGTTGACCGTTTCGATCGGCTCTGCGGCGGGAGCATATTCCGTTGCGTAGTAACGATATTCGCCCTGTGCTTCATCCCACCGGCGTATGACCAGGCCCCTTGCGACCAAGAAGTCTGTCCAAAAGAACGTTTCGCAGATCGTTTGTTCCGCAACCCACCAGTGATCGCAGCAAGCGCGCAGCTCTGTCCAAAGTTCGGCACGAATCATCCGCTCGCGAATCGCATCCACGAAATCTCGCGGTAAGCCTGTAGCTGCTGTTAGGAGGACTGTGTCTGTCCCGCAAGCGATTGCCGCAAGCAGAACGAAAGCGGTGTCGTACTCCTCACCTGAACCGGCCCGAGCCAATTCGGGATCCAGTTCTGACAATGCGTCCTTAACAAACTGCAGGTCCGGTTTCTTCAATGTAGCCTCCCATATTCCTCAGTGGACAACTTGTGGTCTTAGTCGGCCCGACCAACGCATCTGCTCTCCTTGTTGGTCCACAAGGGGGTTGACGCCGAAACTCTTCCAGATGGAATCTGCCCACCCTAATCGAGGTGGCCGGGCTCGCCTCTGCTGTCCCAGCAGAAGAAAAAGCATGTTGATTTTTCTCTGAGAGCGCGGTGCCAATAGTCCGTAGTACCGTATCGCGTGGCGATAGTGGTCCGGCACGTGTTCAGCAAGCCTGCGGACGAAGTCCTCGACTGACTCCCGAATTTTGACAACTCGCTTCTCTTTGAGGTCCTTAGCCGAAAACTCAACCTCCCGTTCTGTGATACTGATGAAACGATGCTGAGCAATAGGAGGACGGCGCACATACCGGGCGGCGTAGCGCAGGAAGTGGCCCTTCGATTGAAAGCGAGCGATGTCAATATTCCACCAGCGCTCGTATTGAGTTTTCAGTAGACCTTTGAGCTGCTCAGGAGCTAGGTCGGACCTGAGTACCCCGTTCCTCGCAGCATCGCGAAGATACCTGACGACGGCATAGCGCCACATATGCATTAGCGCTCTCTGATCGAACCGGAGCGCCACCTTCAGGCTGAGCTCAGAAAGCCCGACGGCTGACACCAAGATGTGAAGATGTGCATTGAAATTGAGACGTCTTCCGAAGGTGTGTGGAACAACGACGATAAGGACTTGAGCGTTGTATTTCGCAAGGACCCATTCCTGTATCACGGCTGCTCCCAGTGCTGGAAGGTCACGCAGGAGATGACGATTTCTCTGAAAGATGGGCCAGAGTGAACTTGGCATCGTGAAGACCACGCCTGTATATGGGATGTCGGGAAGCGCGGCCCACTGCTCACGTTGCCAGAGCTGAGTAGCACGGTGCCCACAACTCGGACAAGATCTTGACTTGCAAGTGTGATGAACGATTTTCTGTTCATGGGCTGATGCATAGAGCTCAGCTCCTAGAGCGAGAGTCCGACAGTCAATGATTTTTTGAAAACTCTTGCGAACCGCGGGACGAGTCTCGGCGCAGTCCCACGACTCACGCGTAGTGGTCAATATCTGTTTCAAAGCATTTTCGAGCATGGTCGGTTCTATGCTCCTTGTCCTTGCAACTCTTGCCATAGTTCTTCAGTGATGAAGATTGTTCTTTGTGGGATTTTTACGATGGAAACTGCAATCGCCTTGCACGCACCCGAACTATGCGCCACCAACCGTTCGGCCAAACGATGGAGTTCCAAAACGGTCACTGTGCCTCTGGTCTGGTGTTGAGCAATCAGCGCCCGAATCTTACGATTGACACCTTTCTCACTTCGATAGTGCCTCAACCTTGCGCACTGCTCATGAATTGGTGCCTTGCTCCACTTCCATGCCCGATGGATGCTCATTTCCCCCATGCGAAGAGCCTGCAGGAGGTCACTGTGACTAGACTTCAGTAACTGCTTAACTTTGGTGACATTTCCAACCGACACGCCCGCGATTTTGGCGATCTCCGACCGCACATCTAACTTTTGAGCTTCTGTCAAATTTGACAAACGTTTGCACTGACCGCCATGTTGTTGGTTACATCGAGATGTTTCCTGGAGAATGGTCTCAAGATCCAGAGCGAGGAGGATTCGATTGAATGCGTTCAGGCCTCGGGAAGAACCATGGCGCTGAATCAACCAACGGAGGGCGTCCTCCTCGGACAAGTCGCATTCGATGCAACAGAGGGTCTCCCGGCCATGCTTTTTGGCTACTTCAAATCGGGCATACCCGTCAATGATCGTCCCAAGTCGAGTGATCATTATCGGGTCGCGGAACGCTAGATTTTCGATGGAAAACAGAGTAGACAGTTGGGAGGCTGAAGCGGAGAGGCGATGTCGCACGTAGCTGGAGTGGGGGAGCAGTTCATCCAGACGACGTGTTACGAGTTCCCATTGAACGTCCGGCGTGGTCCCGACTCTTCCGCGATTCTCAGTTCCCAACCGACAAACTGCTTTTGCTTCGAGTGGTGCGATCTCAACAGATTCTTGTGATTGCATTGATTTAGACCTTTCATCCAAATCCCCCACACGGGGGGATTCGTGGGCTTTTAAGTGGCTCAACTCAAAGAAGATAAAAATTCGTGTTCTGTCGTTTGCGGGGGTACAGGAGGGGGGCCTACATTGTCGGTGCGCTTGGTCGATTTTGGAATCTCTTGGGTGAGTCGCTACCTATGGCGTGGAACAGGAAGCAAATTTAAGTCCCTCAGTCACATTGATTGTTATCCAGGACAGATTCTGGCTCGGGCTCCTGTTCGACTTGTGACCGACAGCCTTGGCGTAGCAGAATAAGCGTGCAATTTATTCGGATAGGTGAATTTGATGAATCTGGTTCGGTACGACGAACGCATTTGGGAGGAGTTAGGGCCTCGCGTTGAACTTAGGACCCGTGAGATCCTTGTGAAAATCCAAGGACAGATTGCAGGGGATCGTTCGCTCGACCGACTCCCCAGTAAGCGTCAGATAGTCTGGCAACGCGCTGACTGCTGGGTGCAGCAACTCTATGATGCCTGCTGCGAAGTCTATAAGAATCTCGCAAGGGGGATTTCGGACGACTTTGATCGAGTCGTGTGGGTGTACTGCATCGAGCCATTTATTTTGAGGAATGTGGAGGAAACAACCGACCTCGGTCAACCAGGCTTATTGGAGTTGCTGTTACGTTCGATGGGCTCACCGCCCGAAGAGTACCGTTCGCGAAGAACCGGTCAGAATAGCTGGTGCCTTAACGTCAGGCTTCACATTTTTGAAGCTTGGCGGAAGCGACTCCTTCATCTTCAGGAGCCTACTCAAACGGAGAGGGCCGCTGCGGCCCTAGCGGCGTACAATGCAAGAGAGCGGTACATCAGCCAAGTCGTTTCGGGGCTGCCTCTAGAGTCTAGGCCCTTGCCGCAGGCATCGGCAGGACGTGGACAAACTCTCGCGGAACAACCCCAGCCAATCACCGCTCCGACGAAGGCCGTTGGAGAGAAATCCGACTCTGCCGCTCAGGAACTCCCGAAGGAAAAGAATCAACCTCTACCGCGCAAGCAATTTGACTACTCCAACCTGATGAATCCCGCGTCTCTAACTGAGCTACAGAGTGAATGTTATTCGTTGAGGCATGAGTATCAACTAACCGTGGCTGAAATTGCACGTAGACTTGGGCGAGATCGAAAGACGATCCAAGAACACATCGATAGCGCCGAGGTTAAAATCAAGATCTCGGCTAGCAAGGAGCGTGCCAAAAAGCATTCGGCTCGGTTCGGGATCGACTAGATCGCGGACGCGCAAAATACCCCAGCACCCACCCCCCGCATAATACCCCGCAGAAAATTTTTATTTTCTCTCATTTCATCCTCTTAGAAACCCGCAAGACCCCCAATGTGGGGGCTTAGGGTGAAAGCGATGCAATGACGCCTTACGAGCCCGCCTTCGCACAGCAGCATTTCATACCCGAGGAACAAGGAGTAATCGTGGGTGAGGTGAGGCAACCACTTCTTTGGAGCCTTGAGCGATGTCCAACCCTTTAGCGTCCCAATCACGTTCGTCCAGAACGAGAGCCTCCTTTTCACAGTTGTCTCGCACACCTCGAGAACCACTGTTACAGGAAATGACCAATGACGAGCGCTTGCCCGAGCCCTTCGTCGATGCCGAAAGAGCTGGGGAGTTTCTGGAACTCAAGCCTCGCCGCGTTTTGCAACTAGCTCGACAAGGCAAGCTTCCTGCATATCCCATTGGGGACGGAGCTCGTAAAGTCTGGCGTTTCCGCCTCTCAGAGTTGGTCACCGCGATGCTACACTCCCGCCAGCGGTCTCACGTGCCAAAGGAGATCTGATGGCACAGAGACATCAACGCGGCTGGCTCAAGAAAGAGCACCGCAAAGAAGGCGAAACCTGGATGCTGTATTTCCGCACGTTGCGCAAATCGGATGGCAAGCGCGTGGAGAATAAACTTCCGATCGGACTTGTACGGAACTTTCCGAGCAAGGCTTCCGTGTGGCGGGAAGTTGAACGTCAGCATCTTCACATCAACGAAACGGACTTCAAGACACGAGTGACGTTTGCCGATCTAGCTGCGCACTACCTGAAGCATGAGCTTGGCGATCAAGCCGAATCCGTGAATCCGAAGTCCCACACAACCATCGGCGCATACCGCAGGGTGATACGCACTCGATTGCTTCCACGTTGGGGAGATCGTATTGCTCTCGGCATTGAGCCGCTGGAGATCGAAAACTGGTTGCGAGCCGTCAAGCGCGAACACCATCTTGAGAACCCCACACTCGACAAGGCTCGTAGAGTGATGAGTCTGGTTTACAAACATGGACAACGGTACGGACTGATTCCGCGTAATCAAGAATCAAATCCGCTGCTGTTCGTGCGCTGTAAGACTCAGAGCGATTACGAAGCCATGATCCTTTCGCCGGAACAGGCATTCGCAGTTTTGCTGCATCTGCCAGAGCAGGAACGTGTGCTGGCCTTGCTTTGCGCCAGCACGGGGTTGCGGATCTCGGAGGCATTGGGTCTGCAGTGGCAGGATCTGGAGGAATCGCTTATTCGGGTTCGACGGACATGGACATGGGGCAAGGTGGGGCTACCCAAGAGCAGGGCTTCGCAGGCTCCGGTTCCGATGCATCCACTGCTTGCCGGGTTTGTGCAGAAGTGGAAACAGCAGACACCATATGCACAACTCGGCGATTGGGTTTTCCCATCGTTCAAGCTGAAAGGGAAGCAGCCCCGTGTCGCGAACATGCTCGTGCACAGTCACCTCAGGCCCGCTGCAGTGAAGGCCGGTGTGATTCCGAAAGATTGGAAAGGCCGCTTTGGCTTCCACAACCTCCGACATTCATTGGCGTCATACCTTGTACGGACGAAGACCGATCCAAAGACCGTCCAAGCGCTGCTCAGACATTCCGATGTGAAGACCACGTTGCAGCTGTATTCGCACAGTGTGAGCGAAGATCGGATGCTGGCGCAGGGAACTGTCCTGGAAGCGATTTTGGGCAGCAAAACGGACGAAAGCGGACTGAGAGCGGACTGAGCTGCTTTGCGGAACGTGAGCTAAAGCCTTTGGAAAGTGGTGGCCAGGGACGGAGTTGAACCGCCGACGCCAGCCTTTTCAGGGCTGCGCTCTACCACCTGAGCTACCTGGCCACTTCGGATGCGCCGCGGCTCGCAAGCTACTCTCTTCTGTCCCGCGTCACCTCGGTCTGTTCACTGGGAAGAACGCCGAAGAGCGGGAAAAGCCGCTGCGCTGCTGAGGTGCGGAACCATCGAATTATAGCAACCCTTGCGATCTCTGCTCAACGCATCTTGCAAAAACCGTCCGAAATGGTGAATCAAGATATAGGAGACCGTGATTCAAGACAAAGAATGACGGCAACCTGGCAGAGTTGCCGTCTCAACCTCTCGCTTGACTTGATCCAATAGGATCGAAGCATCGCCCCTATCATCCACTTCATCTGCTACTGTCCCGAACGATTTTCGCGCTCGTTGAGCCACTCAGCAAGCCGCGAGGTTTGCTGCTCCTTCAGGTCTACGCAATTCTCGATGCGTTCGAGTGACTGCTGCAAGCCGCGTTGAGCGGTGGTGACTTGGTGGACAGAGAAAAACTCCTGCACTTGATCGTGCATTTCAGCTGTGCAGAAACTGGAGGTCGCGGCCACGATGTCAGCAGCGGGAATTCCTCCCGCGATCCGGTCGATTTCCACCCAATGACTCTTCACGAATTCCCATACCTGTTCTTGATCGCTCGCGCGGTACATCATACTTGAGATCACATGAGTGGCATCCTGGGACCGCGTCTCTGCCGAAAGAGCTCGTTGGAGCGTTCGATCGATTAGTTTCGGATCTGAAAATGAAGCAAGTGCTCCAGCATAGACGTAGTATTCCTCGGGTGTCTTCGCTTGCCGCTGCTTCTGTTCTATTCGATCGTAGAGCGCCGCGTCGCCATCCTGCGCTGCCAGTGAAAGAGCGGTACCCGCGATTGCATAGTCTGAGACGGCAGACGCAGAAAGCAGCTGTTCCGTCGACTTGCGCGCCCATGCCAGCGCCGCCGGATCGTGTCCTGTCGCGCCAGCCACCGTCAGCACGCGGGCCCGCAGTTCCCGATCATCATCGCTTTCCCCCGCCTTGGTCTCGAATCCCAATCGCTGAATCGTTGGCGCCAGGAGCTGGCGCACCCATGCCTGATACTGCTGCCGATCCTCTGCCGAAGTGAGATATGTTCCGAGGTATTCAATCTGGTTCATGGCCGAATCCATCACTTGCCGGCTGGTTTCGTACTGCAGACCCTTTGCCAGCGCCACCCAGTCTGAGATCGGCTGTTTTCCAATCCGCACTGCCGCCCAGGTGTCTCCAAGCAGCATGATGCGCTCGCCGGGCGTCAGCCCACTTTCCAGATCCAAGGCCATCGAGCGTAGGTTGCCCGCCGCATAACCGCTGCGATAGAACCCATTGGCTCCGGCATTACCCAGCGTCCAGGCGCTACAGCCAGGCAATTCGAATGTGTCTTGCTTCTGTGTGAGCAAGTGGCAACTCTGTGCTTCCGTTGCGGTACTGCCTCCACCTTCCTTCAGACACACTGGAATTTGCCAAAGTTCATTCCACGAATCTGATGCGAATCTCTGACGGTCGAAAACATAACGTTGCTGCCGCAAGGTGACACGCGTTACATTTTCCGCACACTCCGCCTGTAAATCGACAAAGGGCACTCCTGCTTGTCGGACAAATGTTGGCAGAAATTTGTCGACGGGCTTGCCGGAAGCTCTCGCCAGCGTTCCCCAGAAATCGGCCGCTGTCGCATTCCCATACGTATGTTCCTTCAGATACTGATTCACCCCCGCGCGGAATTTCTCAGGCCCGATGTAGGCCTCCACCATGCGCAGCACCGCGGCCGTTTTTCCGTACGCGATACCATCGAACAATTCCTGAATCTGGTCCGGCGTCTCCGCGGCCTGTTGAATCGGGCGAGTGTGCCGCAGCGAATCGACATTCAGAGATTCTACTGTGTCTCGCACGTCGTCGAGTTCCACGTGCCACTCCGGCTTCCATTCCTTCACTGGTTTCGATTCCATCCAGGTGGCAAATCCCTCGTTCAGCCACAGGTCGTCCCACCATTGCATGGTGACCAGGTCGCCGAACCACATGTGCGCCATCTCGTGCGCCACCACCGCGGCCACCTCTCGCTTCAAGGCTAGCGACGCGTGCTGCTCATCGATCAGCAGTTCCACATCCCGGAACGTGATGCAAGCTGTATTCTCCATTGCCCCGGCAGCAAAATCAGGGAGACCGATGAGATCGAGCTTTTCATACGGATACTTGATCCCAAAGTACTGGTTGAAGTAATGCAGGAACGATTCCGCGCCCTGAAGCGCGAAAGTCCCAAGCTGTTTCTTGCCCGGAGTTCCCCAAACTCGAATCGGGACGCCGTCCGCCTGTCCTTCCACGGCCTCGAATTCGCCTACTGCCATCGCCACCAGATATGACGACATAGTTGGAGTGGTCGCGAACTTCACCGTGTGCTTGCCTTCAATTGGACCGGGCTGATCCGAGACGATCTTCGAATTCGAAATCACCGTATGTTTCTTGTCGGCGATCACAGTGATGTCGAACGTTGCTTTGTAGGATGGCTCGTCAAACGAAGGGAACGCCCTTCGTGCGTCGGTAGCTTCGAATTGCGTGACCGCATATTTGCGGCCTTGCTCATCCCTGCCGAGATAGAAACCTCGCAACGCGTCGTTGAGAATTCCGCTGTAATGAATGCTGATACTTGCTTTTCCCGGCGAGATTGGCTTTTCTACCGTAAGAGTTGCCATCTGCTTCTGGGGATCGAGTGCGACTTTAGCGGTTTGAGTGATGCCTCCACTCGTAATCGTGGCATTTCGAAATTCAATTTCTGCCGCGTTCAAAACGACGGTGGAGGTTTGCTTCAGCACGTCGATTGTTATCGACTCTTGTCCGGAGAAGTTGTCCTTCTTGAAATCCGGAGCAAAGGTGAGTTGGTAGTTCACCGGACGAGCGATCTCCGGCAGCCTCTGTCCAAAAGCGGGTAGCGTACTCGCCACCGCTATACAAAGCAAAACGAAACGTCTCATCTTCGTTATAACGTCTCCATTACAGATTACTTTGTTCAGTTCTAGTTGCAATGCTCCCGTTAATCAACTGCCGGGGAAACCCATGAAGGCAGGGAACGTCCCAGTCAAGTCCCGAGATTCTTGAGCTGATTTGATGTCATAGGCGCTACCGAGTCGAAGCGCGCCGCGGTTCGGTTCACGCGGCAAGGGTCCCAAGCCCGACTCCCTGAATGACCGTCAAGACACAGCGATTCTCTCCAAACCAATATGCGATCTCCCTATAGTCTCTCACATCGAACACCGTCATGTCCGCGTCCTTGCCCTGATCAATACTTCCTTTTCGATCCGCCAGGCGCAATGCCCATGCGCCATTGATCGTTGCGGCCGTAATTGCCTCGGAAGGCGACATTTTCATGTGTGTGCACGCCAGAGACATGGCCATTGGCATGCTAACCGTGGGTGATGTCCCCGGGTTATAGTCAGTCGCCAGCGCGACCGCGACACCTGAGTCGATCAGCTGCCGCGCCTCCGGATACCTCTTAAGCCCAAGAAAATAATTCGCGCCGGGCACGAGTGTCGCTACCGTCTCGCTCTTTGCGAGTGCTGGCAGGTCGGCCTCGTTCACGTAATCCATATGGTCAAGCGACGCGGGGTCGAACCTCAGGAAAGAGTCGATTCTCGTTTCGCTCAGTTGTCCCATGTGTGCACGGACGGCAAGTTTGTTTTGTGCGGCAGCGGTAAAGATCTCTGCCGTTTCTTTGGTGCTGAATGCCCCGTGATCGCAAAACACATCAACAAAACTTGCCAGCTTTGTCTTTGCGACTGCAGGAATCATCTCGTTACAGACGAGTTCAACATAATCTCGTGAGCGGCCAAGATACTCTGGCGGAACAACGTGCGCACCCAGGAATGTCGGCACGACTGCTCCCGGCCACTGCCGGGCAGCGACTTGAATTGCCTGTAGCGACTTTAATTCCGACTCCAGACTGAGACCGTAACCCGACTTCGCTTCAACCGTTGTAGTACCGTGCTTGGCAAGATTCTCGAACGCGCTCCGCACCTTATTAGCAAGGAACACTGTGCTCGCCTTGCGCACGCCTTCGATGCTGGATCGGATCCCACCACCCGCTTCTGCAATTTCCTCGTAACTGGCGCCTGAGATCCGCTTCTCAAAATCGATCAGCCGCGGCTCGGCGAACACGGGATGTGTGTGCGAATCGACAAAACCAGGCAATACGACTCCCCCGCCACAATCGATCTCGACAACTCTCTTCCGATTCTTCCTGAGCCAGGGATCGCGCAATGCGTCTTTCGTCTCACCGAGCGAGACAATCTTTCCGCCGATGCAGAGCACCGCGCCATCTTCAATAATGCCTAGGTCGGAAAGGGAAGTACCCCGGCGTGGACCAGCCGTGCCGGAGCGCAAGGTGAGAAGCTGTCCGATGTTGACCAGCAACAACGGCTTCGGTTTCACGCACTCACCATATCAGGATTGTCTTTCTGAAGCGTCTGGGAAATCGGCACTGTCTGTGAGCGACGTTCACAAGTTTCGTCGCCCGTCACGGAAATGGACGCGCGCTGAAGGAAGGTAAGCAAGCCATCTCTGCATGTCGCATTGGCGAAACAACTAGCGGCTGACGACCAGAGGCTAGCGACTGTCACTTTCCATCGGAATCCTCACATCCTTCTTCTCCGCAAACTCCTTCGCTTCCTCGTAACCGGCATCCACGTGGCGGATTACCCCCATGCCGGGGTCAGTCGTCAGCACGCGCTCAATGCGCTTCGCCATCATCTCGGTTCCATCGGCAACGGTGACTTGCCCGGCGTGCAGCGAGTATCCGATGCCCACGCCGCCGCCATTGTGGATCGACACCCACGACGCTCCGGCCGCCGTGTTCACCAGCGCATTCAGTAGAGGCCAGTCGGCGACGGCATCCGTGCCATCTTTCATGCTCTCCGTCTCGCGGAAAGGAGACGCCACCGACCCGCAATCCAAATGATCGCGTCCGATCACAATCGGCGCCTTGATCTTGCCTTTCTTTACCAGATCGTTGATCGCCAGTCCGAACTGCGCGCGCTCGCCGTAACCGAGCCAGCAGATGCGCGCCGGGAGACCTTGGAACTTGATCCGCTTCCGCGCCAACTCAATCCATCGCCGCAGGCTGCGGTTCTCCGGGAACAGCTCCAGCACGAGATCATCTGTAATTGCGATATCGGACGCTTCGCCCGACAAGGCTGCCCATCGGAACGGTCCACGTCCTTCGCAAAACAGCGGACGAATATACGCGGGCACAAATCCCGGGAAGTCGTAGGCGTTCTTCACCCCGCGCTGGAATGCGAATGTCCTGATGTTGTTTCCGTAGTCGAACGTGACAGCTCCCATCTTCTGCAGCCGCAGCATGCCTTCGACATGACGCGCCATTGCATCCAGTGAGTGCTCCTGGTACGCCCTCGGATCGCTTTTCCGCAACTCGAGCGCCTCTGCGAAAGTCATCCCATTCGGCAGGTAGCCATTCAGCGGATCGTGCGCCGAAGTCTGATCGGTCAGGATGTCCGGCACAACACCACGTTCGGCCAGCTCTGGGATAATGTCTGCGCAATTCCCCACCAAACCAACCGAGACATTTTCCTTCTTGCGGACCGCATTCTTCAGGATGCGCAGTGCCTCGTCGAGATTGGTAACGAGAAAATCGCAGTAACCGGTCTTCAGCCGTTTCTTGATTCGCTCCGGATCGACATCAATTCCGAGGAAGGCCGCGCCGTTCATCGTGGCTGCCAGTGACTGCGCGCCACCCATGCCTCCCATGCCGCCCGACACAATCAGTTTTCCACTCAGGTCGGCGGCGAAATGTTTTGCGCCCGCCGCCGCAAACGTCTCGTACGTTCCCTGCACGATTCCTTGCGACCCGATGTAAATCCACGAGCCGGCGGTCATCTGACCGTACATCATCAGGCCGGCGCGCTCGAGTTCGTTGAACTTCTCCCAGTTGGAAAAATGCCCGACCAAGTTCGAATTGGCGATTAGCACGCGCGGAGCATACTCATGCGTCTTGAACACGCCGACCGGCTTACCCGACTGCACTAGCAGAGTCTCGTCACTCTCGAGACTCTTTAGCGTATTGACGATCGCGTGATAGCAATCCCAGTTGCGGGCGGCTTTGCCTGTACCGCCATAGACGACCAGATCCTGCGGCCGCTCCGCGACCTCCTCATCGAGATTGTTCATAAGCATGCGCATCGCCGCTTCCTGCTGCCATCCTTTGCAGGACAGCGAAGTGCCTCGCGGCGCGCGGATATTTGGCTTACTAGCGACGGGAATTTCGGTTTCGACGGGCATGACGCTATGGTAGTGCGTTTCGTGAGCAGTCACAATCGGGTGGCTCGCCTTGGCCCAAAGTTCTTGTCATCCCGAGCGCAGCGAGGGATCTGCATTTCGCGCAGCCTACTCAATCGTCGTTTTGAGTTGGGTAGGCTTTCTCAGCTAGCAATTAGAAACCAGCAATCCGCGCTTGCTCCTACTCCCACTCAATCGTCCCAGGCGGCTTCGACGTCACGTCGTATACCACACGGTTCACGCCGCGCACCTCATTCACGATCCGATTCGATATCGTCTTCAGCACCTCATACGGCAACGGCACCCAATCGGCCGTCATGCCGTCTTCCGAGTGCACGGCGCGGATCGCACAGGTATATGCGTAGGTTCGCTGGTCGCCCATTACGCCTACCGACATTACCGGCAGGAGCACCGCGAATGACTGCCAGATTTTCGTGTAGAGTCCGGCTCTCTTGATTTCGGAGACAACGATGTCATCGCACTCGCGCAGCAGATCCGCGCGCTCCTTTGTCACCTCGCCCACGATCCGCACCGCCAGCCCCGGTCCCGGGAATGGCTGCCGTTGCAGAATATCTTGCGGCATCCCAAGATCGCGTCCGATCCTCCGCACTTCGTCTTTAAATAGGTCCTTGAGCGGCTCGATCAGTTTGAGTTTCATTTTCTCGGGCAATCCGCCGACATTGTGATGCGACTTGATTACATCCGAAGGCCCGCGCACCGACCGGGATTCGATCACATCCGGATACAACGTCCCCTGCACCAGCCACTCGACATGGCCTTCTTCTTTCTCGATTCGATGCGCTTCGTCATCGAATACCGCTATGAACTCAGCGCCGATGATCTTGCGCTTCTTTTCTGGATCGGTGACGCCTTCCAATTTCTGCATGAATCGGTCGGTCGCATCGACCGCGATCACGTGCAGTCCCAGTTTGTCGCGCAAATTTTGCTGCACCTTTTCGAATTCGTTCTTACGCAGCACACCGTTGTTCACAAACACGCACGTCAGTCGCGATTTGCCGCTCGCGTCGCGCATGGCGCGATCCACCAGCATCGCTGCAACCGACGAATCAACTCCGCCCGAAAGCGCACAGATCGCGCGTCCATTCCCCACGTGCTGGCGGATTTGCGCAATAGTCGCGTCGATAAAGTGTTGTCCAGTCCAGGTCGGTTTCGCGCCGCAGATCTTCAGCGCGAAGTTCCTCAGGATGTCCGTGCCCAACGGTGTGTGATGCACCTCGGGATGAAACTGCACTGCCCACATTCTCTTCTCAGAATTTTCAATCGCCGCCACTGCATTCGCCGTACATGCGGTCATGCGAAATCCCGCTGGCAACTGCTCTGCCGCATCCCCGTGCGACATCCACACCGCCAGCACCTTCGGCAGTCCCTCGAAGAGTTGTGAATCGCTGTGCTGCAATTCCACCTTCGCATGTCCATATTCACGCTTTGCCGCCGGCGTCACTTTTCCGCCCAATGCGTACACCATGAACTGCAATCCGTAGCAGATTCCGAGCACCGGGATTCCGAGTTCGAATACTCTCTTGTCCGCATGCGGTGCCTGCTTGTCATAGACCGATGAAGGCCCACCTGACAAAACAACCCCGACTGGGTTGTAACTGCGAATCTCTTCTAGCGAACCATTGAATGGAAGAACGACGGAAAATACTTTCTGCTCGCGGATGCGGCGCGCAATCAGCTGAGAATATTGCGCTCCAAAGTCGAGGACAACGATGGATTGGGTTTCCACGGATGAGTTTCTCAAATTGGTCAAGAAGTGTAAAGCGATTCACGGTGCTGCGCTAGGTGTTCCTCGTCGCAGCTTGCCTACAGCAGTTACCCGATCTGATTTTTGAAACTCAAACACGAAAGTTCGCATCTGTCTGAGTAGAGAAAATGGTTTTGCGAATTCCGCGCCGGATCAGCGCCGTGTGGGACCGTGCCTCCTGAAGCGCAGTCGGCCTGTAACTTGAAACGACCAACCCAAGGAGGACAAATACATGAAAGCTCTTGGAAGTTTAGCTTCGCTCGCAGCCCTCGCCATTTTATTGACTGTCGGCGCCTTTGCCGCCAACAAGAACGAAGGCAATTTCACTCTCACCGATACCGTTCGTGTCGGGTCGACCGACCTTCAGCCCGGCGACTACAAAGCCCAATGGACGGACCAGGGCAGCGGTAATGTCAAAGTCGATATTCTCCAGCACGGCAAAGTTGTTGCCACCACGTCAGGCAAACTGAAAGATCTGCAGGGGCGTTCCCCGTACAGCGCCGTAATTACCAAACCGCTCAGCGACAACGCAAACGCCCGCACGATAGACGAGATCGATTTCAGTAATCGCAAACAGGCCCTTACTATCGGAGAGTAAGCGTCGTCAACTGTGAAGTGCGTAGGAAGAAGACGAGCTCGCTGCGTGACGGCGAGCTCGTTAAACTTACAGTCGAGCTATTTGACGACAATGTTGACGAGTTTCTTGGGGACCACGATCTTCTTGACGATGTGCTTGCCGGCAATCGCTGTTTTCACTTTTTCATCCGCCAGCGCCGCTTCAAGTACGCGGTCGTCGGATGCGTCTGCGGGCACGACTGTGCGACCGCGCAGTTTGCCATTTACCTGCACGGGAATCTCGATCTCGTCTTCTGCGGCCAGCGCGGCATCGAACTGTGGCCAGGTCGCCTTGAGGAGGTTCGATTTCTCTCCGATTATCTCCCACAGTTCATGTGCCAGGTAAGGCGCCATGGGCGCGAGCAACAGCGCAACCGTTCGCTGCAATTCGGCAACTAGCTGCGAGGGAACTTTCCCTTTCGCGATTGCCTCCTCGGCTCCGTACACTTCGTTCATCAGTTCCATCACCGCAGCAATGCACGTATTGAAATGCCAGCGTCCTTGGAAATCGTTGCTCACGCGCTTGATGGTCTGATGCAGTTTGCGTTGAATCGCTCGCGCCTCACCTTGCAACGCTTGTAACGACGCGGCTTTCTGTACCTTCGCTGCCCCGTTTACCGGATTTCTCATATAAAAGCGGTACACGCGTCCCAGGAACCGCTGAATCCCTTCGATTCCGGTGTCTTGCCAATCCAGATCACGATCCGGAGGCGCAGCAAACAGACTGTACAACCGCGCCGCATCCGCGCCGTACCGCTCCACCATCTCATCAGGCGAAACGATGTTTCCCAGGCTCTTCGACATCTTTGCGCCGTCCTTGATCACCATGCCTTGCGTGAACAGACGTTTCACTGGTTCATCGTTCGTGACCAGTCCGATATCGCGCATGAACTTCGTCCAGAAGCGCGAATAAATAAGATGGAGAATCGCGTGCTCCACACCGCCGATGTACTGATCGATTTCGAACCAGTACCCGATTGTCTTCTTGTCGAACGGCGCCTTATTGTTGTGAGCATCCGCGTAGCGGTAGAAATACCACGACGAATCGACGAACGTGTCCATCGTGTCGGTCTCGCGCCGCGCCGGGCCGCCGCATTTCGGGCATGTGGTATTCAAGAAATCCGGGACGTTCAACAGCGGTGACCCTCCCGTCAACGAGATGTTCACGTTGTCCGGCAAAATCACCGGCAGATCCTTTTCTGCCACCGGTACTACACCATCCTTATCGCAATACACCATCGGAATCGGAGTGCCCCAATAGCGCTGCCGCGAAATGCCCCAGTCTTTTAGGCGAAAAGTGACTGTCGCCTTACCGAAGCCTTTCTTCTCCGCGTCAGCGGCCATTTTCTTGATCGCTTCATCACACTCCAGACCGCTGTACTCGCCTGAATTCACCAGCACGCCGTCCATCGTTGTGAAGGGAAGTACCGGTTCAGCGGTAGTCTCCTCGGGATCCAACGACTTCGGCAGAATCACCAGGCGAATCTCGACTCCGTACTTGCTTGCAAACTCGAAATCCCGATCGTCATGCGCCGGGACGCTCATAATCGCACCGGTGCCATAGTCCATCAGGATGTAGTTCGCCACCCATACGGGTACCGCTTCGCTGTTATACGGATTCTTCGCGTAGCGCCCTGTGAACACTCCATGCTTCTCGATGTTTCCGATGTCGCCGACTTCTTTGGCCTTGCGTTGCTCCGCGATCAGTTGCTCGATCTTTTTGCGCAACTCGGCGTCGCGCGCGACCATGTCGCACACGATCGGATGCTCGGGCGCCAATTGCACCGAGGTCGCGCCGAAAATCGTATCGACGCGCGTCGTAAACACAGTGATTGTCGATCCCGCCGGGCCAACGGTCCCACCCAGATCGAAATCGACCAACGTGCCTTCGCTGCGCCCGATCCAGTTCTCCTGCATGATCCGGACCTTTTCCGGCCAGCCGTCGAGCTTCTCCAGGTCGCGCAGCAATTCGTCGGCATATTGGGTGATCCGCAGGAACCACTGCTCCAGTTCGCGCTGCTCGACGGGCTGATCTTCATGTCGCCAGCACATGCCACCCACGACCTGCTCGTTCGCGAGCACGGTCGCGCACTGCGGACACCAGTTCACCTTGCTTTTCTTGCGGTATGCCAGTCCTTGCTCATAGAGCTTCAGGAAGAACCATTGGTTCCACCGATAATAGTCCGGCATGCACGTGGTAACTTCACGCGACCAGTCATAGCCAAAGCCGAGCCGCTTCATCTGTGCCTTCATCGCGGCGATATTGGCCAACGTCCATTCTTTCGGCGGCGTGTTGTTTTTGATCGCCGCGTTTTCCGCCGGCAATCCGAACGAGTCCCATCCCATGGGATGAAGCACGTTGTAGCCATTCATCCACATGTAGCGCGCCAACGCATCGCCGATCGCATAGTTGCGCACGTGCCCCATATGCAGCGCGCCCGAGGGATAAGGAAGCATCTCGAGGACGTAATACTTCGGCTTGTCGGAATTCACCTCGGCGGTATACAGCGACGGATCGCTTTGCCAACGCTCCATCCACTTTTGTTCGATCCGCTGCGCGTCGTAGCGTTCATCGCGCCCGCCAGGGACAACTTTCTCTTCCTGCGGCATAGAAGGCTTCATGGCTCGAGAGATAAACTTTTATTTTACAACGAGGACGATTGCGGATGCTCCATTGATCGCGAAACGCTTATCGTTAAAGATGGCGCTTGGTCGCGACCCTCATTCTGCGAGGTCTTCCGATGACGATGGATTTAGGAAGTAGCTGTGAACCAACGGCCCTCCACGGTAAAACCATTGCGCGGCAATGAACAAGGTAACGATTCTTACAGCAAGGAAGGCCAATGCGATCAAATCGTGGTCGCGGTAAAAGGCACTTGTGTTGAATGCACCCGCAGTATTCACGTAGTGAAAGAAAGAATAAATCACCTGCGGCAGATAGCTGATGTCACTAAGCGCCCAGGCCAAAAAGTAAACGAGCGCTCGGCTGACAATCCTGATTGCTTCTCTTGTCGTCATATTCTCCCTTCGCTGCAACCTACCGCATTACCCTATGTTTCTCAATGTCCTCTGAGGTAAACGCGTTGGTTTCCGGCCCCTTCGGTCTTGGTCGCCGCAACCAGGTTCTTCAATGTCACCACATTTCTCCAATCGTCTCCGGGGTCGTCGATCGGCGTCTCCGCGATAAAAGCCGCATCCTTCAATCGCGGATCATTCAACAACGCTCGGAAAACTTCCAATCCCAACCTTCCGCGCCCGATGTGCTCATGACGGTCCAACTTCGATCCCCGCTCTGCCTTTGCATCATTGCAATGCCACACCCGGACATTCTTCAACCCAATCGTTTGATCCAGATACCGCAACGTCAACTCCCGCCCTTCCTCACTCACGATGTCATATCCCGCCACGTGTACGTGACACGTATCAATACAGGCCCCGACCGGAACGGTCCCGCGCAGCAGGTCTACCAGTTCCGTGACTTGCTCGAACTTTCCGCCCAACGAGAATTCAGCGCCCGCTGTGTTTTCGATCAGTACCGTCAGCCCGCCTTTTTTCAGATCCAATCCGTCGCTCGCCGCGCCAATCGATTCGGCGACACGTTTTAGTCCTTCCTCACGGCTTGTTCCACGAAAAGACCCCGGATGCAGCACCAGGTAGTCCGCGCAAACCGCCAATGCCCGTTCCAACTCTCCGCGGAAGGCTGCAATCGATTTCCTTAGGAATCCCGGATTCACCCCTGCCAGATTGATGAGGTAGTTCGAGTGAATCGCCAGCGGCTTCAGGTCATATTTCTCGCGCAGCTGTGACAGTGCAGCACACTGGCCGCGCCCCAGCACGTAGGGCCTCCATTGTCTCGGACTGCTGGAAAAGATCTGGAACGTATTGCAGCCAAGGCGGTAAGCGCGCTCTGCAGCATTTTCGACCCCGCCTGCAATCGATGTGTGAATGCCGATCCGCCGGGACGTTCGTGCCGGCGCTTTCGTCGGAGTCGGCCATTTCAGCGGATCTTTTTCATTCGGCGGGAACGTAGCCATTCAACCAATTCTACGGTAACGAAATTGTCAAAAAGCCGCGTTTTCATTGCTCTCTCGGCCCCCTCCCGCTAAACTTATTCTTTCGAGGTAATTGGTCATGTTAGTCGTCATGCAGGCGCAGGCCACCGACGAGCAGGTCCGTGCCGTCTGCGAAAAAATCGAGTCTTTGGGATACCGCGCTCATCCCATGCCCGGCGCGCAACGCACTGCCATCGGCATCACCGGCAATCGTGGAGAAGTCGAAGCCGGCGCGCTCGAAGAAATGCCCGGCGTGCAGGAACTCATCCGCGTTTCCAAGCCTTACAAACTCTCCAGTCGCGATGCCAAGCCCGATAATACGATCATCACTTTCCCCGGATCGCCCGTTACGATCGGCGGTTCTGACCTGGCGATTGTTGCCGGCCCTTGCGGAGTCGAGAGCCGCGAACAGGCATTCGCCGTCGCCGAGCGTGTGGCCCGCGCAGGCGCCCAATTTTTCCGCGGAGGCGCTTATAAGCCACGCACCTCTCCTTATTCGTTCCAGGGACTGGGTGAGGAAGGTTTGCGCATTCTTTCGGAGATCCGCGACCAGTTCGGTCTGCTGATCGTCACTGAAGCCGTCGACTACGAGTCCCTCGACCTGGTTGATCGCTATGCCGACGTAATCCAGATCGGCGCGCGCAACATGCAGAATTTCTCACTGCTCAAGCGCGCCGGACGTGCCCGCAAACCGGTACTGCTCAAACGCGGTATCGCTGCCACGCTTGAAGAGTTCCTGATGGCCGCCGAGTACGTGATGAGCGAGGGCAATTACAACGTTGTCCTCTGCGAACGCGGCGTCCGCACCTTCGCGGATCACACCCGCAACACGCTCGATCTCAGCGTCGTTCCAGCCGTCCAGCGGTTGAGCCATCTGCCCATCATCGTCGATCCGAGCCACGGTACGGGCAAGCGCAACAAAGTTACGCCCCTCTCTCGCGCCGCGGTTGCTGTCGGAGCCGATGGTCTCATCATTGAAGTGCACCACGATCCCGATCACGCGCTCTCGGACGGTATGCAGTCGCTTTATCCCGATCAGTTCGACGCGCTCATGGGACAGGTTCGTCAAATTGCTGCTGTGTTGGGAAGATCAATTTCAAAGCCCTCCGAATCGCGGGCCATGATTGGTGTTGGGCAATCGAACTCCTGATCAGGAGGTCGTATGACCGCTCGTCTGCTGTTGACTCTCTTTGCGCTTGCCGCTGCGGTTCTCGCAGAAGACGCAATTCCCATCGCGCTGTACGGCGACAACCACCCTTCGATCTGCAGGAACCGCGGCAACGACGCCCCAGGCTGCATCACAGCTCCACGAGCCACTTACGATCCTCAACCCGAATACACTGATAAGGCTCGCAAGAAGCGTCTGAGTGGGATCGTGTTGTTATCTCTCGTCGTCGGAACCGACGGCTCGGCAAGTGACGTCAAGGTTACTCGCTCGCTCACTCCTGACCTCGATAAGTCGTCCATCGACACCGTCAAAAAATGGAAGTTTACTCCGGCATCGAAGGACGGGAGTCCCATCCCAGTTCAGATCCAGGTCGAGGTTACTTTCAACATCCGCTGAAGGCTGCGTGTTTGATAATCTTGTGCGTTCGGTCGGGCCTGTTCAGCCTTGAGAAAATTCCTTCTAGTCGCAGTTCTGATTCCCCTGCTCGCCGCCGCCGGCTGGTGGTACTTCCACGAGCGCAATCTCATCGTTTACGGACCGCTCTACCGCGAGTATGCCTATATCACCAACGGCAAGAGCAATACCGTCACTGTGATCGATTTGCGCACGTTCCAGCCCGTTCGGACCTTGCAGGTGGGCACCGAACCAACCGGCGTTGATGCCAACCCTGTCCGGAACGAGATCTACGTCGTAAATTCGGCCTCGAACAACGTCAGTGTGATCGATGCCGAGCAAAACAAGGTCGTCGCCACGATTGGCGTCCACGGTCATCCTTACTTCATCGATGTTTCTCCTGACGGCCATCGCGCTTTCGTCGCCAACTCAGGTTCCAGCAACGTCTCGGTGCTCGACCTCGATCGTCGCGACATTATCGCCACCATCCGCGTAGGTTCTAACCCGGGCCTGGCCCGCATTGCTCCCGACGGCAAAACAGTAGTCGTGACGAATCGTGCCGACAGCACCGTTTCGTTGATTGATGCCACCCGTCTGGCGGTCCGCTCAGCCGTTACCGTCTGCCTGAATCCCGAAGACATCGCCATCCTTCCGGATTCAACCAAGGCTTTTGTCTCCTGCTCATCATCTGGCCAGGTCGCTGTCATCGACATCAAGAAGGACAAGCTTCTCACTCTGCTCGATGTTGGTAAGTCGCCGGTCAGTATGACCGTGAAACCCGATGGCGGCGAACTGTTCACGTGTAACTTCGGCGCCGATAGCATCTCGATCATCGAAACGACGCCCAATGAAGTGCTGAGCAGCTCTCTCATCGGCTCGCAGCCCGCGCACGCCGTCATTTCCGCCGATAACGCCCGGCTCTACGTCTCCAATTTCGGTTCGAACAATGTAGCCGTCTACGATATCGATATTGGTAGGATCGTCGCTGTACTGCCCGTAGGTACGCGTCCAGACTCGCTCGCGCTTTCCCAGAGCCAGAATTATTTGCTCGTGCTCAACTCCGGTTCCGGTGACGTGGCCGTCATCCAGAAACGCAAGCCTAAAAAACTCGAGCCATCCGAGTACTCGCTGCTGACCATGATTCCCGTCGGCATGCAGCCCAATCAGATCGTCGTGAAGTCATTCCTTCTCACCAAGCCCGGCGCTGACCACTGAGCGTACCTGATGTGGCGCGGGCATTCTTGCCCGCCGGGAAGCGCATCGGCCTCAAACAACCCCGCGATCAGCATCGAACTTCTCTGCCGCTCTTGCGCGTTTCCCGCTTCGCCGTGGATACTAAAAGTTCAACATGAATACGAACATTTCTCTCTCCGCTCCCTCGCAAGTTGAAACCGATTGTCTCGTCGCCGTCGTGCTCGATCGTGGCGAAAAAGACAAGCCCAATGCATTCGTTGAGACCAGCGACGCCGCGGTGCGTGACGCCGCTAGAGACGTCATCGCCAGCGGCGAAGTGACCGGTAAGAATTTCGAAACGACCATTCTTCATCGACCCGCCGGATTGAAGGCCAAGCGCCTGCTCCTTCTCGGGGGAGGCAAAGCGAAGAATTTTTCGTCCTCGGAACTGAGAAAGCTCGCAGGCGCCGCCGTTCGCACGTTGAAAGGGAAGAGCATTCGGAGTTTCGCCCTTGCGCTGCCCGAAAACGGAATCTCACCGTCCGACGGTGTTCGCGCAGTCGTCGAAGGATCCTTCGTCGGCAACTTCGAGCCCGACTACTACAAGAGTGATCGCAAGGATCAGAAGATCGACGCCGTCACTATCTTCGCCCGCGGCGATCAGGCCCAACTCGATCAGACTCTCCGGGTTGGTCGTATCGTTGGAGAATCCCAGAACTTTACGCGCGACTTGGTCAACGAGCCTTCCAATCGCATGACTCCCACCATGATGGGCGAGCGCGCAAAGAAGATGGCATCGGAAGTCGGTTTGAAGTGTGAAGTCTTCGGTGCCGACAAACTCCATGAACTCAAGATGGGAGCTTTCTGGGGCGTTGCCCAGGGTTCCGATGAACCGCCGGCTCTCATTGTCCTGCGTTATGAACCAGCCGATGCGAAGAAGGATGTTCACCTGGGTCTGGTCGGCAAGGGGATCACCTTCGATACCGGCGGCATCTCCATCAAGCCTGCTGACGGCATGGAGAAGATGAAATACGACATGGCAGGCGGCGCGACCATGATCGGCGTGATGCGCGCGATCGCGCTGCTGAAGCTGAAAGTCAAGGTCACGGCGATCATTTGTGCCACTGAGAACATGCCTTCCGGCAAGGCGCAAAAGCCGGGCGATGTTCAGATCGCGATGTCAGGCAAGTCGATCGAGATCATAAATACCGATGCCGAAGGCCGTCTCGTGCTCGCCGATGGCCTTTGCTATGCCCGCCAACTCGGTTGCACCCATCTCGTAGATGCGGCCACGCTCACCGGCGCTGTCGTGGTTGCACTTGGCTACGTGAATGCCGGCATCTTCGCCAGCGACGACCAGATGTACGATCGCTTCTCTGCCGCCAACAAGCTTGCGGGCGAAAAAATGTGGCGTCTGCCTGTCGATGACGAGTACAAAGAAAGCATCAAGTCGAACATCGCCGACATAGTCAATTCCGGCGGGCGCTGGGGCGGCGCAATCACCGCTGCCATGTTTCTCAAGGAATTCGCCGAAGAGACTCCGTGGATTCACCTCGACATCGCAGGCACTGCATGGACCGAAGAGGCTAAGCCTTGGATCGCCAAGGGTCCCTCCGGAATCGCCGTTCGCAGCCTGGTTGAATTCGTGAAAGGCTGGGCGGCGTAGTCTCACTCAACTCTCGGTAGAGACGGGGCTTGCCCCGTCTCGCCTTCATCTTCCCGCCGTATACATCACCACCCAGCTCCTACGCATCGAAGCAGCTCGCAGGCGAAAGCATCTCTCCATTGGAGGGTCGATGAAACTAATCTTCATCGTCGGAATTGTTTTGGTAGTCCTCGGGATCGCGTCTCTGCTGGTTCCAATCCCGCACAGTGAAAATCATGGCGTCAAGATCGGTGATACCAACGTCGGTATCACCACCACCCACAACGAGCGCGTCTCTCCCATCATTAGCGCAGTTTTGATCGTTGGCGGCCTCGGCGCGATGGTCTTTGGCAGCCGCACTCGTGCTTAGCTAGCCAGATTTCCTGCCCGGCGATTCCTCTAGAATAGATACTTTGCACGGTGTACGCGAAATCGGGCGCCGTGGTCATCTATATCCAGTGGATCTTCTCGCCAAAATCCGTACCATCCCGACCTCGCCAGGCGTGTACCTCTACAAGAACGCCGAAGGCGAGGTCATTTACGTCGGGAAGGCGAAGAATCTTCGCTCGCGCGTCTCGTCCTACTTTCACGAGGGCCGCTGGGATGACGCCAAGACCGGCACGCTCGTTCGTGAAGCAGCCGATGTCGACTACATCGTCGTCGCCAATAACAAAGAGGCGCTCGCCCTCGAGAACCACCTCATCAAGCAGAAGAAGCCGCGTTTCAACATCCTTCTGCGTGATGACAAAACTTATCCCTATATCAAGCTGACTCTCGCCGAGCGCCATCCCCGCGTTTATGTCACCCGCCGCCTGCGCAAAGACGGCAGCGTGTACTACGGGCCATATTTTCCCGCCAATCTCGCCTACCGTATCGTTGATCTCATACATCGCCACTTTCTGGTTCCTTCGTGCAAGGTCGATCTCACGCGCTTCCATCCACGGCCGTGTCTGCAGTACTACATCAAACGCTGTCTCGGACCGTGCGTTCAACACCTCACCACGCCCGAGACCTATCAGGAAGCGGTGCGCGACGTGAAACTGTTCCTCGAAGGCCGTCAGACTGACTTGGTGAAGTCACTGCGCGAACGGATGGCCGAGGCCGCCAATGCCGAAGAGTACGAACGCGCCGCGAAATGTCGCGACCTGATCTCCACCGTCGAGCAACTTCAGGAAAAACAGCGTATCGCGGCCGCAGAAGGTGATGACGCCGACGTTTTCGGATACCACTACGAGAACCAGATGGTCGCCGTGAATCTCTTCCACATGCGTGGTGGACGTGTTCTCGATCGGCGCGAGTTTTTCTGGGAGGATCTGCCAGAAGTCGCCAGCACAGGACACTTAGAGACGGCCGCATCAGGCCGTCCGGGCGAGCAGAGTTCGCCACCAGGCTCTGCCGTTTCCGGTCAGTCAACTTCCACCTCGGCTTTTGATCCAGGCGAGTTCTTCTCCTCGCTTCTCAGCCAGCTCTATCTCGGGCAGCCTTATGTCCCGCGCAATATATATGTTCCGGTTGACTTCGAGGACCGGGAAGCGCTCGAGGATGCGTTAAGCGAGCAACTTGCATCCGCGGGCGCAAAGGCGGCACGCGTTCATATCACAGTGCCACAGCGCGGAGACAAGCGCGAACTTATCGACCTTGCGGGAAACAATGCCAAGCAATCCTATGATCAGCGCTTCCGCGTGATGAAGCCGAACGCGCGCATGATCGAGGAGGCATTGCAAGACGCACTCGCTCTGCCCGAACGACCGAAACGAATCGAGTGTTTTGACATCTCCCACATTCAAGGTGCCGAAACCGTTGCTTCCATGGTTGTCTGGGAGGACGGCAAGATGAAGAAGTCGGATTACCGCAAGTTCATCATTAGCACCGTCCAGGGCGTCGACGATTTTGCCTCGATGCGGGAAGTCGTCACGCGCCGCTACAAGCGCTTGTGCGAAGAGAAAAAGCCGCTCCCGACGTTAATTTTGATTGATGGGGGCATCGGGCAGCTTCACGCCGCTGCGCAAGCGCTCGAATCGCTCGAGATCATCAACCAACCCCTCGCGTCGATCGCAAAAAGAGAAGAGATCATCTACATCTACGGTCAGGAAGACGAGCCGGTCGCGCTTGATCATCATTCGCCCGTTCTTCATTTGGTACAGCAAATTCGCGACGAAGCTCACCGTTTCGCGGTCACCTTCCATCGCAAGCGCCGTCAGATTCGCGACCGTGCTACCGAACTGCGCGAGATTCCCGGCGTAGGCGAGCGCACCACAAGACGGCTGCTTGAACATTTCGGAAGCCTTCAGGCGGTAAAGCAGGCCGATGTCGCCGCCCTCTCGGCCGTCGTCACAAAATCTCAGGCCGAGAAAATTCTCGAGCACTTTAAAGCAGTCGGTAGTCGTTAGTAGAAGCTGGGATCTCCAATTTTCCCCCCAAAAAGCAATCCTTACTCCTCGAGGCTCGTGCCCTCTTTATCATCACAATTTTTCTGGCATCCCTCCAGACTGACCGATTCGCTCCGCGAGCAACTCCCGTCTGTGTGAGGCAGCGCGATGGTGTGTTCGTCCTCCGAACGGTCCACCCTCGCTGAGTAGCTCGCTGTTTTATGCGGTTTCGGAGGGGCTAAGCCCTTATTCTGGGTATCTGCTCGTAAGTGCTTATTTCGTAGCATCTTGCGTAGAAACCATTCTGCAAAGCGTCGATTCCAAGGAGCAGAGAGCTTTCGTATTACAGATTGTTATTACCTGATCAGTAATCGTTTCTGCTTCGTTCGTTGCGTACAACTCTGATCACCCAGAACTGGACGGCAAGATCACAACTTCAGATCGGACAGCCCAGGATGGTCGTCCGGGCGTCGTCCCAGAGGCCAGCGATAAATCCGCTCTTCTTCTTTGATAGGAAGATCATTGATGCTGGCGTGGCGAATACGCATCAGGCCGTTTTCGTCGAACTCCCAATTTTCGTTTCCATAAGCCCGAAACCAGCTGCTCGAATCATCGTGCCATTCATACGAGAAGCGTACAGCGATACGATTTTCAGTGAACGCCCAAAGTTCCTTGATCAAACGATAGTCGAGCTCCTTGCGCCATTTCCGCGTGAGGAAAGCGACAATTTCTTCTCTACCGTTAATGAATTCAGCTCGGTTCCGCCAGCGACTATCGATGGTGTAGGCGAGCGAAACCCTTTGAGGATCACGGGAGTTCCATGCGTCCTCTGCCTTGCGCACCTTCTCGATCGCCGTTTCACGCGTGAATGGGGGAAATGGCGGCCTCTGTTCCGATGTCATAGCACCCCTCGTTTTGCGCCGGGTTCCCGGTGGTGCAAACTCGCCCCGAAGCGTCGATTAACAGATGAGGGCAGGACAAAACGGTGACATCATTTTTTTCCCACCGTCACCTTGCATGCGGTCAGGTTCCGTAGCGGGGCGAGACAGCCTCACCGACGGAAGAAGCCTGATCCAGGCGAATATCGGCGCGGGTACGCGGTAGCGTGTCAGGATGTCGCTCCTGCAGGAACTGGATGAGCTTCTCACGCACGTGACAGCGCAGGTCCCATGCATTGGAGCCGTTTGGAGCACTCATGAGTGCGCGCAGTTCGACGGTACGCTCGCTGGCATTGGTCACTTGAAGGCCCCAGGTTTTCCCATCCCACATGCCGGATTGTTCAAGAATGCGATGAAGTTCCTCTCTCACTTCATCAACCGAAACCGAGTAGTCGACATAAAGGAAAACGGTGCCAAGAAGGTCAGCGGTCATGCGAGTCCAGTTCTGAAAGGGTTTTTCGATGAAGTACGAGAGTGGGAGCACGAGACGTCGGAGATCCCAGATTCGGACAACAACATAGGTAGTGCGGATCTCCTCGATCCATCCCCACTCGCCCTCAACGATGACCACATCCTCCAGGCGGATGGGTTGCGTCAGAGCGATCTGGATTCCGGCCAAAATACTGGCCAGTGTGGGGCGCATGGCCATGCCGATAGCCAAGCCCGCCAGTCCGGCCGATGCAAGCAAACTGGTCCCTAAGGTGTGAATGGCGGGAAAGGTCATCAGCATGATGCCGAGCGTCACGACGATGACGATCACAACGAAGATGCGGCGGAGCATTTGCGTCTGGGTGCGCATCGTGCGCGCGGCCAGGTTGTCCGGCACATCGGTTTCATATCGAGAGGAGAGAATGTCGGCAGTGATGTCAGCCAGGAGCACAACCACCCATGCAATTGACGCGATCACTCCAAGGCCCAGAACGTGCTGAATGGGCGCTACAATTTGCGAGCGGACTGGAAGGAGAGGGAGTGTCACCAGAACGCCGATGAGCGGGAATATCCAGCGCGTCGGACGCTCTCCATGACGGATGAGAGAGTCGTCGATGCGATTAGTAGTGCGGCGCGCAAGGCGCTTGAGGATAAGGAAAACGAGAAAGTGCACCAGCAGAGAAAGGAGGACGGCGGCGACGAGACCCCCGGTGATCCAGAGCCAAGTTCTCCAATGTTGCAGCATGAATTCCACGCGATCTCCTTTCTGGCGATCGCAATTGGATGCGAGAGAAGAATTAGCGTTTGTGAGGGTTGCGCGGCTTCGGCTAAGCTATTCACGCGCCTGGCAGAACGGAGTGAAGAATCGCCACGGACTGAAGAGAGATGGTTATGCCCGCTTCTGTGCGCGGGTGATGGCTTCTCGCGCCTCGCGATCCGCCGTCCGGCGGCGTTCAGTCTCGCGCTTGTCCCACTGCTGTTTGCCGCGAGCGATTGACATCTCGACCTTGACTTTGCCGTTCTTGAAGTACATCCGCGTTGGGACGAGAGTAAGCCCTTTTTGTTGGGTCTTGACGAGGAGCTTGCGAACTTCCTCTTTGTGAACCAATAGCTTACGGGTTCTCAGCGCGGCGTGATTGGAATAGCTTCCGTGTTCATAAGGACTGATGTGACAGTTGAGCAGCCAGAGTTCCCCGTCTTTGACCAGACCGTAGGAATCCTTAAGGTTTGCCTTTCCCGCCCGCACGGATTTGACCTCAGTCCCGGTAAGCACCACTCCAGTCTCGAATTTTTCGAGCAAGAAGTAGTTATGGCCCGCGTTCCTGTTGACGGCGGCATCTCGCTCGCCTGAGGCCGTGGGCTGTCGATGAGGGTTCTTCTCCGGATTAGGCCGGGTCTGATGCGTACTCTGCTTTCGCATTAGTCAGAACAAGTTAGCACGAGAGGGCTACAGGCAGACGGCTGACTTAGGTGTATGGTGTCAGGCCGGTGATCAGTGACCGAGGCTTCGCTGAGCACAGCCCGTGATCCTTAGTACAGGGACTAACGAGTGTAAACAGTTCGGCACCAATCAGTTCGGGTGGGTGGAGAGGCGATGCTATAATCCGTTTCTCCAGTTTTTGCGCACGATTTGAGGTCCCGGATGGGAGCCCGGCCCGTTCAGAAAGCTGTCGACTTCAGGCGCAAACGGAATCGTGCGATTAATTTTTTGAGGACCGTTTGATGAGACGCGTCATTCCTCCGGTATTGTTCTGCTTGCTTCTTCTTTTGGTTAGCCCTGTAATTCTCGCCAATGACAGCGCGAAGTCATTGTACGAAAAGGGCTCGGATGCGGAGGCGCGGCAAAACTACGAAGAAGCGTACGATTTCTACAAACAGGCCTACAATCTCAAACCCAAAGATCTGAAATTCCGCGCTTCTTATGAGCGGACTCGCTTTCTGGCGGCGGCTTCGCACGTGCATCGCGGCCAATTGCTGCGGGATGCGGGAAAGCTGGAGGAAGCGCTGGCGGAGTTCCAGAAGGCGATCGAAATCGATGCCTCCTCGTTCATAGCCCAGCAAGAGCTGCGACGCACGCAGCAGATGATCAATGAAGGGAAGAATCCGCAGCCGCAGGGATCAACCGCGGGGGCCTCGCAATTGCGAAAGCGGTTGGAGTCAGCACAGGGTCCGGTCGAACTAGCTCCTATCTCGAATATTCCGATCACCCTGAAGGTGACCGAGGACGCTAAGGTCATCTACGAAACAATCGGCAAACTTGCGGGGATCAATGTGCTATTCGATCCCGACTACACTTCGCGCCGTGTACGAATCGAGTTGAATGGGGTAACGCTCGAAGATGCGCTCGAGGTTGTTTCGTTCGAGACAAAGACATTCTGGCGCCCGGTAACGCCGAACACTATATTTGTTGCGCAAGACAATCCTGCCAAGCGCAAAGAACTCGAACAGAACGTCATCAAGACCTTTTATCTATCGAATTTATCCCAGCCCACGGAACTTCAGGATGTCGTCAATGCCATGAGAACGATCCTCGAGGTGAGCCGCATTCAGCAGTTGCCTTCGCAAGGGGCGATCGTAGTGCGGGGAACGCCGGACCAGATGGCGCTGGCGCAGAAACTGATCGACGACTTGGACAAGGCGAAGCCCGAGGTCGTTGTGGAAGTAGCTGTCATGCAAGTGAGCCGGGACAAGATGCACAACCTCGGTATCACGCCTCCGACCAGCGCAACGGTCGCACTCAACCCCAACATTGTGCAAACGACGCCTACCGGAACTGGCACGGGTGGGACGAGCACCACGACGACGACCGGAACCCCGAACACAATCAACCTGAATACGCTGGCGAATCTGAACGCGACCGACTTCCAGGTTACGATTCCGCCGGCAACAGCAAATGCTCTGCTGAGCGACAGCACAACAAAGATTATCCAGAATCCGCAGATCCGCGCTCTGGATGGACAAAAAGCGAGTCTCAAGATTGGGGACCGCGTGCCTGTGGCGACGGGATCGTTTCAGCCCGGCGTAGGCGGCGTGGGTATCAACCCACTGGTTAACACCCAGTTCCAATACCTTGATGTGGGCGTGAATATCGATATCACTCCGCGCGTGCATGCCGGACGGGAAGTGACGCTGAAGATGTCGCTGGATATTTCGGCGGTGACTTCGCATGTGAACATTGGCGGCATCGACCAACCGGTCATCGGACAGCGCAAGATCGAGCACGAGATCCGCTTGAAGGATGGCGAAGTGAACCTGCTGGGAGGAATTCTGGAAGACCAGCAGACTAAGGCGCTGACTGGTATTCCTGGGCTCGCGTCGGTACCGATTCTGAAATACCTGTTCTCGAGTACGAATACCGAGCATCGTGAAAACGAAATCGTGTTTGTGCTGGTCCCGCACATCATTCGCGGGCCGGATTACTCGCGCTCGAACCTGGAAATGGTGGACGTAGGAACGGCGAACGCGCTGGAGATGAGAAGATCGACTCGTCCGGCAGTGATGACAACTCCACAGGAGCCAGCTGCGCCGCAAACGACACCGCCGCCAACACCGCCACAAACACAGGGACAGATGCAGCCTCCCGCTCCGCAGCCTCGGACGCAGATGCAGGCTTCGGTTCCTCCGCCACAAACGACGATTCAGCAGGGTCCCGCTACACAGAACGGCACGGCTGAGACTACAGCAAGAGGGGCGGGATTCATCTTCGATCCTCCGGCCGTAACGCAAGCCAAAGGCGCGACCTTTGCGGTGAACGTGATGTTGTCGGGCGGTCAGAACGTTTATTCCGTGCCTCTGCAACTCACCTACAATCCGTCGCAACTGCAGGTCGTGAATATATCGAATGGAGGCTTCCTGTCGCAGGATGGCCAGGCAGTGGCGCTCGTCCACCGCGATGATCCAAGCACAGGGACGCTGCAGATCACGGCGACCCGTCCGCCAGGATCGGGCGGCGTGTCTGGGCAGGGCGCGGTTGTTACACTTACATTCATGGCGAAGACCTCGGGGCAGTCGGCGCTTACAATTACACGTGGCGGAGCGCGCGACCCAGGCATGCAGCCGATCACGATGACCGGAGCTCAGGCGGCAGTCAGCGTGCAGTAGAGTGGACGCAAGATCGCCCGTTTGGTGCGTTCCTAGAAGGTGACAGAACTCCGCTTCCGAGGAATCCTGGAATAAACTGGACTCGCATACGGCGTTCTAATCTATCTCTCATGAAACAGCTTGCCGCGGTAAAGAACTATCCCCGACACAGGGCATGCTCGGGGCACCTGGAGGTTCTGGGGCGGCGGGCGTGTCGGCGGCGAAGCGAGAGCGGCTTCACGCTGATGGAACTGATCGTGGCTACGGCAATCCTAGTGATTCTTGCCGGATTGGCCGTGCCGTTAATGAAATCGAGTGTGCGGCGCGAGCAGGAACGCGAGCTCCGTTACGATCTGTGGATGATGCGGGACGCGATAGACCGTTACAAAGATGCCGCTGATCGCGGCGCCTTTCAGACGAAAGTGGGCAGCGAGAATTATCCGCCGGATCTCGACACGTTGGTCAATGGCGTCGATACGAATGGGAAGAAACTGAAATTCCTGCGGAAGATTCCGGTGGATCCCATGACCGGTAAGGCCGAGTGGGGCATGCGGTCGATGCAGGACGATGCAAGTTCGGATTCCTGGGGTGGCCAGAATGTTTTTGATGTGTACACGAAATCCGAAGGCACCGGGCTCGATGGTACGAAGTACAAGGACTGGTAGATGAGTACCGCGCGCAAACGGGATCGTGGCTTTACGCTGATCGAAATGGTGGTTGTGATCAGCCTGGTATTGGTCCTGCTCTCGATTGCGCTTCCGATGTACAACCAGGCGATCCTTCATGCCCGGGAAGCGAGACTGCACTCCGATTTGGACACGCTGAACAAAGTGATCCAAGCGTTTTCCTACGATAAGCGAAAGGCGCCGCAAAGCCTGGACGAGCTGGTGCAGACAGGCTACCTGAAGTTCATTCCGAACGATATCACCGGCAAGAACGACACGTGGGTAACTGAGCCTGAGGACTCAGAGAACGCATGGAATCCGAACGAGCCGGGAATCGGGACCGTCCACAGCGGATCGAACGAGATGTCGAGCGAAGGCACGCCCTACTCCAGTTGGACCCACTAGCTCCATGAAGCGCGGTACACCAAGTCGGACGCGTGGGTTCACGCTACTCGAACTGATGGTCGTCCTGACCATCATGCTGCTATTGCTATCGATGGCAATTCCGATTTATAGCCGAAGCGTAAAAAAGAAACGGGAAGAAGTATTCCTCACCAATCTGCAGACGCTGAACAAGGTGATCTACCAATACACGCTCGACAAAAAGAAGGCTCCGAAATCGCTCGAGGATTTGGTTCAGGCCAAGTACCTGAAAGAAATTCCGAACGACATCACCGGCCGCAACGACACCTGGGCGGTGGATGAGGACGAATCGATCATGTCACCGGAACAGACCGAAACTGGCGTAACCGGAGTCCACAGCGGATCGAGCGAGACGGCCATTGACGGGACGCAGTATTCGACTTGGTAAGGCAGCTGTCAGCTACCAGCCATCGGTCATCAGCAAAACCCCTATCGCAATGTGAAGAGAGAAGAGGTCCTTCGACCTGCCGTCGCCTGCGCTCCGGCGACACTCAGCATGACAGATGCCAGGTTGACCTACGCTGCCACGGCGGGGCTCACCGTAAGCGAGTGTGGTGCGAGTTGCCATCGCAGGAAGTTCCGAAAGCGGCAACTCGTTACAAAAATCTAACATCTTCTACGAGATTTCCTGTTAGGTTAATGGGTTTCGGCGGAGGTGTGCTTGGATACACTCAATCGATGGCAGCCGTTTGCCTTGTTGGTGATGCGTTTGGTGTTGGGCGGGATCATGATTGCACATGGGTATCAGAAGGTGTTTGGAGGGTTCCACACACACCAGCAGATGGTGGGCTCGCTGGGGATGCCGATGTGGATGGCATATCTTTCGACGGGCACTGAATTTTTCGGCGGGATCGCTATCGTACTGGGCGTGCTTACGAGATTTTTCTCGCTGGCCTTCGTCATCGAAATGGCAGTCGCGATCGCAAAAGTGCACTTCAAGAATGGGTTGAAGGGGCCGGGCGGATACGAGTTTCCGCTGGCACTGGCGACGCTGGCATTCGCGCTGATCTTTTTCGGTGGCGGGCCGTTCGCATTTGATTTTGCACGAGGCGGCGGGAAGAAGGGAAAGTAGGTGTGAGGTCAGGGGTATGACAGCACTCGGCTGTCAGTAATCAGGAAAAGCGATCACCACAATAGACACGGCACGGAGAGCAGCACGAACGAGGGCGGAGTGTGGCTCTAAAACTCCGACAGCTCGCGCATGGCGCGGAAAAGATCGCTGGCCTGAGGCAGGATGGCGTCTTCGAGAATGGGTTGGTAGGCCACGAACGTATCCGTGGCTGCTACTCGTTTTACCGGGGCATCGAGATGATGGAATAGTTGGTCGGCAATGCGCGCGGCGATCTCTGCGCCGTAACCCCAGCTGAGAGAGTCTTCATAGGCGATCAGGACGCGGTTGGTCTTCTTCACCGAATCAGTGATCGTCTCCCAATCAAATGGATTCAAGGTGCGAAGGTCGATTAGCTCAACGCTGATGTGGTGCTCGCGTTCGAGTTTCTGTGCGGCTTGGAGTGCACGCGGCACCACAGCGCCATAGGTGATCACGGTCAGATTACTCCCTGGCTGCACGATCTTGGCCTTGCCGAACGGGATCATGTAGTTCGGCCCGGGGTAAAGCGCGCGTCCAAAGGTCTCGCGATACAGGCGCTTGTGCTCGAGGAAGAGGACCGGGTCGTCGCAACGGATGGCAGTGCGCAGAAGTCCGGCAGCATCGAGCGCGTTTGACGGGAAGACCACGCGTAGACCGGGGATATGGGTGAATATGCTCTCGCCGCACTGCGAGTGGTAGATGGCGCCGCCTGTGAGATAGCCTCCGATAGCGACACGGACGACCATCGGGGCTGAGAACGCATTGTTCGAGCGCCAGCGGATAACTGGTAGCTCGTCGCGCAACTGCATCATCGCGGGCCAGATGTAGTCGAAGAATTGGATCTCGACAACGGGCTTGAGGCCGCGTGTAGCCATTCCGGTTGCACGTCCGACAATGTTGGCTTCGGCGAGCGGGGAATTGAAGACGCGGTCGGGGCCGAACTCCATCTGGAGCCCAGCGGTCAGCTTGAACACGCCGCCTTTTCCCTTGACCAGCTTCTGCTTGACGTACTCTTCACGGCTGGCGTCGGCGACATCTTCGCCGAAGATAAGAATGCGCTCGTCGCGGCGCATCTCGTCGCGCAACGTAGTGTTGATAAGGTCCGCCATCGTCTTTGGCTGCGAAGCTGCCGACTTCTTTCCTTCCGCATTTGGGTCGGGAGCGGCGAACGCCGGTGGCGTGTCAAATGCTGCGGATCGCGGATCGAGATTGGGTGAATAAACGTAATGATGGATGGTTTCAGGCTGCGGGGGAGCGGCTTCTAGTGCGCGATCGGCAGCCGTCTGAATTTCTTCCTCGACTTCCTTTTCGATCTTGTTGATGGCCTTCTCGTCGAGAATGCCTTCGCGTAGAAGGAACATCTGGAGACGGGGAACGGGATCGCGGGCGGCATCGCGCTGGCGCTCAGTTTCGGGGCGGTAAAGGCGCTCGTCGTCCGAAAGAGAATGTGAATAAGGTCGAATAACGTGTGCGTGAACGAAGGCGGGACCATTGCCGGAGCGGCAATGCTCAACAGCCCTTTTCATAGCAGCATAGGCGACAACGGGATCGGTACCGTCGATCTCCTCGAAATGAAAATTTGGGAAGCCGGAGACGAGTCGCGAGATGTTCCCGCCCGCGGTTTGAATCTCGACCGGCACGGAAATGGCGTATTCGTTGTCCTGCACGCAGTAGACGACGGGAAGACGGCGGTTTGAAGCGGTATTGAGGGACTCCCAGAATTCGCCTTCGCTCGTGGTTCCGTCGCCGAGGGAGACATAGGTAACTTCGTCGGGATGCGATTGAACGTCTTTGAACTGGCGGTAATCTCCATCGGCTTTCGCGGAAGCGTTGGGATGGCGAGTGAGGTAGTGTCCAACTTCGGCGCAGCCGACGGCCTGAAGAATCTGGGTGCCCGTGGGCGAGGACTGGGTCACGACGTTCAGATTGCGATAAGCCCAGTGCGAAGGCATCTGGCGGCCGCCGGAGCTGGGATCATCGGCAGCTCCGACCGCTTGAAGCAGCATCTCGTACGGCGTCGCGCCGAGGGTAAGACAAAGTGCACGATCACGGTAATAAGGGTAGAACCAGTCGTAACCGGACTTGAGAGCGTAGCCGGCGGCGACGCCGATCGCTTCGTGTCCGGCACCGGAAATCTGGAAGAAGATTTTCTGCTGGCGCTTGAGAAGGATTTCGCGGTCATCGATGCGCCGCGACGTGAACATGATGCGGTAGGCATCGATGAGTTGCTGAGGAGTGAGACCCTGATAGGTCTTGGTTTTTTTTCTGGATTCGGTGTCGGTCAGTTTAGGATCGACTTTGGTGGTGACCATCCGTACTATCCACCCCGCGAGAGCTTATCCCCAGCTGTATTGTAAATGAGGCATGACGTTCGAGCTACGAGCTTGGAGAAAAAAGGCGCCCGACGGTCCAGCCTTGAGCTGCGAGTTGGAGCGGTCGGTGGCGGATGGGATCACAACGCGCGGCATGGGCGATCATTTATCCTGAGCAGTCCATGATTCGGTTTCGGCGGAAATTTGATGCGAATAAGATTCGACTCCTGGTGTTCGATCTGGATGGGACGCTGATCGATTCGCGACTGGACCTGATCCACTCGATCAATGCAATGCTACGGCATGTTGGGAGGCCGGAGCTGCCGGGTGAGGTGATCGCGACGTACGTCGGAGATGGTGCGCCGATGCTGGTGCGGAGGGCGTTGGGCGATCCGGAGGACGAGCAATTCTTTCGCTCGGCCCTTGAGTATTTCTTGGGGTACTACCGTATACACAAACTGGATCACACCATCCTGTACCAGGGAATTACCGAGACTCTTTCAAAGATCGCCAATGCGGACAACGGCGCGAAGAGGTTGATGGCGGTATTGTCGAACAAGCCGGTAAATCCATCGCGGGACATCGTGCAGGCGCTGGGCCTTGGCGAGTTTTTTGTTAGCGTCTATGGGGGGAACAGCTTTCCGACAAAAAAGCCGGACCCGCTGGGCGCGCAGACGATTTTGCGGGAGACGGCAGTTCCGGCGGCGGAGGCTCTGATGGTAGGGGACTCAGGAATCGACGTTGTGACGGGCCAGAACGCGGGGATGTGGACGTGCGGTGTGACCTATGGGTTTGCCCCGCACACACTTGAGGATGTGCCGCCGGATGTAATCGTGGAAAAACCGGGGGAGCTGGCGGAGATGTTCATAGCGGGATGAGAGAGAACAACGACGGTTGGGGGTTCAGTCCGGCGGAGTTGCGCAAGTTGCGGAGTCTGAAGACGCCGCATGGCGTCCAGCGGCTGCTGGACGAGATGCCGTATCACTTGGCCGATACCGCCTGGTCGCCACGGAGGGTTTTGCAGCAGAACACCTCGCATTGCTATGAAGGAGCGCTGTTCGCGGCGGCCGCGCTGAGGCTGAATGGGTATCCGCCGCTGATTCTGGATCTCGAGGCGGAGCATGATACCGATCACGTGATCGCTGTGTATCGGGTGGACGGGCACTGGGGATCGATCGCGAAGTCGAACTACACGGGATGCCGCTATCGGGAACCGGTGTACCGGTCGCTCCGAGAACTAGCGCTCAGCTATTTCGAGGTGTACTTCAATTTGCGAGGAGAGCGAACGCTGCGCACGTTTTCGCGTCCGGTAAATATGAAGAGGTTTGACTGTCTGCATTGGATGACGACCGATAAGCCAGTGTGGTTTGTTGCGGAATATCTGCTGACGATCTCCCACACGCCGCTAGTTTCGCGAGAGCAGGCAAAGCGATTGCACCGGCTCGACAACAGGTCATTTCGCGCCGGATGCCTGGGCAGAGCGGAGCGTTGATAGTTTCTGCTTGCTAGTTGCTGAGTTCTTAATTGCGAGCAGAAATCATTGCCCCGCGAAGTGGAAGCGCGGAAACAAATCTTCACGACCCGGGTTTCGATCAGTGAGTGGAAATCTATGTCGAGATGGAAACTGGTCGCGGTGATTGTCTTGTTGATGGCGGTAGCTGTCGTCGCGCAAGAAACGCCTGCTCAATCGGCTCAGCGGGAGCCGAGTGCTTCCGCAACGTCGTCAACGCACGAGCGATCCGCAGCTGAACAGAACGCGACATCATCGGCAGAGACTTCCGTTAAGGAAAGGGATAAGAGCCCAGAGCGACAGATCGAGTTGAAGCCGGATGCATCTGGCAACGTTCCGCAAGAACAAATACGCGAACTGTTAAAGCGTACCGCTGAAAAGGATCTGGAGAACGATAAGCGGCTGCGCAACTACACCTATGTGCAGCGCCAAGAGACGCGCCCACTGGATAAGCATGGCCAGGTGAAGAAAGTTGAGTCGGAAACATCGGAAATCCTGCAGATCTATGGCGAGCAGGTGCAGCGGGTGATTGCGAAGGACGATAAGCCACTTTCCGAAAAAGACGCGAAAAAAGAAGAGGAGAAGATCCAGAAGATCATCGATAAGCGGAAGAATGAGTCGGAGGAGGACCGGCGGAAGCGGCAGCAGAAAGAGGAAAAAGATCGCGAAGAGGGGCGGAAGTTTGTGCTGGAAATCGCAGATGCCTACACCTTCCACCTCATCGGCTCAGAGACAATCGACGGAAAGGATACGTGGGTATTGGATGCGGAGCCGCGTCCCGGATACGAGCCCAAGAGCCGCGAGACGAAGTTTCTGACGAAAGTGAAGGGTCGATTGTGGGTCGATAAAGAGGACGCGCAATGGGCAAAGATTGATGCCACGATGATCGATACGATTTCGTTTGGGTTGTTCTTGGCACGAATTCACAAGGGGACGCACGTGCTGGTTGAGCAGACTCAAATCAATGAAGAAGTATGGCTTCCCAAGCATGTGGCGGTACATGTCGATGCAAAACTGGCTTTGCTGAAGAGCATTGCGGCGGACATCGATCTTAGCTATCGCGACTACAAGAAGTTCCGCACGGATACCAAAGTGACTGTTGTTGGGGAACAGTAAAAACAATTCCACGTTGCTGCCGGAGAAATCGATGGCTTCACTTTCGGACGTGCTGGTCAGGCAGTTGTTACAGGGGCGATATATTGCATCATTGGCGACTCACAACTCGGATGACACGATTCACGTGGTGGCAGTGTGGTACTGGTTCGATGGTTCGAACATTTATATCGCTACTGATTCCAAAAGCCGCAAGGCGCGGAACCTCAAAGCGAATCCCAAGGCGTCGATCATGATCGATTCGCGTGCGGCAGAAGCATCGTTCGGAATCAATGTGACGGGAACGGTGAAGGTCCTCTCGGGTGAAATATCGCGAAGTTTCAACGAGAATATTCATCGCAAGTATCTGAGCGAGGCAGCGCTAAAGGATCCGAAGGTTGGGCCGGTGTTTGCAGCATGGGATGATGTGACGTTGCAGATTGCGCCGACGTCCGTCATCGCGTGGGACATGCGGGAAGCGGATCATCAGGTTTTTGGAGACTCTTTCAAGAATAACCCGGGTTATCTCTTGCCGCTGGAGAAGTGAGCCTGTTTCCAGTTGCTGAATTCCTGTTGCTCCGTGACAACGTTAGCTCTGCGTCCGCTTAGCCAGAAGCACGAAGAAACAAGAAACTAGAAACCGATTCAACAGCTATTCCATCCGATAGTCAATCTTGATTCCCCGACGTTCAATTTCCTGAAGGAATCGCTCTGCAGCAACGTCGCACTCCTGCAAGACGGCACCGCGTTTCTCGATGGCGCCTGAGCACATCATTTGAAGAACGATTGACGCGGGAAAGGCGGTGGTGCGCATCATCGCACTCATGTCGCTCTTGGGATCGTAGTGATCGACCATCGTGAAGCTGGCGACGCGTCCCTTGAGCTTGCTGCCGAGCAATCCACGAACACCCGGCGTACGAACAGATTCGTGCGCTTCCAGGCGCATGATGCAGACATCAGGACCCTTGCCGGCGAACTTTCCTTCAAAAACCTTGGACATCACTGCACGAGGAGATATGTCGGCGGTCCCGATCTTCATTTTTTCGCTCGAGAAAAGGCCCAGGTCTTTGAGTTCGCAGAGTAAGTCATAGTGTCCGGGGTAGCGAAGAGTTTTCTCGAAACATTCACCTAGGCAGCCTTCGAAGGTTTCGGGAAGGGTAGGTGTGCCACCAGAGGCGTGGAAGGCGACGAGTGGCGCGAAGCCGTCCATGTGGAAGTCCTCAGGCTCGGTGAGAGGCTCGATGGTGGTGAGCTTGCCCTTTCGGAGAATGCGCGCGGGCTCGACGTATTCGTTGATAAGACCTTCGACCGAAAAGACGAGCTGATAGTGAAAGGGGGGCATCGGCTTTTCAGGAAGGCCACCGACATAAAGCTTGAGGGCGTCGGCTCGTCCTCCGAGACGGCGGACAAGTTCGCCGCCGAGTATAGAAGCCATGCCCGGCGAAAGTCCGCAGTCGGGCGCGAGAGCGACGCCTCGTCTCTCGGCTTTCTTAGCCAGCGCGAGTTCCTGGCGGACAACGGTATTGTTCCCTCCTAAATCGGCAAAGTGACATCCGGCGGTGATCGCCGCTGTGGCGAGGCCGAGATTGAGGAAGTACGGCACTGCAGAGAGCGCGCCGTCGTGTCCGTGCATCAAGCGGGCCGCATCTTTTTCATTCGAAGCGTCAAGCGATGCCGCACGCACTTTTTTCCCGCCGGTTAGATGATTGACACGGGCAGAAACATCCTTGGCACGTTTGGCGTCGGCATCAACGAGGGTTATGCCTTCGACATCGTTTTGCGAGGCCATGTCATAGGCGGCGGCGGAGCCCATCATGCCGGAACCGATTACAAGCAGTTTCATGGGTCAGGTCTCAGGTGCAGGTCGCAGCTCTCAGGCGACGATAAGAGCCGCGCCGGGATTGAAATCCAGAAAGATCAGGCTACCGGAATAGAGCCAATTCGAAAGTGAGGAAGATCACAGCTGCGGGTATTCTTCGTTGGTCGAAAAGAAACTTGCGAATTGCGAGGGACGTTTGACGATTTTGGGCAACATCGAAAGCGCAAGACGGGATGGGCGAAAGTAGGGTACGAAGTGAGGGCCATCAATTTCCGAGAAGTTTCTTCACTTCCGATTCGAAAACTGCAGGATCGGTGGCGCCGATGTGACGGGAGACGATGCGACCCTGGCGGTCGATGGCGAACGTGATAGGTAGTCCGAGAACGCCGCCATACTGATCGGTGATCCGAGAGGAGGCGAGCGCGACGGGATAGTTCATCTTGTAATGCTGATAGAAATCGCGCGCAGCTTGTTCGTCATCGTCCATGGAAAGGCCAATGATCTGGAGGCCTTGTGATCCGTAGTGGTTTTGCAGATCGACGAAGTGCGGGATCTCAGCTTTGCAGGGCTCGCACCAGGTGGCCCAGAAATCGAGCAACACGACCTTGCCCCGATTCGCTGAAAGCGAGAGCGGGCGTCCATCGAACGCTGTGAGCGAGAAGTCAGGAGCTGGACGGAGTTGTGCTTGACTGGCAGACCCCGAGCGACACGCGGAGATCCAAAGAGTGAACATTGCGACGACGGTCAGAAGGAGAATTTTCTTGAGCACGGGACAATTCTATGCGAGACGTGGCGAAATGTGGTTCCTCTACCGAGAGGATTTAACGAAGAAAGCTATTCGCCTTTATCGGTAGGGTAGCCCTTTTCGACCCAATCAGTGCCGAAGTTGTTCGCGAGATAAAGAACATTCACCCTGGTGAATCCGAGCTTGGTGAGCGCATCGTATGCAGGATTCACGTTAGGACAATGGCTCCAGGGACAGCATCCGCAATAGAGAACGATGGGCTGATTCTTCGGCAGAGCGCTGACCCGCTTGACCAAGTTCTGAAGGCCCTGGGGAGTCGATCCCATGCCGATGTAGTCCGATCCAGGAATGTGAGCCTGGGTGTAGAGCATATGCGGGCCGACGTACAGCAAAAGCGGCTTCGCCGATTTCGATTTCAAAAGCGCTGCCAATTCCTTAGGCATTGTTGTGTTCATGTTGGTGCTGTCGGCGGCGGATGCGACATGAGTGGAGCATCCAATTGCGAGAGACAGCGCCACGAATAAACGCGAAAAAGAGCGCATCAAAAAGACCTCCAGCGGCATTCTATCGTCCAGCGTTTTTGGGCCACGAACAGCTCCACGATAGACCAAAGTTAGGGTGCGCATAGTCGAGTGCGAGTGAGTGTTCTCAATGAGATACGCGCTCGTCCAAGTACCAACGTACCGTCTCTAGTACCTTGGTTACTCGTTGCCGGATGACTGGAGCACAAAGCGTCCCTTCACTACCATTGACGGTATAGTGAAGCTTTTATAGCGCTACATATAGACAGAGAATGTAACTCCAATTCTGGCGGATTCCAGAAAACACCCTTAAAACCCAGCAAAACCCGCAGATTTACGTTGAGAGGCCAGTCGGAACGGTTGAGATATGCTCAGCACACCAAAATTCACTCGAACGCAATTGAATCGAGGACTTGGTTCTCCCAATTTCCTCAGCGGAGCCGTAAGGGAAGGCGTGCTGAGCTGTGATTCTGTGGAAGTGGAAAAACCATTATGGCCGACTCGCGAGAAGTGATGAACATTCGCCAGGCGTCGCAGTACCTGGGAGTGAGTCCGGACACGCTCTACAAGTATGTCAACGAGCAAAAGATTCCGGCGTTCAAGCTAGGCAATCGCTGGCGCTTCAAGAAGTCGAAACTTGATCAGTGGATGGAAGAGAAGTCGATGGAGCTGGAACCGCGCACGAAAAAAAAAGTTAAGGCTGCAGTGAAAGCGGCGGGACAGAGTTAGCGAAAACCGACGCGGACAGAACGTCCGCGCCACACAAAGAAGGCGGGCACATGTTTGGATTCGGATCGAAGACGATAGTTGGTCTGGATGTGGGCTCCTCGAGCATCAAGGCGGTCGAACTGAAAAAGACGCGCCAGGGGATCGAGGTGGCGCACCTCGGCTTGGAACCGATCGCTCCCGATATCGTCGTGGACTCGATGATCGTCGATTCGGGCACGGTTTCGAGCGCGATTGCGAAGCTGTTCACCGATACCGAGATCAAGGCGAAGGCAGTAGCGACGGCGGTGAGCGGACACTCGGTGATCGTGAAGAAGATCTCGCTGCCCTCGATGAGTGATCAGGAACTGGCCGACACCATTCAGAAGGAAGCGGCACAGCACATTCCCTTCGATCTGGACGACGTAAACCTGGACTATCAGATTCTCTCCGACGACGCGACTAGCCCGCAGATGGACGTTTTGTTGGTGGCAGTCAAGAAGGACAAGATTCTCAACTACACCAACGTACTCTCGATGGCCGGGAAGACACCCGCTATCGTGGACATTGATGCCTTGGCGCTGCAGAACTGCTACGAGTACAACTACGAGCCGGCGCCGGGACAAGTAGTCGCCCTGCTGAACCTGGGCGCGAGCGTGATGAACATCAACATCGTCAAGGGCACGACCCCTCTGTTCCCGCGTGACGTTAGCGTGGGCGGGCACCAGTACACCGACTCGCTGCAGAAGGAACTCGATCTGAGTTTCGACGACGCTGAGGCGCTGAAGCTGGGCCGCAAAGTGGGCACGGTGCACGACGATGCCAAGACGCCGATACTGCAGCAGGTGACCGAGATCATCGTGCTGGAAATCCAGAAGACCTTCGACTTCTTCCGTGCAAGCGCGGCGGGAGAGCACATCGAGAAGATCTACCTGGCGGGCGGGTCGGCCAAGGTTCCCGGACTGGTGGAAGCACTGCGTCAAGAATTCTCGATGCCGGTGGAACTGTTCAATCCGTTCCAGAAGGTGTTGGCTCCGATAGAAGGAGCGGCAGCGGAACTGGTGGAACAGAATGCCGGGCAGTTGGCAGTGGCCGTGGGTTTGGCCCTGAGGAGTTTTGAAAAGCTATGATCCGAATCAACCTGCTGGGTGCTCCGAAACCGAAGAGCGGCAAGAAAAGCGCTGCGGTGGCCATGCCGAGCATGGAAGGCGTGAGCAGCGGTTCTCCGTTGCTGCCGATCGCTGCGGTTGTGATTCTGTTCGCACTGGTGAATGCCGGCTACTGGTACCGCCTCGATCACGAGAAGAAAGCGATTGACGCCCAGATGCGGCTGGCCGAGCAAAAGAACCGCGAGCTGGCGGACATCAAGGCGCGCTACATGGAGCGGCAGAGACAGGCCGACGCCTACAAGCGGCGCGTGGATGTGATCGACAACCTCCGCAACAACCAAACCGGTCCGGTGAACCTGTTGGCCATGATTGGCGAGACGGTGAACGGGACCGAGGCGGTGTGGCTGAACAGCTTACAGGACCAGGGTGCGAGCGTCGCGATCGACGGAATGGCGCTGAGTACCGATGCGGTTGCAAACCTGATCACGAATCTGAAGAAGACGGGTTACTTCCGCAATATCGAAATCAAGGAAAGCATTCAGGACGAGCAGATCAAGGATATGCAGGCGTTCCAGTTCACCTTGACCTGTGAAAAAGCGGCAAACGATAAGAAGTCCTAAAGGCGGACGGCTATGAATCTGGGCGAATTGTCAGGTGTCAAGCTCTGGGCGGTACTGGTGCTGGCGGCGGCGATCGGCACGGGCGCCCTCTACTACACCGTCTTCAAGTCGACGCGGGAAGAGAACGCGGCGGCCCAGCAGAAGTTGCAGGCCAAGATGCGCGAGAACGCGGAGCTGGAAGCTTACAGGCCGAAGTTGGCCGACATCGAGCGGCAGCTGGCGAACCTGAAGCAGCAGCTAGACATCGAGCGGCGCATCGTTCCCGATGAGAAGGAAGTCGACAATTTCATGCGCATGGTGAGCTCGGAAGCGCGTAAAGCAGGAGTCGAGATCCGGCGCTACACGGCGCGTCCGTATGCTTCGCGCGATTTCTATACGGAAGTACCGTTTGAGGTGGAATTCGACGGACCGTACTACTCCATGGTGGGATTCTTCGATCGGGTTGGCAAGCTGGAGCGGATCGTGAACGTTTCGAATCTGCTGGTCTCAACGACGCGCAAGCCGTCTGACGCGAAGGCGAAGAAGACTTATCAGTACGCGCCGAACGAAAGCGTGGTAGCGACGTGCGTTGCCACCACATATTTCAGCCACGACATGGAGCCCGTGACGGTAGCGGGCGGCAAGCCGGTACAGCCGGTCAAGAGATAAGGGGGACCAGACACGATGAAGGGCACGACCATCATTCTCGTTCCGATACTGGCCGCGGGCCTGGCCTGGGCGCAGAACCCCCAGATTATCCAGAACACTCGCACCATGATGAACACGGTGCAGAAGAACAACACTGCGGCGTCGAATGAGGCGCTGGGGATCACCAATCATCCCGCGACGAGCTCGGCGACGGCGTCGAAGCCTGCTGCCACTGCGGCGAAGCCAGTAGCGACGGCTAAGCCCGTTGTGAGCGTCAAGCCGGCTGCGGCATCGGCGACTCAGAACAAGCCGACAGTGAAGTCCGCGAGTGTGTCGACAGCGCACACCAAGTCTGCGGCAGCGAAGCCCGCTGTAAAAGCGGCTTCCGCGAAGGCAGACCCGACAGCACCAAAGTATACCGCTGCCAAGAGCTCGGCGAAGAAATCGGCTAAGGCGGAAAAGAAGCCGGTGATCGCGACCAAGCCGAGTGCTGCCACGGCGGCTGCTCCGGCTCCGAGCAGCGATTCGGCGGAAGCGGCGAAGGGTGACTCCGATGAGAAGGACCAGGACAAGAAGTGGAGCATGACTGGCAAGCGCGATCCGTTCATCAGCCCCGTAGTGAATCGCGGGGGTGGATCGGGCTGCAGTACGGGAAAGAAGTGCCTGGAAATCGGGGCCATCAACCTGCGTGGCGTGGTGCACTCGGATTCAGGCTTCATCGCAGTCGTGACGAACAACTTGAACAAGGCATATTTCCTGCGGGAGAACGATCCGGTGTTTGACGGCTACGTGGTGAAGATCACGGGCGACTCGATCGTTTTCCAGGAAACGATGCAGGATCGGCTGGGCAAGACGTTCACGCGCGAAGTGGTGAAAAAGATTACAACTCCGGCGGTGTAGGCCGGAAGGCAACTGATTCAAGAACGACATTGGAGGCGAAACGGCCTCTTCTGGGGAGAAACGAAATGCGAAAGCAACTGCTGGGTCTCATTCTTCCGCTGCTGGCGTTCGTGCTGATCGCGGCTGCGGCTGACATGCCGGGCAAAGGGCCCGCCGCGACCTCCTCGCTACAGCGGGTCGAAGTCGTACGCGGACCGGACGGCCTGCTGGTGGAGTTCACAGCCAAAGGCGCTGTCGCCCCAAAGCTGGAGACGCTCGAGTCCCCGGCTCGAATCGTGATTGATCTTCCCAACACGGTGATGGCGACGGCGCAGAGTCGGATCGGCGTGGACCACGACGGCGTGAAGACCGTGCGCATGGGAACGGACGGCCAACTGCCTCCGACGACCCGAGTAGTGGTGGACTTGGCTGCGGCTCGCCAGCATGAGCTGGTGGCAGGCAAGGACGGCCACTACATCCTGAAGATTCATGGCAACGAAGTCGCCCGCAAGGAAGCCGCTCCGGTTGCTAAGCCGGTAGTTGCCGCGGCACCGAAACTGGTGCTGGCGTCGGCGCCGGTGGCAAGCGCTCCCGTAACGACTAGCGCAGCGGAAAACACTTCGAAGCCGGCGACCGACTTTGCTTTCGTCGAGCCCAAGTACACGGCGAAAGACGAAAAGGCCGCCGTCGAGCCCGTGGTGAAAGCCCAGGAGGCAGCCGCGAAGTTTGCCGACAAGACAGCCGCCGAACTGGTGGCCGTCAATAGCCATGCCGCCATGCGGCAAGAGGGCGGCAGCGCTCCAGCGATCCAGCCCGCGGTGAATATGGCTGCCGAGCAGCAGGCTCAGATGTCCCAGACGAAAGCCGTGACCGGACCGAAGTACACCGGTGAGCCGATCTCGGTGAACCTGAAAGACGTCGATCTGAAAGACTTCTTCCGCCTGATTCACGAGATCAGCGGACTGAACGTTGTGCTCGATCCGAACGTTCACGGCACACTGACGATCGTGCTCGATGATGTGCCGTGGGATCAGGCGTTGGACATCGTTCTGAAGAACAACGATCTGTCGCGTCAACTTGAAGGCAATGTGCTTCGCATCGCAACCGTCGACACACTGAAGAAAGAAGCTGAGAACCGGCGCGCGCAGGTAGAAGCTGAAGCGTTGGCCGTCGACAAAGTTACGATCACGCGCTTCCTCAGCTATGCGCACTCGAAAGACGTTGTGCCGACCGTTAAGAAGTTCCTCAGCTCACGAGGCGACATCGTTTCTGACGACCGGACGAATGCGCTGATCATCTCCGATATTCCAGCAGTTCTGCCGCAAATCGATCGCATTATTCAGCAGATGGACCGGAAGACGCAGGAAGTGGAAATCGAAGCCCGCGTGGTTGCTGCGACGCGCAGCTTCGCTCGCGACATCGGAACCCAGCTTGGAATTGGCTGGGGCAATGGTCCGAGCGCGATCGGCGGCGTACAGGGAGTTGGCAGCACACCGACAACCGTTGGCAATACTCCGAACCCGTTGTACATCGTGACGAAGGCGGGGAACGGATTCACGATTCCGCTGTTCTCGAACCTGGGTGTAACACAGCCGACAAGCGGCCTTCAGTTCGTCAACGCAACCAATAATATGCGAGTGGACTTCATCCTGACCGCGGCTGAGTCGCGCGGTCTGCTGAAGATTCTCTCGCGTCCGCGAGTGGTCACGCAGAACAACATTCAAGCGGTCGTTAAGCAAGGCGTACGCGTACCGATCGTGACGCAGGCGCAGTTGGGCGGTCCGCCAACCGTGACCTACGTCGATGCGTTCCTGCGGCTCACGGTAACTCCGCAGATCACGTCGGAAGGCACGATCTTCCTGAACGTCGATGTGGAGAACACGACGCCGGACTTTGGCCGCCAAGTGCAGGGCAACCCGACGTTGATCACGCAACAAGCGACTACGCAGGTGCTGGTAACGGATGGCGGCACGGTGGTGATCGGCGGCGTCATCCAGACCCAGAACTCGCTCAACATTCAGCAAGTGCCGCTGCTTGGAGATATTCCGTATCTGGGCAACATGTTCAAGCGCCGCACCGTTCAGACGCAGAATCAGGAGCTGATTTTCTTCATCACCCCACGCATCATCCAGACATAAACCAAGGTCTGCAACAACAGCGCCGCCGGTTTCCCGAAGAACCTGTCGAGGAAACCGGCAATTTTGTTTTATAGCCCCCGAGCTTCGAGCCAGGAGCTACGAATGAGAGCAAGTTAGGCGGCTGTAGCCAGCGGCGTGCCCTCTCCTTGCTACACTCATTTCATGGATTACTCTGGCCGTTTGCGGCGACTCCAGGCGTCGCTTTCCCAGCACAAGCTCGATTTTCTTCTTCTTACGCATCTGCCTAACATTCGATATGTCTGCGGGTTTACCGGGAGCGCTGGAGCACTTCTGGTGGGAGAAGCTGGGGCCACGTTATTTACGGATGGGAGATATCGCACGCAGGCGACGTCAGAGGTGGCTGCAGCGAGAGTCGCTATTGTGCGCAAAGCGCCCGCCCTGGCCGCAGCGGAGTGGATGGCGTCTGGGAAGGGTAGGGAGCGCGGAAAAAAGACGCTGGGGTTTGAGGCTGAGTCGACCTCGGCGGCGATGCGGGATCGCATTGCCGAAGCGGTCAGTTCGAAGTTGCGGTTGCGAGCCGCGCCTCCGTTGGTCGAACGGGCGCGAATGGTAAAGGACGCGGACGAGATCCGATCGATACGCCGCGCAGTCGAGATGGGAGCAAATCTGTTTTCGACGGCCTTGAAAACGATCCGACCGGGCGTGAGAGAGGTTGAAGTAGCAGCGGCGATGGAATATCAGGCGCGCCGCCGCGGCGCGGAGGGGATGTCGTTCTCGACGATCATCGCCTCAGGCACGCGTTCGGCGGTGATCCACGGCCGTGCTTCCGAGGCCACGATCGCGCCGCGCGGATTCGTCGTCTGCGACTTCGGTGTTATACTCGCCGGTTATTGTTCGGACCGGACGCGCACGGTTCACGTAGGGACTGTGGTGCGTGAGTCTCGCCGGATGTACCAGGCGGTGCTGGAGGCGCAGCAGGCTGCGATAGCGGCTGTTAGGCCGGGCGTCGGCGTCGCGGAAATCGACGCGGCAGCGCGCAAGATATTGCGTAAAAGCAAGTTAGCTCGTTACTTCACGCATTCGACCGGGCATGGTTTAGGATTAGAGATCCACGAGGCACCGCGGGTCGCCGCGGGCCAGACACAAGAGCTGGAACCGGGTATGGTTATAACGATCGAGCCCGGAGCTTATATCCCGGGGGAGCAGGGCGTACGTATCGAAGATGTTGTAGTGGTTTGCTCCTCGGGATGCGAAGTCCTGACGCCCACAGACAAAGAACTCATCATTGTCGATTGAAACCAGGTTCATTGAAGTCAGACCAGAACAGGATAGGACCGCCAGTTTTTGCCGGCGAAAGCCGGGAAGATTGAGAACGGCACCCGCCACCTACGATGAATCAAAAAGAACTGAAAGAACTCATCGAATTCATAATTGAAAAAGGTCTTGCCGAGTTTGAGTTGGAGCGCGGCGATGTAAAAGTAAGGATCAAGCGGGCTTCCGAACCCGGAGGCGCTGTGCCAGATTCGCGCTACATCGCAGTGCATCCGGCGCCGCCGGTCGTGATGGCCTCGGCGCCCATTGTGGCACCGCCAAAAGCTGAAGCCGCAGCTCCGCCAACCGCGACTCCGGAACCACAGGAAGATCTACACGCGGTGCGCTCACCCATTGTCGGGACGTTCTACGAGTCACCATCGCCTGGAGCTCCGGCGTTCGTGAAGCCGGGGGATCACGTCGAAGTTGGGCAGGTCTTGTGCATTGTGGAAGCAATGAAATTAATGAATGAGATCGAATGCGATGCGGCGGGCGAGGTCGTGAAGAAGCTGGCTTCCAACGGCCAGCCGATCGAGTATGGGCAGGAACTATTTACGATCCGGCCGAAAAAGAATTGACGCATTGAATCATTGAGGACGAGTCGTTGAAAAGTGGAGTTGTGACGCAATGATCCAGTGATTCGACGGGTCAATTGTTTCCATCCAAGCCATGTTCAAGAAAATTCTAATCGCGAATCGCGGCGAGATTGCGCTGCGCGTCATCTGCGCATGCAAAGAACTAGGTATCCGCGCGGTTGCGATTTACAGCGAGGCGGACCGGAATTCGCTCCACGTGCGGTTTGCGGATGAGGCAATTTGTATTGGCCCGCCGCAGTTGAGCCAGAGCTACCTGAACATTCCGGCTGTCATCAGCGCGGCCGAGATTGCGAATGTGGACGCCATCCATCCGGGCTACGGACTGCTCTCCGAGAATGCCAACTTCGCCGAAGTGTGCCAGGCATGCCATATCAAGTTCATCGGGCCGACTCCGGAAGTGATCCGCCTGATGGGCGAAAAAGAGAAGGCGCGGGCAGCTATGAAGCAGTATGGCGTGCCCATCCTGCCAGGGTCGGATGGCGTGATCGCATCAGAAGAAGAGGCCCAGGAATGGGCGAGGAAAATCAGTTTCCCGGTAATCATCAAGGCGTCCGCGGGCGGCGGCGGACGCGGCATGCGGATCGTCAGGAACGAGGAAGAGTTGCCGGTTCTCTTCCGGCAGGCTCAATCGGAGGCATCGGCCGCGTTCGGCAATGGCGATCTGTACATGGAACGGTTCGTCGAGCGTCCGCGGCACATTGAGTTCCAGGTTCTGGCGGATGAGCATGGGAGTGTCGTCAGCCTGGGCGAACGCGAGTGTTCCATTCAACGACGCCACCAGAAATTGCTCGAGGAATCGCCCTCGGTACAAGTCACTCCTGAACTGCGGGCGCAAATTGGCGAGACTCTGAGTAAGACGCTGTCGCAGGTGGGATATCACAACGCGGGCACGATCGAGTTCCTGATGGATCAGGAGCGGCGGCTGTACTTCATCGAAATGAATACACGCATTCAGGTCGAGCATCCTGTCACCGAGATGGTCACGGATGTGGATCTTGTGAAGAGCCAGATCATGATCGCAGCGGGAGCGAAGCTTGCGGACGTACTACAAGGACCGATTCTGCACCGCGGGCACGCGATAGAGTGCCGCATCAACGCGGAACATCCTGAGAAGTTCACGCCGTCGGCAGGGAAGATTACTGCGTTTCATCCGCCAGGTGGTACGGGTGTTCGCATCGATACGGCGGCATATGCGGAAGGCACCATTCCTCCGTATTACGACTCGTTAATCGCCAAGCTCGTCGTAAGAGGGAAGGACCGGGCCGAAGCGGTGTCGCGGATGAGCCGGGCGCTCGAGATGTTCATCGTTCAGGGAATCCACACGACAATTCCATTGCATCGGCGCATTCTGGCGGACCCGGAGTTCCGCGCAGGGGATGTCGACACGGGATTCATCGAACGATTCCTAGGGCGGAAGGCAGAAGCGACGAAGTAGACGCGGCAACTCGCATCTCTTCAGAGTTCAAGAGCCTACAAGTTCCTATTCACATGCATCTGCCGCGCTTATACGCGATTCTCGATAGTCCTTGCTTTTACAGTGCGGGCGCGATGTTCTCCGCGGCAGAAGAGCTCGCCGCTGCAGGGGTGACGCTGCTGCAGTATCGCAACAAGGACGGGAAAGCGCGGGAGATGCTTGAGCATGCCCATATGCTCAAACGGCTGGTCGGAAACAGCGTCAAACTAGTGATGAATGACCGGGCAGACTTGGCGCTGGCTGCGGGTTTTGAGGGATTGCACGTGGGGCAGGATGACTTGTCCCCAGAAGCGTCGCGTCTGATTATCGGTCATGAACGGTGGCTGGGGGTGTCGACGCACAATCCAGATCAAGTGGCTGAGGCGGACAAAACGACAGCGGATTACTTGGCTGTAGGCCCGGTCTATGCGACTGCGAGCAAGGTCAATCCCGATCCGGTAGTTGGACTTGATGGAGTTCGACGAGCGCGCGAACTGACCCGGAAGCCACTGGTCGCGATTGGCGGGATTACCGTTGCAAGTGCGAGGGCAGTAATCGAGGCTGGGGCTGATGCAGTGGCGGTGATATCGGATCTGATACGGGATCCGGGCAAATCAGCTGAGGCATTTTTCGAGGTTCTGAGGTAAATTTGGAGTCCTCGTAGAAAATCAGGCGGGCAGGAACGCCCGTTCCACATCAAACCGGGAGATTCGTGAGCACAGAAGTTCGACATCCGGCCCCTACTACCGACGCCAGTGACTGGGCGACCCACACTCATCAAGACAAAGAGCTGATCAAGGGTCTCGGTTTGACCAGCGCAACGATGCTGGTCATGGGGTCCATGATCGGATCCGGTATCTTCATCGTTTCGGCGGAAATCGCACGCGAAGTGAACTCTCCAGCTCTGCTGATCGGAGCCTGGCTGGTGACGGGTTTTCTGACGATCGTCGGGGCGTTGAGCTATGGCGAACTCGCTGCGATGATGCCTAGGGCCGGCGGGCAGTATGTCTATCTGCGTGAATCGCTCGGGCCTCTGTGGGGATTCCTCTACGGCTGGACGCTGTTCCTAGTGATACAGACCGGCACAATTGCCGCTGTGGGCGTGGCGTTTGGAAAATTTCTAGGAATTTTCTGGCCAGCGATTTCTTCCACCAACTGGATCGTACATTTCTGGAAGGCCCCAGCCATTCATATTGGACCGATGGTACTCGGCAATATGGATGTTGGGTTGAACACACAGAATTTGGTAGCGATCATCATGGTGATTGCGCTGTCGGTCATCAACATTTTCGGGATCAAGACCGGCGCGCTCATTCAAAACATTTTCACAGTGGCGAAGGTTTCGGGCCTGCTCGGACTGGTGATCCTTGGAATTCTGCTCGGGCGCAACTCAGTGGCCGCTGCGGCGAATTTCGGAGCGAACTTCTGGCGGAATGCGAGCCTCGGAACACTGCACGATATCGGTGGCGGAGTGGTGGTTTCGACTCTGACGGTGCTGGCCATCGCGCAGGTGGGATCGTTGTTCTCGGCGGATGCCTGGAACAACGTGACCTTTACCGCCGGGGAAGTGAAGAATCCCAATCGCAATTTGCCGCTCTCGCTCGCGATTGGAACTGGCGTGGTGATCGCACTCTACGTGGCCTGCAATTTCATCTATCTGAGCGCTTTGCCGCTGCAGGGAAGTCCAAGCGGCGCAACGCTGATTGAGCGCGGAATTCAGTACGCTTCGGAGGACCGCGTTGCTACGGCGGTGATGACCCAGATGTTCGGGGGGGTAGGCGGGGCGTTGATGGCAATCGCCATTATGCTCTCGAGCTTTGGGTGCAACAACGGCCTGATCCTGGCCGGCGCACGTGTTTACTATGCGATGGCGAAGGATGGAGTGTTTTTCCGCAATGTCGCCAAGCTGCATCCCACATACAAGACGCCGTGGGTTTCGTTGATGGTGCAGATGGTGTGGACGGCGATCCTATGTCTTTCTGGTACTTATGGCCAGTTGCTCGACTACATCATTTTCGCCGTGTTGGTGTTTTACATCCTCACGATTCTTGGGTTATTCGTTTTGCGGCGAACACACCCGGAGGCGGAAAGACCCTACAGGGCTGTCGGATATCCGGTTCTGCCCGCGATTTATATCGTGATGGCTTTGTTTATTGATGTCGTGCTATTACGTTACAAGCCTCAATTCACATGGCCGGGACTGATCATTGTGCTGCTCGGGATCCCGGTCTATTACGTGTGGAATGCCCGGCCGAAGGCTCCCGCCGGGGCACAATCTATTCCCTAGTTTTAAGGAGAACGTCTCCATGGCCAGTCTGACCGCAACCAAACCTCTCGACAGCCTCATGCATGAGGCACAAGAGACAGGCGAGCATAGCCTGAAGCGCACTCTTGGTCCCGTGAATCTGATCATGCTTGGTATCGGCGCGATCATCGGCGCGGGTCTGTTCGTGCGGACGGCGGATGCGATTGCGGATCGCTCCGGGCCTTCGGTGACCTTGGCATTTATTGTCGCGGGCTTCGGTTGCGCTTTTGCCGGGCTCTGCTACGCCGAATTCGCTTCCATGATTCCGGTCGCGGGCAGCGCTTACACCTATTCCTACACGACTATGGGAGAGTTGGTCGCTTGGATTATCGGCTGGGACCTGGTTCTGGAATATGCCGTCGGCGCCGCGACGGTTGCGGTTTCCTGGAGCCAGTATGCCAACCGCGTCCTCGATTGGTTTGGGCTCCGCATACCGTATCAATGGAGTCACTCACCGCTCGAAACGGACATGATGGGAAATGGCGCACGTGGCATCATCAATCTTCCGGCCCTATTCATTCTGCTGCTGTTGTCGGCTCTATTGATCAAGGGAACCAAGGAATCTGCGATCGTCAATGGCTTCATCGTTATCTTGAAAGTAACCATTGTTGTGCTTGTGATCAGTGTTGGCTGGGGCTTCATAAATCCGGCCAATCACACGCCGTTCATTCCTGCGCCGGCGACGTATGTGACGCAAGCAGGAGTTTCGCACCACTTTGGCGGACTGCTAGGCATCCTGGGAGCGGCGGGAGTGGTCTTCTTTGCTTATATCGGGTTTGACGCAGTTTCTACGGCGGCCCAGGAGGCGAAGAATCCCAAGCGTGATATGCCGATCGGCATTCTAGGGTCGCTCGTTATCTGTACGGTACTTTACGTCCTCTTCTCATATGTCCTGAGCGGCGTAGCGACGGTGGAAGATTTTCGCTCTGCGGGTCGCGAAGCATCCGTCGCTTTCGCGATTACAAAGTACATGCATGGGTATGAGTGGCTTTCAAAGTCCGTGACCGTTGCGATCCTGGCGGGATTCTCGTCGGTGATTCTCGTCATGCTGCTTGGACAGTCACGAGTTTTCTACTCGATGAGCCACGACGGCCTGGTGCCAAAGATTTTTTGCGATATCCATCCGAAGTTCCGCACACCCTACAAGTCCAACATGTTGTTCTTCGTGTTCACCGGATTATTTGCGGCGTTCCTTCCCGAGGATATCGTCGGCGAGATGACCAGCATCGGAACGTTATTTGCGTTTGTGTTGGTCTGTATCGGAGTCTGGATTCTGCGCAGGAGGCGGCCTGACTTGCAACGCGCCTTCCGGGTGCCTGCGGTGCCGGTGGTCTCGACGGCCGGTGTGCTCATCTGCGGCGCAATGATCTACGGACTCGGCTGGACGAACTGGTTGCGGTTGGGCGTTTGGCTTGTAATCGGATTAGTGATCTATTTCAGCTACGGGCGCAAGCACAGTAAGGTGCAGGCGATGGTGAACGGCGCTACTCCGCTGAAGGGCGCGCCCAGTATGGCAGATTGAGATCGGTAGGCAGTAGTCAGCCTTTCTGGCTAGTGACCGATTAACTCCTGGTTTCTTGCAGCTTGCGGGCGACCGCGACAACGAGTTGACGCGGGGAAAAACGAACGGATTGTGCGACCAGCCAGTTTTTAAATCCTGAAATCACCACAGGCTTCCCACCCATCAACGCGCGATAAGCGTCCTTGGCCACGGCGTTCGCGTCCATAGCCCCGAACTTCAGCAAATTAATGTTGGTCATGTTGGCACGCTTGTGGAACTCAGTCACGGTGGCGCCGGGGCAAAGGCAAGTGACCGTCACGCCAGTGCCTTCCAGTTCATTGGCGATCGCCTCGGAGAAATGAAGCACGTATGCCTTGGTCGCGTAGTATACGGCCATCAGCGGGCCGGGCTGAAATGCCGCGGTGGATGCGACGTTCAGGATGCGGCCGCTTCCGCGCTGAATCATGCCCGGCAGGTAGAGGCGTGTAAGGTGGGTCAACGTCGTGACGTTCACCTGAATCTGCTGAAGACACTGTTCCAGATCGTTTTCCGCAAAGAAACCGAACTGTCCAAACCCGGCATTGTTTACGAGAACGTCGATGATGAGGTCGGCACGCGTCGTCTGGTCGAGCACATAAGAGGCGGCGCCGGGCGAAGAGAGGTCCGTGGCCAGAATGAGCGAACGCGCTCCATGGGCTTTTTCAAGTTCCGAGGCCACCTGCCGCAGCTTGTCCGCGCTGCGGGCAACGAGTACAAGGTTGCAGCCTTCGCGGGCGAAAATGCGGGCTAGTTCCAGTCCAATGCCGAACGAGGCGCCGGTGATGAGAGTCGTTTTGCGGTCAGACATAGTGTTCTATCCGATGACGCCACTGATCGTGTTCTGTCGTTTTCCTCATGAGAAGTAGGAACACCAAGGAGGTAAGGAGAAAAAGAAAGGCGGGTCCGAAGACCCGCCCATGTTCCCGAGCCATACGTCTACACGAGCGCCGGTTCGACTTCGTAGATCGAGTACCACGGAGTCGCGGCTTTCAGTTTGTCGTTCACATTGTTGATGTTCTTGACGCCTTCGGTTTCCAGCCATTGGCGGAAGGCCGCTGCACCCTGCTTGGCATAGATCGGGACGCCATCTTTCCACGTCGCACGACCGCACAGGACGCCATTGAACTTCACTCCGGACTCGCCGGCGAGCTCAAGCGTCTCGCTGAACTCGGCGTTGCTGACGCCAGCTGAAAGGTAGATGAACGGCTTGGTAGCAACGCTAGCCGCCTTGTGGAAGTGATCAATCGCCTCCATCTTGCTGTAAGCCTTCTGGCCTGCGAAGCACTTTGTCCCTTCAACAAACTTCATATTGACGGGTACTTCGACCTTGAGGACGTCGACGCCGTATCGTTCCTTGCTGAACTCCTTCATGCTTTCGGTAACGATCTCAGGTTTCTTCTTGGCGTACTCGAGTCCTTTTTCGTCAGCTCCTTCCTCGTAGCCGACAAACTCGAGGAAGAAAGGGATATCGTTCGCGCGACACTCGTCGCCAATGCGCTCGACCCAGGCATGTTTCTGGTCGTTGACCTTCTTCGGATCGAACGGCGTGTAGTAGAGGAGGATCTTTACGCAATCCGCGCCCGCCTCTTTCAGGCGGCGAGCGGACCAGAGGTCGAGCAAGTCGGGGAGTCGACCCGGACCCGTTTTGTCGTACCCGGTTTTCTCATAGGCAAGCAGTAGCCCGGCGTTGCGGGCGCGTCTCTTCGATGCGGGCAGGCCCCACTCGGGGTCCAGAAGGATTGCGCTTGCATGCGGCGTCAGGACCTCGGTGACAAGAGACTTGAACTCTTCCATCATGGCGTCGCTGACTTCACTGCCTTTCTCCTTGGCGAGAGACTTCTGCAGAGAGCCGCGCTGATCCATGGCAGCAGCGGCGATGACGCCACGATCGGTCGAAACTGCCTTCAGCCCCTTGAGTTTGCCGGGGGTAATTTTCATAACGTCCTCCAGATAAGTGCAGTCGGTTGGTACAGTCGGCAATTTTAAATCAAAAAGCCGGGTTTGGATGTGACGATGTCACACAGGAGAACTACCTCTCGCCATCCCCGCCCCTTTCGCTGCTCGCCTTCTCCCATCAGCTTCGGAACGAGACGAAATTAGGCTTTAGATATCGGAATCCAAAGTTGATGGCCCCACCGATTTTAGTAGGGGCGGCGAAGTTCGGATTGACTAGGATAAAAGCACGTTCGCCGCGGATAACTCGTTCGCTTTGCTGAAATCATGGCCGAATCAGGAGCGACGGGAGCAAAGCAACTTGCCTTGTGATGAGGGAACGAATGCCTTGTCGGGCCAAAGTCATCATCCGGGAAAGTTGCGCATCGTCGAAGACTTGGTGTTCGGCAGTGGCCTGCAGTTCGACAATTTTGTTCGCGGCGGTCATGACGAAGTTCATGTCGACATCGGCGCGCGAATCTTCTTCGTAGTTGAGATCGAGCAGCACCTCTCCGTCGACAATCCCGACGCTGACCGCTGCGACAAAGTCGCGAATGGGAGCGGCCATGAGGGTCTTCGCTTCGACTAGGCGTTGCAAGGCGAGTCCGAGGGCGACGAAGGCCCCTGTAATCGAGGCTGTCCGCGTCCCGCCATCGGCCTGGATGACGTCGCAGTCGATCCAGATGGTGCGCTCGCCGAGGCGCGAGAGATCGGTGACGGCACGAAGTGAACGGCCGATCAGACGCTGGATTTCCTGCGTGCGGCCGCTCTGTTTCCCCTTGGCGGCCTCACGGACGGAGCGTGTAAGCGTGGAACGCGGCAGCATACCGTATTCGCTCGAAATCCAGCCCTTGCCGGAATTGCGGAGGAAAACGGGGACCGTCTCTTCGACCGATGCGGTACAGATGACACGGGTATTGCCAACCTCGATCAGGGCGGAGCCCTCAGCGGTGGAGATGAAATCAGGAACAATATTGACGGGACGAATTTGATCGGGGGAACGATTGTCGGAGCGAAAGATCATCGAGGGATTCTAAATCAGACGTGTGTCGCCGACGCACGTCTTGTGGTTCTGACCCTCAATGCAAACCGCCCAGCGGAGAATCGAAAAAGCACGGCGGCCTATTGCCCGCGCGTTACCGCAGTGACATCGAAGAACTCGGTCAGATCGGCGTGGCCGGCGAGCGTGTCCCGGGTGCGACCTTCGACGAGAATGCGCACCCGATTGATGCCCGGAACGTTCATTGACAGGGTAGCGATCATCGAGTTTATGGTGAGTTGCTCCTCGAGAATCCCAGAACGGTGCTGGTCAGCGAAGGGCGCGTTCAAATCAATGACAGCAACGCCAGGGTCGACGAGAAAGAAGCTGCGGATATCGGCAGCTGGTGCAATCGGATGCGGCGAGCCGGGCTGCTGATAGACGTTGAGCAAAGCGCGCAGGAGCTCTTCGCCGCGTTGTTGGCGCCCTCCAGGAAGTGGGATCTGCGCTGAGCGCGCGCGAAGAATACCTTCGCCATCTTCGGCGACGAACAGGGTAACCGTTTCAGTTGGGCCTGAAGCCGGAGGAGCGACGGGGCGTGCGTCAGTGGCGGTCGCTTGCAGTTCGGCGGCAGATCTTTTGACTCGGCGAAGATAGAAGCTCATGAAAAGCACGAAGGCAAACATTGCGACGACTGCGATTTTGAGATGACGAGGGATCATGGCTGAGTCGCTAGTGACGGCCGATTGGCAGCAATCGCGTCGGCGATAGCGGCAGCCGCCTTCTGTTGATAGTTCGCAGAGGCTAGATCAGCCGTACCGTGTGGACCAGGAGCGAGTTCAACCGCGACGGCGGGCATTATCAGGTTATTTAGGGGCCGAAGGGAGGCGACTGAGGCGCGAGCGGGCATTTGCTGCTTCTGCATCTCTCCCGCAATCGCGGAGGCTATCGACTGACTGATCGACAGCGACGAAGCTTGCGCCGAGTTCCAGGGATGAAACGCGCCGCTGATGGGTCCCTCAATCGGCAGAAGAGCGGTATAGATGCGGGCGCCATTGCCGCTGGAAGCAGCATGAACAGCGATATAAACGGCTCCGCGAGCGGTGTTGGCCGTGCCGGCCCGCTGATCGAGCGTTAGAGTGGTGTCACCGTCGCGCAGAAGAAGAACTGACATGCCCCGAAGATCAAGTTCGTGACGGAGTAGGCGTCCGAAGCCGAGATTAACGTCTTTTTCTGCCAGGCGGTCGCTCAGGGCTGCGCCTCGCTCGTCGCCCCCATGAGCGGGATCGACAATCACGATAAACCGATGTCCGCCGCCGACCAGCAGAGGTGGAGTGGTTACAACGGGGAATTGCGGTGGAGGCACTGGAGGATTTTGGGTAAGAACCGGCGGTGCCGTACCTGGAGCAGGCGATGGCTGGACGCCTGCACTGGACGAGGGCTGAGGCAGGGCCGCGACAGTGATCGTGCGTCCACCGTTGCTGAAACTGGCCATCAGGGGAGCAGTCCCGCTGATGGTCAAGTCGGCTGCACCGTTGGTTTCCGCATAGGTCGCCTGCGTGATTGTTTGGTTGTCGAAGGTGAGCGTCTGACTTCCGGGAGCCACAACAGGGTCGCGGGAGAAGACCATGCGCAGCTTCCCAGGTTCGGTCGAGATCGTTGGATTTACCGGAGCGCTGAAGTTCAATACAAGCCGCGCAGGATTCGTGTTCTCGATCTGCGAGGTCATGTGAGTGGCGACATCACCGATGAACAGGCGCCGCGCCGATTCGTGAAAGTTCACCGGGGTGCCGAGGAATCGCGGCAGCAACACACTCAGGGAACTCAGTGGGACCAGGCCGCGGGAGTTCTCCATCAAGAATGCCGAAGGAAGCTCGACTTCTTTACCGCGCACGCGGGCGCGTGATCGTCCCGGCGAGAAATCGCTATCGATCTCGTTGAAGCGAAATCTCCAGTGCTGGCCTTCCATGTGGCTATTAACCCGGCCGAAGGGTTCGAGGAGTTCGAGCAGACCTACGTATTCTCTGCCAGCACGGTCGACAACGGGCAAGGTATAGGTCGCAACCGAGGAATAGACAGAGAGGTGTTTTTCATCCGCAGAAGGCGCCGCCGTCAGAAGAATAAGTGCGGTGAGGAGAAGGGCCAGCGATTTCGTGGTCGGCAATGACACCTGTGACACCTAACGGTCAGCCAAGAGCTGTGCCACCATTTTCTTACTCGAGGGCGTAAATGGTAAGCCCACTCAACATCTTGGGGAAAAAGTCGGTAGATTTCTGCGGCATGACCTCTCCGGCGAAGGCAACGTCGCGCATCTGATCGACACTCACGGGATTCATCAGGAATGCAGCTTGCGCCTTACCGCTCTTAACTTGCGCGACGGCTTCGTCAACCTCGCGATAGTACGAGACATTCTGCAGATTGCGGATGGCTTCTTCCGATACCTTCAGAATACCCTCCAGAATGCATTTGTGAAGCTGGACAACATCGAGTAATTGCTGGCGTGGCGACAGGCCCGCGAAGAGATTGGTGCCTAGTGCCTTCGGCGAGTGCAGGAGGAAGCTGCGTTTCGCGGTCACGGCAAGAAGAGCCGTTCCAGCGCGGCCCTTTTTTCGAAGGAGAGCAACCGCTTTAAGAGGATCGAAGGAATCAATCTCTTCGACAGTGAAGAACTGCCGCGCGCCTGCAACCAGGTTGTCATCGGAGAAGGATAAGAGGCTGTGCACGACCCGGTGCGTCGGGAGAATAACGAGTCCCGGGTTGCTCATGTCGACCAGAGTCACCATGACCGAGTCGTAGGCAGGATTCGAGTCAGCCGGAGATGAAACCCGGCGTTCGTTGCGATAGTTGAGCGCCGTTTCATAACGATGGTGGCCGTCGGCGATGATCAGCTTTTTCCTGCTAAGCTGCGATTCGATCTTAGAAATTGTTGATGAATCGGAGACGTGCCATGCGCGGTGGATCACACCATATTCGTCGACAACTTCCATGTCGGGAACTGCCGGGGATTGCAACAGCCGGTCCGTCTCACCGTTTCCGTCGTAGAGCATGAAAATTTGGCCAAAGTGAGCACGAGTGGCTCGCAAGAGGTTCAGACGGTCTACTTTTGGGCCGGAATGGGTAAGTTCGTGCCGAAAAACGATGCCCGCGGAGTAGTCCTCGAGACGACCCAAAGCGATCAGGCCGCGGCGCTCAGCGGACGACTGTGTTCCCGGAACTGTGAATGTCTGGGAATAGGCATAAAGGGAAGCGGTGGGATCTTGCCGCAGGACACCGGTCTGGCGCCACTCCCGGAAGCTGGTTGCAGCCCGCGTATAGACATTATTGTTCTCAGAATCGCCGGAAAATTGCCTTCCCAGGATGATCTGAACTAGGTTGTGAGGATCTGCCTGGTAGTAGCGATCCTGCATCTCCGGGGTAATTTTGTCGTACGGCTGTGTCACAACTTTGTTAAGCGCAACATGAGCAGGGTTATAGCGCCAGGCCTGAAAAGGAGTAATGATTGCCATTGGTTTGACGGAGGATTGTAACAGGACGGGTGAAGAGGGCAGACTATGGCAAGAATAGTGCAGCGGACCTAAAGCCAACTTCCGAGGATCTTTGAGAATCTTACGGAAGCGCGCGAAAAAGCTAGAAAGCGACGACGCGGATTGTGCTAGTATCCGGGGCAGAACATGTTTTATGGCCCGCCTTAGTGGGCGCGGGTCGGCTCGCCCCCAACCAGTCCGGGCTTTCCTTTCCGATGTAGGGTTTATGCTACGCAATCACGGGTTCGCGTCGGTGCTCGGTCTGACCTCCCTTGTTCTCGGACTCGCGTTTTTGTGCGCTCCAAGTTGGGCACAAAATTCCACAGAAGATGTTCATATTCGGCCTCGGGTTGACACAACGGCGCCCAAGGAGCCGGACATCGATCCAGCGCTCAAGACCCATACCAAGCCCTACAAAGTTGACGTCAATATGGTGCTGGTTCCGGTGACTATCACCGATCCGATGAACCGGCTTGTGACTGGGCTTGATAAGGAGAACTTCAATCTGTTCGAGGGCAAGGAGCAGCAGGAGATCAAGACTTTTTCCAGCGAGGATGCGCCGGTGTCGCTGGGTGTGATTTTCGACATGAGCGGGAGCATGAACAGCAAGATCGAGCGCGCCCGCGAGGCTGTCATCGAATTTTTCAAGACCGCCAATCCGCAGGACGAATTTTTCATGATCACCTTCGCCGACAAGCCGGAGGAGATCTCGGATTTTACGAGTTCGGTAGAAGATATTCAGGGAAAGCTGGTTTACACGATTCCCAAAGGGCGGACCGCCCTACTCGACGCGATTTACCTGGGCGTCAGCAAAATGCGCGAAGCCAAGTTCCCGAAAAAAGCGTTGCTGATCATTTCCGATGGCGGAGACAACCACAGCCGGTATACCGAGGGTGAGATCCGCTCCATGGTCAAAGAGGCGGATATCCTGATTTATGCGATCGGCATTTACGACCATTATTTCCCGACCGAGGAAGAGCGTTTAGGGCCGGGTTTATTGGGCGAGATCACGGAACTCACGGGTGGGCGGGCATTTACGATCGACAATCCAAATGATCTCGCGGATGTTTCTACAAAAATTGGGATCGAGTTGCGCAACCAATATGTACTCGGCTACCGTCCAAAGAACCCTGTGCGGGATGGCAAATGGCGTAAGATAAAAGTGAAGCTGATACCGCCAAAGGGACTGCCGCCGCTTAGGGTCTACGCGAAGACGGGTTACTATGCGCCGACGGAATAGCCAAATTCCCCTAGTAGTTCTTGGATTTCTTTCGCTTCTGCTGGCGGCCAGTGGCCAGAGCACACCGCCCGTCCAGCAGTCCCCACAAACGACCACTCCCCAAACGACGGCTCCGCCGAGTTCTGCAGATTCTCCGGCACAAGCGCCGGATGGCGCGAACAACACGCCAGCGCCGGAAACATCGTCTCAGACGCCACAGTCGCAATCGGCACCAGCACCAAGTAATGCGCCAGCTACTGGCTCTGCAGCTTCAACGAACCAGGCAGAACCTCAAGGACAGCAGCCGCCTCCGAGTGACAATCCGGCCGGACAAGGCCAGAGTCAGACCCCGCTACCGAATGGCAGCTCCGGGAATACAGGACAGTCTGCCGATTCGTCAGACAGCGGAGTGTTTGTTTTCAAGAAAGAGGTCGAAGAGGTTGTGCTGCATGCAACCGTGATCGACGACAAGCAGCGCATGGTGACGAATCTTGAAAAGGCCGCGTTTCAAGTGTTCGAAGACGGGCAGCCGCAGACGATTACGTCGTTCCGGCACGAAGATATTCCAGTGGCGATGGGGATCGTGGTCGACAATTCGGGCTCCATGCGGGAAAAACGCGAGAAGGTGAATGCGGCGGCCCTGAACCTGGTTCGAGCGAGCAATCCGAATGATCAGGTTTTCATCGTGAACTTCAACGATGAGTACTACCTCGATCAGGATTTCACGGCGAACATCAACAAGCTGCGGGAAGGGTTGACCAAGATTGAGGCGCGCGGAGGAACAGCCCTTTACGATGCTCTAGTGGCTTCCGCCGATCATCTGAAGAAGAACGCGCGCCTGGAGAAAAAAGTAATTTTTGTCGTCACCGACGGCGAGGACAACGCTAGTACTGAGTCGCTTGAACAAGCGGTCAAGCGGTTGCAGGCCGAAAACGGACCTACTGTATACGCGATCGGGATCCTCGGCGAGGAGGAACATCCGAGAAGGGCGAAGCGCGCTCTTGAAGTTGTCTCCGAGAGGACAGGTGGGATAGCGTTCTTCCCGAGGACGCTCGACGAGGTCGATGCGATCAGCCGTAGCGTGGCGCACGACATTCGAAATCAGTACACCATTGGGTACAAGCCAACCACACCGAAGAGCCAGGGTGGATATCGATCAGTAAAAGTAGAAGCCAAATCGCACGGCTATGGAAAGCTCCTCGTGCGCACCAAGAGCGGGTATTACGCCGGACAGGAACGGGCCTCGGGCGGCCAGTAGGATTCGGGGTCTTCCTCAGATTCCTGCCATGGTGAATTCGATTACGGATTGACGCTTCTTGCTTTGCTTCCTTACCCTGTAGAGTGCCCACAACGACATCGACCACGCGGCTCCGCGTCAGCGACGACATCACAAAACTCGTCGGTGAGACTCCGATGCTGCAGCTCAAGAAGCTGGCTCCGCCAGAGGCCGGCGATATCTTCGTCAAGCTCGAATATCTCAATCCAGGCGGCAGCGTAAAGGATCGCGCAGCCATTGGCCTTATCGCCCGTGCCGAACGCGAGGGCAAACTCAAGCCCGGTGGAACGATCATCGAAGCAACGGCGGGGAATACAGGGATCGGGCTGGCGCTGATTGGTGTCAACCGCGGCTACAAGGTTCGGTTGTTCGTGCCGGAGAAGTTTTCGGAAGAAAAAGTCCTGATCATGCGCGCTCTGGGTGCGGAAGTGATTCGAACTCCCGAAGCCGAAGGGATGCAGGGCGCGATCCGGCGAGCGAAAGAATTGCAGGCGAACGACTCCAAGGCATTCCTGGCAGCACAATTCGACAATCCTGCCAATACTGACTACCACTACGAAACAACGGCGCGCGAAATCTTTGAACAGATGGAAGGCCGTATTGATGCGATCGCCGTCGGTTGTGGCACGGCTGGAACTTTCACAGGAGTTGCTCGATACCTCAAAGAGCGGTTGCCCACGATGTATGCGGTAGCTGTCGAAACGCAGGGTTCGGTTTTGGGCGGCGGAAAGCCTGGCCCTCACAAAGTGGAGGGAATTGGGAACACTTTTATACCTGGAAATTTCGATCCATCGGTTTGTGATCAGGTGATGATGGTGACGGACGATCAGGCATTCGGGATGGTGAAAGAACTCGCAGCGAGAGAAGGAGTGCTCGGCGGATCGAGTTCGGGCGCCAATGTTTACGCTGCAGTGGAGATTGCGAAGAAGCTTGGGATGGGCAAGCGGGTTGTGACGATGATTCCGGATTCCGCGGAAAGATATTTGTCCAAGAAGATTTTCGAGGGCGGGATCTAGCGAGCAGTCAGCATTCAGCACTAAGACAAGAACCCAACTAAAGTCGGGCCAAATGGTGCATAGTCTGCGGGCGCTGTGTGATTGTCGGCGGGCGGGGGAGATAAATTGAACGACAAAGATCAGGGTTTCGCCACGAGGGCGATCCACGTCGGGCAGGAAGCCGATCCAGCTACCGGAGCGGTGACCGTCCCCATCTATGCGACCTCAACATATGTGCAGGAGGAGATCGGAAAGCACAAGGGGTACGAGTACGCGCGCGTCTCGAATCCCACCCGCGACCGCCTCGAAATCAATCTAGCGGCGCTGGAAGGCGGCTCGGCCGCCAAAGTCTTTGCGAGCGGGATGGCGGCGATCAATGCCATCGTGACGATGCTCAAGGCGGGCGATCACGTGGTCGCGGGGCACAATTTGTATGGTGGTACGCCGCGATTGTTCAACCAAGTGTTCGCGAACTTCGGCCTGACGTTTACGTACGTAGATACGTCCGATGTCACGAACGTGGAACGTGCGATTCAGAAGAATACGCGGATGGTGTATCTGGAGACGCCGACCAATCCGTTGATGGAGTTGTGCGACATCCGCTCGATCAGTGGACTGGCGCACAAGCGGGGCATCGAAGTAGTGGTCGACAACACGTTCATGTCGCCTTATTTTCAGCGACCGATTGAATTGGGCGCGGACATGGTGGTGCATTCGACGACCAAGTTTCTGAACGGGCACAGCGACGGCCTGGGCGGCGTCGTAGTTTGCACCAAGCCAGAACAAGCGGAGAAGCTGGCCTTTCTCCAGAAAGCGGCCGGAGCGATTCTGTCTCCCTTTGAATGCTGGTTGATCCTACGTGGGGTGAAAACGCTGGCCGTGCGCATGGCGCAGCACGACTGCAACGGAAAGCGGGTAGCGGAATTCCTGTCGAAACACAAGAAGGTGAAAAAAGTGTTTTATCCAGGATTGCCGGATCATCCGCAGCATGAACTGGCGAAGCGCCAGATGTCGGGTTTCGGAGCGATGATCGCGTTTGAGACGGGGTCGCTCGAGAATGCCAACAAGATGCTGCGCAGAGTGCGCGTATGTTCGCTGGGAGAATCGTTGGGTGGCGTGGAGACGCTGATTTCACATCCTGCAACCATGACGCATGCGGCGGTCGGAGAAGAGGGGCGCAGGAAGATCGGCATCACGGACGGTATGGTGCGGATCTCGGTTGGAATCGAGGACGTTGAAGACATCCTGGGAGATCTGGACCAGGCGCTGGCAGGGATCTAGTTACGGCAACGAATGGCGATGCCGCCATCCGGGATACAAATTAGCGATTGAATATGTGAAACCAGCGAAAGCGTGTCGATGAGGTCCGCCGGAAGTCAGACCGCCTTCAAAACCGCCATCGATCACGAGTCTGGGAACTATCGTGTACGTGAGGGCCCACAGACTCGACGCAAATCCGGGCGAAGTCCGGTTTAGTTCTGTATCCCCATAAAATTCCCCGGTGAATTGAAGTGGACCATGGATGGGCCTGGAAAATGCCAGATTGAGCTGCCAATTGTGGTCAAATCCGTTGGCCTGCTGACGGCCGATGAGAAAATAAGTGGTGTTGAAGTCAAAGTGGATATGCGCCACGTCCTTGCTGGCAAGGAACGTGAAACTGTGGTCCACGCGGCCGGTACCTAGCCCATTCGCAGTGCTGGCCGATGGGATTTTCGCTGCATATCCGAATGACAGTGTCGGAACGCGCGCGGTTTGGTGACGCAACCGAGTCTGAAAACCGAGCGAACCATCACTAAAGCCAGAGATGTCGGGGTTATTGGTCTGCCAGACATAGGGATTGATATTCCAGCGCAACTCGATGTCGCAGAAGAGGCCGAATTTGAGAAGACCGCTGACTGAGGTCTGACGGAGATCGTGTTCGGGCCACACGCGATCCCATCCATATTCGAGTTCCAGAACACCGTATTGGGTGATATCGGCGGGATTGGCTACAGTGGGACGGTTGGGATTGGCAGCAATGGAGTCGGCATAGCACCCTGTCTGTTTGCCGATCCATTGGGCAAAGGCCACCTGGCAAGAGACCAGACACAATCCGACTACAACGACCAGCCGCGACAACCTTACGGCACCTGCAGCGTGATGTGAACGATCTTTCAATCAGCCATGACCTTGTCACCAAACTCACGCGAATGGAATGCTGCAGAATATCACCGCTTGTCCGATCCGCAATTCCAGTGGGGACAGCGAGTGTTGAAGGGTCTGCAACTTCGTGGCGACGAACGGGTCCTGGATGCAGGTTGCGGCACTGGAAGGCTCACCCGAGTATTGCTGGAGAATCTTCCTGAAGGCCGCGCCGTCGGTGTCGATTTATCGCGGAATATGGTGGGCCACGCGCAGCGAAACCTTCAGCCGGATTTTGGCGGGCGAGCGCAGTTCGTGGCTGCCGACCTGGTGCGTCTACCGTTCCAAGAGAGCTTCGATGGCATCTTCAGTACGGCGTCGTTTCACTGGGTACTCGATCATGAACTTCTGTTCCGGAATTTGTTCGAGGCGTTGCGTCCAGGTGGCTGGTTGCTGGGGCAGTGTGGTGGTGGTCCAAATCTGAAGAGACTACGGGATCGTGTGCGCGATCTTTCCGACACTCGCGAGTTTACGGAATGGCTCGGAACGTTTCCTGAGCCGTGGTTCTTTTCAGATACGGAGGAGTGTCGCATAAATCTGCTGGCGGCAGGATTTCACGAGATCGAGACCAGCCTTGAAAGTGCACCCGTCGCGGTGACGAGCAGCGTACAGTTCGAGGAATATCTGCGCACGTTTGTATTGCATCGTCATTTGGAGTTGCTGCCGAATACGGGATTCCGGGAACGATTCACATGGCAATTGGCTGAGGCTGCGGCCGAGGACGATCCGCCGTGGACGCTCGACTACTGGCGCTTGAACTTGCGCGCTCGTCGACCGCTTTGAGGTTTTACTGAACCGAATCAGCAATCCAGTCCAGGTACGAACTGCTGCCATCCTCGATTGCGATCTGGATACATTCGGGGAGGTCGTAAGAATGGAGCTCCAGGACAATTTCGCGCAAGCGTTCGAAGGCTGCGGCGGTGGTCTTGATGATGAGCAACCACTCGCTTGCGGATTCAACCTCACCCTTCCAACGGTAAACCGATTCCACATGGGGAACGATGTTGACGCAGGCGGCCAGTTTGCGATCAACGAGTTCGCGAGCAATTCGCCGCGCCTCCTCCTGCGATCCGCACGTTGTCACCACCAATCGTTTATTCGTCATATAAAATCATCCGCAGACGCTCCTGGTGGAAGTCTTTTTCCAATATTCCCGGACTCAATTTCATTAGTTGTTTGTAACCTCGATCTGTTGAGCGCAATTTCGAGCAAAAGCGCCGGGCGAACCACCTGACTTGAAGTGTAAATGGCGACACAAATCAAATTTGGGACTTCCGGTTGGCGCGCAATCGTAGCGGAGGAGTTTACCTTTGCAAATGTACGTCGTGCGCTCCACGGAATTGCACGCTACGTTGTCTCGCAAAAAAAATCGAAGTCTCCGAAAGTGATTGTGGGGCGAGATCCGCGGTTCCTTGGCGAGACCTGCTGCCAGATGGCGGCGGAGGTCTTGGCCAGCTACGGGATTGCGCCGCTGGTGATCTCTGAGGCTACACCGACGCCAGCAATCTCCTATGCAATCACGCAATCGAATTCAGAAGGTGCCATCAACTTTACTGCGTCGCACAATCCTCCCGAGTACAACGGCATCAAGTTCTCGACGCCGGACGGCGCGCCCGCTTTGCCGGAAGCAACGAAAGGGATCGAGATGGAGATTGCTGCCTACGATTCCAATCCGCCTGCGACGGTTGGAAGGGCTGAAAGGCAATCCATCGATCCTCGGAGGATGTATTTGTCTCGGCTGCGCGAGATCGTTGATCTGGATGTCATTAAGAAGGCGGAGCTGAAAGTCGTCTTCGATCCAATGTGGGGCTCGGCGCGCGGGTACTCGGATGCACTGCTGAGGGAAGCGGGAGTTTCGGTTGTCACTGTGCACGATAGTCGTGATGTGCTGTTCGGGGGGCACGCGCCCGAGCCCGATGATCACCTGCTCGATGACTTGCGAGTGAAAATGCGTGAGACCAAGGCGCAGATCGGGATTGCAACCGATGGCGATGCGGACCGCTTCGGAATCACGGACGAGGATGGTACTTTTCTCCAGCCGAACTATGTGATCGCGTTGCTTTTCGATTATCTGGTGGAAAGCCGGGGCTGGAAAAATGGTGTCGGGAAATCGGTGGCTACGACAAATTTGATCAATGCGCTCGCCGAAAAATACAAGATTGAGCTCCATGAAACACCAGTCGGCTTCAAGTACATCGGGGAATTGATCAAAGAGGACAAAATTCTGATTGGCGGCGAAGAGAGCGCGGGACTCTCGATCCGTCGACACGTGCCGGAGAAAGATGGAGTGTTGGCTGGACTACTGTGCTGTGAAATGGTGGCGCGTCGTGGCGTTTCGCTGGGCAAGCAACTCGAAATCTTATTTGCCAAAGTTGGTTCCTACTACCCACGGCGTGAGAACTTCCGCTTGACGCCAGAAGTGAAGGAGAAGTTTACTGAAAAGTTACGCCGCGATCCGGTTGAGTTCGATGGCAACAAAGTTGCCAGTGTGGTTCGTACGGACGGGCTCAAACTCGTGTTATCTGACGGGTCGTGGGTATGTTATAGGCTCTCCGGAACTGAGCAGGTCGTGCGCGTGTACTCGGAATCACGCACCAAGCAAGGACTAGAGAAGTTGAGCAGCGCAGCCAAGGCATGGATCTTCAATTAGGGCCAGTGTCGAGAAAGAGAATCCTTCCGGGACCGGAAGATGGCCTGCGCGCCGCGATGGAGCAGGTACCAAAAGCGGAGGCGCTTGCAGCCGAATGGGTCGAGCGCACCCGGCCCGTGTGGACCTGGGTAGTAGCCGAGTGGCGAAGGCTGGGTACAGCCGCAGTGATCATTCTGACCGTCGGGTTGTTATTACATGCAATGTTCGGCGCGAACGGAATTGTGGTCTATCGTCAAAAGCGGACTGAGATGAAGACATTGGAGAGCGATGTAGTGCGTCTGCAGAAAGAGAATGACGAATACGCGGAGAGGATCAAAGCTCTTAAATCGGATCCCAATGCCATCGAAAAAGAAGCGCGCGAGCAACTGCACTACACACGTCCTGGCGAGGTTGTTTATGTCACGCCCGAGGCGCCTGCTAAACCGCCCACCGGCCGAGCTAAAAATGGCAAGTAGCTACCGTTAATATTGAGTACCCCATGGCATTTTGGGGAGCATGCCTTTGCGTGTATGTCGAGCGGAGGAAAGGATGCGGGGCCGTCCGATCCTGTGGTAGAGTTCAAGGCTGCAAACGTGTGGGAACTAATCTAAGGAGGATGGCATGCGGAAGTTTCTCTGCACCGTGTTTGCTCTGACCCTGTTTCTTGTAGTTGCCTCGCCGGTGTTCGCTGGCGATGCTCAAACCGTGAATGGTTGGATCAGCGACTCCAAATGCGGCGTCAAGGGTGCGCATGATGGGGCGGCTGATTGCACCAAGAAATGTATCGAAGGCGGCGCTTCCATGGTCGTGGTTACCGATACCGACAAGAAGATCCTGACCGTTAAGAATCCGGATGCGTTGAAGGGCCACGAAGGACATCACGTGGCGGTCACCGGACACGTCGAAGGCGACTCTATCCAGGTGGACAGCGCAAAGATGTTGTAATAGTCGGGAGACAAAACATGATAAAAGGCGGCCGCGCAGGGCCGCCTTTTTTATTTGTGTGCCGAACATGTTCGACAGCTTGGGGGTGAAAGTCCCCTGTCCAACCTGGTGGAGGTGAAGGACTAGAGAAGCGCAAGGGCGTCGTCGCGAGGCGGGGTCTGAAAGAAGCGTGGATCAAAGGCGCGAGCCGATGAACAAGAACCGGATGAAGAGGCCTACGGTGCGGCACGAGCGAGCAACTGATCGCGAAGTCCGTATCCACCAAGAGCACTGGTGGTAAATCCGGCGGTTGTGGTGCAGCGATGCTAGTCGATGTTCTTGTGGGTGAGAATCCCACCGGTGGATTGCCCAGTTGCCACCGTAGTCATGTCCGGCAACGGGACGAGCGATCAATCCGTTGAAAGCCCGGATGTAAGAGTCTCTGTTGGCTGGAGGGGAGCTTCCGGTCAGCTCCGACAAGGGAGGCGAGCAAATCAGCAGGTTGTAATGAAAGTGAACTGTAGTGAAGCCCCGAAATCGGATTCCCAGCGAGAATCGAAGGGCTGGGGGTGTGGGAAGTGCCGAGACGCTCACAACCTGTCGAAGGTCAGGGCCGTCGGCGAAGGAACTGGGTGCAGGCAGACGACGGACTTCCCGAGGTCGAAGAAGACGACATGCTGATAAAGAACAATCGATGAAAGCACGGAACCACTCGCTGGTCGCCTAGGCGACACAGGTTTTTGTGGACGCACAGCGAGGGCATCTCGTATAAGCCGTATCGGTGAAATCGAGGTGAGCTGGCGAGTGGGGCGCATGGGGTCAATAAGCGTCGATGGACCAGGACAACACAACCTGGACCGT
>Ga0126383_10000025_pt1 | contig 78043 bp, 59 predicted proteins | sample PanSoiMetPlot_35_FD_96882 | JGI IMG/M metagenome (GOLD analysis project Ga0126383, IMG submission 96882) | Tropical forest soil microbial communities from Panama - MetaG Plot_35 | ecosystem: Environmental > Terrestrial > Soil > Tropical forest > Bulk soil | place: Panama | collected 2016-02-17 | reverse complement strand
CCGCAGTTGAAGACGGATCGCGCGGACGTGGCGACGTCGTTCAACGAGAAGTACGTGGAAGACATCCCGATTCTGAACCGGAACTTCACTCAACTGCAGCTGATGGCGCCGGGCTCGCAGAAGTTGACGGGATGGGCGCACGCCGCAACGGAGAATCCCCAGGGCAGCCAGCAGATCTTCACGCAGGGGCAGCACTTCAGCGGAACAGCATTTGAATTGGATGGAACCGACAACCAGGATCCAATTCTCGGAATTATCGTGGTCAATCCGAACCTGGACGCGGTGACCGAAGCCAAGGTCGCGCTTCAAAACTATGACGCAGAATTCGGCAAGGCGGTAGCGAGCGTAGTGACTGCCCAGACGAAGTCGGGAAGCAACGATTTTCACGGGAGTGGCTTCTACTTTCGGCGTTCCGATGCTCAGCAAGCGCGAAATCCGTTCACGAATTCACCGAATCAGGCCGATCCAGTTAGCGGTCGACTGCTTCCACGGTCCCGCTGGCAACAGTTTGGCGCAACAATTGGTGGCCCGATCCTCAAGGACAAGTTGTTCTTCTTCGGTGACTATCAGGGAACGCGGCAGACAAACGGTGTGAGTGGATTGTTCACTGTCCCGACGAACCTCGTCCGCGATACGTGCGATCCGGTCGCGAATCCGGGAGGATCCTGCGACCTGAGCCAGTATTTGACGGCTGGCGTCACTGGTGGTGGGCAGGTATACGATCCGGCCACAGGGAATCTCGATGGAACCGGGCGACAACAATTCGTTAACAATCAAATTCCGGTTGACCGACTGTCACCGGCGGCGGTTGCAATATTGCACGCGCTCCCGGCTCCGCAAAACGACAACGTTCTCAACAACTTCGTGGGATCCGGCTCAGGGCCTTTCTCCCAAAACGGTTTTGACACGCGCATCGACTATGCCGCTACGTCCTCGATCAATGTGTTCGGGCGCTTCAGCCTGAACTATTTCACTCTGTCCGGGCAAGGAATCTTTGGCCAAATGCAAGGTCCTGGCAATGGTCTGCTCGGTTTGTCGGGGAGTTCCAACACCCACAACTATAGCCTCGCAACGGGTGTTACGAAGACATTCAGCGCAACATTGCTCACGGACGTCCGGTTTGGCTATTTCAAGTACAATCCGCAGACACAGAAGCCGGACGGCGGACAGCCTATGACGGCATTCGGTATTCCCAATGCGAACATTGATGGAGATTCAAAAACGAATGGGTTGGGATCGTTCCAACTCGGTCCGGACCAGATCAGCGGCTACGGCGGTGCCCCAGCGAACGGCGGCGCAGGTCTGGTTATCTCCAGTTTCGGTGATGGTCTGGGGGTCGCGCGCTGCAATTGCCCACTGACTGAGAGCGAGCAGCAGTTCCAGTTTGTCAACAACTGGACAAAGATTATTGGCAACCACCAGATCAAATTCGGCGGAGACATTCGCTACGCGATGAACCTCCGAATCCCAAGCGACAACAATCGAACGGGCGAATACAACTTCAGCCCCGAAGTCACGGAACTTGCCCAATCGGCGACTCCAGGGGGGTTGGACCTCGCGACTTTCCTGCTTGGTCAGGTCTCTTCGTTCGCGCGCTATGTCAACAACCCCGATTTGCCGAGCGCTAACAACGCTGCTGAACGGCAGAAGAGATTCTTTTTCTATGGTCAAGATACTTGGCGTGTCACCTCAAAACTAACCCTCAACTACGGATTGCGTTGGGAGATTTATTTTCCCGAAACGGTCAACGCCAAAGGCAACGGTGGTTTCGCTAATATTGTCGACCTGAACGGACAGGGAGCGATCCGAGTGGCCGGGTTCGGAAACATCGGTTCCAACGGGAATATCGACAATACTCTGAATGCTTTTGCCCCAAGGTTGGGTATTGCTTATCAACTTACCCCGAAGACCGTGCTCCGAATGGGGTACGGGCGCAGCTATGACATTGGTGTATTCGGATCAAACTTTGGGCACACGGTTACGCAAAATCTCCCGGTGTTACTGAAGCAAAATCTCAATGCGAGCAATTTGGGCACCGGTGCCCCTGGCGACATTGCTCCGCTCTTTACGCTCGATGATGGTCCGATTGCGCCTGTGTTCCCTGCAGTTCCCTCGAACGGAATTATTCCTTTCACGGATCTGGCAGGGCAGGTTTCGGGTACTCACATTCGTCCAACTCACCAGGTTCTTCCAACGGTAGATGCTTGGAATTTCACCGTTCAGCGGCAAGTTACAAATACTCTGTCCGCTGAAGTGGCATATGTCGGCAGCAAGGGTAGCCACGGATTTGCCGGCAATGGGCCAAACTACGATGTAAATCCGGTTTCCATCGCCGGCTTTGGGACCGGCCTGCCGCAGAATGCTCGCCGTCCGTTGTGCGGGACCTTCGATCCCGTTAGCGGCCAGTGCAGTCGAATCAATTTCGACCTCGGCAACTATTACGGGAACGATGCTTCGAGTAACTACAATGCCTTCGAGGTGAAGGTAGAAAAGCGATTCTCACAAGGGCTCCAGTTTCTCACCCACTACACCTACTCGCATGCCAACGGTTATACCGACAGTTACTATGCGATCAATCACAGCATTGCGTATGGTCCGGTGGACTTCAATCGCAATCACGTTTGGGTGCTGAACACGGTTTACGAGTTGCCGTTCGGCAAGGGTAAGCCTTTCATGGGCGGAGCAAGCACGGCGATGAACTACATCGTCGGTGGGTGGCAGGTCAGCAACACTACGAACTGGAGCAGCGGGCTACCGTGGACGCCGAGCTTTGGCGAGTGCGGTGGCGAAGAGGACGTAGGCGTTTGCCGTCCTAATAAAGGGCAGGGGTCCTTCAATGTTGGAGTTTCGGGCGATATCGATCCGATACACCACAACCTCACTTACTTCACGCCAGTTGCGAACATCACGACGAACACAGGCGGTCCATTTGCGGACCCCGGATCTGGAAACCTCGGGAACATCGGTAAGAATTCGTTCCATGGACCCTCGGGCTTCTATTCCGACTTGTCGGTTGTAAAGAAGTTCCCCATCCACGAACGCTTGACCGCACAATTCCGCATGGATGCCTTTAATATCTTCAACCATCCGGTGTATGCCTTCAGCGCTAACAACGGGGCGAACACCTGTATCGATTGCCAAGGTGGCAACAACGGCAAGATTACGAATATTGAAGATGGCACCTCGATGCGGCAACTGCAATTTGCGATCCGCTTCGATTTCTAGGGTTGGCTTAACCATTCATCGGGAGGGAGTCTCAACGAGACTCCCTCTTTTTTGTGTTCTAATGAGTCGGATTGGGATGGGCTAGTCCGTTGCGCTTTCAGCTGCAGGTCTTCTTATTCTCCGTTTCGTTAGTTACCGCCACAGCCGCCTTTGGACAGGGACGATCAGCGCCCGCGGCAGGTCAGCCTGCGGCGATCCAGACACCGACTCCCGAGTCGTCCAGTCCTCAGTCACAGGGGTCGCAATCGTCGACCACGCCGCCCTCAGCGTCGGACACAGCCCTTGCGGGGGCGCAACTGCTGCTGCGTCAGGGGAAGTACGATGAAGCGATCGCGCAGTTGCGCGAGTTGTCGACGAAACAGCCCGGCCTGAAAGGGATTTCGCATGAGCTAGGGCTGGCCTACTACCAGCAGGGCGATTACCTGAAAGCCATCGATTCGTTCAAGCAGGCACTCGCCGAGAACGCCGCCGACAACGAGGCCACGCAGCTGATCGGGCTGTCGTACTACCTGTCGGGACGTCCAGCAGAGGCGATCCCGTATCTAGAGAAGGTTCGCGAATGGTTCCCGCGAGCGAACATCGATGCGGCGTACATCCTCGGAACGTGCTACATCCAGACGAAAGACTATGCGAAAGCACGCACGGCGTTTGCGCGAATGTTCGACGTGCCTCCGGACTCGGCTGCGGGCTACCTGTTTACGGCGCGTATGCTGCTGCGGCAGGAGTTTGATCCGGTAGCGGAGGAGTATGCGCTGAAGGCCACCACTCTCGATCCGAAACTGCCCGGAGCGCACTTGCTGCTGGGAGAGTTGTACCTTTATAAGTCCCGCGTGCCGGAGGCAATTGAGCAATTCCAGAAGGAGTTGAGTCTGAATCCTGGGAACGCGGCGACCTACTACAAGCTGGCGGATGCGTATTCGCGCGTGCAGAAGTACGACGATGCGGAACGGCTCTTGCAGAGGTCGATCTGGCTCGATGCAAGCTCGACGGGACCGTACATCCTGCTGGGAAAGGTGCTCGAGAAGAAGGGTGAGTTCGAACTGGCGGTGCGTGCGCTGCGGCGGGCAGCGGCGATGGATCCGAACAATCCGATGACGCACCATCTGCTCGGGCAGACCTATCGCGATATGGGCAAGAAGGACGAAGCAGACGCGGAATTGAAGATCGCAGAGCAGTTGCGAACCCAACAAGATTCCCATCCATAGGAAAGCGCAGCGATGGCGGAACGGCGCTACAGAATCGTCGGGCTGGGAGAGTTGTTGTGGGATTTGCTGCCAGCCGGGAAACAACTGGGCGGTGCACCGGCAAACTTCGCCTATATTTCGACGCTTCTAGGGAATGAGGGAATCGTTGCCAGCCGTCTTGGGGCGGATTCGCTCGGGAACGAGGCAGCGAGCAAACTCGAATCGCTTGGGCTCAATACACGATACATCCAGCGCGACCAGGTTCATCCGACGGGGCAGGTGTCGGTCGATGTGGATGGCCGAGGACAGCCGCGCTTTGAGATCGCGGAAGGCGCCGCATGGGATTACCTGGAGTGGACACCGGAATGGCAGGAATTGGCCGCTAAGGCGGATGCGGTCTGCTTTGGATCGCTCGCCCAGCGAGGAGCTTTGAGCGGATCGACCATTCGTGAGTTTCTGCGCGCGCTTGGCGGAACGGTGGTTCGGATCTTCGATGTCAATCTGCGCGAGTCTTTCTACGCAAAGGACGTGATTGTCGAGTCGCTGAAGTTGGCGGACATCCTGAAGATCAATGATGAAGAATTGCCGAAGGTGACGGCGCTGTGCGGGCTCGAGTATCGCGATGAAGTGGGATCGGCACGCGCGCTGCTGGCATACAGCAATCTGAAACTAGTGTGCGTGACGCGCGGTTGTCACGGGAGCTTGCTTGTGAAAGGCGACTTAGTGAGCGAGCATCCGGGACATCCGGTACAGGTAGCGGATACGGTTGGAGCAGGCGATGCTTTCACAGCGGCGCTGGTGAACGGTTATCTGAAGGGGGCGGGGCTGGATGCGATCAACGAGGCAGCGAATCGCGTGGGGGCGTGGGTCGCAAGCCAAGTCGGAGCCATGCCGGCGGTAGGGCCGGAGGGCGTGCGGGAAATTTTGGCGCATGTCCGCGGCTGAAGCCGATCGTCGGAGTTGAGAGCACAATCGCAGCGCTAAAGCGCTGCGCCACCCAAAAGCGACTTCCGATTCTTGGTAGCGTAGCGGCGGGCGGGTCGCCCGCCGGACTGCCGGCGAGGGCGCCGGCGCTACAACGAGGCCGGCACTACAACAAGAAAGACGCCGAAAGCGGTTTTCTAGTTTGCCACGGCGGCGGCCTTGGCTCCGGTCGCCTCTTTTTCCAGTCGCTCCACGTCCGATTTCGGCAGGGCGTGGAGCAATTCCAGGAACGCGCCGTTTGTCCAGCCGAAGCCGATGACGTTCTGCTGGTATCCCACCTCGACCTGTGATTCCGAAGAGCGAGTCACCACGTTGTACTTTTCGCGAATCGTGCCATCGCGCCGGAAGTTCTCCAGCACCGTGGACAGGAATTTGTAAGAGACGCGGTCGGCGTCAGCGTTAAAGCCATAGCGGCGCAGTCCCTGGATGGCCAGAAGTTCCACGGGCGCCCAACCATATGGATAGTCCCACTGCGCACCCGACGCGAAGGTACTCATCAGCAGCCCGCCGGGCTGCTCAAAGGTCGTGAGATTCCTGGCGACCGCTTGTGCTTGCTCGGGAGTTGCGAGCCCCGCCCACAATGGATAAAAGGTGGTCAGGTAGCGGTAGGTCGAACGATTGGCGGACTGGAACTGATAGTCGAAGAAATATCCGTGCTCCTGGTCCCAAAGATATTGCTGAATGTTCTTGCGGCGCGTCTCAGCGCGATCTCTCCAGGTGGTGGCTTCCGACATTTTTCCGAGCAGTTCGCTGATTCTCGCCATGTCGGATTCCTCTTTGAAGAGAAGGCTGTTCAGGCAGACTGGCGCGTAATGGTGAGTGGCCGCTCCGTAGGCGCCAAAACGGAATGAAATGTCGAATCCTGACTCACGCATGGAACGGTCGCCCTTGTAGTAGTCGCCGCTCAGGCGGATGGTGCGCGGGGGTTCGCATTCGGGCCGTGCTTTGGTTGTGGCAACGTCGCAGACGGTGATGGTATAGCGGGAGCCAGCCGATCCGGGGGCCGGATTTTGGGAGTCCTGCTCGACGAGGTAGTGGTCAGCATCGTCGGGATGGGTCATGAAGTAGCTGATCACCTTGCGATAGAACGCAGCTTCGTCTTTCAGGCCCTCCGGCGGCGGTCCCTCGCCGAAATCAAAGTAGCGTGCGAGGCCCGTTGAGCCGGCGAGATGAGGCTCCCGTGCCCACATCGAATAGTCCTTTTCCAGGTAGGGATATGCGTGTTCGAGCCAAGCCCGGTCATTCTTGCCGGCAGCTTTTTCTGTTTCGTAAACCGCGAGTACCATCGAGGTGAGAAATGGGGGTTGTGATCGTGTCAGGTAGTAAGTACGGTTCGCGTTCAGCAAGGCCCCGTAGTTCTCAATCTCGAAGAAGAAATTCTCCACCATGCCGCGAGCGAGATCGGTGCGGCCATCTCTCAGCAATCCGAGGATGATGAAGTAGCTGTCCCACCCGTACATTTCGTTGAATCGGCCGCCAGGAACGACGTACTTGTTCGGAAGATAGAGCAGGCCGTGGGGCTGAAAGTTGCTGGTATCGATCTCACCCAACTGGTGAATGGGCTTGGGCAGATGCTCGACATCCACCTTGCAATCGGTGCGAAGCTTCTCTACGGCCGGAGGCACCGCGAACCCGGCTGGGAGGTAAAGCACCGGGGTGGCGACGATCTTTGGATCGACAATTGAATTGCAATCGGTCATCGAGCGGGTGAGAGTGTCCCATCCGGAATCGATGTATTGCAGGATCGGCTTCAGGCCGGCGGCATCTGCTTTCTGCTGAGCGTTCGCAGGGGCCAGCGCAATACAGGTCAGCAACCAGTAAAGGGCAAGATAGCGGAAAATGAGCTTGTACATTTTGGGAAATTCCGGAACCGCATTGCATGATACCGAATAACGGCAAGGAATTTAGCGCAGTTTTACGAAAAGGGAGTGCAGCAGGGGATGCGTCGGATTTGCGGTACGTGGAAGCGCTACACTGGCGCGCCGCGTTTCAAGCAAAATCTGCGTCTTCCAGGCGATTCCTAGACGGTCGCGCGAGACCGATGGTGCGAAAATCGCACGACTAGAGGCCGGCAATCATGGACGTCACGTCAGATACGGCGCAAGCATCCGAACGGAACGTCAGGCGGTCAGTGCCGTCGCGGAATCAGTGGGCTCAGATGTGACATCCGTCGGACCAACTGTTACCTGGATTATGTTGTTCCGAACCGCATACAAAACCAGCTCGCTCACCGAGTGGAGCCCGAGCTTCCGCATGATGTTGCTGCGGTGAGTTTCGGCGGTTTTTACGCTCAGATTCAACTGGCAGGCGACCTCTTTGCTGGATTTTCCCTCCGCGAGCAATTGGACCACTTCGCGCTCGCGGGACGTGAGGGAAGGCGATAGTTCGGGAGTCGATACCGAGCCATTTGTCTTGCCGCGATACCCGGCGAGCACCATTTCGGCGACGCGCGCAGTGAAAAACGTACGGTTCTGCTGCAGTGCTTCGACCGCCGTGATGAGGTCTCTTGCCGCATCGGATTTGAGCAGGAATCCGCGAGCGCCAGCGTCCAGTACCTCACGGACAGCCTGGTCGGTGTCAGTAATGGTGAGGATCAACAGCTTAATGTCGGGATTGTCTCGCAGAATTCTACGCGTCGCTTCCAGGCCGTTGAGCACAGGCATGCCGATGTCGAGGATCGCGATATCCGGATGTAGCTCGGCGGCTTTCTCGACGGCCTTCCGGCCATTCTCACACTCAGCGATGACTTCCCAGTCGGGCCGTCTTTTGATCAGAGCCACCAGTCCATGGCGGACAATCTCGTGATCGTCGGCAACCAAAATGCGTAGCTTATTCATATTCAACTCCTGCTGGCTTGGCGCGTGGATTTATCAAATCGGACTCACGCACGAGAGATCTTCGGCGATCACCCCGAAGGTGAGTGCCTCGGTACCAAATGGATTATTACGGAGTTCCCCCACAGCGTCGAAAAATCCAGAAACACTACGTTTATGACGCTCACTTCCGCCAACGTCAATACTGTCTTCTATGTAGTTCGCGCTACAACCCAGTTCAAATTGAGGAATTTGCTGTTTGCAGTGTGGTTATCAGTAAAAAACCGTATGGCAGCAGATCAACTGTCGGGCGATTCTATTAAAATATGCAGGGTTTGGGGATGGTTCCGTAGGTCGGGACCGTATTAGCGAGGAAAAACGACCATCTTCTGCGCGTCCTCTGCGCGGGTGCAGTTCGGGTTTCATCGATTTCGCAATTAAATTTATGTCGGTCAGTGATTGGCGCGCGGGTGAGAAGAACTAGCCAATCAGGGTGAGGTTGCATGGGTGCATTGCGCGTACTGATTGTCGATGATCAGGAAGTTGTCCGCCGCGGTGTGCGCGCACTGCTGTTGGCGCAAGAAGGGTGGTCAGTTTGCGGCGAAGGCGTGGATGGGCTGGACGGAGTAGAGAAAGCCAAAAGCCTGCGCCCCGATGTGGTCATTATGGACATCTCCATGCCGCGTATGGATGGTGTCGAAGCGACGCGAATCATTCGGCGCGAAGTGCCGAGTTCCGATGTAGTAGTGATAAGCCAAAACGATCCCAACGTTGTCCATCTACAGGCGGACCAGATCGGTGCACGCGCTTTCGTTCCGAAGACGAGCTTGTCGACCGAACTCGTGCCTGCGCTGGAGCGGATCGCAGCGCGTCGAAACGGAGGTGGCGTCCATACCCCTCAGTCGGTGCCCGAAGAATGGTTGCTGGGCGGCGGCACGATGGGGCGACTGATCTGGGAATACGACTGGTCGCAGACACCGATTGGCCCGATTCAGAGTTGGCCCCAGAGTCTGAAGACATCCGTCAATCTGATGTTGAACTCGCAACACCCCATGTGGATCGGATGGGGTCCGGAGATGATTTTTCTGTACAACGACGCGTATATCTCTGTGCTGAGCCTGGCAAAGCATCCCAAGTCGTTGGGACTTCCGGCACGCGAGGTGTGGGCGGAGATCTGGGATGTGGTAGGGCCGCTAGCTAGCAACGTGTTTGTGAAGGGAGAACCCTCGTTCGTACACGACATGCGGCTATTCATGAGCCGGGGCGATTTTCTAGAGGAGACGTATTACTCCTTTTCGTACAGCCCAATTCACGACGAATCCGGAAGGGTTGCAGGCCTGTTCTGTCCGAGCACCGAGACGTCGGCAAAAATCCTGAATGCGCGCCGCTTGCGTACCCTGTCAGAGCTTTCCTCAAAAGCGCTGGTTGAGAAGGTCACCGAATCTGCGTGTGCTTCGAGCCTGTCGACGCTCGAAAATAATCCCGACGACGTCCCCTTTTCGTTGCTCTATTTGCTCGAGTCGGACGGTCAGAGCATGCGACTTGAGGGAACGAGCCGGATCACGCGGAACCTGGACGGAATCAGCCCGTTCGAAATTGCTTTGGAAGGTCCTTCCTCGGGTGCGCTCTGGCCGCTCAATGAAGTGATTGAAACGGCGCATTCTCAGATCGTATCAGTACGACATCTGGATTCCCTTCCCAAGGGGCCGGCGCGGCAGCCTGTTGCTGAGGCGATCGTGCTGCCCCTGACGGCGCGTGGGCAGGAGCGACCGATAGGAGTATTAATCGCGGGCATCAATCCCACACGCAAGCTAGACACCGAACACCGCACGTTCTTCACGCTGATTGCGGATCAAGTGGCGACTGCGATCCAATGTGCGAGGGGGGTGGAAGAAGAGCGCCGGCGTGCCGACTCCCTGGCCGAAATCAGTCGAGCAAAGACTGTGTTCTTCAGCAATGTGAGCCATGAATTTCGTACGCCGCTCACCCTCATGCTGGGCCCCATTGAGGATATGCTCGCGAAACCGGATATCGACGTGATGCCTGAAAATCGCGAGACGTTGACCGTTGTGCGCCGCAATTGTTTGCGTCTGCAGAAATTGGTCAATACCCTTCTGGATCTTTCGCGCCTAGAGGCGGGGCGCACGCAACCGAATTTCGTGGAGACCGATCTGGCTGCCCTTACCAGCGAGCTCGCGAGCATGTTCGAAGGACCGATGCAGAAGGCGGGGATGAAGTTCACGATTGACTGCAAGCCGCTTCCACAGCCGGTTTTCGTCGATCGCGATATGTGGGAGAAGATCGTGTCCAATTTGCTTTCCAATGCTTTCAAGTTCACGTTCGAGGGCGAGGTTCGCGTCTCGATGCACGGAGAGAACGGGCTCGCAGTGCTCACGGTTAGCGATTCCGGAACCGGAATTCCGGCTGCAGAACTGCCGAACATTTTTCAGCGATTCCATCGCGTCCAGAATAGTAAGTCACGAACCCACGAGGGCACGGGCATTGGTTTAGCGCTAGTGCAGGAACTGGTGCAGCTACACGGCGGAAAGGTCGAGGTCGAAAGCGAGCTGGATCGTGGCACGACCTTCCGCGTACTGATGCCAGTGGAACAAAAGCAGCAAGTCACAGCTTCGGCTAGCGGGCCCAGACAACTGGCATCGACAGCGATTCGGAGTTCCGCATTTGTGGACGAAGCGCTGACATGGCTTGCGTTGGAAAAGAGCCATCAGCTGGACAGGCGCAAAGGGAGCATCGCGAGCAAGGGTTCAGAGAAGCGTGAGCGGATTCTGCTGGCGGAAGACAACGCCGATATGCGCGACTATATTTACCGACTGCTTGAGCCGAGCTATGACGTGGAGGTCGTTTCGGACGGGTTGGCTGCGCTGGATGCCGCCAGGAAAAAACATCCCGATCTGATCTTGACGGACGTCATGATGCCCGAGATTGACGGGTTCGAGTTGGTTCGGCAGCTTCGCGCGGACGAGTGGTTGAATTCTGTGCCGATTGTTGTCCTTTCGGCGCGCGCCGGTGAAGCCGAGCGTACAGAAGGTATCTCACACGGGGCTGACGACTACCTGACCAAGCCTTTCAGTGCAAACGAACTCCTGACGCGCGTAGCAGCGCGCTTGGAACTAGCGACTTCACGCAAGCACATCGAAGAGGCGTTGAGAAGCAGCGAGCGCCGATTCCGCGAGATGGTCGATATGCTGCCGGCAGCCGTCTACACAACCGACGCGGACGGACTACTGACGCACTTCAATCCGGCGGCTATCGAGTTCTCCGGGCGCATGCCCGAGGTTGGCACCGACCAATGGTGCGTCAGCTGGAAACTGTATCGAACGGATGGGTCGCCCCTGCCGCACGATCAATGTCCGATGGCGATTGCTCTTAAAGAAGGGCGAGTGCTGGATGGACAGGAGATTATCGCGGAACGTCCGGATGGAACCCGCCGGTGGTTTGCAGCTTATCCACGGCCGCTGCATGACGCCGAAGGCAATGTCATCGGCGGCGTGAACATGCTGCTCGACATAACCGAGCGCAAACAAGCGGAGACTGCAACTAACCTTCTGGCCGCCATTGTGGACAGCTCCGACGATGCAATCGTAAGCAAGAATCTGAACGGAGTTATCACGAGCTGGAACCACAGCGCGGAACGGCTCTTCGGATACACGTCGGAGGAGGCGGTAGGGAAAAATATCACCTTAGTTATTCCTCCCGACCGTTATGACGAAGAGGCGGAAATCCTTCGGCGCCTAGCGCGCGGCGAACGAGTGGAACATTTCGAGACGGTGCGGCGACGCAAGGATGGCAGTACTCTCGACGTTGCACTCACAATTTCGCCGGTGAAGGATTCGACCGGGCGCATCGTCGGGGCCTCGAAAGTAGCTCGGGACGTCAGCGAGAAAAAAGCTGCAGACAGGGCATTACGTGACAGTGAGGAGCGCTATCGCGTGCTGGCCAGCGGCTTGGAGACACAAATTCGCGCAAGAACGCGGGAACTGGAGGAGCGGAACGCAGAGATTATCGAGCAGGCGGAGCAACTCCGAGAATTGTCGAGCCGCCTATTGCAGACGCAGGACGACGAGAGACGGCGCATTGCCAGGGAACTCCACGACAGCGTCGGCCAGATCGTGACGGCGTTGAGCATGAACCTGGCGAAACTGAACCAGAGGGTAGGCCACAACCCATTGCTGGCCAAGAGCGTGGAAGACAGCCTGGGACTGGTGCAGCAGCTATCGAAAGAAATGCGGACCATGTCGTACTTATTACATCCGCCTCTGCTTGACGAGAATGGCTTGTCTGAAGCGATTCCCTGGTACATCCAGGGACTTACCGAACGCAGCGGGTTGAAGATCGAGCTGGATATTGCGCCGGAGCTTGGCCGGCTGCCGCGCGAGATGGAATTGGCGATCTTCCGAATTATTCAGGAATGCCTCACCAACATTCATCGGCATTCGGGAAGCGATCGTGCGAAGATACGAATCGAGCGTAACGATAACAACGTGTCGCTGGAAATCCGAGATAAGGGTAAAGGAATTCCGAAGGAGAAATTGACCGGAATCCGAGCACACCGGTCCGGGGTGGGATTTACGGGAATGCGGGAACGGATTCGCCACTTCCGGGGCGACTTGAGAATCCAATCGGGCACCGAAGGCACCACGATTTCTGTGATACTGCCAGTCCCATCCACTTGGGAAGCGGAAAGCGCCGCCCGCGAAACGTCCGCCCAAGGATAGTTATCGTGGCTGAAACATCAAATGATGCTAAGTGTGTGCGAATACTGATTGCTGATGACAATCAGCTGGTACGGCGCGGTGTAATCGAGATCCTGTCGGCTGAACCCACGTGGGAAATTTGTGCCGAAGCCGTTACTGGCCTCGAAGCGCTCCAGAAATCGCGCGACCTTCGCCCCGATGTGGTGCTGCTGGACGTGAGTATGCCGGGAATGAGTGGGTTGGAAGTAGCTCGCCGCCTTCGAAAAGATGCGGTGCAGTCGAAAATCCTGGTGGTGAGCCACCATGATCCGAGCCAATTGCTGCCACGGGCCCTTGAGGCTGGAGCAGACGGTTGCATCGACAAAGGCCGATTAGGAATTGATCTACTGGAAATTGTCAGGAAATTTGCTCCGGTCAAGTTGCCGCACGGAGGAAAGAGTACAAACGAACCGACGGTTCAGCACTAGGCATTCTTCCTTTCCGACGAGAGATCTTTTGGCAATGGATGCGAGATCATTGTCGGCCTAGTTGACCTGCCACAAGTCCTTCAGCGCGACGCCTCAAATCCCGCACATGACTGCGCCACGCCGGGTCTTTGCATTTTCACTGATGGACGAGCCGGGCCACGTTCTTGAGATCCCGAACGAAAGCGCGCATCTGTTCATGACGGGCGTCTTCATCGGGAGCGCGCAAGATCGAAGAGGGGTGAACGGTAGCCATCACGTTTTCGGCTAGCGAAGACGCTACTTTTTGACCGCGTTGACGGGTGACGCTGAAGGATTTGCCCAGGAGCGCCTGAGCAGCGGTGGCGCCGAGACAAACCAGGACCTTCGGCTTTACCACATCGAGTTCGGCTTCCAGCCAAGGACGGCATGCGGCGATCTCGCTAGAAACTGGTTTCTTGTGAATACGACGCTTTCCGCGCTCGGCAGGTACCCACTTGAAATGTTTGACGACGTTGGTGACGTACACCTCGGAACGATCGATTCCCGCTTGTTCGAGAGCTTCATCAAGAAGCCTTCCCGCAGGTCCGACGAATGGGTGGCCTTCTACGTCCTCTCGATCGCCTGGTTGCTCACCGACAAACATTATCACTGCCGTCGGCGACCCTTCTCCGAACACGGTTTGAGTGGCATTTTTCCAGAGATCGCAATTCTTGCAGACGGCAGCATCGTGGCGCAGCTCCGAAAGACTAGGCCGATCTCGTCCGCCAGGAATGAGCTCAAGTTGTCTAGCCGGGCTGCTCATCGGGCGCCGTGCTGTAACCGCATGCCTCATAACTCAGACTCCCTCACATCGTTAACTTCCGATGTGAACGGCATCGCAATATGTTTCGAACAACATAGGCGCTTGAGGGCAGGGGAAACATCCAGCGCGTGCTGTAAGCACTGTACGGTGATCCTGTAAGGGGACTGCATAAGGAAATTGCCCCGAGGAAATGAGAAGGGCGACAAGATTGCCGTTGCGACTGCTGATTCTGGCGATAGTCAGGCAGTCATCTGCGCGTTTTGCAGCATGGGCACCACAGAGGGAATTGTCACTTCCACCAAAGTACCGGGATCGGCATTGCTGACGCGGAACTCACCGCCGAATTCGCGAGCACGCTCCCGCATGGTGCCGATGCCAATGCCGTAGCTTCCGGGACGCAGTTGAACAATGCGATCACCAACTCCGCGGCCATCATCGCGCACACTGAGCGAAACAGTGCTGTCGCAGAAGTTCAAACCGACAAATACGTTTCGTGCTTCAGAGTGGCGGAAGACGTTTGTCAGTGCTTCCTGGAAAATCCGGAACACCGTTCTTTCCAACGGAGCAGGCAGGCGCGGGAATTCGACTGGCTGCAAATCGAGCGAGGTGACAATTCCGCTCCGGGCAGTCATTCCATCGAGATACCAGCGCAATGCCAGGAGAAGACCACCCTCATCGAGCAGCGGTGGATGAAGGAGGTGAGAGATGGTTCGAGTCTGCTGGATTGCGTTGCTGACCAGGTTTGAAGCCTCCTCAATCGAATCGCTCTTCCACTGTTTGGGAGACTGTTGCAGGAGGCAATCCAGCATCATCTTCGCGGCAGCGAGTTCCTGGCCTAGCCCGTCGTGAAGATCGCGCGCGAAACGACGACGCTCATCATCCTGCGTCGCCATCAGGCGGCCCGAAAGACGCTGCAGTTCGGCATTTAACGTTTCAAGTTGATGAGTTTTGCGGTGGAGTTCGGCGAAAACGCTGACCTTTGCGCGCAAGAGTTCTGGAACGACAGGTACGGAGATGTAATCGACTGCGCCGCGTTGGTAGCCCTTCACGCGGTCGAGATCGGTGAAGTGCACGGCCGAAATGAAGATGATCGCGGTTCTCTGAAAACGAGGATGCTGTCGAATGAGATCGGCGAGTTCGAATCCATCCAGATCGGGCATGCTGACGTCGAGGAGGACAACGGCAACATCGTTCTTTAACAAGCACTCGAGAGCCTCTCTACCAGAAGTCACCTTAATCAGAGTCTCGTTCAGTTCGGAAAGCATGACCTCGTAGGTGAGCAGCTTGGCGGGCTGATCGTCAACCATCAGAATCTTGACGGGTTCATGAATGCTCATCGTGTACTTCCTTGCCCAGGCGAGATTTCGTTCTCACTCCTACCGGTGCAGCCAAATCCGCAGAGCGGAGAGCAACTGTTCCGTGTTTACGGGCTTCGCGAGATATTCCGAAGCGCCGGCCTCCAGGCATTTTTCGCGGTCACCTTTCATCGCTTTCGCCGTGAGAGCGATGATAGGCAAGCGCCGCAATGAGGGATTCTGCCGGATCACCTGCATGGTCTCGTAGCCGTCCATCTCGGGCATCATAATGTCCATGAGCACGATTGCCACGTCAGGTGTGGATTCCAACATGGAGATCGCCTCGCGCCCCGTGCCTGCCGTGAGAACAGTCATGCCGCGCCGCTCGAGCACACTGCTGAGCGCGAAGATGTTCCGCACGTCATCGTCAACCACCAGCACTTTTCTGCCGATCAGCGCGTCATCGGAGCGATGCAAGCGATCGAGCATCTTCTGCTTCTCGGCAGGCAAGTCAGCGACAACGCGATGCAGGAAGAGAGCGGTCTCATCCAGCAGCCGCTCTGGCGACTCAACGCCCTTCACTACCACGCTGCGCGCAAGTTCATGCAGACGGGAATCTTCCTCGGGCGACAGTTCCTTGCCGGTAAATACAACCACCGGCAACTCGCTGAGAGATGGAATCTCACGGAAGCGCTCCAGAACCTCGAAGCCGGTCATGTCAGGCAGCCGCAGGTCGAGCACTACGCAATCGAAGTCGCCACTTGAGACGGCATTGATGGCGTCGTTACCGGTCATTACTTCGGTGACGTCGATGTCGTCGGACCCGAGCAGCTCGCGAATACTGAGCTGCTCTGCAGGATTGTCTTCGACTACCAGCAAACGCCTGCGGCTCTGTGCCGAATATTCCTTGATACGGGAGAGAGCTTCGTTGAGTTTGTCCGCGGAAGTGGGCTTAGTCACGAAGGAGAACGCTCCGCGAGACAGCCCATGCCGACGGTCCTCATCGAGCGTCAACATCTGCACCGGGATGTGGCGCAGGGAGGGATCCTGTTTCAAGTGGTTTAAAACAGTCCAGCCCAACATGTCGGGCAGGAAAACGTCGAGTGAGACGGCCGCAGGGTTGAATTCGCGCGCCAAAGAGAGGGCTTCTCCCCCACGCGTCGCCACGAGAACCTTGAACCCTTTGTCGCGAGCGAGATCGCGCAGAATCCTGGCGTAGTGCAGATCGTCTTCGACGATCAGCAACACCGAGTCTGCCGGACCGACGGATGCCCGATCGTCCTCGACACGCTCGATTGGAACGTCGACCACGCTAACGGCTGACAATTGAGACGTAGCAGCCGCCGAAGCTGTGTGATCGTGCGCCGAACCCATCGCGGCGGTCGGCCCAACGTAAGTCTGCGGTAGGTAGAGAGTGAACGCACTGCCCCTTCCGGGCGTGCTTCGCAGTTGGATCTCTCCTCCAAGCAAGTTCGCCAACTCGCGGCTGATTGCCAGACCCAAGCCCGTTCCGCCGTACTTGCGGCTTGTTCCCGCATCTGCCTGCTGGAATGCCTCGAAGATGATTCGTTGCTTCTCAGGCGGAATTCCGATACCCGTGTCGCTTACTTCGAACGCGACTACCGATCCAGCGCCCGAGAGAATCGGATGCCCGCTGCTCCACCCGCCGCTGGCCTTTGACACTGACAATTGCACTCCGCCGTGCTCAGTGAACTTGAAGGCGTTCGACAAAAGGTTCTTGAGCACTTGCTGCAAGCGCTTGGAGTCTGTCACCAAGCTGCCCGTGAGGCCACTGTCGATGTGCACGTCGAAGCCCAACCGGCGATTCTCAGCTTCGTGACGGAACGGGCGAGCGACCATTTCTACGAGGCTTCCGAACAGGACCTCCTCGGCCTGTACGGAAACAGTTCCGGATTCGATCTTCGACAAGTCGAGAATGTCGCTGATCAAGTTGAGCAGGTCGGTGCCCGCCGCGTGGATGGTGCGCGCGAATTCCACCTGCTTCGGGGCGAGATTGCCGTCTGGATTATCACTGAGCTGCTGACCAAGCACGAGAATGCTGTTCAGTGGAGTGCGAAGCTCGTGCGACATGTTGGCCAGGAATTCCGACTTGTACTTGGAAGTGAGCGCCAGTTCCTTGGCCTTTTCCTCCAGCGCGCCGCGGGCCTGTTCGATTTCCTGGTTCTTGCGCTCCACTTCCACGTTCTGCTCGGCAAGCTGCTGTGCTTTCTGAGCAAGCTGCTCGTTGGTTTGCTGCAACTCTTTCTGTTGCGCCTGAAGTTCGGCGGCGAGTTGCTGCGACTGCTTGAGCAGGCCCTCTGTCTGCATCGTCGCTTCGATACTGTTGAGAACGATGCCGATGCTAGCCGTGAGCTGCTCAAGAAACGCGAGATGGGAGGCGGTGAAAGCGCCCAAGGAAGCAAGCTCGATCACTGCCTTTACACGATCCTCGAACAGCACCGGCAGCACGATTACATTCTTGGGTACAGCCGTAAACAAACCGGACCGGACGGAAACAGTGTCGGGTGGAAGTTCGGACACGAGCATGCTTTTCTTTTCGACGGCACACTGGCCGACCAAACCTTCACCAAACCCTATGCGGCGGAGGCGACCGTCCTGTCCATCGGATGCATAGGCCGAGAGAAGAACCATGCCCGCGGACTCTTCCGTCTCCATCTGGTAGATGACACCCTGTTGGGCGTTCACCAGCGGAGCAAGTTCGGAAAGGATCATGCGGCCCACGGTCGTGAGTTCGCGTTGCCCCTGCAACATACCGGTGAAACGGGCGAGGTTGGTCTTGAGCCAATCCTGCTCTTTGTTTCGATCGGTGGTAAGACGCAGGTTATCGATCATGGTGTTGATGTTGTCTTTTAGCTCTGCCACCTCACCACGGGTTTCGACCTGAATTGAACGAGTCAAGTCGCCTTGCGTGACGGCGGTCGCGACGTCAGCGATCGCGCGCACCTGAGCAGTCAGGTTGCCGGCCATGGCGTTGACAGAGTCCGTCAGATCCTTCCATGTGCCGGCGACGCCCGGCACGTTGGCCTGACCACCGAGGCGGCCTTCGACACCGACTTCGCGGGCGACGGTGGTCACCTGATCGGCGAAGGTGGCAAGCGTGTCGGTCATGTTGTTGATGGTTTCGGCAAGGGCCGCAACTTCACCCTTCGCGTTGACCGTCAGCTTCTGCGTGAGATCTCCGTTGGCGACAGCAGTCACGACTTTCACGATGCCGCGGACCTGCTCGGTGAGGTTGGCCGCCATGACGTTGACGTTGTCGGTCAGATCTTTCCAGGTTCCGGCAACACCGGGTACTTTCGCTTGGCCGCCGAGTTTGCCGTCAGTACCGACTTCGCGGGCTACGCGCGTGACTTCGGCCGCGAAAGCGTTGAGCTGGTCGACCATCGTATTGATCGTGTTTTTCAGCTCGAGAATTTCGCCTTTTACATCGACCGTGATCTTACGGGAGAGGTCGCCACGGGCCACGGCAGTCGTGACTTCGGCGATGTTTCGGACTTGTCCGGTCAGGTTGCCGGCCATCGCGTTGACCGAGTCCGTTAGATCTTTCCAGGTGCCAGCGACACCGGGGACGTTAGCCTGGCCTCCCAGCCGGCCTTCGCTGCCGACTTCGCGAGCTACACGGGTGACTTCGGCGGCAAACGAGCGGAGCTGCTCAACCATCGTGTTGAGCGTTTCCTTGAGCTGGAGGATTTCGCCGCGGACGTCGACGGTGATTTTCTTGGAGAGATCGCCTCTTGCGATAGCGGTCGCGACCTCGGCGATGTTGCGGACCTGGCCAGTTAGGTTGCTGGCCATAAAGTTGACGTTGTCAGTGAGATCTTTCCACGTTCCACCAACACCGGGCACTTCCGCCTGACCTCCAAGTTTTCCTTCGGTGCCGACTTCGCGCGCGACGCGCGTGACTTCGCCAGCGAAGGCGTTCAACTGGTCGACCATCGTGTTGATGGTGTTCTTGAGCTCGAGAATTTCGCCTTTGACATCGACCGTAATCTTGCGGGACAAGTCGCCGCGGGCTACGGCGGTCGTCACTTCTGCGATATTTCGGACCTGTGCCGTCAAATTGCCGGCCATCGAGTTGACGGAATCCGTGAGGTCCTTCCAAGTTCCGGCGACGCCAGGCACGTTGGCCTGTCCGCCAAGACGCCCTTCGGTTCCGACTTCGCGGGCCACGCGCGTGACTTCACTGGCGAAGGCGTTGAGCTGGTCGACCATCGTATTGATGGTTTCTTTCAGCAGCAGGATTTCGCCGCTCACGTTGACCGTAATTTTCTTGGCGAGGTTTCCGGAAGCAATGGCAGTCGCGACCTCAGCGATGTTGCGAACCTGGCCCGTGAGATTGCTTGCCATCGAGTTGACAGAATCCGTGAGGTCCTTCCAGGTTCCAGCGACGCCGGGGACCTGTGCCTGTCCACCGAGGCGGCCGTCGGTGCCAACTTCGCGAGCAACACGCGTGACTTCCGACGCGAAGGCTCGAAGCTGGTCGACCATCGTATTGATGGTGTTCTTGAGTTCGAGAATTTCGCCTTTGACGTCGACGGTGATTTTGCGGGAGAGGTCGCCGCGGGCGACAGCGGTCGCGACCTCCGCGATATTGCGGACCTGGCCCGTGAGGTTGCTGGCCATAAAGTTGACGTTGTCAGTGAGGTCTTTCCACGTGCCGGCGACGCCCGGCACCTGCGCCTGGCCTCCGAGTTTGCCTTCGGTGCCGACTTCGCGGGCAACGCGCGTGACTTCACCGGCGAAGGCGTTCAACTGATCGACCATCGTGTTGATAGTGTTCTTGAGTTCGAGAATCTCGCCCTTCACGTCGACTGTAATTTTGCGAGACAAATCCCCGCGAGCCACGGCCGTGGTCACTTCTGCGATGTTACGAACCTGGCCCGTAAGGTTGCCGGCCATGGAGTTCACGGAGTCGGTAAGGTCTTTCCACGTTCCAGCCACGCCCGGCACATTCGCTTGTCCACCGAGTTTGCCTTCAGTACCGACTTCACGGGCAACGCGCGTAACTTCTCCAGCGAATGCATTCAACTGATCGACCATCGTGTTGATGGTGTTCTTGAGCTCGAGAATTTCGCCTTTGACGTCGACTGTTATCTTGCGGGAGAGATCGCCGCGGGCAACGGCGGTGGTGACTTCGGCGATGTTTCGAACCTGTGCCGTAAGGTTGCCGCCCATGGAGTTCACCGAGTCGGTGAGATCCTTCCAGGTTCCGGCAACACCGGGCACATTGGCCTGTCCTCCGAGGCGTCCCTCGGTACCGACTTCGCGAGCCACGCGGGTGACTTCGCTGGCGAACGCGTTAAGCTGATCGACCATCGTGTTGATGGTTTCCTTCAATTCGAGAATTTCGCCTTTGACATCAACGGTGATTTTGCGGGAGAGGTCGCCGCGGGCGACTGCAGTCGTAACGGCGGCGATGTTTCGGACCTGGGCTGTCAGGTTGCCAGCCATCGCGTTCACGGAGTCAGTGAGGTCCTTCCACGTTCCGGCAACGCCGGGTACTACGGCCTGGCCGCCAAGCTTCCCGTCCGTTCCTACTTCGCGGGCCACGCGTGTTACCTCGGAAGCGAAGGAGCGAAGCTGATCGACCATGGTGTTGATCGCTTCTTTGAGCTGAAGGATTTCGCCCCGGACATCGACGGTGATCTTGCGCGACAAATCGCCGCTGGCCACTGCGGTTGCAACCTCAGCAATGTTGCGCACTTGCCCGGTGAGATTGCTCGCCATGGAGTTTACGGAGTCGGTGAGATCTTTCCACGTGCCCGCAACGCCGGGGACCTGCGCCTGTCCGCCGAGTTTGCCGTCGGTGCCGACTTCGCGGGCCACGCGCGTTACTTCAGCGGTGAAAACGCCCAACTGCTGGATCATCGTGTTGACGATCTTGGCGGACCGTAGGAACTCGCCTTCCAGCGGGCGACCGTCCACGTCGAGTCGCACCGTCTGCGTCAGATTTCCTTGGGCCACAGCAGCGATGGCGCGGGTAACTTCGGTCGTGGGACGGAGCAGGTCCTCGGTGAGAGTATTGACCGATTCCTCCATTTCTCCCCAAGCGCCCCGAGACTCATGAAAGCGGGTGCGTTCCTTGGTCTTGCCTTCTTTTCCGACGACGTGGCCGACGCGTTTCAGTTCATGCGCCATTTGTTGATTGGCGGCAACGATTTCGTTGAAGGTGTCGGCGATTTTGCCGACGACGCCAGTCCACGAGCCAGGTAGACGCACTGAAAAATCGCCATCCCGCATCGTTTGAAGGCTGGTGAGAATGGCAATCAATTCTGGCCCGGCACCACTATGTCCATTGCTGGGTGTCTCGGCGGTGGCCGGTATCGCGGCGATTGCCGCATTTTCGGCCCGCTCTGAAGGGTTTCGTCGAACACTGTTCCGCATTTCTTGCTCCTGACCCAGTGGATGGACTAGTCGTTTCCTTCGGCGGTAGAAACGCTACACGCAAACGAAATCGAATTTTTAGTCGGTAATTCCCGAGTCGAGAAATCGCTTCTTCATCTGCACGTTAGGACGAAGCAGCGGGAGAGCATTGGCGCGCAAGCAGATTTGAAGCAATGCAGTCCGCACTACTTTTGCATATCTAAGCACGGAAAACTTTTTATCGCCCTACGGTGTTTACTGTATAAACGGCATCTCTTGAAGCCGATCGGGTCCCGCTACTCTCGTGGGCTCAATAGGATACAGAGATCGATCTTGAGGATTGAAGCTCAGATTGGTTGAGACGCGTGCCGTGTTAGCGTCGATTTCTTTCGTCGCCGTGCAAGATGCGCGTCAGTGAGTGCGCGAAGGGCGTGGCAGATTGTTTTCCGTTCTTTACGACATTCCTGAACTGCGAGCAGCTCTCACCGCCATTTAGGGGAGATTGGTCTGCCACCATGCCTGAGTATCGAGCGCAAATAAAGTTCACGCCAAGGAGCAAAATCCACGTATTGAGGAAGCCGACAATTTTAGCCTTATAAAGCTGGGTACTTCGACAGGAGTTGCAGGTGCTTCAGCGCGTAATCGATTTCTCTGCGTTCGCGGTTCATTGCAGGCGAGTCGATCGTTATCTCGGCGATGCGATCCCGAAGTGCCCGCTCAGCCACCGCAATACGCTCGAGTTTGTTCTGTGCGTTCGTTCCGAGCATGGCAGCCGTATAGCTGGCAAACCATGTTGTGTTGGCGGCATTATTCAACATAGGTCTTAATCGATTGCGGACGGATAAAATCTGGGCGATTGTGACGTTCTCAGTAGAACCTTCTGTTTGACCCGTGGCAATCAGGTGTTTTCTGTACCACCAAGTTCGCTCCAAGGCATCTATCAATCGCTTTGAAGCTCAACCATGTGGACATGAAAAACGAGATTGACCTTGTCGTGATCGGTGCAGGGGCGGCAGGCTTAGCTGCCGCGACCCGACTATCGCAGGCCGGCGTGAACGTAAACGTTCTCGAAGCGCGTACCCGCATCGGCGGGCGGATCCTCACTGTCCGTGACCCGCTTCATCATTTGCCAATCGAACTGGGGGCGGAGTTTGTTCATGGATTTCCGCCGGTTACTTGGTCGTTGATTCAAAATCACGGATTGCAAGCCACTGAGGTTGAAGGCGACGACTGGTGCGTGGAAGAAGATGGCCTGCAACGGTGCGATTTCTTTTCCGATATTCGGAAGATCCTTCAACAAATGGACGAGACAAAGCCAGATGAATCTTTTCTGAGCTTTCTGAGGCGATGCGGCCCAGCGACTTCAGCGAAGCACGAGCATATGAAGGAACGAGCGATCCGATACGTCAGCGGATTCAATGCAGCGGACCCGGAACGCGTGAGCGTTCACTGGCTGGTAAGAGATCAGCAGGCGGCGGAGAAGATTGAAGGGGACCGTTCGTTTCGTCTGCTCGACGGTTACCAGAACGTGATCGAGATCTTTCAACGAAAGCTGGCAGAGCTAGGCGGAACAGTTCAAATGCCGGCGATTGTCGAGAAGATCGAATGGAACGAGGGGCGAGCGGTGGTGAGCGGCACCGGAAAAAATGGAGCATTTTCCATCGAAACCACGCGGGCTTTGATCACGGTTCCACTGGGGGTGTTGCAGTGTGCGCCAGGAAGCGAGGGTGCAATTCAGTTCCTTCCTGTCTTGCCAAACTCGAAGCGGGAAGCTCTCGCAAAGCTCGAGATCGGGAAAGTGATCCGAGTCGCTCTGGTCTTCAGGAAGCGTTTCTGGGATGACGTGAGAGGTCAACATTCACATTCCCTCGACAAGATGAGTTTTCTATTTTCGGGCGATGATTATTTTCCAACATGGTGGACGCTGATGCCGAGCAAGGCACCGGTGATTACAGGCTGGGCTCCGGCGCAAAGCGCGGAAAAACTATCAGGTAAAAGCGAGGCATTCGTCGTCGAACGAGCCCTTCTCACACTCTCAAACCTGCTTCAGGTTCAGAAGTCGAAAATTGAAGGACTGCTGGCATCAGCGCACTTTCACGACTGGCAGACCGATCCCTTTTCTCGAGGTGCCTACAGCTATGCAAAGGTGGGCGCCGATGGAGCTCAGGAAGCGTTGGCCTCAGCGGTGTCCGATACCCTTTTCTTTGCCGGTGAAGCGGCAAACTTGTCTGGCCACGATGGAACTGTCCATGGCGCCATCGAAAGCGGAGTACGTGCAGCAGGGGAGATCCTCACGAGCATGAAGAAGCAGCGTGAGGCTGTTTGACGCTGCTCTCGTTTCCAATTCCTAATGTTCGCACGCTGGATGGCCGCAATCACAGGCGATCTCGGATTCGCCGGCTCCCGCCTCTTTGCAGAATTGACTGCAGTACTTCTGACCCGCGGGCGCCACACAGGCGCAAGGGATGTGTGCGCATTTGTCGGGTGCTTCGGTTGGCATGCTTCTTTCTCCTTTCGATGCTTGACACTCTTCGATGCCGCATGGCCGCAAAGGTTGTGAACTGTGAAGTCAGACATGGTTTCAAAAAGGCCCATGGGGATCAGGAAGATTCGAAGAATGTGGGGAATGGTTTTCTATTCGGACCGCTCAAAAGAAAGAAGAGAGACCGGAAAGTGTCGGAAGACGAGCGAGAGGCGGGTCCCGCCAGGCTCAGCCGCAAGGAACTCATTCGTAAACATGTTGCGATATGAGAGAGATGGAAATTCGGCAAGGTGGAGCCGCGTATCCTGCCAGGGATCACGATCCAAGCGAAATGGTTCTTCTCCCACCAAGCCGCCCCACAGCCGTGGAACAACGATTACAACGGATTGCGAACCGAGAACCCGGGTGAATGCGCAAACGCGTCGGGCGTGAGCGCCGGTGACCTCAAGTGGCTCATACGTGCCTTCGCGAAAAAGTTCCGTATGCGATTTGCGAAAGCAAGAGGTTTTCCAGATCAGGTAGAGCTTTATTCGCCCATCTGGCATGTGATTGACAAGTTCTCGACACAAGTCCACGCCAGAGAAAGTACTTGCCGCTTTCTGCAGATCCGCTAACAGCCTGCGCCGCTTCTCGTAGTCAACTGGTCGCCGATTGTCGGGATCGACGAGAGAGAAATCCCACAATTCATTTCCCTGATAGATATCGGGAACACCTGGGGCAGTCAGCTTCAGGAGCGTTTGCGAAAGACTGTTCAGCATGCCGATAGGAGAAATCTGCGCCTGGAACTCGGAGAAACTGCTGAGAAACGTGTTCTTATCGCTTCGATTGAGAAGCGATCGAACAAAGTTGGTGGTTGCGGTCTCGTAGCCGTCATTGGGGCTTGCCCAGCTGGTGTACTCCTTCGCTTCACGAATCGCTTTGATCATGTACTGCTCGATTCGCTCAATGAATTGCGGCCAATGATTGTCAGATGCGCTCGCAAGCGGCCAGGCGCCCATCAGAGTCTGATAGAGCAAATATTCATCGTTGCGCGATGGTGCCCATTCGCCATCGACCATTCGCTTCTTGCCGCGATTGAGCGATTTCCATCGCCCGACCTTGAGGCGCCAGAGAGCCGGGAATTCGCTCAGGACTGAGATTCTGGAGCGCACATCCTCGGAGCGCTTGGAATCGTGAGTGGAAGTGGTCAGCATGGAATTCGGAAATGTAGTCAGGCGCTCGTGGTTAGCTGCGTGGAACTCATCGAGCGTCGATCCAAACTTGATCGGATTTCCGCCAACCTCATTCAACGAGACCAGCCGGTTGTAACGATAAAACGCGGTATCTTCCACGCCTTTGGCCATCACTGCGCTTGTGACTTGCTGAAACTTCATCGCAAAGCGCACAACCGATCGCCGATAGGTACGGGTCGCATCTCCGTTGGTTTCGGTCAGAAGAATGTGTTGAATGAAATCGAAAACACTCAGATCTCCGGCTCGGCTCTTCATTCTTCCGAGAGTAACGGCGCGGTGGATGTACCGGCGATCTTCATCCGAGACCTGATTGTCAGTGATGTAGGTTCGATAGACCGGGAAGTTTGCGATGATTTCCGCCAGCGCATTCCGCAGGCTGTTCATGGTGAAGTCACAGGTGTAACGACTCGCCAACGCAATGCGTGTCAATGCGTTCGCCAGCGTGGTCAGTTCACTGGCGAGCGTTACTTTCAAAATCAGCTTTTTGCAAGAGTAGACGAGATCATCGAATTCAATCGTTTCGCCGGTGAAAGCGCGATAAATGCGATCCATTTTCACGTCAGCCGGAGGATCGACGAACAGGCCGCCAACCAGGTTGGAAAACTCGTATCCCGTGGTTCCGCTTACCGGCCAATCGCTGCGAAGGCGCTCAGCGGCGGTCAGGATTTTTTCTACGACAACGTAGATTGGCTCGCGAGGTTCTTGAGGGCGCCGATCTGCGCTCTGGGGAGCCGAGTCCTGCAATTGCCGCAGATACTTAGCCGGATCGTAAAGTCCGTCGGGATGGTCGATCCGCAGGCCATTCACCTTCCCGAACGCGATCAGATTCAGGACCAGGCCGTGGGTAGCGGCGAAGACAGCACCATTCTCCATGCATAACGCAGCAAGGTCGTTGACGTCGAAAAAACGGCGGTAGTTGATATCGTCGGCCGCGACTCGCCACTGCGCCAACCTGTAGACCTGCGCCTTGATGATCTCGTGCAGCGCATTGAAGCTCTTCGAGTCGCCGGGAGTACCGTTCAGATCGACGACCGTCTGTTCGATCTCACGAGAGACCGCCGAAGACCGGATCACGAGAGCACTCAGACGTCGTTTCTGGACCTCCTTTTCGCGAGCGCGCTCTGCTTTTTGCTCCGGAGACGTATCCGATCTCGCAGGCAAGTGGCTCAATGCCGTCGCGATGCTCAATAACTCGAGCACGTCCTCGTGTGTAGGTCCGAGGTCCTCCTTGATCTGATTGAGGCGAAATAACAGAATTCGGGGATATTCTCGTGGATCAATAGGGAAGCGATGGTGATGGTGGAAGATGCTGAATTCTCCGCGATCACGATCGAAGGCAAGGCGGAGATGGCCGCTCTCCAATTCGGTTCCGTACTGGTTCCCAAGAACGGGAATCAAGATCTTGCCGCGCAGCTCATCCTTGACGGGCTGCCAATCAATATCGAAGAAGTCGGCGAACTCTGACGCTTCGCCATTCTCAAGCACATCAAGCCACCAAACATTGTCACTGCCCATCACTCCCATGTGGTTGGGAACGATGTCGAGAATCTGACCCATGCCGTGGCGGTGGAGTTGATCGACAAATTCTTCGTATTCTTCGGTGCTGCCGATCTCAGGATTTACAGAATTGTGATCGATAATGTCGTAACCGTGCAGGCTTCCCGGCCTCGCCCGAAGGTAGGGAGAGGCGTAACAATGGCTGATTCCAAGCGAAGCAAGATAAGGAACGATCGCAGCTGCATCACGAAATGTGAATTCCCGGTTGAACTGCAGACGGTAGGTAGAACTCGGGATGGAGAGAGGCGAGTTCATGAAGCGAGTGTCCATCTCACTTCCCATGGAACCATCTCAGGTTTCATCCTGCTGGATCCGGACGTCGAGAAGAGGAGTTTCGTTTCTGGCGAAGTCGAGCACGCCAACGCTCTGTCGCTCAGATTTGCTGCAAGTCGCAACTCGCCACCGTTCGTCATCGGCCAGACGACAGACACCCCTTGATCGTCAAGTACGGTATAGGACGCTGCGCCTAGTCGAATCTGAGGAATCAGCGGTACTATGCTGGAGCAACGAATCGCGAGAAGTCTCTTGTAGAAATTGAACTGGTTATGCTCCGGCGATGCGCCGATCGAATTCCAAGCTAGTTTCGAAGCAAGAAAGGTATTCTCTTCGTTTGGATCAGGGATTTTTTCCCGCACGGCCGGATCGCTAAAGCGCTTGAAACGCGCGAACTCGTTGCGCCTTCCTTCGCGGACGGCCTGCGCCAGTTCGTGTCCGAAGTCGCAGAAGAAGAGAAAAGGAGTTCTGGCTCCGAATTCTTCACCCATAAAAAGAAGCGGCGGAGACGGCGCGAGCAACAGGATCGCCATGGCCGCTTCGACAGCGGCAGCCGGGGCCAATTGGGAGATACGTTCTCCAAAGGCGCGATTGCCGACTTGATCATGATTCTGCAGGAATGAAACGAAAGCTTCGGGCGGCAAGTCGCGGCTCGGTTCTCCGCGTTTTTCGAAGTCGCGGAAGCGTGATGGCTGCCCCTGGTAGTCAAATCCCTCGGCGAGACAGTGTCCCAAACGCTGTAGAGTGTGATCCGCGTAGTCCTCGTAATATCCGTCGCACTCACCTGTCAGCGCGACGTGTAGCACATGATGAATGTCGTCGTTCCATTGCGCGTCGTAGAAAACTGCCTCGCGGTTTCTACGTCGCTGCAGGTATCGAGACTCATTGGCATCGTTCTCGAGCACTAGGTGAACTCGACGATTGGAAGGGACGGCGGCGCGCACTGTCTGTGCGAGTTCGTTCAGGAAGTGAGGTTGGGATTCGTCGAGAATCAGATGGACCGCATCCAGGCGCAGGCCATCAAAATGGAATTCATTTAGCCAGTACAGCGCATTCTGAATAAAGAAATCCCGCACCACCCGGCTCCCTGGACCGCCGAAGTTAAGGGCTTCCCCCCAAGGAGTCCGATAACGGTCGGTAAAGAATTGGGGGGCGTACTCGCGGAGATAGTTGCCTTCCGGACCAAAGTGGTTGTAGACGACGTCAAGAAAAACCATCAATCCAGACTGATGCGCTGCTTGTATCAAGTGCTTGAGATCGTTGGGACGGCCATAACTGGCATCCGGCGCAAAGGGCAAAACGCCGTCATATCCCCAATTGCGCTCACCGGGAAAATCGGCAACCGGCATGAGCTCGATTGCCGTGATGCCAAGGTCTACCAGGTACCGAAGGCGTTCCCGCACTCCACCGAATGTCCCGACTGGTGAGAATGCGCCGACGTGCAGTTCATAAAGAACCGACTCTTCCCACGCGCGACCGTGCCAGTCTTCATCACCCCAATCAAAATCCGCGGGGTCGATCACTTCGCTTGGCCCATGCACATCCTCAGGTTGAAATCGTGAAGCGGGATCGGGAACTTGTACCCGACCGTCGATTTCAAATCTGTAGCGAGAGCCGGGCCGAGCATCGACTGTCGTGATTTCGAACCAGCCTTCCTCGCGCGCAATCATTGGCACTAGTGCACGGCTGCCGTCAGCAAGACAAAGGCTCACTCGCCTCGCTTTTGGAGCCCATAGGCGGAATCGAACCGCTCCGTCGGACAGGCACTCCGCGCCGAATGACATCGCGTGACGCCGTTTCACGTTTCGGTTCTCCGATCGGTTCGCTTGTGGCCGATGAGCAACACGAGCGACCGGGCTTTCAAGGTGTAAGTGGTGGCAGCCCGATGGATTGATCGGCGGCCTAGGTCATCCCAGCTTGTATCGAGGATGGTACGCCAGTCCGTGTTCGGGTTCATTCGTACCAACTGGAATTCGGCGTTCTCGTGAGAAGCGTTCATCAGCATCAGCAGATCGTCATCCGTTACTGGCTCTCCTCTCTCGCCGACTTCCTGCAATCCCTCGCCCGAAAAGAAGACGCCCAGACATTTGGCGGAGGCTTGTTTCCACTCATCTTCGGTCATCTCGTGACCATCTGGGGCAAGCCAGAGGATGTCCTTTACGCCCGCGCCTTTGATGGGGCGTCCGAGGAAGAAATTCCTGCGGCGGAACAAGGGATGCTGCTTGCGAATCATGATGAGCCGTTGCACAAACGCGAGCAGTTCCTTGTCCACCGGTTGCAAGTCCCAGTTCAACCAACTGATTTCGTTGTCCTGACAATAAGCATTGTTGTTTCCATTTTGCGTGTGCCCGATCTCATCTCCTGCGACGACCATAGGAATTCCCTGCGACAGCAGCAGAGTGGCGAGGAAATTCCGCGACTGCCGGATACGCAGCGCGTTCACATCGGGATCGTCGGTCGGTCCTTCGGCGCCGCAGTTCCAGCTCAGATTGTTGTTGGAGCCGTCGTGATTGTCTTCCAGGTTTGCTTCGTTGTGCTTCTCGTTGTAACTGACCAGGTCGCGCAGAGTGAAACCATCATGCGCCGTCACAAAGTTGACGCTCGCGTGTGGACGGCGTCCGCTGCGCTCATAGAGGTCGCTCGAGCCGGTGACGCGGTAAGCGAGTTCTCCAATCAAGGCGCTATCGCCCTTCCAATAACCCCGCACTGTGTCGCGATAACGATCATTCCACTCCGCCCAGCCGACCGGAAATTTTCCGACTTGGTAGCCGCCTTCGCCTAAGTCCCATGGCTCCGCAATCAGCTTGGTCTGCGAGAGGATTGGATCTTGATGAATGATGTCGAGAAACGCGCCCAGTCGATCGACTTCATGAAGTTCACGGGCGAGAGTCGCTGCCAGATCAAATCGAAATCCGTCAACGTGCATCTCCAGAACCCAGTAACGCAAGCTGTCCATGATCAACTGCAGCACGCGTGGATGTCGCATGTTCAGGCTGTTGCCGGTGCCCGTGTAGTCCATGTAATAACGCGGCTCATCCGGGGTGAGGCGGTAGTAGGCGGGATTGTCGATTCCGCGAAACGAGAGGGTTGGCCCAAGCTGGTTGCCCTCCGCGGTGTGGTTGTAGACGACGTCGAGGATCACCTCGATTCCAGCCGAGTGCATGGCCTTTACCATCGTCTTGAAGTCGGAGACCGAGTTACTGGCCGAATAGCGAGGTTCGGGCGCGAAGAAACCGGCTGTGTTGTAGCCCCAATAATTGCGGAGCCCGCGTTCCACGAGATGGCGATCGTCGACGAAGTAGTGGACCGGCATGAGCTCAACGGCTGTAATCCCCAGTCGCTTTAGATAGTCAATAACCGGAGCCGTAGCCAAGGCCGCATATGTGCCGCGCAGAACCGGCGGAACCGCCGGGTGCCTCATCGTGAAACCACGGACGTGCAATTCGTATATGACCGTCTTGTGCCATGGAATTCGCGGCGGGCGATCCTCGCCCCAGGTGAAGGCTGGGTCGATCACCTCGTTCTTAGGCATTCCCGATGCATTGTCGCGGCGGTCGAACGAGAGATCGAGATTCTTGTGTCCGATCCGGTAGCCGAAATGAGCGTCGCTCCAGCGAAGCGTTCCCGAAATCTGTTTCGCGTAAGGATCGAGAAGAAGCTTGTGATGATTGAATCTTAGGCCACGCGCGGGATCATATGGGCCATAGACACGGTATCCATAAAGAAGTCCGGGCCGCGCCTCTGGCAGGTAACCGTGCCACACCTGGTCGGTTTGTTCGGGAAGCGGTATGCAAGAAATCTCGCGCCGTCCAGTTGGGTCGAACAGGCAAAGCTCGACCTTCTCCGCTGTTTCAGAAAACAGCGCAAAGTTGACTCCTTCGCCATCCCATGTCGCGCCCAGGGGGTAGGGCCTCCCAGGCCACACAATCGGCTTGTCTTTTGTGAAGAAGTGGATGATGGACCTCGAAACAGGAGATAGGTTCCCGACTGCTTGGACCAACATCTTACTGGTGATCCCAGTTTTACTCAGGATCACAATCAGCCGCTTGTCACACTGGCTTTGTCCCACCGCCAAAAAGCCGCATCTTTGATGCAAGTGACAGGTAGTTCGTGAAATACAACCTACAGAATTAGCACACAGACCTCGAGCAGCGAAATCCAACCGGCATTGCGAACACCGCAACTAAGGTTGCATAACCTGTTTCCTCACACAGATGCGAGGGATCGGGTAAATCACGGAGTGGAATCATGGCAAATCAGGGTCTCAAAGAACTATACGTTGACGAATTGAAAGATCTGTATAACGCGGAAACCCAACTGGTGAAGGCATTGCCAAAGATGGCGAAGGCGGCCTCGTCGGGAGAGTTACGGGAGGGAATTGAACAGCATCTCGAACAGACCAGGGGCCACGTTCAGCGGTTGGAGCGAATTTTCGAGTCATTGGACAAAAGTCCAAAAGGCAAGAAGTGCGTGGGAATGGAAGGCCTCGTAAAAGAGGGGGCCGAGATCATGCATGAGAGCTTCGAAGGCGCCTTAATGGATGCCGCTTTGATCGGAGCGGCCCAGCGGGTCGAACATTACGAGATTGCGGCCTACGGCACGGCTGCAGAGTTCGCGCAAATTCTCGGCGAGTCCGAACAGGCCTCCCTATTGCATCAGACTCTCGAAGAGGAAAAAGAAACCGACGAGAAGCTGACAGAGCTTGCGAAAGAGATCAATCAGCAAGCCAGTGAAGACGCGGCTCAAGGGGAAGGCCACCGTAGAGAACCGAAGCGGCAGCGAAGTTCCCGCGGACGGGACCGCGCAGCCTAGGACGCTTACGATCACATCACACAAACAAGGGAGAAACAAACGATGGCAGCAAAGAAAAAATCAAGGTCACGCCGCCGATCGAGCGGACGGAAATACGGTCGGGCGGCTTCGAAGCGAGTCGCCAGCGCCATGCGCAGAAAAAAGCGAGGATCCCTGCGTTCCGGGCGCGGGGGAAAAGGCGGGAAAGTGAAGAGCCGCAAGCAGGCGATCGCAATTGGATTGTCGGAAGCTCGCAAGAAGGGTGCCAAGGTTCCGAGAAAGAAGTCCAGCTAACGCCTGCTGATAGTTTCAGTTTCTCATTCCCGGGTGCCCAGTAGCTGTCGAATTTCCAAAACAGGCCGCTGGTGCCAGTTTTCCCTGTAAACTCCTTCGGAAAACTTCTGCCCACGCGCACATAAGCGAGGTTGGGGCTTCCGAAGGAGAACAGCGATGAAGATCGGCTGGTTTGTGAAATCCCTTCTAGGGCGCTGGGTAAGGTAGTGGTCGATCTGCGCAACGGCAACATCTGGGGATTTCCTAGGATTTCGCAGGAACCCTACCCCCTCGTCAGCGGCAAACTACTCCACCCACGTCAAATCCGCTCTACCTGGGAAGGTATGCGCTGGGTGATATGGAGAAATAAAAAAGCGCCCGGAGCGAAAATCGCTCAGGACGCCTTCGGCAGCCCTCCCCCAGAACTGCCAAACCACACGGGAATCCTATGTCCGTTTGGACCGCCTGTAAATGTCACTTACGTAATGTCACATTGAAAAACAGTACTGCGGTAAGAAGCACCGGGGTAATCACGGCCGCGACTCCTGTAGAGCTTTACATCCGCTTCTATTTCTCTGATAACAAAAGGGAAAATCCATCAAACCGATATTCGCGATAGCCTTCGGTTACGTGCGCTTCTGCCTTCCGCTCATTCACCTGCCGCACTGCGTCAACGAGCCGTCCGAGGTAGGAAGGATCGGCGATCGGCAAGTTATGGCCGGGCAAGAGGAGCTTCACAGCTGGTTCGAGGGACACGACCCTTTCAACGGATCGCGCATAGACGGCGAGTCGGGTCTCAGGGACGAAGAGGTAAATCGGGCCTCGATAAAACGTATCTCCGGTAAACAGCAGTCCATTGGCTCGATCGAAGAGCATCAGCGAATCGGGAGTGTGTCCGGGTGTGAAGAGAATTTCTAGCTGGCGCCCACCAAGATCGAGAATCTCACCATCATGGACGACGTGAGTGCTTTTCCAAGGCTGGATATGGTAAGAGTTCGGCAATACGCCGGCAGGCAACTTGCCGCATAGTCGCTCGGGCGCTAGTGCATCACGCGAGTAATCGTTCAGGGTACCGCGCTGGTTCTTCAGCGTGAATTCCAGATCGCGATTCCAGACATCGGTGAATTCCGCGTTGCCTCCGACGTGATCGAAGTGGGTGTGAGAGTTGACAACCGTGACCGGCAACGATGTGAGCCGCGCCACTATGGCGCTGATTTTGCCGATCCCCATTCCCGTGTCGAATAGCGCGGCGTGCTTTTCGCCGAGAATCAGGTAGGAGATGACTTCTTCGAACTGTTTCGGCTCGTAAATAGCGAAGACGCCGGGCCGAATGCGATAGACCTCAAACCAGGGCTCATCCTCGAGAACGCGCTCCAGTGCCTTGTATTCCGGACGCGGTAGTTCTCGGCACCACTCCGGACGAAGCGGCTCCGCGGTTTTCTGCGCGAGCATCGAGGGAACGATCAGCAATCCGAGAACTGTTAGCCCAGCCAGCAGTCTCACTTCTTCTCCCAGGTCTTGCCGTTGTCGACTGTTGTCCAGGACTCGCCAGTGCGGGTGACCAATGTCACCGTGCCGGGTTTGCCGGTGGCGATGCTTGTGATATCCGCCGTAAGTTGGATCTCTTTGGTTGAAGGATGGAGCTGCGTCCAGGTTCCTCCGCCGTTGGTCGAGTGGAACAGTGTTCCCGCCTGTCCACCTACCCATACGTCATTTCCGCTGGCTGCATGACACAGGAATGGATGGTCGGTGCGCAGCACCGTTTGCCAGCTCTGTCCGGCATCCAGAGAGCGCTGAAGCATCCCTTCGGAGAGTTGCCAATTTGATCCTTCAGGTGCGTTCTCCGCGCTGTCATACGCGGAGTTTGTCATAGCACCCACCGCCTGCTTTTGCCCCTTGAACACGACTTTCGCTTTAGCGGCTGTATCGTCGATTGGAGTTTTGGCTCTCTGCACCGGCGCAGCCTCGGCTTCCGCTGCGACCGTGTTGCGAGCGACGAGTGTGTTCGCGGATGAGGAACCTCTATCCGAGGATTGGTCCTCGGTCTTGAGATCGACGTTTGGATTTACCCGCCCCGGTACTGCAACCGGAGTCGCCGCCGTCGAAGAAGCTCCTGGCGCTAGCGCCGCCAATTGGGTGTCATTCCGTCCGTTCGCGGGGAGATCCTGAACAGTGCCATTACGTTTCAGAACTGCAGTTTGCTCTGCCGAGGCAATCTCCGGTTGATGAGGCGCAGTGTCCTGGAGTGAGCCGACTTGCTTCTTCAAGGTACGTGCGTCGGCAAAGGTACGCGCGTCGGCAAAGGTACGCGCGTCGGCACGAATTTTGTTCTCTACTTGCGGTCGGCTTTCCGAACGGCCGGCCGAAGCCGGCGGAGTCTTCGACGCTAAGGTATCTTCGGCCGGCAAACGTACCGCTAATTTTTCGTTGGTTGCCTGAGGCACTTGGCTCGCGACTGGCTGACTTTCTTTGGCGACCATCGCATGCTTCTGTTCTCCCGGCTTTACGATCAGCACAGACGCAACCACCACTACCCCGACAGCCACTGCGGCCCAGCGCAAGCCCGCCCACTCATACCAGCGCGTGGTCTTCTCTGTTTGCCGGGCATTCTCGATGACAGTCTGACGTTCGTCGGCCGCGGAAGTCGAAACAGGCACGCTTTCGCTCGGCGGCAAGGCTAGGGCGACTACGTCTCGGCATTCTTCGCAGTCTGCGAGGTGCTGGAGAACATGCTCGCGTTCCGTCAGCGACAATCCTTGCTCGGCGAATACGGAAAGGAGATCGGCGTCGGGATGGCCGCTCTCGGGTGTCCCTACACGCAGCCGCTCCAGCACGATTTTTGGTAACTCAGGCATGATTACTTGTCGCCGCCAGCCTCACTGGCAGCCTTTCTCCCATGGAACGCTTTTGGGGTGGAATCTTGCATCAAACGCGCGCGCAAATCCAGTTGCAAGTCCCGGACGTCGGTTTCCAGGGCTTCCGTCGCCTGGGCATGGCTCATACCCCGCTGGCGCAACCCAGCCAAAAGGCGTTTTCGTAGGCCAGTCGACACACGGTCGAGTCGACGACTGATGCTCGATTCGTGATGCCCGAGTACACGGGCTATGTCGGCCAGCGTGCGGCCTTCCAGATAGTAGGACGCAAGAACATAACGGTCTTCAGCCGCAAGCTCGGCGAGGGCCTCGTCGGTGGCTTCAGCGAGTCGAGGATCTGACACTGGCGTGGGTTCTGGTGATTCCGCCGCGAACTGAACTCCCTCCTCAGTTTGTTCTTCGAGGCTTACGACACGCTTCTGTTTTCGATATCGGTTGATGAACTCCTGCGCCATTACAGTGCGGAGCCAACCCTCGAGTGATCCGCGACCGGTGTAGAACATCAGCTTCGACGATCGCACGCCATCGCGGGTGTTGAGACCATACAGCTCTGCGAATAGCGAGTCTGCCAGATCGGCAGCATGGGCTGCGTCGCGCGTGATATGCAACGCCATACTGCGCATTTTCGGCTGATAGCGAGTGATAAATTCCTGCCAGGCGCGTTCGTTTCCCGCGGCGCATGCCCGCGCCAGGACGAGTTCTTCGAGGCGCAAGGCCGCGCAAAAATCAGCCGCCTCACGAGCGGAAGCTTGTGGAATGTACTTGCGCTGAATTTCTCCCAGGATCAGAGCGAATTTTTCAATGCTCAACTCGTAAGCCGCAGCTCCGCTGCGCTCGTAAAGCAGCGCGGCGCTCGCGTCGACTTCTCGCTCTCCCGAGTCGTGCCCTGCTGAAGTGGTGCCAGGCATGTGTTCCTACAAATGCTAGCAATTTTTCCGCGCAAAAATGATTAATTCGTACGTTCTCACGGCATTGGGGCAGGGAAGCGCCTCCTGGAAGTCGCGTGGTGGGGGGAAACATTCACCCGACTTGCTGCTTCCCTGCCCGGAGGCTCTTTATGAGATTGGTCGTGGTGCTTGCAGGCATTGCTGTGTTAGTGCTGGCGGCCATTATGATTCCATGTTTGGTTGGTGCCGGCGAACTTCCTCAGGGCTCAAACTACGCTTTACTTGATCCGATTCGAAGTGGCAATCTCACTGTTTTTCCTGTAGTTAGCAGCAAGTCATACGACACAACGGGATTCCTCACACTGGATGAAGGTTTGAAGAGCGGCGAGGTCGTGGTCAGCGAGGCCGGACAAGTTCAGGGCCTAATCCGCCGGCGTCCTGGAACGCGGTCGAGGCCGCAGCCGGCCGATGGAGCAGAAGTCAATCGACTGGTGCTTGTGAACAACTCGTCCCGACCGCTGCTGTTGCTGGCTGGGGAGATTGTTACTGGAGGGAAGCAGGATCGTGTAATCGGCAAAGATCGCATTGTTCCGGCAGAGAGCGATCCGGTTGATTTGAGCGTTTTCTGTGTTGAACCGGGTCGCTGGGTGGCCACGAACGGAAAGAACGAGTTCGGCACATCGAATTCGAATCGAGTCGCATTGTTTGCCGCGCCTGCCGTCCGCAGCAAAGCGATGGACGCAAAGAATCAGCAGCAGGTCTGGGACAGCGTACGCGGTTCACAGCGTGCCATGGCCGAGGCGGTACAAGTGACAGGCGCCGCTCCGCAAGTCAACGGTGAAACTTCCTACTCGGGTGTTATCAACAATCAGGAGGTCCTCAAGAAAGTAGATTCGGTGGCCGAACCGATTCGGCGCGATTACGAGAGCGTAATACGTCAACTACGCTCGAAGAACGCTGTAGGTGTCGTGGTTGCCGTGAACGGTGAACTCGTGTGGGCCGACATTTTTGCCAGCACACAATTGCTGCAGAAATACTGGCCGAAACTGGTGCGCTCCTACGCGGCGGAAGCGGTGGTAACACGCGCAAAATCTGCTGAAGTCAGCGTCAAAGATGCACAGAAATTTCTGAGCGAGTTGCAGGGACGGCATGAAACTGCGGATACGGAACCGGGTGTCTATCGCCAGAGTGAGGTCAGTGGCGATGGCTTCAAGGTTTTTGAGCTCACTTCACTCTTGCCAAAGACGGGATTTACGGTCCACGTTGCCAAGATGGCCAACGACGATGGCGGACATCCGCCGAAGGTCATCTACTAGCCCGGATGAGCAAATCGATGCAGGGTGAATCGTCTTCTCTCCTCACAAAGCGGCTGGGGCGGAGCTAAGCTCCAGCCGCTCTTTTTTGTGAGCTTCGGTAAGCGCCTTATCGTTCTTGAGCCTTTTCTAAGCCCTTCGAGATAACATCCGTCGCGTCGAATGACAGGTTCAGGGTAGCCAGTTCATCGCGCGTGAACCAACGTACATCGGCGGCGTCGGTGCCAGCTTTCAATTGTCCGCCCACTTCGTGCGACAGGAAATCGATCAGAACGTAGTGATAGCGAATCCGGCCATCATCGGAAGGAACAATGCGCTCGTAGACGCCGAGCATCGCGTCGATTTCGACAATCAGTCCGGTCTCTTCCAGCGCCTCGCGGGCAGTTGCCTGGCGCAGGGTCTCACCGCACTCAAGTGCACCTCCAGGAAGCGACCATTCGCCGAGCAGCGGCGGATGTCCGCGGCGAATCAGTACCACACTATTGTCTTTCACGATGACGGCGCCTACGCCGACTAGGGGATTTTGGGGATATTCGCGGCTCATGGAGGAAGCGTTCTCGATTTCGTGATGTGGCGCAGGTCAGCGTTTTATCCAACCGCTGCGCTGAAATTCATCATCTACGCACTACAATATCCGCCATGCCGCTTGAAGAATACAAACGAAAACGGCGCTTTGAAGAGACGCCTGAGCCCGCCGGGAAAGTTGAGAAGAAGTCAAAACATCGTTTCGTCGTGCAGCGGCACCGGGCGACCCGACTGCACCACGACTTCCGCCTTGAGCTCGATGGAGTGCTGAAATCCTGGGCAGTGCCGAAGGGCCCATCCCTTGATCCCTCCGACAAGCGGCTTGCGATGCAGGTGGAGGATCATCCGGTTTCGTACTTCGATTTCGAGGGCACAATTCCGGAGGGTAATTATGGCGCTGGAACGGTCATGGTGTGGGACGTTGGAACGTGGGAACCGTTATCTCCGGTTGCGGTCAATGGCAAGTACGTTCCTGGCACGGACAAAGAAGCGAATGAGATGTTAGCTAAGGGCGATTTGAAGTTCCGGCTTCATGGGAAACGCCTCAAAGGAGACTTTGCGCTCGTTCACATCAAGGGGCGACGTCAGGGAAGCAAAGGGAATGAGTGGCTGCTGATCAAGAAGAAGGACGATGAAGCCGTGCCGGGCTATGACATCGACGCAATTGAAACGTCCGTGCTTACGAACCGTACCCTGGCCGAAATCGGCGGCGACGAGAAATCGCGCGAGTGGACCAGTAGCCGTCCTGCGTCGCGGGGCAAAGTTAAGGCCGCATGGTTGGCCGACGCGATTGCAAAAGCTGACAGTAAAAAAAAAGCGTTGGCGAAAAGAGTAAGCGCAGAAAACGCAGAGATCGCAGAGAAACAAAACAGTAAGAAAACCACCTCGACAAAGTCACATACTCGGAAGCTCTCTGATAGTTCCGCTTCGGATTCAGAAGCGAAATCTTCTTCGAATGCCGTGAGCTCGGCACTTCAATCTCTGGACGGGGCCGCCGCAAAAACTATGCCAGGGGCGATCCATCCGATGCTGGCCACCGCAGTTGAAGAAGCGTTCGACGATCCCAGTTGGCTGTTCGAGATCAAGTGGGATGGGTATCGCGCAGTCGCGTTCATAAAAGACGGTATTCTGAAGCTGGTTTCGCGCAACCAGAATGACCTCACGGGACAATATCCAGAGCTGCGCGATCTTCCAAAATTCGTAAAAGCTGAGCGTGCGGTCGTCGATGGCGAGATTGTTGCGCTCGACGATGAGGGCCGGCCGTCGTTCAGTCTGATGCAACAACGCACCGGATTCCGCGCCGATGGACATCGCGGTGCTCGGCGGGAGGGCGTGCGAGTAATCTACTATGCCTTCGATTTGATCTACGCCGACGGATACGATCTTCGACGTGTCGACCTCGAGGAGCGCAAATCTGCTCTGAGATCCTTAATCGAGAACAGCCCCATCGTTCATTTTTCGGATCATTATCCCGAGAAGGGGCTTGAACTGTTTGCTGCGGCAAAGGAGCGTGGTCTTGAAGGGATCGTCGCCAAGAGACGTAACAGTTGCTATGAGGAAAAGCGTTCGCGCGAATGGCTGAAGATCAAAATCACGCAGAGGCAGGAGTGCGTGATTGGCGGCTATGCGGATCCCGAAGGAAGCCGCAAGTATTTTGGATCTCTAGTGCTGGGTCTGTACGACAAGAAAGATCGGCTCATTCATGTCGGCCAGGCGGGAACAGGTTTCGACGAAAGAAAATTGAAAGACATCTTCGACCGGTTGCAGTCGATAGAGACGAAAACGAACCCATTTTTCGGCGAGATCGGCGGATTGAGGAGAGTTCACTTCGTGCGGCCGGCATTGGTTGCGGAGATCAAGTTTACCGAGTGGACGCACGAAACCGCGGAAGGCGGAGTGAAGCTTCGAGCGCCGGTCTTCATGGGATTGCGGACGGATAAGTCGGCCAAAGAATGTCGCCTGGAAGAGGCGATTCCGTCAATGTCATCTACCAGAGAACGATAGTGCCTTAGCGCCGAAATCTATCAAAGCGACGCTTTTACTTGATCTCTTTCATGGGAAGCATGGATCCGTAGTCTCGTCCAGATGGTTCGACGGCGCGAGCCACTACTCCGTTGAACGCGTCACGAAACTCCGGGAACTTCGCGATCAACGCCTTCATGACAGCCATGTTTTCCTGAAACGTCTGCCCGGTATTGGAGACGTCTGCCGCCTGATACCTCACGACCAGGTCGAGGTCGTTTCCAACCGCGAGCGGGAAGATCGTTGTCAGCTGATAAGTCTTGCCGCCAGCGGATAACGCGACGGTTTGTCCGTTAGCCGGAAGGTCAGTGGGCTGCACCGTCTGTGCTTCGTCATACAGCTTGTCGGTGGCCAGCGTGCTCATGAAGTCAACGGGAGAAGTAAGGGAAATTGCCTGGTGGAAATATACCCATGCGTTTCGGGTCTCGCCCTTCGTTTTGTACGCGCGGGCCTGCTGGACAAACCAGGCTGCATCATGGCCGGCGATCTGCATGGCCTTCGCGTAGAAACCCGCTAGCTTCCAATCAGTCCCCACTTGTTGCAGCATCAGCGTGAGGGTGCGTGGTGGCGAAGACTTCACCTCCAGAATGACAGCTGCATATTTTCCAGGCGGAAGATTGTGTAGGGTGAACACCGAACTGTCGGCGGTTTGCCCATTCTTCCCGAATACACCGCAGAGAAATTCGGCGCGCGAGATTGGTTCATTTCCCTCCGCGGTCAGCACGTTAGGAGGACGGACGGTCACTTGCGCGGTCGAGAACGCGTTTTGGTTCTCTTTCACGGCGCTCTCGACCCCTCCAAAACTTCCTGCTAGCGCCGGAATGGCATTTTGCTGCAGGCTGGCGGAGTCGCCGCGAGCGGCCATGTCGAAATATCGCTTGGCGGTCGTTTCAAGGGCGGTTCGGGTGCCGGCATCGAGATCTGCGGCGGTTTGACAGGTTTGAGCGATGGCTGACAGTGGCAAGATTCCAAGAAGCAGCAGGAGCCCCGCGCATCGTTTGAGGAGAAGATTTTCCGGAAGCCAACGACCTTTCACGTCTTGCCTCCCACCACATTCTACGCCCGCCAAACGGTTGCGCGGGGAGGACGAAGCGACCACCAAACTGGCTTGCTACCGGTTTGGTGGGCGACACTCGTCCACACGCAAGAAATACGCTGGCAGGCGTTCTCTTAACCAGTGCTAAAATTTGAACGAAGAGCCGTGGTAAACGCTGATCGGGGCGTACGCGGGAATGGGGGGTGCATGCCTCGTACGGGGAGCTTAGCCGGTATCGCAATCAGCGTTTTGTTTGGGGTTTCTTCTGGATTCGCGCAAGGCGTCCCTCCCACTCGGGTCAACGCCGCTCCCCTTCGCCAAGCGACGCAACAGGGCAATGCCCTCATCCCTCAGGCGCCAACTGGGCCGCTGGCACAGGTTCCGCTCGATCAACTTCCTGCGACGGCGCCCCGGATCACTTATCAAGCGGGGTTGCTCAGTATTGTGGCTGAGAACTCCACGCTCGGCGACGTCCTTCGCGAGGTACGCAAGCACACCGGTGCCGAGATCGATGTCCCACCCAGCGCCAATGAGCGCGTCGTTGTGAAGCTCGGCCCAGGTCCAGCGCGCGACGTACTGGCGGATCTACTTAACGGCACTTCCTTTAACTACGTTATGGCGGGTTCGCCAAGTGATCCGACAGGTCTGGCGAGCGTGATGCTTACGCCGAAGCCTGCGGGTGGGACCCCAGCTGGAAATCAGACGGTCGAGTCTTTTCAGTCTCCAGCAAACCGCATTCCCGGTATGGGGCCGAATTTTGCGGGGCGTCCGGTGATCATGCAGCAAGCAATCCAGACGAACCAGGGCCAAACGCCAGCGGCCGCATCAGATGCAAATGCGGATAACGCCGATGACGATACCGCAGATGCCGATGACACGGCCGATGAAGATCAGAACCAAAATCAGCCGGGACAGGTCGAGAGTGGACAAACCGCTCCGCCCCCCAACGCCGGTCCGAAGACACCAGAGCAGATTATGGAAATGTTACGGAGGCCGGCCCAGACTCCTCCCGGACAAACACCTGATAATTCTCAGCAGGAAAATAGCCAGCAGCCGCCCGACTGATTGCCGTAGAACGACAAAATTTTAGTCGTTTTAGTCTCCGCTAACAGGACTTTGCTGTGAGACAAGTGCCGGAACCATGCGAGACGCCGGTCGAGAAGGGTTGAAAAGCGCAAGAAGACCGATGACAGCGCAATATGCACTCAAGACCCCTAGGGCAAGGCAGCCGATCACCGTGGCAAATACCAGAAAAGGAACAAAAAGAGCCGTCACGTCCAGTACCTGTTGCCAGCCACGATCTTCGATCGCGGCTTCAAAGTTCTTACTCTACTCGCGTTTGACGCCCGCCTTTGTTAACAACTAAGATACGGTAGTCATACTGCGTAAATTCACTCTCCAACATTTCTGGGGACCCGTCCACATTACGGAAGTTCATTACGTTTGCATCTGATGGCGATAACAAAGATCTCGGTGCGCGGGGCGCGCCAGCACAATCTGAAAAACATCGACGTCGAGATTCCTCGCAATACGCTAACCGTCATCACCGGTCTGAGCGGTTCTGGCAAGTCTTCCCTCGCCTTTGACACCATCTATGCCGAAGGCCAGAGGCGGTACGTCGAGACTCTGTCCGCCTATGCCCGCCAGTTCCTCGATCAGATGGAGAGACCAGACGTGGATTCGATCGATGGTCTGAGCCCATCCATATCGATCGAGCAGAAAACTACGAGCCGAAGTCCCCGTTCCACGGTTGGAACCATCACCGAAATCTATGACTACCTCCGCCTTCTCTATTCCTCAATCGGAGTGCCGCACTGCCCGAACTGCGGCAAGCCGATCACACGCCAATCGGCGGATCAGATCGTGCAGCAAGTGATGGCTTTGACGCCGGAAGACCGCGTGATGATCATGGCGCCCATCGTTCGCGGCCGCAAAGGCGAATTCAAGAAGGAGATGGAGAAGCTCGTCCAGCACGGCTTCACGCGGGCGCGCGTGGACGGCGAACTGGTGAATCTCGAAGACGACATCCGTCTCGACAAACGGAAGAACCACACTATCGAAGTCGTGATCGACCGGCTACTTGTCAAGCCGGGTATCGAGCATCGCCTTGGGCTGTCCGTGGAACTGGCAATGAAGCTGGGCGGCGGACTTGTTCTGGTGGCGATTGTCAATGGAACCGAGACACTTTACTCGTCTCGACTCGCCTGTCCCGATTGCGCCATTAACGTGCCTCAGCTTGAGCCACGCTCGTTTTCGTTTAACAGCGCCTACGGGGCTTGTCCCGAGTGCCATGGGTTGGGTAGCCGCTACGACTTCGATCCGGCGAAGGTTATCGTGGATTGGTCCAAGCCGCTGCTCGATGGAGGCCTCGGGCCGGGTTCCGGCTCGCAAAACCTGATTCACGGTTTGCAGTTGGTCGCCGAGGCATACAGACTCGACCTGGCCACCGCGTTTGAGAAGTTTCCTGACAAGATTCAGAACATTCTGCTCTATGGCGAACCTGCGCGTGGGGGCAAGACCGGGTTCCTAGGCATTCTCGGACATCTCAAGCAGAACCTGGAAGCGTCGTCATCGGATAACTATCGCGAGTACCTGCTCGACTTCATGTCGGCGACGGAATGTCCCGTATGTCATGGCAAACGGCTGCGTCCTGAGAGCCTGGCAGTGAAGGTAAATGGCATGTCGATCGCTGACTTCACCGCGCTTCCGGTCTCGCGCGCTCTGGAAACGGCGAAGAAAATCAAACTTGCGGGCAGGGAAGAGACCATCGCCGGACGTATTGTGCACGAGATTGTCGAGCGCCTGCAGTTCTTGAACGCCGTGGGCCTCGGTTACATCTCGCTCGACCGCTCAGCGGCGACACTCTCTGGCGGCGAGGGGCAACGTATTCGCCTCGCCACGCAGATCGGCTCCAAGTTGCGAGGCGTCCTCTATGTTCTCGATGAACCTTCCATCGGTTTGCATCATCGCGATAATGATCGACTTCTTGCGGCGCTTGAGAATTTGCGTGATCTAGGCAATACCGTTTTGGTCGTGGAGCACGATGAGGAGACGATCCGACGCGCCGACTACGTAATTGACCTTGGACCCGGCGCCGGACGGCACGGCGGCGGTCTGGTCGCAAGCGGCACACCCAGCGAGATCATGGAATCTTCGGAGTCTCTAACTGGTGCTTACATTGCCGGACGGCAGCACATCACCATGTTGGCGCAGCGCCGGAGTCCTAACGGCAAGGCGATCACCGTTCTGGGTGCGCGAGAAAATAACCTAAAGAATCTCGACGTCGCATTTCCGCTCGGGGTGATGACGGTAGTGACTGGCGTTTCGGGTTCTGGAAAATCCACGCTTGTGAACGACATTCTCTATCGTGCGCTCGCCAAACAGTTATACCGCTCGCGAGAAGAACCTGGCTTTCACAAATCGATTAGCGGGTCGGAATTGATCGATAAGGTCATTCGTATTGATCAGTCACCAATCGGCCGCACGCCGCGATCGAATCCCGCCACCTACACAGGAATGTTTGCCCAGATCCGCGATCTCTATGCCATGCTGCCGGAGTCGCGCGAGCGCGGATACAAGCCGGGCCGGTTTTCGTTTAATGTCCCCGGCGGACGCTGCGAAGCCTGCCAGGGGGAAGGTCAGCGGCGGATCGAAATGAACTTCCTGCCCGATGTGTATGTGCAGTGCGAAGTCTGTGGAGGTCGCCGTTACAATGCGGAGACTCTAACTGTTTGCTACAACGGCTATTCGATTGCAGACTTGCTCGAATCGCCGGTCTCGGATGCGCTCCAGATTTTGGAAAACATTCCCCAGGTGAAGCAGAAGCTACAGACGCTGGTCGATGTTGGGCTGGGATACATCCACCTTGGACAGTCTGCCGTGACGCTGTCAGGCGGCGAGGCGCAACGGATTAAGCTTGCGCGCGAACTCAGCAAGCGCCAAACCGGCAAAACGCTCTACCTGCTCGATGAACCAACAACAGGTTTGCATTTCGACGACGTCAAGAAGTTGCTGGATGTGCTACATCGACTGACCGACTTGGGAAACACAGTAATTATCATCGAGCACAATCTGGACGTGATCCGCAATGCCGACTGGATTATTGACCTTGGACCGGAAGGCGGGGAGGATGGCGGTCGAATTGTGGCGCAAGGCACGCCCGAGCAAGTGGCGCGCGTAAAAAAGTCATACACGGGACAGGCGCTGGCCTCATACTTCAATGGCGCAAAGCAGAATGCGAATCACGCGCAGGAAGTGCATTGAATACGTCTCCCGAAAATCCCGAGCCCCTGAGAGAAAACGAAGCGCCGCTAGCGCCGCCGCTCGTCGTCACACCGTCGGACATCGCGAATGTGTCGTCACCCGCTCCCGATCCTGTTTGGGATGGCTGGGATGTCTTCGTGCTCGTGATTCTTACCTTTGCCGCGATGTTCGTGAGCTTGCTGGCCGCCCTTGGAATAGCGCGACACTGGATTTACCCGCGCCTTCCAGTGGCTGAAATCGCAAAAATGCCATTGCTGGTCGTAGGGTCTCAAGCATTCGCGTATGTGCTGGTGCTCGGCTACATGGTCGCAATGGTGAAGGTGCAGAAAAGACAGCCCAATTTCCTCACCGCGATTCATTGGAACTGGCCTCGCACCGCGGTCCTGTATCTCTTCGCCGGATTCGTGCTGTCGCTTGGCCTGCAAATGTTCGCGCACGTGCTTCCGATTCCAAAGAACCTTCCCATTGACACATTTTTTAGCACTCCAGCAGAGGCCTGGGTGCTGACCATTTTCGGAATAAGCCTGGCACCGTTGATGGAGGAACTGTTCTTCCGCGGATTTCTGTTTCCGGTGCTGCGCCGGGCAGCGGGGAACATAGCCGCGATCGTGCTGACGGCTATCGCTTTCGCACTGCTGCACGGCGGACAACTCAAGTTCTCCTGGGCCCCCGTGCTGATTATTTTTCTGGTGGGATTGGTGTTGACGATCGTGCGCGCAAAAACGAACTCGGTTTCCGCCGGACTACTGATGCATATGGCGTACAACGGTACGATTTCGATTTTGCTGCTGGTTGCGACCGGAGGCTTCCGGCACCTTGAAAGACTAGGAAATCAGTAAGTAGTTATTCTCGCTTGCGAGCGGTCTGCAACCCGATTAGCTACCAATTTTTTGTTATCGTAGAAATTTCATGTCCACACCTCATCAAGAGTTGTTGCAGATGCTGGCGAAAAAATCGTTTCGACTCGGCGAGTTCAAGCTGTCATCCGGTAGCACCAGTGACTATTACATCGACTGCCGCACCACGACTCTCGATGCACGGGGTTCGCAGCTCACAGGCCAGGTTTTTCTCGAGCAGATTCGCGAGCAGGGATGGGAGGCCGACGCTATCGGTGGGCTTACCATGGGCGCCGATCCCATTGTTGTGGCAGTCGCGGTTACCAGCGGCACGATGAGCGGTTTCCTGGTCCGCAAATCAGAAAAGCAGCACGGGACGGGTCGTCGCATCGAAGGTTTTTCGAAAAAAGGAGCCCGGGTGGTGATTGTCGATGATGTTTGCACCACCGGTGCGTCGACAATCGAAGCAATCCACGTCGCACGGGAATTCGGATTCGAAGTCGTTGGTGCGATGTGCCTCGTCGAGCGTCAGGACGCACATGGCAGAGCAGCGGTCGAGAAAGCAGCCGCACCCGCGCCATTCGTCGCCATTTTTACTGCGATTGATGTAAGAAAAGAGCATTTGGCGATTGGCATATAGCACTGGGCACTTAGCAACTAGCCAAGGACTTTGAAATTTCACTGAATGGGTTTTCGCCATGCCAGACTCCACAAATAACTGAGAACCAGGAACTGAGAACTGCCTGCATGATTCAGACACTCGAATGGACTGATCGCGGCGTGCGCTTCATCGATCAGACGAAACTGCCGACGGAAGAAGTGTATGTAAACTGCACCACCCACCAGCAGGTGGCGGACGTGATCCGTAACATGGTGGTGCGCGGCGCGCCGGCTATCGGTGTCGCAGCCGGAATGGGCATTGCACTTGGAGTGAAGAACTCCAAGGCAGAAAACGGCGCTGAACTGAAGAAGGATTTCGACCAGATTTGCGAGGCCATCCGCCAGACCCGGCCGACCGCCGTAAATCTTTTTTGGGCGATCCGGCGAATGCAGGAAAAGTTCGAAACCCTGCGCGTGCGCACGGTGTCACAGATCAAGCAAGCGCTCATTGAGGAAGCGCAGCGCATGCACGCCGAGGATATTGCCGCAAACCAGGCCATGGGGCGCCACGGTGCGACCCTGATGCCCGCGAACGGCGGCGTGCTCACCCACTGTAATGCAGGAGCGCTTGCGACAGCTGGCTATGGCACAGCACTCGGGGTGATTCGGGCGGCGGTCGAGCAGGGAAAGAAGATTCACGTATACGCCGACGAAACGCGGCCCTTTCTACAAGGCTCACGGCTGACCGCATGGGAGCTGATGAAAGATGGTATTCCGACCACAGTCATCTCCGACAACATGGCGGGCGCGATGATGAAGCAGGGGAAAATCGGCGCAATAGTTGTCGGCGCGGACCGGATCGCCGCTAATGGCGATGTGGCGAATAAGATTGGCACTTATACAGTCGCGGTACTCGCGAAAGAGCATGGCATCCCGTTCTATGTCGCAGCACCGATTTCTACCGTCGATCTGGAGACACCCGACGGGAGCAAGATTCCTATCGAGCAGCGCAATGCAAAGGAAGTCACTCACATTGCCGGAAAGCAAATGGTGCCGGAAGGTGTTGGAATTGAAAATCCGGCCTTTGATGTGACTCCAGCGAAATATGTCGCCGCAATCATCACCGAGCGCGGCATTGCCCGCGCGCCGTACAAGGAATCGCTCAGCGCTTTAGCGAATCAAGAGGAGACTTTGCGAACCTCGCCTTAGAGCTACGCTTGCTTACGATTCTTCTGTATCGCACCGCCAATCTGACCCATGCATCCCGTGAAGACAACGCAGACGACCTTCGAAAGCGGTAACAAGCCGATTCGCCTCGATGCATATTTCCCCGACACCAACGATAGCCGGCCCCTGCCCGCAGTGATCGCGCTTTACGGTTCGGGCGGTGGAGTCGATGGAATGAGCGACCCTGCCTCCATGCTCGCTGCGCAGGGCTTCGCCGTATTTGTTCTGCATTACTTCGATCGCACGGAGATGACCGAAGCCAAAGACAAAGCCACCATGGTCGCGAACTTCCCAGCCTGGGGGAGGACTGTCTGGGATGCGGTCAGCCACATCGAAGAGGACCCGCGCGTCGATCCCAAGCGCATCGGCCTACTCGGATTTTCGCTCGGGGCGTATCTCGCCCTTTCGGTGGCGAGCGTCGACTCGCGAGTGAAGGCGGTTGTCGAATTCTTCGGAGGGTTACCGAAAGAGATGAGGTTGTTCATGCGCCGCCTCTGCCCCACGTTGATCCTCCACGGTGAGGATGATGCGGTCGTGCCAGTGCAGGAAGCCTACGACCTTAAGAAACTGCTGGAGAAGAAAAATACTCCATACGAAATGCAAATATATCCCGGTGTCGGCCACGGGTTTGAAGATAACGTATGGCGCGACGCTGGTCTGCGCAGCCTGCACTTTCTACAAAAGTACCTAGCTTCCTCCGAGACCAGAAACCCGACCTGACGCGAAGTCGGGAACTTTCTAACCGGATTTTGCGTACACTACCAGCAGAGAGGTGTCCCTTGTTCACATTTCTTCTTTGGTGCCTTCTCTTTGTGCTGTGCTGGCCTCTCGCGTTGTTCGCGCTGGTGCTCTATCCATTTGTATGGCTGTTCCTGCTGCCGTTCCGGCTGGTGGGTATTGCGGTGCACGGCGCACTGGCACTGGTGTGGGCTGTCGTAATGCTGCCGGCGCGACTGCTGAGCGCGCCATTTCGCCTGCACCGGGTTTAGAGCGGATGCGTTTTATCCCTGCATCGATTTCAGGGATGGGCTCACAATCAGCTTAGGCTCCGTAACCCGCTGCACGTCATCCGCAGTGAGACCCGGCGCAACTTCTTCTAATAACAAGCCCTTGGACGTAACGCGGATGTAGGCCATCTCGGTCACGATGGTGTCGACCACCTTAAGGCCGGTCAGCGGAAGGGTGCACCTTTTCAGAACTTTAGGTTGGCCATCTTTGGTGGTGTGCTCCATGGCGACGATGACGCGTCGCGCTCCGGCGACCAGATCCATCGCACCACCCATCCCCTTAACCATTTTCCCGGGAATCATCCAGTTGGCGAGGTCGCCTTGCTCGTCGACTTCCATCGCCCCCAGCACGCTCAGGTCGATGTGACCACCGCGAATCATGGCAAACGAATCGGCGCTCGAAAAATACGCCGTGCCTGGCATCTGGCTGACCGTCTCCTTGCCGGCGTTGATCAGGTCTGCGTCGACTTCCTCCTCGCTGGGATACGGTCCAATACCGAGCATTCCGTTTTCGCTCTGCAGAATGACGTCCATCCCCCGCGGCACGTGGTTAGCAATCAATGTGGGCAGCCCGATTCCGAGGTTGACGTAAAAGCCATCGCGCAATTCGAGCGCGATGCGCTTCACTATGCGCTCACGCTTTTCGATGTCTTTGGATTGCTTGATTTCGGTTGCCATATTGAGGATCGTCGTTAGCGGTTAACCGCCTCTTTCCTTACAGTCCTCTTCTCGATTCGCTTTTCGAATAATTCTCCCCGGAATATCCGCTGCACAAACACGCTCGGCGTGTGGATCATCTCAGGGTCAAGCTCGCCCGGTTCAACGAGGTGCTCGACTTCGGCAATCGTAACTCTAGCAGCGGTCGCCATCATGGGATTGAAATTGCGCGCCGTCTTGCGGTACGTGAGATTGCCCCACGTGTCTCCTTTCCACGCTTTCACGAATGCGAAGTCGGCCTTGAGCGCCACTTCCATGATGTAGTTGCGCCCCTCGAATTCGCGTACTTCCTTTCCTTCAGCGACCACCGTCCCCACACCAGTTGGAGTGAAAAACGCCGGAATGCCTGCGCCGGCGGCGCGAATGCGTTCGGAGAACGTCCCCTGGGGAACAAGATCGAGCTTCACCGTTCCATCGAGGACCATTCTCTCGAGCAGCTTATTCTCGCCGACGTAGGTTCCGATGTGATGCCGGATCTGACCGCTAGCCAGCAGCAATCCCATACCGAAGCCATCGACGCCGGCATTGTTGCTGATGGTTGTCAGATTTTTGGTCCCCTTGTGAGCCAGCGCGCGGATCAGGTTCTCCGGCATGCCACAAAGGCCAAAGCCGCCGACCATGATGGTTGCGCCGTCAAATACGTCGTGGATAGCCTCTTCGGCGCTTGCGACGACTTTGTGCATGGCAAGGAAATTCTACAAGCTAGAGGCGGAATCCACCACGCACTGCGCGTCACTCGGAACCAAGACCAAGCTAGGAACCCGATTATCGGCACTATAATGGCCTCAAACGTCTCACGCGCAAGCACCGGGAACCCATTGGTTGAGCCCCTTCCAACTCGAGATGAACCCAAGCCTTCCGGACGCCGGAAGGTGATCATCACAGTGGCGATCGCTGTATTTCTGTTGCTGACCGTATTAGTCCTGCAGGGATCGTTCAATCTCAAGTTCATTAGTCCCGACAGCAATCAGCAACTGCTTTTCTTTGTCGCTCTATCGGCATTGATCTTCCTGCTTTTCGTTTTTCTGTCAGTGGTGCTGGGCCGCAACCTGTTGAAACTCTACGCAGAGCGCCGACTCCGGGTTGCGGGATCGAAGTTTCGAACACGCCTGGTCGTGGTTAGTTTGCTGCTCTCGTTTCTTCCGGTCATTGCGATGTTCTGGTTTTCTTACGGGTTGATGAACCGCTCCATTGACAAGTGGTTCTCCCAACCGGTGGAGGAGGTGCGCTCCGATACAGCTGCTATGGCGGCCCTCATGTCAGAGTATGCAGGGGAGAACGCTACAGCGGAAGCGCGAGCGATGGCCGAGTCGCCCGTCGTTCAGAGCGCGTTCGCAAATCGGAATTTCGGCTTTATCCAAGATGAGTTTCGCCGCCATCAACGCACTCTGCAGGGTGGGTTTGTCGTTGCCCTCTTGAACAACAACGCGGCGGCGAGCCTGGGAGTTCCTGCGAATTGGGCGATTATCAGGGAACAGCTTCCGATTGATCGCGCCCTGCGGGGCGAAAACCCTCATTTTCGATGGGATCAGAGGGACTACGTCTTGGGAGCAGCTCCAGTCGAGAGTGGGGCCATTGTGGTTGGAATGGCGCTTCCCGCAAAGTTTTCGGATACAGTGCGGCAGATTCAGGAGAGCCAGCAACGTTATTTCGAGCTTGCACAACAACGACGACTGGTTCGACGCACGTACATCGGATTCCTCCTGCTATTGACAGTGCTTGTGCTGTTCGCATCGACTTGGCTGGCGCTCTTCCTCTCCAAGCTCGTCAATCGTCCTGTCGCGGCGCTGGCGGCGGGGACTGAGGCAATCTCCAAGGGACAGCTTGACTATCGCGTCGACATCCGAGCTACCGACGAACTGGCCGAACTGGTGCAGTCGTTCAACAGCATGGCCGAGCAGCTTGAATCAAGTCGGCGCCAGATCGAGGCTTCATCCCGCGAACTTGCAATCGCGAACGAAGCACTCGAGCGCCGCCGCAGTTATATCGAGACGATCCTGGAGAGCATTCCTACCGGCGTTGTCTCAATCGACGCCAGCCGCCGGGTAACACTGGTGAATGCGGCGCTACTACGACTTTTTTATCTGGATCGGCCCGATCATCCGAATCCCGCTTCGCTTGTCAATCTTCCGTTGCGCGAACTGCTTCCCGAAGATGTAATTGGCGATCTGGAACCCTTGCTGCGGCGCGCCGATCGCATGGGAATGACCGCCGCGAATCTCGAATTGACTTTGACGCGCAGCAATTTGAACGTGGCCGTTACGGTCTCGTCGCTCGAATATGGCGGCCAACGCTTAGGATACGTTTTGGTCTTCGAAGACTTGTCCGACGTATTGCGTGCGCAAAAGCAGGCAGCCTGGCGCGAAGTGGCGCGACGAGTGGCGCATGAGATCAAGAATCCTCTGACGCCAATCGCACTGTCGGCCGAGCGCATCGATCGGCATCTGGCAAAAGGGTCTACTCCTGACCCCGCATCGCTCGAGATCATTCGTTCGTGTGCCCAGACGATCGGCCATGCTGTTGAGACGGTCCGCACACTCGTTGACGAATTCGCCGCGCTTGCCCGCTTTCCGGCCTCGCGACCGCAGCCATCGAATCTGAACAGCCTGGTGGAAAATGCGCTCTCAATGTTCAATGGACGGCTCGAGGGAATCGAGATAAGAACACGTCTTGCGGAAGATCTTCCGAACGTCATGGCCGATCCGGCGGCGATTCAGCGAGCGGTTGCCAATTTGGTGGATAACGCCGCTGAGGCGATGCAGAACACTGTAGTTCGCGAGATTACAATCTCCACCGCGCTGGTTGCGAGCCGTGATGCGGTGGAACTCGTCGTGGCCGATACCGGCCCTGGAATTTCCAGGGAGATAAAAGAGCGGCTGTTTCTCCCCTACTTTTCGACGAAGCAGCGCGGCACGGGCCTTGGACTCGCGATCGTTAGCCGGATCATCGAGGATCATCGGGGGTCGATTCGGGTGGAAGAGAACAAACCGGTAGGCAGCCGCTTTGTGGTGGAAATCCCGGTCGTTCCTGAAGCGGTCATAGTTTCCGGCGGCCAATCGACATGACCCAAATTCTGATCGTTGACGATGAATCCGCAATCCGCGAGTCGCTACAGGGCATCCTCGAAGACGAGGGCTACACCGCCTCTTCCAGTCCGAGCGGAGAAGATTGCCTTGAGCAACTGTGTAAGTCCGCGTGCGATGTAGTGCTGCTCGACGTATGGCTTCCGGGAATCGATGGATTGGAGACCCTCGAGAGAATTCGGGCGCTCGACGATCCACCCGAGGTCATCATGATCTCGGGACACGGCACAATCGAAACCGCGGTTCGGGCAACGAAGCTAGGTGCCTATGACTTTGTAGAAAAACCTCTATCGCTTGACCGAACGCTGATTCTCGTCAAGAACGCGATGGACGCTCGCCGACTGCGCCACGAAAACCGTGATCTGCGAAAGCAATTGCAGGTAAAGAGCGTCATCGTTGGGGAGAGCGTCCCCATGAAGGCGCTTCGGCAGCAGATCGCCCTAATGGCGCCGACCAATGGCCGCGTGCTCATTTATGGTGAGTCAGGAACCGGCAAGGAGCTTGTTGCACACGCTATCCACGTCCAGAGTCTGCGTAAGGAAGAGATGTTTGTGGAGGTCAACTGCGCGGCAATTCCTGAAGACCTGATCGAGAGCGAACTGTTCGGCCACTTGAAATCATCTTTCCCCGGGGCAACGACCGATAAAGAGGGCAAGTTTCAGAAAGCGGATCGCGGAACTTTGTTCCTCGATGAAATCGGGGACATGAGCCTAAAAACGCAATCCAAGGTGCTGCGCACACTCGAACAGCAGCGTTTTACTCCGGTGGGCAGCGAAGATCCGATTACGGTCGACGTACGAGTCATTGCTTCCACCAATAAGGACCTGGAGGAAGAGATCTCCAAGGGCAACTTTCGAGAAGATCTCTTTTACCGGCTCAATGTGATTCCTTTCGTTGTGCCTCCGCTGCGGGAACGGCAAGAGGACATTCCGCTGTTTGCTAGGTACTTCCTTAAGGAATTTGCTTCCGCCTACGGCCGTCGGCCACGCGAGATCGCTGATGATGCGATCGAGTCCCTCATGCGCTATTCGTGGCCGGGCAACGTTCGAGAGTTGCGCAACGTCATCGAGCGGATCGTAATCATGAATCCTACGACCGCGCGATTCGAACGAAAGCACCTACCCCCCTTGGTTTATCGGGATGGCAGCCGAAGATCCGCCGGGAGCGAAGCCTCCACACTGCACCAGGCTCGCTCGGCTTACGAGCGTGATTACATCCTGAAGAAGCTCGACGAAAATCATGGCAATGTGAGCCGTACAGCCGAAGTGCTCGGGCTCGAACGAAGCCACCTTTACCGGAAGATGAAAAGTCTGGGAATCGCGGCGAAAGAGTAGCGTCTATCTCTTAATCATATGGATCTCGGTTCCGTTCTTGTGGAACTTAACCTCGTCCATGAGTTGGTTAATGAGATAAATACCACGTCCGTGATTAGAGTAAATATTCTCTCCGACGCACGGGTTTGAGAGCCTGCCCGGATCGAAACCGGTTCCGGGATCGCGTACGACGATGAGCATGCCCTGTTGCTCGTCGCAGGCCACATCACATTCAACGATCTTCGATGGGTCAGAGTGAGCGCCATGCACCACCGCATTGGAGAGCGCTTCGGAGAGCGCTAGCTCGATTTGATCTTCGCGCCCGCTAGCGCAGTGGGTCTCTCGCACCACGTTCATTACACTCTGCACAACTGGGTCAACTGCGTTGCGGTCTGCTCGCAACGTGACGCTAAGCTTCAGGATGAGCTTTCCGGTGTCGAAGTTACAAGATTGGGGCTTGTCTGAGGAAGAATCCGACATGGAGAATGGGCGTCCGGCTCTTGTGGTTCCCAGGCGTCCCGTCTGTAGGATGCCATGCGTTGCTAAAAGATTCTAACATCAGGCTGCATGTAAGTGGGTAGCAATATCAGGTACCAAAGCCATGCGCCGCGGTAATCATTTGTCTCCCTTTCGCGGTGAGAAATAACAGAAATAGTTTGAATACATGCGGACACAACTTAAACGGCGGGCAAAACCGGGATTCAAAGGCCCGATTTTCTCCAATTGAGTTCTTCCACGAACTGGGGAGAGTCGCGCCATCCGGGCTGCACTTTTACGAAAAGCTCCAGAAAAACCTTCGTGTCCACCATCGCTTCTATATCGAACCGGGCAGCGGTGCCGATTTTCTTCAGCATCTGGCCGCCTTTGCCAACCAGGATCGATTTCTGGCTATCGCGCTCGCAATAGATGGTGGCGGCGATTCGCGTAAGGTTCTTACCTTCTTCGAACTGATCCACCTGCACTGACACTGCGTGTGGGACTTCTTCGCGCGTCTGAAAGAGCACTTGCTCTCGGATCAGTTCAGAGACCATGAATCGAAGTGGTTGGTCGGTTACCTGGTCCTCTGGGAAATATCGGGGACCTTTGGGGAGAGCCTGGAGCACGGTCTGCAAGAGATCCTCCAAACCGGTCTTCTTGAGGGCTGAAATCGGAACAATCTCCTGAAAGTCGTAGCGCTCCTGGAATTGCGCTATCAGCGGAAGCAGATTCCTCTTGTCTCGGAACAGATCGATCTTATTTAACAGCAGAAATGCAGGAGTCCGCGATTTGCGAACCAGGTCGAGCATGAAAGCGTCGTTCGCGTCCCATTTCTTTTGGGCATCCACCATGAGAAGAACGAGATCAGATCCTTCCATGCCTTCGCGGACCTCCGACATCATTTGTCGTCCCAACGAACTGGCAGGCCGGTGAACGCCTGGCGTATCGATCAGCACCACCTGTCCCGCGTCCCGCCCCTTTCGGTTCGGAATTTCGATGATTCCCAGAATGCGATTGCGCGTCGTTTGTGGTTTCGGCGATATGATGGCCACCTTCTCGCCGACAAGCGCATTGAGCAATGTGCTTTTCCCGGCGTTCGGCCGGCCAAGGATGCAGACGAAACCGCTGTGGAAGGCCATAAGACTAAGCTACTACGCCTGGGGAACAGCATGATGTCAGCCTGGGTTTTAAGCCTGGCCTCCGAGGACTGTCAGATCAACTTCATTTGCTTGGGTTCGGTGGCGGTGATCCGCACACGTTCGACTTTGCGGTCAGTGGCATCCAGTACTTCGAACTTCAAGCTATCGTCTTCGATGACCTCTCCCTTTTTCGGGATGCGGCCGGCCACTTCACTGACCAAGCCGGCTACGGTCGTGGACTCGCGACCTTCCAATCGCACGCCGAACAGTTCATCGAGGCGGTCGACGTCCATGTTGCCCGGAACGATGTAAGAGTGTTCGCTTTCGCGCACGACTTGAGATTTTTCGTGCTCATCGCCAATCTCACCCACGATCTCCTCGACCAGATCCTCGATTGTTACCAGGCCCGCCACACCGCCGTATTCGTCCACGACGATTGCCATGCGGATGTTACTGCGTTGCATCTCCCGCAGTAGATCGCTACCCAACTTGCTCTCGGGGACAAAGTACACATCGCGCCGCATAATCGTATCGAGCGTGCGCGTGTGAGCTTCGGTGTCGGGAACCTGCAGCACGTCCTGGGTGTAGAGAATGCCGCGAATGTTATGAATCGTTCCTTCGTAAATCGGGATGCGCGAGAAGGGCTTTGTCTTGAGAAGTTCGATAAGCTGTTCCACTGTGTAGTCGACTGGCAACGCCAGCATTTCTGGCCGCGGCTTCATCGCTTCGCGCACGGTTTTCCCACTGAACTCGACGACCGACTGGATGAGTTCCCGATCGCCCGCTTGAATAATGCCCTCTTCCTGACCCGCCTCAATGAGTGCATCAACTGCTTCGGCGGGGGTCTCAGGAGCCTGACCGCCGTGCTCACGCGTCAGGGCTGACACCGACTGAAGGAATCCGAGCACAAGGGTGATTGGCAGGATCAAATAGATCAGTATGCGCAGCAAGAGAGTCATTCGTGCGAGCCAGCGGCCCTGCGTGCGCGAGAAGAAGACAAACGGCAAGAAGCGCTGGAAAACGATAATGATGAGAATCAGGCTGAACGTAGCCTGCAACACTTCGTAGCCGCTCCACGCCCGATCGCGGAATACCGTGAAACCTACAATCATGGCGATGGCCGCGGTGATCAACTGCGTCAATATCGCCATCGAGAGCGAGGCGCGCTCCCGGCTCACGCCGAGCTGAGGCTCGATGATTTGTTCGAACGAATCAATGTTGTCCTGGAATTCCCATGAAAGAAACTTCCCAATCTCCTGGTAGACGCGATCGACATAGGAAACGAGCGTCAGTAATCCAAGCAGCAGCACGAGAATGATGCCGACCCCGATCATGCGCGCCTCCGGCGACGTGAACCGGCGCCATTGGTTCGCTCGATCAATCCGAGCGGCAAACGGAACTGGTGCCGCAGTCTAGCCTCGCGCTGCGCCATCCGCCCGTCGTCCGTTTCGTGGTCATAACCCTTTAAATGCAGTAGGCCATGCAGCGCCAGGATTTTGATCTCAGCGGCGATAGGATGTCCGAGCGCCTTCGCGTTGTCGGCAGCAATATCAGCACAAATCGCAATTTCCCCGATACAGCGATCCTCGGGCCCGGGAGCAGCCGGGAAGGATAGAACGTCGGTAGCAGTATCTTTTCGGCGGAATTGACGGTTTAGAAGGCGCATCTCACGGCTGGATGTAACGAGCACATTGACCGTGCCATGCAAGGCCAGAGCACGTCGCGTGCTTGCGATGAAACGGTTCAGGGCCGGCTCGGTCAGTCCTGCGACGCGTTTTTGGAAGATCACCAATGTCGTCCCATTCTCTCCGCCAATGCGAAAGGAGGGACCGATTGGCTCCCTCCTTTGCTGATTTCAATTGTACTAGTCGCGAACTTCCGGCTGCTCAGCCCATGCGGCGGGCGTCCCTTCGGCTTGTCCTGCATTTCCATTGCCTGCCGCTCTTGTGTCTACTGCGGCCTTCGCGTCCAGCGAAAGCGGCAACTGTGGGTCCACTGGCCGCGTCCGGTATTCGTCATAAGCCCGGATAATTCTCTGGACCAGGTGATGGCGCACAACATCGGTTTCGTCGAAGTGAACAAATGCCAAGCCGTTCACTTCCTTCAGGACGTCAATCGCCTCAAGCAATCCACTGCGGCGAGCGTTAGGTAAATCAATCTGAGTGATGTCGCCAGTGATTACCGCCTTGGAGTTGAAGCCGAGGCGAGTCACGAACATCTTCATCTGTTCTGATGTCGTGTTCTGGGCCTCGTCCAAAATCACGAATGAATCATTGAGAGTGCGTCCGCGCATGAAAGCGATGGGCGCGATCTCGATGACATTTTTCTCAAGATATCGTTCCACGCGCTCCGGATCGAGCATGTCGAAGAGCGCGTCGTATAGCGGGCGCAGGTAGGGATCGATTTTTTCCTGCAGAGTCCCAGGCAGAAACCCAAGCCGCTCGCCAGCCTCGACTGCCGGGCGGGCCAGGATGATACGGTTCACCTGTTTATTCAGCAGCGCGGAAATCGCCATGGCTACGGCGAGGTAAGTCTTGCCGGTACCTGCCGGGCCGATGCCGAACACCATATCGTGACGCTCGATGGCCTCCAAATAACGACGCTGGTTGGGACTCTTGGGCTGAACCGTGCGGCGTCCAAAGGAACGCTGACGTCCTGCTTCTGCCAAGCCACGCAGGGTGACGTTTGGATCGTGCACCAGAACACGCAACATGCTGTTCAAATCGCCGTTCTGAAACTGGAAGCCAGATTTCTGCAGATGCTCGTAGTCGACAAAGAGCTGTTCGGCGCGAGCGACGTCTCGCGGGGCTCCTTCAATCTCGATGTGATCGGAACGCAGGTCGATGTTGATGTTCAACCCATCTTCGAGCACGTGCAGGTTTTCGTCGCGGGTGCCGAACAGGGCTTCGATGTTGGGGCTAATCTCAATACTCTTCTTCATTCAGAGTTGTCGCGCCGCCTCCTGCAGCGTTTGGGGCTCACGCTTTGGATGTGCTTTGTCATTCCCCAGCCCACTCAAGGCGACTTTTTACGCGAAAAGATTTTTCTCTGAGGGTGCGATCAGCGGGAACGCGCGCCCTTTTGGCGCGGGAAACAACCATTGAGTAAAGCCTAGCGCGGGTAGGGATGAGAGTCAATGGGAGGGTTTGCCGAGCGTGGCGATTAGGTAATCTTGCTCTTAAAGCTCTAACAGATCAACGTCACGTAACGAACAAAGCTGTGGAGCTGCATTCCTATGCTTTTGCAGTGCCACTTCTTGCCTCGGAAATGCTCGCCCACACCGCTCTCTGCTGCGCCCATGCCCGTAATTCTGCGATCTCTTCGGCGCGCGTTGTTGAGAGCGGCACAGTTGTTTCGAGTGCGTTCACTAGGTCATTGTTCGAGAGTTCCTGTTTGCGGGAGAATGCCGCGTACAATGCTGTTTGCACTGCCGATTCGATTTCCGCTCCAGAGAAGCCCTTGGCGGTGGCTGCAACCCGATCGAGGTCGTAGTCAGCAGGGCTGCGCTTTCTCTTGGTCAGTTGGATCGAGAAAATCTGCTTTCGCTCACTGGTATTCGGCAAGTCCACGAAGAACAGTTCGTCGAAACGCCCTTTGCGGATCAATTCGGGTGGAAGGACCGTCACGTTGTTGCAAGTAGCGGCAACGAAGACAGGGGCCCTGCGATCCTGCATCCACGAGAGAAAAGACGCCAGTAGTCGCGAAGAGACGCCCGCGTCAGCCGAGGCCGAATCGGGGCCACTGCCCGCAAAAACTTTTTCCAGTTCGTCGATCCACAACACGCACGGGGCGAGTCCCTCGGCGACTTTGAAGACCTTCTGAATCCGCTTCTCTGTTTCACCGATGAACTTGTCGTAAATGGCCGCAGTATCGAACTTCACGAGCGGCAGCCTCCACTCACCCGCTATGGCCCGCGCACACAAGCTCTTCCCGCACCCTTGCACGCCTAGGATGATCACTCCCTTCGGCGGGTCAAGGCCAAACTGGCGTGCCTGCGGGTCCCATGAATTGCGCCGCTGTGACAACCAGCTTTTGAGGTTGTCCAGTCCTCCAACGCTTGCCATGCTGTCGTTCGCGTCGATGAATTCCAGCATCTCCGAACGCTTTAGCAGTTTTTTCTTGGCATCCAGTACGTCGGTGACACACGCCGATGACAGCGCATAGTGGCTGACCACCGCCTGCGATACCGCGCGTTCAGCTTCCTCTTCGGTCAGGCCACGGAGGTTCTCGGCGAGTGTATCCAGTCCTGCGGGGTCGAGTTTTTTCTGGAGTGTGTGAGTCTTCCCGATGCGAACCAGAGCTTCATCTACGATCTGCCGCAATCGGACCTTATCCGGCAGTTCGAGATCGAAGAATTCAACAAGACTCGCCAGTTCGGCCGGGATTTCGATACGTGGACCCGTGAGTATTACCGTTCGACGATTGGTTGAGAATTTCTGTCCCACGTCCCGCAGGCGACGAACGACCACGGGATTATCCATGTGGCGATGGAGGTCCTTCAATATGAAGGCAGCCTCGATCGCTATCGCCTCGAGGTTTGCGAGCATCTGCGATGGATCCTGGCTGTTGTAGATAGCCTTCGAATTCTGCACCGCTTCATTGTGGCGACCAGAATCGTATCCGCCGGGCTTCACGTCTTCGAACTGTGGATCGGTGGAACTTGATCCCGAGCGGGCAAGGCCGCTGGCGATGCTCCACTCGAAGGTTGCGAGATTCAGGTCCGAGCAAGCTGCACGTACCATCCGCACCGCGCGCATCTCTTCGACCGTCTCCATCACCACGATCGGGGTGGAGGAGTTGAGCAGAACCTTGAGGCGTTCGAGTGCTTCCATATCTGTTTGACCGCTTGGGAGTTGCTCTCGTAGAATATTAACTTCGGTTCCTACCCGAACATCCTCCTGGCAATTCCAGGACAAACGAAGGTAATTAGGCACAAATGGCGAATCACTTTTCGGCGCTGAAGCGCGCCCGTCAAACCGAGAGGCGCACTGCTCGCAATCGCGCCAATGTCTCCCGTCTGCGCAGTGTGCTGCGCGATATGCGCGAGAGCTTGAGCAAAGGCGACAAGTCTGCTGCCGAGCAGCTATTTCGCCAGACGACTTCTGCACTCGACAAGGCGATCCAGAAGGGCACGTTGCACGAGAACACGGCCTCCCGCTACAAGGCGAGACTCTCGGCGCGGTTGAAGGCCCTGAAGTAGCCAAGTTTTCCGCAAGAGATTGTGCTTGACGCAGTTGCGGCCTTTGGTATACTTACGTGTTCCTCCGGACATGGCGGGATGATTGCAGTCCTGTTGAACCTCTGCCCGCATTTTTGCAGTAAACCCCAAAGAATTGAGCAACTTTCGGGTAGGGTAGGGCATCTATTTGGGTGACTCTGGCTTTCCTTACCAATCCAGCCCAAATTGCAGTTTGGCCAGCTTAGAAGGCGACCACTCATCCGAGGGCGGATGATGGGATCCCAGGGCCGAATTTATCCCTCAGGAGAACGACTCGAGATGCGCTCTGATCGCGTATTTGATGCTTTGCAGACATTGCGGAACCGGTACATGCTCTGCCAGCTCGCCTCCAAGGCGACGCGCAAGTTCCACCGGCCCAATACCCGCATTCAGGAGACAATGAACCAGGTTTTTGATCGGATTGCAGAACGGGATCGCCAGGACGTACTCAGCGAACCCGAGAATGTAGCCGAAGCACAGCGGCGGGCTGCCTAAGCAGCTCCGCCGTGCGCCCAGCACGGCGGACTTAACTCCCCTGACAGTCCCCCCTGAGAGAATCCACCCCGTAGGTGACTATGACCATCGCAGAACTGAAAGAAAAGAATATTACCGAGCTAACCAAGATCGCCCGATCTTTGGAGCTCCCCGGCGCCAGCGGCCTCCGCAAACAGGACCTCATCTTCAAGATCCTGCAGGCGCAAAGTGAAAAAGAAGGGCACATCTTTGCCGAAGGTGTGCTGGAGATCCTGCCCGACGGCTACGGCTTCCTGCGTTCGCCCGACTACAACTACTTACCGGGCCCCGACGACATTTATGTCTCGCCGTCGCAGATCCGCAAGTTTGACCTCAAGACCGGCGATACGATCAGTGGCCAAGTGCGCCCTCCACACGAGGGCGAGAAGTATTTCGCGCTCGTCAAAATTGAAGCGGTCAATTTTGAATCGCCCGACGAAGCACGCAACAAGATCCTGTTCGACAACCTGACGCCGCTCTATCCGCAGGAACGTCTGAAACTTGAAACAGTTCGCGACAATGTGAGCGCGCGCGTCATGGATTTGTTGACACCGCTCGGCAAAGGACAACGCGGGTTGATCGTTTCACCGCCACGTGCCGGCAAGACCATGCTGCTGCAGAATGTTGCGAATTCGATCACCGCGAACCATCCGGAAGTTGTGCTGATGGTGCTGCTCATTGATGAGCGTCCCGAAGAAGTTACCGACATGCAGCGCTCGGTAAAAGGCGAAGTAATCTCGTCGACCTTCGACGAGCCAGCGGCTCGCCACGTGCAGGTCGCTGAAATGGTTATCGAGAAGGCGAAGCGCCTGGTTGAGCACAAGCGCGATGTCGTGATCCTGCTCGATTCGATTACCCGTCTTGCCCGTGCCTATAACACGATCGTTCCGCCCTCGGGCAAAGTGCTCTCGGGCGGCGTCGATTCGAATGCCCTGCAGCGTCCGAAGCGGTTCTTCGGATCGGCCCGCAACATTGAGGAAGGCGGTTCGCTGACCATCATCGCGACTGCGCTGATCGACACCGGGTCCCGCATGGACGATGTGATCTTCGAAGAATTCAAGGGCACCGGCAACTCGGAAATCATTCTTGAGCGCAAACTGGTCGACAAGCGCGTTTTCCCGGCCATCGATATTCAGCGCTCCGGCACTCGCAAGGAAGAGCTGCTAATCCCGAAGGAAGATCTGCAGCGGATCTGGGTTCTTCGCAAAGTACTCAACCCGCTCTCGCCGGTTGAAGCTATGGAACTCTTGATCGACAAGCTGAGCAAAACTCGCGCCAACAGCGAGTTCTTGTCGAACATGAGCTCGCTGTAAGTTTTCGCAAACGGCGGGGCGCTGCGCCTCGCCGTTTTCTTGTTCGATCCTTCCTAAGTGAACGTCACCGAGCTCCTACAGTCTCTTCCCCTCACTCCTGTGTAACTTTTTCTTGGGCGTTGCATCTCAGCGTTATAACTGGCGCGATACGCGGGTTTGCGGGAGTTTTCGATGAATAAGTTAGCGTGGTTGACGGCAATCGTAGTTGCGTTTTCGATGATCTCATGGGCACAAAAGCAGATTCCAACCATGCCGATTGATCCGAATTATTCTGCGGCGCCTCAATCTGACGTGGATGCGGCCTTCTCGCGTCACATAATCCAACAGCAGGACGCGGACCGCGATCTCGCCTTGCGAAAAGACACTGATAAGCTTCTGGAACTAGCTTCCGAGCTCAAGCAGAACGTCGATCGCACGAACCCCAATTTGCTGTCGCTGGATGTAATCCGAAAAGCGCAGGAGATCGAGAAATTGGCCAAGAGTGTGCGCGAGAAGATGAAAGGTGACTAGCGCGCGAGACTGCCCCGCGATTGTTGCCAGACGGCTATTACCTTCGTTCGGCCAAAGCGAATCCGCGCAGTGATCTGCGATGTGAACCGTGCTAAACCAACTTATCGGAGTCCGGAAAACAATACGGACACCAACGGGGAGAGCACGGGATGTTGAAGTATGTGGTTGCATTCTTCTTAGGCGCGATGTTGTTCTCAGCCTTAGCGCCAGCTCAAGTGAAATCCTTCACTCCTACTGAAGCTAAGTCTCAGAAAGCGGCGGCCGAACACGAAGCCTCACTAACCAGCGAGGACCCTCACGAGAAACTGCAGCAGGAGCTAGTCAACCGGGTTGTAGCTGAGCGACAGATGCAGCTTGTGCAAGACACGGAAAAGTTGCTCGCGCTGGCGGCCGAACTGAAACTGAACGTTGCCAAGACGAACAACAATGTTCTATCGATGGACGTGATCAAAAAGGCTCAAGAGATACAGAAGCTAGCCAAGAGCGTCCAGGACAAAATGAAGAACCCCTACTAGCCAGGGCGCTCGTTGCGAGAAGTCCGCGCGGATTCGCCAGTTATCACTTACACGAGTTCCCGATGCGAGTCTGCCCACCACGCCCACAGTACGGTGAGCCAGAGGCTTAGCGCACCCAGCGCGAGCTGATGAACATCGGGCGGAGGCGGGGCGACCAGCGAGGCTGCCCAGCCAGCAAACAGAAGGATCATCAGGGTCCAGAAGGCATAGACGCCAATCCGATCGCGGGAGCGCGTCGTCCACAAGTAGAGCCATATCCCACCGCCAAAAAGAACGCATTCCGCCGCGATCGATGCCGGCCAGGAGTTCCACAATCCCAGCCCGTATTTCGGACCGCCCGGCCACAGCGGCATGTCGGGACGATGCGAGATGAAATCCAGCACCCAGTGGCTCAACACCAGCACTGAGAGCACCCACGCGCCGCGGACGTAACGGCGAACAAGGAAGTAGAGCAGACCCACGGCCAGCGCCCATCGCAACGCCATCGTCAGGCTATGGGAATACGGGTAATCGTAGAAATCGAACGGCTGGACCTTCGTGATTCCCGGAGAGACTCGCACATGTTCCATGCCGAGCAAGAGGAAGATCGGCCACAGAAGATCGAGGAATTGCGCCGCCAGAATCAACATTCCCAGGGAGGTACGTGGCGCCACGCGCTTCCCCGCCAGGGCCATACCGAAATGTCCAATAAACATGGGCAACACGTTAACACGAGGAAGAGGCCGCAAGAGCCGGAGTGACCTTGGTGAGTCCTGAGGTGCGCGTGAGTACCGAGGTAATCTTCTCAAAGTTACCTGGGTCGGCGAGATTCATTGCGCGGCGATTGTCCGAAGGGACGCGCCCCCAGGAGGAATCATGAAGTTTGCAGGGCTCCCCAAGTTCTTTGTACTGCCGGTCCTGGCATGCGCGCTTCTTGCGCTCGTGGCCTGCGGTGGAACCAGCAACACCAGCCTGACCCAGGGCAATTGGTCAGTGACGGCCACTTCGAACGCTACCGCTAACGCAGCCGCTCCAAGTTTCGTGATTGGCGGGAATCTAACGCAGAGCAAGAGCTCGGTATCAGGAACGATGTACGTGATCGACTCGCTCTGTTTCCCTGCATCGCAACCGATTGCAATTACCGGTTCAGTGAAAGACAAGAACGTCACTCTTACGACTGCCAGCTTCGAAGATCAGGTGATCACGGTAACGGGAACGGCAAGCGATCCCTCAACTATCACGGGTACCTACAAAGTGGTGGGCGGCTGCGCTGATGGCGATCAGGGTTCCGTTGCGGCCTCGGCCATGCCTTCCATCACAGGAACGTGGAGCGGACCAGTCGATGCGATCGGACCTTCTGCGAGCCAAGGAATTACTCAGGCCACGTTGTCTGTCGCCCTCACTCAGGCGTCGACTGCCTCAACGGATGGAACTTTCGCTCTGAGCGGAACCGTGACGTACACCAATTCCACGTGCTCGGTGAGCGGAAACATCTCGGGCGGATCGTTGGCGGGGCTGTACGTCGCGAACCTGCACGTCGACACGAACGAGCAGGACGAGTCGCAAGGAGACTTCACGTTCTCCAACGTTCTACTTGACAGCGCCACGTCTCCGAAAAACATGACAGGCGACTATGAAGTATTGTCAGGGTTGTGTGCCGGTCAAGAGCAGACCTTGACACTCACGAAGCAGTAAACTTCTTCTCCGAAAAAGAAAACGCCATCCAGCATGACCGGATGGCGTTTTTGGTTTCACTTCCGCAGAGCCTAACTTTCTTTTTCCGATGCGATCCGCATTCCGTAGAACGACCTGTACACGAAGAAAACGGAGACCGCGAAGAAAGCCACAGCCAACAGGTGTGTGAGGCCGGTGCCTTGATCGTGGGTGAGCGAGACCGCCAGTTCCACCGCGAGCAGTCCGAACAGAGTCGTGAACTTGATGACGGGGTTCATGGCCACTGAAGAGGTGTCCTTGAATGGATCGCCAACCGTGTCACCGACCACTGTAGCGGCGTGCAGGTCGGTGCCCTTCTGCTTGAGCTTGGTCTCGACAATTTTCTTAGCGTTGTCCCAGGCTGCGCCGGCGTTCGCCATGAAGATAGCCTGGTACAGACCGAAGATCGCGATCGAGATCAGGTAGCCGATAAAGAAGAAGGGCTCGACGAAGGCGAAGGTCAACGTTCCGAAGAAGACGGCGAGAAAAATGTTGAACATGCCCTTCTGCGCGTATTTTGTGCAGATTTCAACCACCTTCTTGCTGTCGGAAACGGAGGCTTTGGTCGCACCCTCCAGCTTGATATTGGCCTTGATGAACTCGACCGCGCGATACGCTCCCGTGGTCACCGCCTGCGTGGAAGAGCCGGTGAACCAGTAGATCATCGCGCCGCCCGTAATCAATCCGAGGAAGAATGGAGCGTGCAGCAATGAAAGCTTTGCAACGTCCATGGTCAGGCCGCTAGTCAGCGCCATGATGATTGAGAAAATCATCGTGGTGGCGCCGACGACCGCCGTCCCGATCAGCACCGGTTTCGCGGTTGCCTTGAAAGTATTTCCCGCGCCGTCGTTCTCTTCCAGGAGGTCCTTGGCCCGGTCGAAGTTGATGTCGAGATTGAAGTCCTTCTTGATTTCCGCCTTTACGTTCGGCACCTGCTCGATCAGTGACAGTTCATAGACGGACTGTGCGTTGTCGGTAACCGGGCCATACGAGTCGACGGCAATTGTGACTGGTCCCATGCCGAGGAAGCCGAAGGCGACCAGGCCAAACGCGAATACCGGCGCAGCGATCATGGTCGCGGCGGTGGCCAGTCCCATCGTGCTGAAGAAATACGCGATCGACATCAGCGCGACCATCGACAGGCCGAGCCAGTATCCCGAAAAGTTGCCAGCCACGAAGCCGGACAAGATTCCGAGTGATGCTCCACCTTCCTGTGCCGAGGTGACCACTTCCTTTACATGCTGTGATTCTACGGACGTGAAGACTTTGACCAACTCCGGAATAATCGCTCCTGCCAGCGTTCCGCAGGAGATAATCGTTGCCAGCTTCCACCACTGCGATGGATCGCCGCCGAGTCGGGGAATGGTCAGCGAAGAAATGAGATAGGTAGCAGCGATCGAGATGATCGAGGTCAGCCACACTAGCCAGGTAAGCGGCGTCTCGAAGTTCATGGTCGTTGCATTCCCATAGCGAGCTTTTGCAATCGCGCCATTGATGAAGTACGCCAGTGCGCTGGCAATGAGCATCATGATGCGCATGACGAAGATCCATACCAGCAATTGCACCTGAATCTGGGGATCTCTCACCCCTAGCAGGATGAAAGTGATCAGTGCGACGCCTGTAACGCCGTAGGTTTCGAATCCGTCGGCCGAAGGTCCAACCGAATCACCGGCATTGTCGCCAGTGCAGTCCGCGATCACGCCGGGATTACGCGCATCGTCTTCCTTAATCTTGAAGACGATCTTCATCAGATCGCTGCCGATGTCGGCAATCTTGGTGAAGATGCCGCCAGCGATACGCAGAGCCGCAGCGCCCAGCGATTCACCGATCGCGAAACCGATGAAGCAGGGGCCGGCATAGTCCCCCGGCACAAAGAGCAGGATGAAGAGCATGATCAGAAGTTCGACAGAGATCAGCATCATGCCGATCGACATGCCCGCTTCCAGCGGGATCTGGTAGACCGGGTACGGCTTTCCGGGAAGCGATGCAAAAGCTGTCCGAGAGTTGGCAAAGGTGTTGACGCGAATTCCGAACCACGCCACTCCATAGCTGCCCGCGATTCCCACCAGACTGAAGATCAGGATGATAACTACGCGCTCGATTTCGAGGTGGCGTAGCACGCCGAAATACAGCACGATGATCGCCGCGATAAAAGCCCACAACAGCAACAGAAACTTGCCCTGTGTAACCAGGTATGTCTTGCAAGTTTCGTAAATAAGTTCGGAAATCTCCCGCATCGCGCGATGCACAGGGAGATTCTTCAAGCGCATGTAGATGACCATGCCGAAGCTGAGTCCAAAGACGCAGAAGAGCAGGCCAATCATGAGCAACTTGTGACCATTAATGCCGTTGAAGAACGAGACCGTAGAGAGATCAGGCAGCTTGAGTGACGCTTCGCCGCCCGCAGCTTCTTCCGAAGGCTGAGCAAATGCTCCAGCCGTTAAAACGATCAAAACAGCGAAGACTGAGACAGTTTTTGCCAATCGGCATCCCACGGACGCAAGAGTTGCGGTCCAGGTGCGCATAGGTTTCCTCCAAAATGGTCGCTGAAGTCAGGGATCACGACGTGTTGATTTTGTCCGGAGCGCGTTCTCGAAAGAAAGTGCGGCCACCGGAGTTCCGAACACGCTTCCACCGCAAGACATAAATTAGGAGTGCTGATTTGGCCGCGTCGGAAAGTTTGTGCCCCAGGTCCGTGTCAGCTTGTCCATTCACAGACCTCCGGCACAAACCGATTTTTATAGCATCTTGCGGCGAGCGGGTCAACGAGCGAGATCACATCCGGGACGAAGCATTTTCAATGCGATGCGCCCGCGGAAGGCGGGAATCGAAAGGCCTTCCGTATAATGAAAGCTCCACCATGCCTGCCAGCCTGGAAACCATTCTCGCTGCCACTCGTCGGCGTGTTGCCCATAGCCGCAAAATGGCTGACCGACGGGCACTGGAACGGGCTGCGTCGGAACATTCGCCGCGAGGATTCCGAAACCGACTGCGGCAAATAGCGCAGACCAGACCAGCGGTCATCGCGGAGTTGAAGAAGGCCTCGCCATCGAAAGGGCTGATCCGGGCAGATTTTGAGCCGTCCTTGCTTGCGCGCGAGTTGGAGAAATCCGGCGCCGCGGCTCTCTCAGTGCTCACGGATGAGCAGTTCTTTCAGGGGTCGCTTGGCAACCTGAAGCAGGCCTCGGCTGCGACAAGCCTGCCGTGTTTGCGAAAAGATTTCATTGTCGACGAATTCCAGATTCTTGAAGCACGTGCCAACAGGGCGGACGCTATCTTGCTGATTGCAGCAGCCCTGACTGAACCGCAGATGCTAGCACTGATCGAAGCTGCTCGGCGCCATGAATTGGACGTGCTTTGCGAAGCGCACAATGAAGAGGAACTGCGCCTCGTTGTGGGTGCAGGATGCGATCTGATTGGAATCAACAGCCGGAATCTGCAAACTTTTCAAGTCGATCCGCAAACGCTTACCCGACTTGCTGGACTGATTCCGACGAATTGCGTTTCTGTTGCGGAAAGCGGTATCGATTCGGGCGTGGAGTTAACGCGGTTGATGGGGATTGGCTACGACGCATTCCTGATCGGGGAATTCCTCATGAAGGCTGAGCGTCCGGGAGCGGCGCTGGCGAAATTGATTGGCGAATTTCATTCGGAAATGGTTAGCTCGAAGCTCGAGGCTCGTAGCTAGTAAATGGCTTTATGACCTGGATCAAGATTTGCGGGGTCACAAATCGGGAAGACGCGCTTTGCGCCGTGAACGCCGGCGCGAATGCGCTGGGCTTTATCTTCTACGAGAAGAGCCCACGGCGGGTCACAGTGGAGATTGCGAAATCGATCATCGCCGATCTTCCGCTGAAACTCGAAAAGATCGGTGTGTTCGTGAATGAATCAGTTGAACGCGTGCAGGAGATCGTCACCGAAGCCGGACTGACTGCGGTTCAGTTGCATGGTGAAGAAGACGCCGAATTCTCGCGTTCACTGTTCCGGCTGATGTCGAATGGCCTGCGGCGGCCCATCATTTTTCGTACCTGCCCGGCGCACATCTTCGATAAGCCTGCCGAGGAGAGCGTCGGTTGGGATCCGGTCTCGAGCGGGCTGGTTGAGCCCGACGAGGCGTACAAAGGAAAACGCGTTCACCGAATTCACGTTGCCGACAACGGCGATCTTTTTCTCGAGACACACGGCTTCCGTCCGGGCGTGATCACCGGTGTGTTGCTGGATTCTTCGACTGCCGAGCGACGCGGCGGAACTGGACAGAGCTTCGACTGGGAGCGGGTTCAGCCCTGGGCCGGAGTCATTAACAGTATCAGCAAGTTGGTGGTTGCCGGCGGCTTGCACGCCGGTAATGTACAAGAGGCGATTCACGTCTTGCATCCCTGGGGAGTCGACGTCTCAACGGGCGTCGAGCGAGAGCCGGGCAAAAAGGATCCTGCAAAAATTCGGGCATTTGTTCGCGCGGTCCGAGCCACGGAAGAAGTCCCGCAATGACAGCCACTGCGATCACCGTCAGAAATTCTATTGGATCTAAGAAAGCCGCCGAAACTACGTCCTCTACTGGCCGCTTTGGAGTCTATGGCGGACGATATGTGCCCGAGACGCTCATGGCGGCTCTCGAGGAGTTGGAGCGCCAGTACGAGAAAGCGAAGCGGGATCGCAGATTTCAACAACGTCTTGATGATTTGCTCAAAACCTATGCGGGCCGTCCGACGCCGCTTTTCTTTGCCCGGCGGCTGACCGGCAAGTTGGGCGGAGCGAAAATCTATCTGAAGCGCGAAGATCTGCTTCACACCGGCGCACACAAGATCAATAACTGCATAGGGCAGGCTCTGCTCGTAGAGCGCATGGGTAAGCATCGCGTGATTGCCGAGACCGGCGCAGGACAACACGGCGTTGCGACCGCAACTGTCTGTGCGCTGTTTGGCTTCGAGTGCGTGGTTTACATGGGAACCGAAGACATGCGCCGCCAGGAACTGAACGTTTTTCGGATGCGGCTGCTAGGTGCTGAGGTGCGCGGCGTCGATTCGGGATCGCGTACTCTGAAGGACGCGATCAATGAGGCGATGCGCGATTGGGTCACCAACGTTCGTACTACACACTACCTGCTTGGCAGCGTGCTCGGCGCCCATCCATATCCGACAATGGTTCGCGACTTTCATCGCGTGATCGGACGCGAAGCCCGCGCGCAGATTCTAAAAGCGGAAGGGAAGTTGCCTAAGGCGATCATCGCGTGCGTCGGCGGCGGCTCGAATTCAATCGGCATTTTTTACGATTTCATCAGAGATAGGCGCGTCCAATTGATTGGCGTGGAGGCGGGCGGGCGAGGCGAAGCGCTTGGCGACCATGCAGCCCGATTCCGCGGAGGATCGCCTGGAGTGCTCCAAGGCACTTATTCATATGTCTTGCAGGACAAAGCTGGGCAGATTGCAACTACGCACTCGGTCTCGGCGGGACTCGACTATCCTTCGATCGGGCCTGAACACGCGATGCTCAAAGATCTGAGACGTGCAGAATACGTTCCCGCTTCGGACGTCGAAGCTCTACGGGCCACAACCCTGCTAGCACGAACCGAAGGAATCATTCCCGCACTGGAGTCGGCGCACGCCGTTGCAGAAGCAATCAAGCGAGCTCCGACGATGAAGAAGTCGGACGTGATGATCGTGAACATCTCGGGACGCGGAGATAAAGACATCGGGATCCTGCGAGAGAATTTGAAGCTCGACTGAAAACAACGATTGATTGTTGATTTCCGATTTCTTAATTGAGTGCTTGCAGGCTGCCTGATTCAGAAATCAAGAAATCAACAATCACAAATCAACAAACGAAACTCGCCTCCATGCCCTTCCACTTCGAAAACAAACCTGCGCTTGTCGCATACGTCACTTGTGGCGACCCCGACATTCCTACCACGCGCGACATTATTCTCGCCGCGATCGATGCCGGGGCGAGCGTGATCGAGCTGGGAGTGCCGTTCAGCGACCCCGTTGCCGACGGGCCAGTGATCCAACGAGCCAGTGAGCGCGCACTCAAGCACAGCACATCGCTCGAGCAGGTATTGAAACTGGCAGCTGAAATCCGCATGGATACGCAGTCAACTGGTCTGATTATCTTTTCTTATCTGAATCCGATTTTGCGGATGGGCCTGGAGAAGTTCTGCAAGGTTGCGCGCCATGCCGGTATCGACGGTTCGCTAATCACCGACTTGCCTGTGGAAGAGTCAGCACCATATATAGAGGAAGCGCAGAAGAATGATTTGGCGACGATCTTTCTCGCTGCGCCTACTAGTACGGACCATCGGCTCAGGCATATTGCAGAGGTTTCGACCGGCTTCGTTTATGCTGTTTCTCGAACGGGTGTGACCGGAGCGCGGCAGCAGATGCCTGAGGACGCTCAAGGCCTGGTGAAACGGCTGCGCCGATACACGAAGTTGCCGATTGCCGTGGGCTTCGGCATCTCGACACCGGAGCAGTTCGCCACGGTAGGGGCCTATGCGGAGGGAGCAGTCGTAGGCAGCGCGATCGTCCAGGTGATCGAGCGGAACCCGGGTCGCGAAGCGCAGTGTGTGCGAGAATTTGTTAAAAACCTGGTAGCTCGTAGCTCGTAGCTCGGAGTTCGTAGCGCGAGGTTCGCTCTCGCGTGTGGTTGTGTTGCGAACCCCGAACTCCGGCTTGCGAACTACGAACGACGAACAATGGACATTTCCGACTGGCGTAAAAAAATCGATGAGCTGGACCGCCGGCTGGTAGCGCTGATCAACGAACGGGCTGAGGCGGCGATTGAGATTGGGCGTCTGAAACGAAACACTGATCTTCCGATTTATGAGCCGGATCGTGAGCGTGAAGTGATCGCCAATGCGCAGCGAACGAATCAGGGTCCGCTAACGGCGCGTGATCTGGCTCAGATTTTTGAGCGCATCATGGACGTGATGCGCAGCATCCAGAAGCACGAAATTGTTCCCGACTCCGCGCCCTCACCCCGCGACACGGAGATCGATTCGAAATACAAGGACTGAAATGCCCGACAATCTTCCTGCGCCGGGCTAAGGCGAACACATGATCGTCGCAATGCAAGAATCGGCCACCGAAAATCAGATCCAGCACGTGATCGACGCTTTGGTCCGCATGGGCTTCGAAGTTCATCGTTCCACAGGCGCGCGCCAAACGGTGTTGGGCGGGGTAGGTGCGCAGACCGACTTTGATACCCGTGAAGTCGAGATGATGCCGGCGGTGCAAGAAGTCCACCGCATCACCTCTCCTTATAAACTCGCAGGCCGCAACTTCCGCCCCGAGGGAACACTGGTTAAGTTCGGCAACGGAGTCGAAATCGGGGGCAAGCGAGTCGTCGTGATGGCCGGACCGTGTTCAGTGGAATCGCGCGAACAACTTTTCGCAATCGCGGAACTGATTTCGAAGTCTGGCGCGAAGGCTCTGCGAGGCGGTGCGTTCAAGCCGCGCTCTTCTCCTTATTCATTTCAAGGCATGGGTGCCGATGGTCTGAAGCTCTTGCGGGAAGCGGGCGACCGCTTCAACCTCCTGGTGGTTAGCGAGGTAATGGAGATCTCGCAGATCGAACTCATGATGCCTTACGTGGATCTCTTCCAGGTGGGAGCGCGCAACATGCAGAATTTCAATCTGCTCCGCGAACTCGGAAAGATCCGAAAGCCGGTACTCCTGAAGCGTGGCATCGCGGCCACACTGGAAGAGCTGCTCCTTTCCGCTGAATATCTGCTCTCGGGCGGAAACTACGAAATCATCTTGTGCGAACGTGGCATTCGCACTTTCGAGACCTACACGCGCAACACTATGGACATTTCCGCGATTCCGATTGTTCACAAGCTCTCGCATCTTCCCATCACGGCCGATCCGTCGCATGGTACGGGGCGGCGCGACAAGGTCTCCCCGATGGCGCTGGCTTCGGTGGCTGCTGGAGCCGACGCACTGCTCATCGAAGTGCATCATCAGCCGGAAAAAGCATTTTCCGACGGAGCGCAGTCGCTCTATCCCGAACAGTTCGCAAAATTGATGGAGCAACTCCGCATGGTGGCGCCTGCGGTGGGACGTGAAATCGCGTGAAGTCAGTTTTGCAATAGCAATTTTTCATTTGCAATGTTGGTTTGCGTTGCAACTAAAAATTGCAAATCAGAATGTCTTTCAGGCAAGTCACCATTATCGGCACGGGGCTGATTGGCGGTTCGCTCGCCCTTGGGATGAAGAAGCGGCATCTTGCCCGGCGTGTTGTGGGATGCGATCGCGCTCCCGTGCTCGAGCGCGGACGCGATCTCGGTGTAATCGACGCTGGAGTGATTAATCCCGCCGATGCGGTACAGGGAAGCGACCTGGTCGTGCTGGCCACGCCGGTGATCGCGATTCTCGATCTCATCGATCGTCTCGGCCCGGCTCTTTCCCCGCGCACTCTTGTTACGGACGTGGGAAGCACCAAGCTTGAAGTCACCCGACGTGCGGCGAAGTCAGTTGGCAGGACGGTTTCGCAGCGGTTCCTGGCTGGACATCCGATGGCCGGCAAGGAACAGTCCGGAGTCGAGTTCGCCGATGCCGATCTTTTTGCTGGCGCTGCCTGGCTATTCACTCCTTTGCCCCGCCAGAACATCCATGCCGGAGCGTGCGGAGAGTTTATTCATTGCGTGGAGAGTCTCGGCGCTAAAGTAGCGACCCTCGATCCTGCCGATCACGATCGTTGTTGCGCGTGGATCAGCCACCTTCCGCAAATGATCTCCACGGCGCTGGCCGCGGTGCTGGTTGACGAATTTGGCGACGGTGCTCCGCTGCTCGACATCGGCGGACGTGCTCTGCGTGAACTGACCCGCATCTCGGGCAGCCCCTATTCGATGTGGCGCGATATTGCCATCACCAACCGCGACAACCTAGCCAACGCGATGCAGTTGCTTGAGCAACGTCTGGCGCACATCCGCGAAAACCTCGATACCAGGGAACTGGCGCAGGAATTCGAACTCGCTCACCGGCTTAGCAAAACTAAACCCGCACTGCCGGCAGCAAAAAAGAGCAAGAAATAGTTCGTTTGGTGGGAAGCCTACTTGCTTCCCATGGCCTGCGAGATCGCACGAACGAATGACTCGCGAACAGCCAGATAGGCGGCCTTTGGCCGGTACTCCCTATCGAACAGCAGCGCCGCCCCTTTTTTCCCCTTAGAGTGCGATGCAATCCACGAATACTTATCTGTGAATCCCCACGTCTGAATAGCTGTGCATCCTGGATGTGCGAGACAAATATCGACGATCTGCCGATAGACTTCAGCCTGCGTCTGCAGATCGGCGGGGGTGGCACGGCCTTCCGCATCGACGGGCAGACCAACATCCAGCTCAGTTATGTGCACTTGCACGCCCAATGCCGTGAAACGCGCGATATTGGCGGAGATCGATTCATAATCTGGATGCAGCGTACTCAGGTGCATTTCGAATCCGACGCCATGGATCGGAACGCCACGCCGCCGGAAATCGCGCACCATTGAATACATGGCGTCCGATTTCGGATTCACCGTCTCAACCTCCGCCTCGTTGTAGAAGAGAAGCGCAGCCGGATCAGCCTCATGTGCCCCAACGAAAACACTCCTCAATGTAGGCGGTTCCGTTTCCGGCGCCAATGCCGGGTGTGTCATACCAGAGCGTGCTGCGCAATGTCGGCTTCACCGGCTCGTCGAAGGCTTCGTTGATCACGTCCCACGCAAAAATCCTGCCGCGACAATGCCCGACAACCGTTCTGATGTGTTGCTCCAGTATTTGCCGAAGCTGTCGAGGGGAGAAGTCGGCGTCCGGCACCCACTCCGGAAGTTGCCGATGCCACGCTAGTGTATGTCCACGAACTTTCATCCCATGCGCATTTGCGAATGCAACGATGCGGTCGGATGCCGTGAAGTCGAAAGTGTTCGGATCGGGTCGCAGCACCTCCCACTTCAGCGCGTCCTCGGGTTCAACCATGTTGAACTCGCGCGCCAAGGTGGCCGCATAATCAGGTTCATCGAGCCGTTGCGCTCGAACCGCTGTCCCGAGCGATACTCCCGCTCGTTCGGCTACTTCTCGTAGACCGGGTTGCGGCGCTGACGCGCTAAAGAAGACCAAGAGCGCGCACGTCACACAAAAAGGTCGAAACACGCAGTCAGAATTTCTTAGGCAGGTATTTCTGTAAAGGACACTGCTCACATCGAATTTGTGATTTTTTGCAGTAGTTCTTGCCGACGCCCACGATCAGCCCGTGCATCTCATTAAAGACCTGTACCAGCGGAGCTCGTGCCGCCGTGCTCATTTTGGAAGGCGCATGGCATGAGCCCTCAGGTCCCCTAAAACTTCCATCTTCAGTAGCTTCGTTACACACCTCTGTCGGCGCCAAGGCCCCCTCGAACAGTTCACGGATTTCCTCATAGTCTGCGTCACGGTCGACTATCCCATGCCGCTCGAGTACTCGCCGCGTGTAGGCATCGACGACGAACACAGGGTGGTTTCCCGCGTACAGCAGGATTGAATCTGCCGTTTCCGGTCCCACGCCATCAAGGGCGAGCAGTTGTTCGCGCAGCTGATCTGTGGGTTCAGCAAACATTCTCGTGAGCGAACCGCCGTAGCCTCGATCCAGAAAGCGGACAAACGTTTTCAACCGCCTCGCCTTTTGCCGAAAGTATCCTGACGACCGAATGAGTCGCTCGAGTCCTTGCAAGGGCGTTCGACGAATCCCCGCAACGCTGAGCAACCCTGCCGATCGCAGTTCATTCAGCGCGCGTTCAACATTTGTCCATGCGGTGTTCTGTGTCAGGTAAGCGCCGACAATCACCTCAAATCTCGAATGGGCGGGCCACCAATGTTGCCGTCCCCATGCGGCATACAAATCCTTGTAATAGGCGCGGATCTGATCGGCTGGATCATTCATCATGTTTGATCCAATTCTAGTTGTCCCGATGACAAGAGCGCCCCTTCACACCGAAGATCATGTACTCAGGCAGCTTGATGTGATGCATCCCTTCCATTTTGGCCAGAAAGCGCGTCCCGCGTGGCTTTCACGCGCTGCCTCCCGCTAAGTACAAGTACCAAAGTTACTTTTTAAGAATACCCATTACGTTGACAATTTATGTCAGTGCGAAGCCACCGCTTCTGATCCCCTCGGAAATCAGCGGTTTCGCATGCCCCTAAGTTCGCGGGAAACAGGAGAAATATGTCTCAACGGCTGGGCGACCTGCTCGTTAAGGAAAAGGTCATCACCCCAGAGCAGTTGGAGCAGGCGACCAAACTCCAGAAGGAGTCGCACGTCCGGCTCGCCTCCGCTCTGGTGAAGTTGGGCTTCCTTTCGGACGAGGATGTCACCAACTTTCTGTCCCGCCAGTATGGTGTCCCCGCAATCAATCTTTCCTATTTTGAAATTGACCCGGCTGTCGTCAAGTTGATTCCGTACGAGACTGCGAAGCGCTACCAGATTCTGCCGCTAAGCCGCGTCGGTGCTTCGCTCACCATCGCCATGGTGGATCCCACCAATGTTTTCGCGATGGACGATATCAAGTTCATGACCGGCTTCAACATTGAGCCGGTCGTCGCCTCGGAAAGCTCAATCGTCGAGGGTATCGACAAGGCCTACGGTACTTCGAAAGAGGAAGAGCTCGAGCAAGTAATGCAATCGATGAACGAGCTCGGTGATGGCGCCGACGTCGAGGTTCAGGCCGAAGAGCAGGAGGTGGAGCTGGCCGAACTGGAACGCGCGGCCGACGAAGCTCCCATCGTGAAGCTCGTCAACCTGGTGCTGACTGACGCGGTGAAGCGCGGCGCCAGCGACATTCACATGGAACCGTACGAAAAAGAGTTCCGCGTGCGCTTCCGCATTGACGGCGTGCTGCAGTCCATCATGACGCCTCCGCTGAAGTTGAAAGATGCCATCACCTCGCGCCTGAAGATCATGGCGAAGCTTGACATCAGCGAAAAGCGACTGCCGCAGGACGGCCGCATCATGCTGAAGATGCAATTGGGCGGCAAGAAAAAGCAGCTCGACTTCCGCGTCTCCACTTTGCCGACATTGTGGGGCGAGAAGATAGTGCTCCGCTTGCTCGACAAGGAGAACCTGCGTCTTGATATGACCAAGCTCGGCTTCGAGCCGGAGTCGCTGGTCAAGTTCGAGAAGGCGATCTTGAAGCCCTACGGCATGGTCTTGGTCACCGGGCCGACCGGTTCCGGCAAAACGAACACTCTCTATTCCTCAATCTCGCGCCTCAACCAGCCCGACACCAACATCATGACGGCGGAAGACCCGGTCGAGTTCCAGTTGGGCGGAGTCAATCAGGTGCAGATGAAGGAGCAGATCGGTCTGAATTTCGCCGCGGCTCTCCGCGCTTTTCTGCGGCAGGACCCCAACATCATTCTCGTTGGTGAGATTCGAGATTTCGAAACCGCTGAAATCGCTATCAAGGCCGCTCTTACGGGACACTTGGTTCTTTCCACTCTCCATACTAACGGCGCGCCGGAAACGATCACGCGCCTCATGAACATGGGCATTGAGCCGTTCCT
>Ga0126383_10000024_pt1 | contig 78324 bp, 47 predicted proteins | sample PanSoiMetPlot_35_FD_96882 | JGI IMG/M metagenome (GOLD analysis project Ga0126383, IMG submission 96882) | Tropical forest soil microbial communities from Panama - MetaG Plot_35 | ecosystem: Environmental > Terrestrial > Soil > Tropical forest > Bulk soil | place: Panama | collected 2016-02-17 | reverse complement strand
TCACGCAAACTGTTAGTTTGCGTGAGTCTGAGCCGGAACCCGCCGTGGTGGCAGACGCGCAAACTGACAGTTTGCGTTACGACGATCTTCCAATGCTCTCGAATGAAGAAGTCGCGCGTTATTCGCGTCACTTGATCATGCCGGAAGTGGGCATGACGGGCCAGCGCAAGTTGAAAGCCGCAAGCGTCCTGATGATCGGCACCGGCGGCCTGGGAGCGCCCCTCGGCATGTATCTGGCCGCCGCGGGTGTCGGCCGGCTCGGGCTCGTCGACTTCGACGTGGTCGACTTTTCAAATCTGCAACGCCAGATTATTCACGGCACCAAGGACGTCGGGCGGCCCAAGATCGCCTCGGCGCGCGATCGCATCCAGGACATCAACCCGCACGTGGAGATCGAAACCCACGAAACGAGATTGACCAGCGACAACGCGCTGCGGCTGTTCGTGAATTACGACGTGATCGTCGACGGCACAGACAATTTTCCCACCCGCTATCTGGTCAACGACGCCTGCGTACTGGCCGGCAAACCCAACGTTTACGGCTCGATCTTTCGCTTCGAGGGACAAGCCAGCGTGTTCTGGGCTGAGCGTGGGCCATGCTACCGCTGCCTTTATCCAGAGCCGCCGCCGCCAGGTCTGGTCCCCTCCTGCGCCGAGGGCGGCGTGCTGGGAGTGCTGCCGGGAATCATCGGCGCGATTCAGGCGAACGAAGCGATCAAGGTCATCCTCGGCGCCCCCGACATCATGGTGAACCGGCTGTTGCTCTTCGATGCGTGGCGCATGCGCTTCCGCGAATTGAAGCTGCGCAAGAACCCGGACTGCCCGGTTTGCGGTAACCACCCGACGATCACCAAACTAATTGACTACGAACAATTCTGCGGCATCGCTCCGCCAGTTGAAACCAAAACCACTATGGAAGAAATCACCGCGACTGAACTGAAGAAGAGAATCGACCAGGGCGACGACATTCAAATCATCGACGTGCGCGAGCCGCATGAATATGAAATCGGCCAGATTCCAAATTCCCGGTTGATTCCGCTGGGCCAGGTGCTCAATCGCATGAATGAAATCGATGCGGACCGCGAAACGATCGTGCATTGCAAGATGGGCGGCCGCAGCGCCAAGGCGATTGAGGCGCTCCAGCGCTCAGGGTTTACCGGCAGACTCATTAATCTAAAAGGCGGCATCACCGCCTGGTCCGACGAAGTCGACGCCAGCGTTCCGAAGTATTAAGCCTCGACTACGCCGTCTGTTTAGAAACGGACTACTGCCTGTCTTCGCACTGAACGAAATGGCGGGCAGCAGCCCGCTCTCTGAACGAAGACTCCGAGAGGTTACACGTGCGATTCGAAGGACGGCGCTGGCAGCTGCGGATTCTGTTTGTCTTCGCCGCTCCCCTCCTTACCGTCTATTTGATCGGCGTTCCCCACACCCCGCCGGGATTTTGCCTGGACGAATCGTCAATCGCCTATAACGCGCAGCTCATCGCCACTACCGGCCACGATGAATATGCGACCGCGTGGCCGCTCTATTTTCGCGCCTTCGGCGAATACAAAAATCCCATCTTCATTTATCTGCTCGCGGCGGTGTTCAAATTCACCGGCCCGAGCATTGCCGCCGCGCGAGCGCTCAGCGCCATCCTCGGAGTCGCAGCGATACTGCTGGTTACCTATCTGGCGGCAGCAATCAGCCGGCGCAGAGATGTGGCCGTGGTGGTTGGATTGTCTACGGCGCTCACGCCCTGGCTCTACGAGAACAGCCGGCTGGTCTTTGAAGTCGCGGTTTATCCGGCGCTGGTCGCGCTGTTGCTCATCGCCGTCTTTCGCGTCTCGAGCCGCGAGCGCTGGTCACCCCTCGACATCGCCTCACTCAGCCTGACGCTCGCCCTGCTGACCTACGGTTATTCAATCGGCAGATTGCTCGGCCCGTTGCTGGCGCTCGGGCTAATCGCCTTCGCCAACCGCAGGACCCTGAGGGCAATTCTCCTGGTCTGGCTGGCTTATGGCGTGACGCTCATCCCGCTCCTTATTTTCATTCGCCATCATCCCGGAGCGCTCACGGCTCGGTTTGGGTTATTGACGTATATTCAGCCGGACACCAGTGTGCTTGAAATCGTCCGGCAGTTTGCCATTCATTACCTGCGCAACTTTGACCCGCGGCGCATGGTCCTTACCGGCGAAGACAATGTCCGCGATCACCTGGCGGGCGCCGGAAGCATTCTCTTCGCGACCTTCGCGATGGCAGTCGCGGGAGTGTTCCTGATTCTGAGACGCGATCGTCGCAGCCGCTGGTGGGCTTTTGTAATTTATGCGCTGATCGTTTCGGTTATTCCCGCGGCCCTGACTACCACCGTCTTTCCGCAAATTCGCCTGATCGCTGTGCCGGTGCTGCTCAATGTCCTGGCTGTGCCTGCCTGGCAAATACTGTTCGCGAAAGCCCAAGCCAAGCTGGGCCGAGTGCGGCATGGACTGCTTTTGTTAATTGCCGCCGTGCTTTTAATCGCCGGACAGGGAGTCTACTTTCAAGTTCTCTATCACCGGACCGCCGCAGAGCGTGGCTATGTGTGCGATGAGAAGTTTCCCCGCAAGATCCTCTCGGTCACGCTGGCCACTTTGCAGTCGCCAATCTACCTGTTCGATCCGCCGGGAAAGTCCGGTTATGTGCAGAGCTACTGGTACGGGCTCTTGGGCGGTATCGATCAGTCACGGTTTGTGCGATTGACCAACGATCCGCCTCCGGCGGGAAGCGCCGTAATCAGCACTGAAGAGAGCTGCGGGAACTGCCGGCTGCTCGCCAGGCATCTCAACTTCATCGTCTATACGCCGTTGCCGTCCGCACTTCAGCCGCACTCCGAACCCCTCCCCGCAGAAGCCTTTCGGGCGGAGATCAGACCCGATCATCCTTTGCCTGCTTTTCGCGCGCACGAACCACAACAGGTGACCGTGCTCGTGCGAAACCTAAGCTCAATCAGCTGGCCGTCGGTGGGCGCGGACGACGGGCGTTACACGATGACCGTGCACAGTCGCTGGCTAACCGCAGACGGCACGGTCGTCAGTTCGAGCAATGAAGGCACACGCATTTTCTACGGTCTCGATCCCGGCGATGTCGCCGGAATGACCTTGCCGGTCACCGCTCCGGACGCCCCCGGCCAGTATCGACTGCTGATCGACGTCGTCCAGGAAGGCGTCGCGTGGTTCAGCGACAAAGGATCACCGCCCCTGGTATTCGATGTTTCCGTATCGCCATAGCCTTTCCCCGTCCCCCATCCGCCGGCCGCGCGGATTTCGTGACACTGATCACCTCGGGTCGCATTTCCCTGAACTTAGCGGCTGCGTCATCCCCCATCTCGGTGTATCATTAGGCCGCCGTTAATCCCTGCACGAGGTAGATAATCGTGACTGAAGCCACCCTGGAAGAAACTGAAGTTCAAGAATCAAAAGACACATCGTCTGAGCAACAACACAAATGGGTTTATCTTTTTGAAGAAGGCAACGGCGAGAACAAGTCGCTGTTCGGCGGCAAAGGCGCCGGTTTGTCTGAGATGACGCGCGCCGGCTTGCCGGTTCCGCCGGGCCTGATCGTCACTACTGAAGCCTGTAACGCCTATTACGATAACAACAAACAATTTCCCGAGGGCATGTGGGAACAGGTCGTCGAGGCCCTGGCCGAGATCGAGAAAAAGGTGGGCAAGAAATTCGGTGGTTCGACGAATCCGCTGCTCGTCTCGGTGCGTTCGGGCGCTGCCTTTTCCATGCCGGGGATGATGGATACGGTCCTCAATCTTGGATTGAACGAAGAAACCGTCCAGGGATTGGCCGAGCAAACCGGCGATTTGCGCTTCGCGCTCGACGCTTACCGGCGCTTTGCTTCGCTGTTTGGCGAAATCGTCCTCGACGTCGCTCATGAAAAATTCGAGCGGGTGATGGATCGATTCAAGGCCCAGACCAAAGGCGGCCGCGATACCGATCTGAAACCCGAAGAGCTGCGCGGCATCATCGCGGCCGAAAAGGAGATCATTCTCGCCGAGCAGCACGCGATCCCCGACGATCCGTACGAGCAACTGCGGGTGGCGATCGCGGCCGTGTTCAATTCCTGGATGGGCCGGCGCGCCTGCGACTATCGACGTATCAATCGTATTCCCGACAACCTGGGCACGGCGGTAAACGTGCAGGCGATGGTCTTTGGCAACATGGGCGCCAACAGCGGCACCGGCGTCGCTTTCACTCGCAATCCTTCGACCGGCAAAAAAGAGCTGTACGGCGAATACCTTTTGAACGCCCAGGGCGAAGATGTGGTGGCCGGCACGCGCACCCCGAACCCGATCAAGGAACTTAAGAAGGAACTGCCCAAAGTCTACGAACAGTTCGCCGCCATCGCGCAATTGCTGGAGAAGCATTATCACGACATGCAGGACTGCGAGTTCACCATCGAGCGCGGCAAGCTCTGGATGCTTCAGACACGGACCGGCAAACGAACGGGCGCCGCTGCCGTGCGCATCGCCGTCGACATGGCCCAGGAAAAACTGATAGATCGAAAGACAGCGGTGCAGCGCGTCACGCCTGAGCATCTCGATATGCTGTTGCATCCCACGGTCGATCCGAATACCAAGGCCCAGGTGCTGGCCACCGGTTTGCCCGCCAGCCCCGGCGCGGCCCAGGGCGAAGTTGTCTTTTCGCCGGACGAAGCCGAAGAGATGGCCAAAGAAGGTCACAAGGTCGTGCTGGTGCGCCTGGAAACCAGCCCCGACGATTTTCACGGCATGGTGGCCGCGCAGGCGATTGTCACCGCGCGCGGTGGCATGACCAGTCACGCGGCCGTGGTGGCGCGGGGCATGGGCAAGACCTGCGTGAGCGGCGCATCGGCCATTGAAGTCGATTACAGCCAGCAGCAATTTACGGTGGAGGGCCAGGTAATTCCGAAAGGCGAATGGATCACCGTAGACGGCTCGACCGGGCGGGTTTTCCTCGGCAAGGTGCCGACCATTCAACCGCAGCTCGGTGCAGATTTTCATGAACTGATGAAGTGGGCCGACAAGTTTCGCCGGCTCGGCGTGCGCGCCAATGCGGACACGCCGCTCGACGCCAAAACGGCGCGCGGCTTTGGCGCCGAAGGCATCGGGCTCTGTCGCACCGAACACATGTTCTTTGGCGATCAGCGACTCGCCGCCATGCGCGAGATGATTCTCGCCGATGGTGTCGGCGCGAGAGAGAAAGCGCTCGAAAAGCTGCTGCCGCTGCAACGCGGTGATTTCATCGGCATCTTTCGCGAGATGGCCGGCTTTCCGGTAACCATCCGCCTGCTCGATCCGCCGCTGCACGAGTTCCTTCCCAATATCGACGAGCTGTTGAGCGAACTGGCGGAACTGAAGCTGGCCTTGAAGCAAGCCAAAACGATGGTCGAGATGGACCACCTGCTCGACGAAATCGATGAGAAGCGAAACCTGTTTAATCACGTCAACAAGATTCGGGAAGCGAATCCGATGCTCGGCTTCCGCGGTTGCCGCCTGGGCTTGTTATATCCCGAGGTGACCCGCATGCAGTGCCGCGCAATTTTCGAAGCGGCGATTCAGGTAAAGGGCGAACGCAAGCAGGTAAGTCTCGAAATCATGGTGCCGCTGGTTTCAGTCAGCGAGGAGCTCAAACAGCAGGCCGACATCATCAACGACGTCGCCCGCGAGGTGATGGGCGAACACGGTATGAAGTTCGAATACATGATTGGCACGATGATCGAATTGCCGCGGGCCGCGCTGACGGCCCACAAGATTGCCCACCACGCGCAGTTCTTCTCGTTCGGCACCAACGACCTGACGCAAACGACCTTTGGTCTCAGTCGCGACGATTCGGGACGCTTCCTGCCGTCTTACGTGGATCGCAAAATACTTTCCGACGATCCGTTCCAGGTGCTCGACAGCGAAGGCGTCGGCGAGCTGGTGCGCATTGGCGCCGAACGCGGCCGCAGCGTCAAGGGCGATCTGAAGATCGGTATCTGCGGCGAACACGGCGGTGACCCGCGCTCAATTTCCTTCTGCAATGAGATTGGCTTGAACTACGTGAGCTGCTCGCCGTATCGCGTTCCGGTGGCGCGACTGGCGGCGGCTCAGGCAGCGTTGGAAGTCGAGGCGGCGGAAGCGAAAAGTAAACATACCGCGGCAAAGCAGGCAGCGTAGAAATTCCCGGTTCGACTAACGCCGAGGCTGTTCGCTATTTCCAGCCCAGGATGAAATCCCGGGAATGGAATGATCCTACCCACCCTGAAGGGGTAATTTACATACTTAACCGACAAATAGCGCGCGGAGCGCACGCCGGCGTAAAGCCTGAGGTGGAGTCCCGATTCATCGGGACGAAACCCCAGGTCAACGATCAATCAAGAACGATGAGCCCGCGGAAGCGGGCGGCAGCCGTTGCGATGGCAGGACCTCTCGTTCCGATCCGCTGCCGCCCGCTCCGCGGGCTGGATCATTTTTTGTGACATCTCCCCGGGGCTCACGCCCCGGGCTTTACGCTGTCGTGCGCTCCGCGCACTGTTGGTCAGTCAAGTACGTAATTGCCTGAAGGGGTTTATATCGCGCTCGTCCATTTACCCGGGACGTGATCCTGGGCTAAATTAGCGGGCGCTTTCAGCTGCTAAAACCAAAACTTCATGAACAAAGTCCCGAGCATCGTGCAGATTCTGTTTGCGGAAATGCTCGCCATCTGGGGCACGTCATCGCTCGTAATGGCGGTGTGGAACACGGCCAGGCCGGGCGCCTTCGGTCCGGCGGCAACCCTGCGTGGCGTCGGCAACTGGGTTTGGTTTGCTATCGGCCTGGCCCTGCTGGTCTGGTTGCTCCGCGAAATCTTCCAGGCGCGAGTTAAGCAAGACTCCTGGGTCAACCCCAAGACGTGGTCCAGTTCCGGCGGCGCCTACGGATTTTGCAGCACGCATCCTTCCTATTTTTTCATCGATCTGATTCCGGTGGCCGTCTCAGTTTTCCTGCTCTGGTATGCACGCGGCCTCGCGGTCGAAACAAAAAACTACTGGATCATGTTGGCCATCTCGCTCATCTTCCCGGTGTTACGCCTGTTGAGCTGGTACGTCCTGGGATTGAAGATCGAGAGCGCCGAGTCAGGACGCGCGTGGCACCCGGTGGCTTTCGTCTTTATTCCGTTCGTGTTGGTGTTTGGCGGCGTCGGGATCGCCGTGGCCGTCGGCGGCCGCCAGCATGCAGATGAGATCGCCAACCTCCCGGTAATTGACGAACACACCTTCGCCAACAGTCGCGAAGCATTCGCGCGGCTGGCCGATACCACGCAGATTGAAAAACAGACGGGCTTCGTCCGTCTGCGGGCAAAACAGATCAGCGATGGTCCCACGAAATGCCAGAATAGAGATCACATTGATTTTGCGACGGTGCTGGCAGATCTGGCCGGCGGCGGCGACGTGCTGATCGTCGCCTCAAAGTATGCTCATGACGGTTTCGATGAGTTGGTGAGCAAGGCCACGGCAAACGGATCCCGTCCGATTGAAGTGATTGGCAAGCTGCGCGAGATGCCGCGCGCAAATTCGATCCCGACATCGAAAGCCTTCTGCGGTTTGGACAAATTGCCCACCGCGCCGCCCGGCGGACGTTGGGTTCTGGAGATGCACGAACCATGATCGCCCAAGCCCGCGCGAAAGCTGCTTTTGCGCCTCGATTCCCAACGCTAAACTAGTAACTTATTGACTATTACGGTCAATTGCCATAGAGTGCACCCGCACTTAGGGTCTCGCGGCGTTGCGCATTTTAAAGAACTGCAGGCTGCTTAAGGCCTCATTGCGAGCGCCAGCCTACAAATCTGAGAACCCGCAAGTTCCTCTAACGGCTTAGATCCCGAATTCCAGACAACTTGTACGCTTCCGCTGCGGACCCAAGCAGCGAACGTGTCGACGCGAAACATACCGATTCTCAACGGAGGACTTTTGCGATGAGCGATGAACGAATGCCGTCTGCCGAAAAGCTGGTTTCCCTCTCAACCGCAAGCGATGAAATCATGCAAGGCATTTTGACTCGTGACCGAAAGGGCACGCAGAACACCATCGTTGCCAAAGTTCATGAGTTGTTAGAAGCAGAATCCTGCGCCGTCTTTTTGGTGAAAGATGACGACCGCCGGAAGCTGAAGCTGGAGACCGCCTATACAGACAAGAAGGAGAATGAATTCGACGCCGTGGAACTGGTCATCCAGAGTATTCCCGGAAGGGGCCTGACCGGCCATTTGGCGTTCGAGGGGCAACCGGTCGAACTGCATGGTAAGCAGCTGAAGGAGAATAAATATGTTGCCCGGAGACCGCCTGATCATTTGATATCCGGCCACTGCTTTTCGTTACTGGCAATACCGTTAAAGGACAGAAAAGGGCGACTAATTGGGCTGTTAAAAGTAGAGAACAAGAAAGGGCCTGGGGGCAGGCCCGGAGAGGAATTCTACTTTACGGAAGACGACACATCAGTGGCCAATATTCTGGCCAACAAGGTCGTGATCGTCCTGGAGACGCTGCATGCCTCCCAAATTTTCCGCGGACTCACAGAAAAGATGTATGCCGCTAAGGACGTGGACGAGATATTTCAGACCTGTCTCAATGAGGCAGTTCGATTAGTGCATGCCGATCGCGGAGATCTCGCCACCTGGGACGGGATCAAGCAAGACCTGATTATTCCATATCAGAACGGCGAACTTGGGGTGCTGCAAAGTGAGCCATTGCCGACGCCGAGCATTATTCGGGAAGTTTGGAGTAAAGGAGAGCCTTACATAGCTTCATCAGTCTCAAAAAATCCTGACTACTTCTGCGGTAATGTCAAGACAGAGAGCGAAATCGCAGTGCCGCTGAAATGGGAAGAGCAGATGATCGGGGTGCTGAACATTGAATCGTATCAAGAAGATGGGTTGGACGCCTTGGACATCGCCGTCTTGCAGCTATTAGCCCAACATGCAGTTACTGCCTACCGGGCCGTTCACAAGGAAGCCTATTTTAGAGGGATCGTTCAGGGTCTGGGCCAAACTTCGGTACCGGCAGATATGCTGACACGCATTCTTAGGTGTGTGGAGGCAATTTATGGTTTTGATGGCGGTCTCATCTATATAGCCGATCATACGAATCGAAAATTACGCTGTCAGTCATTCATAAGTGCTAAGCCCGTGGACATCAAAAATCCCGAGGAGTTTTCCTACAACTTCGAAGATGTTTCACTGTCTACCCATGTTCTACAACATCGCGAACCGTACTTTTCACCTGACCCGCTGAACGATGAGAGAGTCAATCGCAAGGGAATCGAGGCATTTCGCGTAGAAGGACCACTATTAGGAATCCCGCTGATCTTCTCACAAGAGGTCTTTGGGGTACTGGTAGTTTGGAGCAGTTCTGATCAGCAGTCGCCGGCAGAGCGGCACAAGTTGGAACTGGGGCCCTTAGCGCAGCTGGCCGCGACCGTAATCGCAATCTCGGAAACGAGTAATCAGCGCGCGCTGGTGCTGCAAGCCATTGAAAACATCCTCTACAAGATGCGCACGGCTCCGGTAAGAGAGACTGTGATGAAGCTGATCCTTGAAGGTGTTCAACAGGCCGGCTTTGAACGCGCCAGAGTCTTTGAGTATCGAGAGGATCCGGCCCGATTTGTGGTGGTAGATTCTCTGGGCATGAGCAAACCGGCTTCGTTGCGTGGACGTGACGTATTCATCTCAAAGAATATTTACGCTAAAGACACAAAAGAGACCGCACTAGGAAACCCCTCGGCGCGCCGGTACGATCCGACAGCCAACGATACTCCCACCGGCCCTGACCCTGATGCGCGCATATTTGAAAAACCCGATGATTTACCTTGGGCCGCCGTACCGCTGCTGGTCGCCGGCGGGCTGTATGGTCAGATCACAGCTGACAATGCGCGCACCAAGAGACCAATCACCAAAGGGATGCTTGACTACTTGACGCTGATGGGAGCGGTCGCCGCTCACGTAATTGAAAGCGCCCGGACACGTTACAATTTGCAGGCCCTGGCTTTACCAATTCCTCCCGGCAATCCGGCCTCGGCCGATCACCGACTGCTCACCATTAAACAATTTCTGGTTTCACTGGTTGCCCGGTTCGGTTTTAATCGCGCCTTTTTCTTCGAGCAAACCGAAGATGTCGGAAATCTTCGCTATTATGCGGGACTGAGTAAGGAAGCATGTCAGAAACATGTGCAGGGCGCGCATGAGCGCAGCCCTGAGGAACAGTTGGCGAGCTTATTCGACCGGGCAGCGGAATTAGACGATCTCGATTCCAACTCGCGCCTGGATGATTTGACGATTTCCAGAAGTGAAGTGACCGCGCAGGTGCCCCTCAATGAGCGGAAGGTCCATGAGTTCTCATCCGCGGCTGAACATTCGTGGCCTAAATGGATCGACTTTCTGGCAACCACGCTCGACGTCAATCATTTGCTGCTGGCGCCCGTGCTGGCTGGCAAAGACAGTTTCGGATTGTTATTTGTAGAGCCCCAGGAACAACACCTCGGTGATGCCGATCAAAAGGCCCTGGCAATCACCGCGGATCACCTGGCGCAGATTTTGAGACAATATCGCTTACAAAGATTCACGGACCACCAGATCGCTGAGGCTGATCCCGACGTCCGCAGGCTGCATCAACAAACAATTACGATCTGTTTCTGGGATATCAGAGGGTTTACAGGCTTATGCGAGATACTGAAGACTCAACCTACGCTGATTTCGGGTTTCCTCAAGGAATACTACCAGCTAGCCAGCGAAGTTGTCGGAGGCGTACGTGGCGGCATAATTGACAAATTCATCGGGGACGGCGTGATGGCCCTTTTTGGTGTGCTGGATGAAGTGAGCGATTTTGGGGCAAATCCCGCTGTCGATGCGGCGATCGAGTTCCGCTTCAAGTTCGCGGAACTGGTAGATCAATGGAACGTTAAATGGGCGCGCGAAACGACAGTCGTGGTACCCAAGATCAAGCTGGGCTGCGGAATTAACACGTCCAATGTGCTGGTGGGCGAAGTCGGAGCAAAATCGCTGGTACAATTCACCGCGCTGGGGCCGGGTGTGAATTTCGCGTCACGGATAGAGAAACTTTCCAAACAAGGGGAGATTTTGATTTCGCAACCAACCAATGGAAGGTTGAATTCATCGGTGGCGCGCAAGCAATTTCGAAAAAAGATCAAAGACATTCCTGGCATACCCGGAGACCACCTGCTCTTTTCCGTCACGCAGGAGTCGCCAAACTCAAAGGGAGAATAAGCGTAAAAGCTAATGCGAATTCCGGTTGTAATCTTCTTATCACTAATGATGACGATGTCGCTAGTAAACGGTCAGACAAATGCACCAGGGCCCGACACGGTTTACCTGCTCAAGCCGGCGCACGTCTTCGACGGCGAGTCGGCGCAACTGCATGACAACTGGGTCGTGCTGGTGCGGGGACAAAAGATTGAGGCCGTCGGTCCGGCGAGCGAGGTCAAAGCGCCGCCTGAGGCAAAGCTGATCGATCTGCCGGGTTTGACCCTGATGCCGGGACTGATCGAAGCGCACTCGCACATCCTGCTGCACCCTTATAGCGAGACTGTCTGGAACGATCAGGTGGCCCACGAAGCTCTGAGCCTGCGTGTGGCCCGCGCCACCAATCATTTGCGGAATGAACTGATGGCGGGATTTACGACGCTTCGTGATCTGGGCACCGAAGGCGCGGGCTATGCCGACGTCGGATTGAAGCAAGCCGTCAACCAGGGAATTATTCCCGGACCGCGCTTGCTCGTCGCCACTCGCGCGATCGTGGCCACCGGCAGTTATGGCCCAAAGGGCTATGCGCCTGAATGGAATGTGCCGCAAGGCGCGCAAGAGGCCAGCGGTCCGGAAGAGCTAACCAGAGTGGTGCGCGAACAGATCGGCAAAGGCGCAGACTGGGTCAAGCTCTATGCAGATTACCGCTGGGGCGCCGGCGGCGGCGCGCATGCGACCTTCACGCTTGAGGAAATGAAAGTTGCCGTTGAGGTGGCCAGGAGCGCCGGCGTTCCCGTGTCCGCCCATTCGACGAGCACCGAAGGCGCGCGCCGCGCAATTCTGGCCGGCGTCGAAACAATCGAGCATGGCGACGGATTGACGCCGGAACTCCTGCGTTTGATGAAAGAGAGCGGCATCGCCCTGTGTCCGACGCTGGCGGTGGCCAGCGGCCCGGCGATTGAACGGAAGAAGGTGGTCTTCAAGCAAGCCCTCGACGCCGGCGTCATCATCGCCAGCGGCAGCGATGTCGGCGTTTTCGCTCACGGCGACAATGCGAAGGAGATCGAACTGATGGTCGCGTGGGGCATGCCGGCTGTCGATGCGCTGCGTTCGGCCACCTCGGTAAATGCCCGGGTACTGCATCTGGAAGAGAGAGTCGGCCGCGTCAAGATCGGATTACTGGGCGACTTGATTGCCGTCGATGGCGATCCAACCAGGGACATTTCTGCCTTGCATCGCGTCCGGTTCGTGATGAAGGACGGCACGATCTATAAGCAACCTTAAACGGCAGCCTCACCTCGAACTACTCATTAACCGAGCAATGCGCACCAGGATCTTCACGACGGTTGCTATTCTGCTCTTTTCCGCCGGGAGTTGGGCGCAATCTGCCGACGATCGCTACCCGTTCGTGCGGGACAGCAAGGTCGGCTTCATCGACTATCAGGGCCGCGAAGTCATCCCGCCGCGATTCAGCGCCGCGGGTGACACCGCCCATTTCGAAAACGGGCTCGCTCCGGTGTTTGAAGGCGGAAAGGGATCAGGCTATATCGATCCCTCCGGCAAATTCGTGATTGGCCCGACCCAGGTTTGGGGTTGGGGTCGTCCATTTCATGAAGACATCGCCGGCGTCCTGATTTGGAATCAGCAACGCAATCGTCCGGGCTGGATCGATCGCAGCGGTAAGATCGTCTTTTCCGGCATGGGCGAAGAAGGCCGGTATTTTGCCAGCGGCTTGATGTCAATGGCCGGCCCATCGGGCAAATGGGGTTTCGTCAATAAGGATTTTCAATTCGTCATCGAACCGCGCTTTGACTGGGCGTGGGAATTCTCAGAAGGCCTCGCCGAAGTAACGGTCAATCACAAGTCAGGTTTCATCGACCCATCCGGCAAGATCGTTGTGCCGCTTAAATACGACATGGTGTTTCCGTTTCAAAATGGATTGGCGGCTGTGCGCCGGGACGTTCAAGTGGGAACGCAGATGACGATGCACGGCGAACAGCCAAAGTACCGTTATCAATATGGCTACATCGATCACGAAGGGAACGAAGTGATCCCTTTACAATTCGAAGAAGCCACGTACTTCTCGGAAGGCTACGCGATGGCTGTGCCTTCGAATTTCAAGCTCTACGGAGTGATCGACAAGCAGGGGCACTTTGTGCACGAACCGGAGTTTGAAAGTGCCGGCGCGTTTCATGATGGTCTGGCGCCGGCGTGTGTACATCAGAAATGCGGTTATGTCGATACGGCCGGCGCCTGGATCGTCCCTGCCGCCTACGAAACGGCCAGAAACTTTTGGCACGGCCTGGCCTCGGTCTCATGGAAAACCGGCGACTATGGCTACATCAGCAAGACCGGCAAGGTAGTGTGGAGAAGTACCGACCAACCTAAGTCCGCGCCGTAGTGAGTCGGGAAGACTATATACGTCGAAGTAAAGTCCGTTTCATTAATCATTCCAGCATTCATCGTCCGCCTAAGACTGGCGTCGTGGTGTGAGCAGGAAGGCGGCCGGCGCCGCATGGCTCCGGCCCTAACGCATGGCAGCCCACGCTTTACTCTGGGCACTATCAGCTTACGGCCTTGTGACAAATGAATTGAGTGGGCGAGCTTCGATTATTCGGTCATGTAAGTCTTCGACGAAGCTGAGCATGTCCCTGAGCGTTTCCCTGAGTGAGGTTCTAGTTTCAAGAGATCCCGAGGCATGGCTAAAGGATTCAATTCTTTGCAGAACCGAAAAATCGAGAGGCAGAACCTGTTCCAAAGCAACGACTGCCTGCGACGCGGCCTTGGGGATCTCCAGCGTGATGCAGGCCATTTCGCAGATATGTTTCTTCAGCGAAGTTAATCGATGCACGATTTTATGCTGGTCGTCCGCACTCCAATCCTGCAGATTCAAATACGCCGCCAACGGATGCGCCATAGTTCGGCGCGCCTCGAAAAATGAAGTGGCGGCAGTTGCGCGGCTTCGCTCGGTACTGCGAATTTGAGCACGGATGTCTGCACCCATCAGCACGGCGCTGGTTTGATTGGATTGCCAATGCGCCAGATACATCGCCGGACTGAGACTGGCTTCGCTCCTGGCAAAGTAATGGTAGGGATGGAAGCGGATACCTGTCTGGCAGAGTGTCTGGCAGGATTCCACCATCACGCCCAGAGCCCGAAGAAATCGCGCCTTTTCTTCAAAGACTTGGTCACGTAAGAACACGTAACCATCGAGCAAATCGCTGCGGCCGCGAACAATCTGTCCCCGCGCTATCGACCCATAAAGAATCACGCTGACCACATCCTCGCCCAGCTGTCGCAGGTCGCGAAGGAAATCGTCCACGGCGCGTTTGTATTCTGCCACTTCGATCGAAATTGTTGCCGGGCCAGCCAGCTGCTCAGCCTCCGGCAGCGCCTCAGAAGATTGAATGCTTTGCGGCGACGCGTAAGCTCTTAGTCTGCGCAGAAAGCACTCAAATATCCAGGCAGCCTCGAATGCCGCTGGCCGCCAGGAATCGTCCGTTTGTGGATTGATAGATCTCTCTAATTCCCGAAGCTCCCCCCAGAGTCTCTGCAACTGTTCGTCAGCATAGGCCTCACCGAAGCGCGCCGGGATTTCTTCCAGAGGCGCGTCCCAGTCGGCGCGCCCGAGTAGGGCCGTAGACATTAAGCACCGGATCTGCCAATCGATCCGCTTGATTAGTTCAGAGTATTTACCGGCCGCCAACAAACGAAGTGCGCCATGGTTTCGCATGAAGTGCGCGCATGACTCGATATGGGCATCAAGCAAGACCTGTGGGTCCGCCGGAAGCGCCACCTCGTCGCGCAAGTCGGCGCCGAAGAGCGTCGTCCCGGTCAGCTTTACGCGATAGCTGAGCTGCACATGACGGTTCAGGACGTGTAACCAATTGAAAGACGGCAGGCAAAGCTCGTTTAATTCGCCTCGGCGCAGGCAATGTAAAAACAGTCCTTGGGGCACACACTTGTAAGCTTCAGCGATTAAGTCGACGAAGGGCTCAGCGTCATCACGAAAAATCGCAACCAGACCGCCGTTATAGAAGGGCTCCGGATAATAGAGGATGCTGACCAGATGCCGGGCCAGCCGGGCCCCCAAACGATCTGCGGCATGGGTGGCTCTGCGAAGGGATAGAGATTCTCTGGCGGCCGCATTCTGCGCGGCGCCGGCGTGGTTCCCCCAAAATTGGGTTGGCTGCTGAAAAATGACCCGGTCTTCTGTTCCGGATGACATGCGCTCCCTTAACAGACCTTATGGGCAAGACGTGAGGGGCGCCGCCAAATCCTGTTGAATCCAATTAGCCGTTCTGTGGCTGGTTACAAGGCGGCCAACGGTTAGGACGCCATCGGACGGCTACATTACGGTTGATCGATTTCATCGACCAGGTGTTTAGCAAACCGCTTCGCGATTTCGGGGCTCGACGCGCTGAGAACAATCATTACATTGCCCCGTCTGAAAAACACCGAAGTCGCCCCGGCTTTGCTGTAAGCGCCGTGTGCGCGCTCGTACCCTTCATCACCTATGTTCAGTTTCTTGATATCAGAGGGTACGCTTGCGGGAGCGTTGATGGTTGCCTGGAGCTGGGCCGCGGCTTCCTGTGGGGAGGCATATTCGTAAGTCGTAGCTGAGACGTAGTCATCACCCGAGGTCCAGCCCAACAAAGCGGCTGTGTCCTCGGCTGTTTTTTGGCGCTTGGCGGTGCGCTTAAAGCCGGGTTCTTTCACGCTAACGCCGTCATCCAGCCGATCCAGTAGTTCCTTTTTTGGCACGTTCGCTCCCTGCTGCCCGAGCACTACCAGGGTAAAGATAAGTGAGAGCAGCGCCAGAAGACCGGGCACTCCGATCTTCGAAGTTTTTACTGGGCGCCGGATCTTCTTAGGAGTCTTCTTTGATTCATGCATGGTCGCCTCCTTGGGTGCTTGTGAATATTTACTATAAACCTCCGGGTCGTGTTAGGGAATCCCCACACCCTGACACTCACACAAATCGTAGTCCCAATAGCCTCCCAATTTGCTGCAAGCTCTGAGCTGGGCAAAAGTGGGATTGCAAACCGGCGTGGGCGCGGAAACTGTGATCACGAGGTTGGGTGTTGTGTCCCCAAACCACTCGACACCATCCTGCACCATGCGCCATTGAAAATTGTATGTTCCGGCCGTGGCCGGAGCCGTGACCGTAAACAGAAATGTAACTACTTCGCCCTCAGCCACTGAAGTCGGCACGTTGACGCGGTTCAAGCCCCAGGTAGAGTTGTCCTGAGCATTCTGCGAGCCCAGGCGGAAGGCATCGGCTGTGTTCCAGGTTGCGGCTCCGGTGTTGCGGAAGGTGATCGATACCGGATAACTCGTGCCGGCCGTCATAGAAGTCGGAACTACCTGGTCCATAAAGAACGATTGCCGGTAGAAGGCCGAACAGACAATACCGAAGTCCCTGAGTTGCGTGATGAGGGTGGTGCTAATGACCCGCGCGGCGTTGGCGGCTGAACCGGTGAGACATTGACCGCTGTCATTGACCGCCTGGATCACACTTACTTCAGGTTCAATTATGCCGTACGACGGATCGAACGACTTGCCACTCCCCGCCCTTAGGGTCGAATGAAATGTGAAATACGGATCCGGGGGAACGCCGTTTCTGACGGGACGAGGATACTGTGAAGTAACGGTTGAGCCGTTCGGAAATCCCGGCCTGACGTCGGGCAAGTATCCTGGTTCAACGAACCAATTACTCACTTTGGTGGTGGGGTTCCCGCCCCAGAAGTAGTTAACAGTACATTCAATACCGATACTCCTTAAGAGGCCTCGCAACAATGCCACGTTGTCAGAGCACTGTTGGCTGTGATCAGAGTCCACATAGATGGTCAGCGGATTTCGATCCTGACTGAGCCTCCCGGGGTTGTAGATCAGATCGTCTTTCACTCCCACCGTAATCTTCTCGGCCAGATCGTCAATGTTGGTCGAACCGTCGCCGGTCTTGCTCGTGCTGTGTCTCAGCGCTATATCGTAAAGCCCGTCGTAGGTCCGGGTGGGGTTGGTGGCGGAGTCGGGATTCATGAAAGCTGGTAGAATTGGCGCAGCGTACAGCCAATGAAGCTCGTGCTGTCCGCTGTTGCCCATCGAAGTCCATGACGAGCCGGTGAAAGAGATCTCCCAGGTAAAGGTGTATTGCGACATTTTTACTGCTGATGAGTCCGGAAGATCCACGGTAAACGGTATGTTACTAATCGTCACGTCGCCGTTCTGAGAAATGTTCACGCCAGGGACCTCAGCCATCACGGTGTCCCCGTTCTTGACGCGCACGGTGGCCGTAGAGTACGAGCTGTTGGCTTGTTGCACCGTCACTTTGGCAAAGATGGTTGGTTTTGTGCCTCTGGTGTAAGCCACCGGAAAATCATTATTGTTACTGCGGTCCTTGACCCACGTCGGACTGTCATCATTGGGATCAATCGTCGAGCCATCTGAGAACCTCTTAATCTTGTGATCGCCTTTAAACCCGACTTCCTTGATGGTCACCGTGGGTGGCGAATCACAAGAGGCGGCGGCCACCAGCATGGCCGATTCAATCTTAGTGGGCTTTACGCCATCGCCAGGCAAGTATCCAAGCGGCGCATCGGCCGGCCGCAAGGGTCGGCCCTGTTGCTTCGTCTCTCTCATCGCTCTGGCAATTGCCAGATAGGTGTTGCTTTTGACGTACTTCTCCCAGGGAGACCGGACCAGCGCAGCTTGTTCCGTAAGCACCGTGTTGATTTCGGAAGTGATCGAGTCCAGGACTTCGACGTGGGCCAGCGCATCCGATCGCTCGGCTTCGGTTTGATAGGCCCAGTTCATCGCGCTCCCGAGGTGGTAAAGAACCAGCGCCCGATAGGTTCTTTGCTTACCACCCAAACGAATGGTCACCTGGTACGAGGTGTAACCCTGCACGTCCGCGAATTTGTTGCCGCCTTTGCCGAGCATGTCGGCGACGGTTTCAACGGGTGACGGTAGTTGGCCTTCGGTATCGGGCAATCGATCGCCGCCCGTCGCTGGCTTGTCGAGGCTTTCCTTGTGCGGACCTCGATCAATAGTTAACTGGGCCGTCGTTGGCGCCGCGCCCCATTCAACTTCGTAGTAGGCATGCGGAATATTGTCGCCATTTCGAAAATAGACCGGCTTCACATTCAACAGATCGCCGCTGCGCGGGGTAAGCATTTCGGTGAGCGGCTTCAGGTATATCTCTGAAATGGGTCCGGACCTGATATCACGCAGCTCGACGGTCAGATATTCATTTGGCTCGACCTGGCCGCTATCTCCCCCCGCCAGCGCATCACGCGCAGCCGCCTGATAGCGCATCAACCTCGCATACACATCCCGCACCAGTTTCTCGTTAGCGCCGGCATCTTGCAGATTTTTCTCGGACTGTTTCTGCGTATTTCGATCCGGTGAATTCGGACGTGTCGCCGGGTCCGGACGCTTTTGAGGATCGGAGTGAGAAACCTGCTGCTTCGGGGCTTGACCCTGAGACCACCTGACGGTGGCCCAGATCGCAGACGCCAGAAGAAGCAATGTCGCAAACAGGATCGCTTTGTATGCCTTCTTCATGTTAATTGTCCTCAAAAGTGAAAAGGCCTTGTCTCCTAATCCGCGCGCCTTGGTCGCCTGAGTTCTGCGCCTACTTCTTACTCTTCTTCTGCGGTGCGGCTTTGTGAACCTCTTTCAAGAAAGCGGCGGCGTCAGTTCCTTTGTGCTTGACCACGAGAGGATCAGTGCCTACCAGGCTCGCCGGTTGGACCATTCCGTCCTTCAGGGCGAATAACCCCTGCGTTTCAGAGGCCAGTTGAAATCCTTTATAGGGAGAATTTTTGTTTTTCTTCCGCAGGAAGAAGACGTAGAGCCCTTTATCTTCCGCGGACTGCCAACCTACGGCCCTGACACTTACGTAGGCGCCGTCCGGGAATGTGTAAACGCCGCCGGGCAAACTAACGATGATCGATCGGTTGCCAGCCAGCGTTACATCTCCTTTGATTACCTCCTGCGCCCGGACGGAAAAATCTTCGGTAACGAATTTTCCGTCGGCCCGGAGAGTGGTGCGGTGGGCCAGCGCGCGCCCTATTACGATGATGTCGCTCCGCTTCGCGAGTTCTTCGAGAGTCGGATAAACAACGCTGCGATTCGGCCGGTAGCGCCAGATCAACTTGCCATTTGCTTTCTTGGTGCGGGCTTCCAGAGTTTCCTGCGGGTGCTGGGCCATCGCCGGCGAGTTCGCCATCTGGACGACAACCGAAACCAGCGTGACCAGCAGCACCAGGTGGATTTTCCTCAGCATAGATAAGCCTCCAATTACGTTAAGTCACCCATTCGAAAACGGCCGGTTGCGGCTATGAGCAATAGTCCCAATAGCAGCAGTAGTAAGGATCGTATTCGCAGGGATCCGATCCGCAGTAGTCTTCGCTCTGCTGGCAATATTCTCCCTGAAAGTCCGTATAACGACCGTATTCGTCCTCGTCGCACATCAGGACCATCGGCTGGTAAACGTCGACGCAATCGACCCAATAGCTACCGTCGCAGTATGAGAAGTAGTCGTATTCAGGCGGGCCCACCGGGTACGGAAGAATTGGCGAACACCCTCCCGTGGTACACGTGCAGGTTGACGGATCCCATTCGCCTTCCATTTGGTTACACTGGGCCTCCAAAGATCCATCCGGATCGCAACCCGTGTAGATCGTGCAACTGCACAAAGCGGGATCCCAAAAACCGCCCTGGCTGATGCAGTACAATTCTTCGCCGGGATCACATCCACAGCTGCTGCAATCACTGACCCCGCAACCCGACACCGACATGCAGGTGCCGCCGACGCATTCGTCATGCGGGTCAGTCTCGTTCTGATTGGTGCAGCATCCTGATGGGGGCGCGGCAGCCCGTGAGACAGACCAGTCCTTGTTCAGATGGCGCACCTCGCTTCGGGGCGCGCCCCGCGCCAGCCAAATGACCAGCAACACCATCACCCCAAGCAGCATTGCTCTTCTCATTTTTCAGCCTCCTGAACCCTATCCCGCCAGCGCAACTATTAGGTTTTTATCCGGCTCAAGACCTCGGATTCCTTTACCGGAGTAAGCCGCCCGACCCATGATTCCTTAACCTGGCCACTCCCATCGACAATCATCAAAGTAGGTGTGCCGTTGACTCCGATGGAACTGAGAGTCGCTTGTCGAATGTCCCCAATCGGAACTTTCAAATCATCGAGATACTTCCTGGCGTCGTTGATTTCCTGCGGAAAGACAGCCACTATTCGCACATCCTTCCGTTGGGCCAATTCGCTGGAAAGCTGCTGGTAGAAAGCTGCGCTCTCGGAACAGAAGTGGCACTTGTTAGAGAGCGCCAGCACCACGGTTTCTCCGTTCCCGGCCCAATCGACATTCGGCAAAGAGATTTGTGAACCGGCAGGTGGTCCGGCCCTTAATCCGGGATTGGGCGCGGGTGTCCGGGCCGAAGCGATCTGAGGCGCTTCGCTGACGACTGCTGCGGGCGGGTGCAGTAAATAGTTTCTTACCAGCACCGTCGCGCCAATCAAGGCAACCAGTATGATGGAAAGATTAGTCGCGATCTCGATCGCTCTTCCGAGCTTATTGGTGGTATCGGCTTTCATGCGCGCGACGCTACGAGAATCAGAAAGGCGAGATCAATAGGCACGTCTTGCTCAAAACGGCTATCGCTTGCTCAAAACGGCTATCGCTTGCTTTAAGTGGCTGAAATCTCTCAAAGGCTCATGCCTGAGAGACTGAACGGGTTTGCCGAAGGTGAATTGAATTCAGGAAGTCTGATGCCCGAAGATGGCCGGCCCCCGGGTGCGTCACCAATACGGGTGAAGTAGCTATAACTTTCGAACCGATCCCTACTCTCACCTGGTAAATTGATTTTTTGATTAAGCCGCGAGTGGTAGCCGCAGGCAGGGCCGGAGGGATTTGTGCTGACCCGGTTAGATAGGTTTGGCTGGTCGTTCACCTTTCGCGCGTAGACGTTTTGCAGCTTCGACCATATCGGGCCAGGCGCAAAGCAGACGCCCAAACTTGGCCACGAGTCGTCGCGTGGTCTCGCGCGCTTCTTCGAGCCGGCAGGACTTTAGTATATCCTGCGGCACCATGTGATCTGGTTTGAGCAGCGATGCCCGCAGTTGGGCCAGATAATTTGTGACATCGCTTTTCCAATAGTCGGGCGGACTCTGATAGTCCATTAGATCTCTTTCGAGATTGGTAATCGTAGCGCTCAGATCACGCCAAACATGAGCTCGCGCAAATTCGTCGAAGTCGCCCAATTTCAGTGAGCCAATCTCCACCAGGTGACTACCAATGGCCCGCATCCTCTGCGCACTGTCTGTCAGACCGGACCAGAACTGTCGAGACAGAATGCAGGCGACCATCAGCGAGTGCATCGTAATGCCGCCCGCGGAGTTTATGACATCGTCCGGGCGATAAGATCTTGATCGCGTAGGTGCGTGAAGAACCGCGCGGGGGATGTCCCCCAGGTAACCATACTCATGGCAGCGAGCCAGAGTGGCTGCGAACACGCCATCGGTTCCGCGCAGTACCGGGAAAAATGGCGGCAGCAGGTCGCGATTGTCATAGCCCAGGGCCGTAGAGATAAACCAGGTCATGCTGCTCAAACAATAGCGAGTGGACACCCGCATGACTTCGCGACTCGAACCAGCAGCGAGATAGGTCTCGCGCGACTGGATCAGGCGCTGCCTGGATGCCCGGGTCAACACCTTGTAGGTCGGCGGCACCCGCAGGCCCGAATCACCCAGCATTCCGGTGAGGGTTACCAGGACGCGGCCTTCAGTAGTCTCCAGAGCTCGCAACTGGTGAGAAAGCGGCCGATCCGCGCTCAAAATATCCATGTCGCCAAAGCGGGCCAGGCAATCGGCGATACGCCGCCCCAAAAGTTTTTCGTGACTGACAAATAGATCTTCTTCCAAAAACGGTTGGGAGTTAATAGCGTCCTCACGATTGGGGAAGAACCAGAACTCCATGGGTGCTTGAGGTTGTCCGCGGAGTGTCTGTTCAGCATGATCGGGCGATTGCGGGGGCGCGACAATTTTGCAAATAGCATCGTCATCAGTACTGAAAACAAGATCTCCGATGGTGTGAAGAAAGAGGGCATTGCGGTTCTTGCCGCATGAAAATTCGTGCCCTCCCGAATCGATCAGAGCAAAGTTAACCAGGTCAGGATCAAAACTCCCTTCCCTGATCAAGCTATGCGTGAACAGCATCTTCTCTTCACGTCCGGCGTAGCTGATCTCGCCTCCATACTCGGCTTTCAGTTGGGATAATAATTGCTTGTTGGCGGACCTGGTTCCCGGATCTTCTGAGTCGTCCATGACGACAAAATCGTTAGTCCGTCCATAATGCCGGCAGTTGTCAAGATAGCTGCGAAGGCATCGCTCCAGATTCTGCGTGCGGTTTCGCGTAATCACTCCCACTGAACCGATCTTTGGAGGAGCCGCATAAGAACCGCGGCTACATGCGGCCAGAATTCTTTTCTCTGATAGCAGCATGCCGGAATTAGCGAGGGAGGCGAGATGCTCCCGGATTGAATCAACCGTTGGGGCCTTGGCTTCTCCTTCACGCCGCGCGAAAATTCTGCCGATCTGCAAGGCGTGCTCATCCAGCGTCTTAAACGTCCGGCACTGTTCCAACAAAGCGGCGATATGAGGATGAACGACTGAGGCAGATCGATCGGGGGCCCAGTAGACCAGCGTTAGATTATTTCCGACGGGAACCCTGAAGGCGTATTTACTGCAAAAGCGTTCCGCAGGTGATTCCCCTCTAGTCTCAATCGCTTCTGGAGATTCTTTCATGAGCCAGTTTGCTAAGTTGGATTACGTCAACGTCTCGGGTGGTTATCAAGCGAGCGAATGCTACCACCTTCCGTTGATGGGAGGCACCCGTTGAATGAACAAGGTTCGATCCGGGCAGGGGCTTAGCTCCAATAAGAAACAAAATTTCAGCCAAAGCCGGCTACTTGCAAGTACGAAGTTTAGGGTTCGCTGGGCGGGCTCTGAGGTGATCAGAGAACGGAACGAAGAAGGCAACCCAACGGGACCCTGATGGCCCGCCAGCGCATTCCCCTGATCCAAATTGGCTGGGAGGCAGGGATTCGAACCCCGATAGGCGGATCCAGAGTCCGCAGTCTTACCGTTAGACGACCTCCCAAGGTCACTGCGACGAATTTACGGAACTCTGATCCTCAAGTCAAACGCGCTTTTGGATCCACCAGATGTTCAGTCCAGCCGGTGCACAGCGAAAATAGTACTTGCGCTTGGTCTGCGGTCTGAGCAAAATAGGCTCGTCGCCGGTAACCTCGTCACCTACCGCTTCTTCACGTTCGTGCAGTCGAGTTCAGGAACAGTTCCGAATTTAATGACAGAAGCAGAAAATCCCGACCAAACGAGTGAGCCAGCGCCGCTGAGTGCGCTGGCTTCTGAGTACGAAGCCAAATTAGCTGCCGCCGCATCGCTGGTCGCGCGCGTCAGACACGAAATCAACAATCCACTCGCAGCCTTGCTGGGTCAGGCACAATTGCTTTTACGGGATCCGGAACTGGGGGACAAGCAACGGCGGCGAGCTGAAACGATCGAGAGTCAGGCAAAGAGGATAGAAGAAATTGTGGGTGAGTTGCGGAGCATTCAAACTCCCGTGCGCACGCTCAACCGGCAGGAAGAATAGAATATCAACTTAACGGGTATCGCTGCTTCAGTACTTTAGGCCAAATCAAACAGCAGGAACTCAGAATCCTCCGCGGCGGAAATTTCGACGCGCGATTCGTTCCTGATCGCGGCCCCGTCTCCTGCTTCCAGGTCCTGGCCGCCCACCGTGATCCGGCCGCGCGCCAGCTGCAACCAGGCGTATCGATCCATGGCCAGGCTATGGTCAATGGTCTCACTCCCTGCCAGTAGCGAAGCATAGACGCGCGCATCCTGATTAATCGTGACCGCGTTTCCTTCTCCCGTCCCGGATGCGATCAGGCAGAGTCTCCCCTTCCGTTCGGCTTCCGCAAAAAATTTCTGTTCGTAGCCGGGCGTTAAGTTGCGCGCGTTCGGCATGATCCAAATCTGCAGCAGATGGCACGCTTCAGTCTGCGATGGATTGAATTCGCTGTGCGACACTCCTGAGCCGGCAGTCATTCGCTGGACGTCGCCCGGACGTATCACCGAACCATTGCCCATGCTGTCACGGTGTTCCAGCGCCCCCGACAAAACATAAGTGATGATTTCCATGTCGCGATGTGAATGCGTCGGGAAACCATGCGCCGCGGCGACGCGGTCTTCGTTGATAACCCGCAGATTGCGAAAATGCACGTGCGCGGGATCGTAATATTGATCGAACGAGAACGTGTGGTGGGTATCGAGCCACCCGTGATCGAAATGGCCGCGTTCGGCCGCTTTGCGAATAGTAATCATGACTTTGGAGCACCCGCATCCTGCGAGCGGTTCACAAGCATCCTGCCTGTCTTTCAAAACTTAACGACTGATGGCCCAGCGGGGAACGCTCGCATAAATTGATTCGATCAATTCCAGCAGGTCACCCCGCGTAAAGAGTGGCAAGCCGTCAACACTCAATTCCATGGCCAGTCCTCGACGCCAGTCATCGAAGCGTTTGATCGCTTCGCCGCGATCGCAATCATCAATGGTGGAAAGATATAGCGCATCTGCCTTCGCCAAAGTCCGCCGGGCCGAACTCTTCAGCTTGTTCTCGCCCGCGCGCGCGCAGGTGATCGCAAAGTCTGCCTGGATGTGTTGAAGGAAACTGTTCCCCTCGACAATCACGCCGCGAGATTTCACGCGCGCCAGCGCTCGCTTGATTCCCTCTTCAACCTGATCTTCACCGACAATCAGCCAATGAACGCTTTCCGCGCCGGCATCCCAAAAGCGGCCGGTGTCTTTCCCCTTTTCGTAATTGGCTTCACGTCCCGATCGAATCAGCGGCTCGTCGCGCAGCAGATCGCTAACACAACAACCGCTCGGGTCTTTTCCGCATGAGCGATAGTGGCCGCGGGTAATCTTAATCGCCTCCCAGCCCGGGAGCCGCTCGATCAGTTCGCACACGAGCGTCGTCTTGCCGGTGTTGGACGAGAGGCCGCTGACGGCCACGATGACTGGTCGCTCGCTCATGACTTGACCGATGACAGGAGAATTCGCACCAGACCCTCGAGACCGCGCGCGTCAGCCTGATCGAACCGCGCTCGCTGCGGACTGTCGAGATCGAGCACCCCAATTAAGCGCGCCTCTTTCATCAGCGGCACGACGATCTCTGAATTCGAAGCGCTGTCGCAGGCGATGTGCCCGGGAAACTCGTGCACGTCAGGCACGATCACGGTCTCGCATTTTGCCGCCCCCGCGCCACAGACTCCCTGGCCAATCCTGATGCGGACGCAGGCCGGCTTTCCCTGGAACGGGCCGAGCACCAACTCGCCGTCCTTCTCAAAATAGAATCCCGCCCAATTCAAGTCCGGCAGGGCATGGAAAATAAGAGCCGAGAAATTCGCCGCGTTAGCGACAAGATCGCGCTCGCCGGCGAGCAGACTGGACAGTTGTGACGCCAGCTGATCGTAAAGATCACTCTTCGAGGTTGCCCGTGAGATATCAGTTCCGGCGAAGCTCATCTATATTCCAATCGAGGCCGCCTCCCGGCGAGACGTAGCCTCGTAAACAGTTCAACATTTGACGAACACCACAGGCCTTCCGCGGAGCGGTCAGGCCGCCACGGTCCTAGTCTGCGCTAACCGCCGGCCTGATGCTAATCACCACGGACTTGGACGCCGGCGTGTGACTTTTGTCGGCAAAATGGTTCACCGGCACCAGCACATTCGCCTCCGGAAAATAAGTCGCGGCGCACTGGCGCGGGATGTCGTACGGCACGATCCTGAAATTGTGCGCCACGCGCTCCTCGCCATCGTGCCGGCTTATCAAATCTACCAGAGCGCCCGCCTCAAAGCCTTGCGCGCGCATATCATCAGAATTCACGAACACCACCCGCCGGCCATTGCGAATGCCTCGATAACGATCGTCGAGTCCGTAAATAGTCGTGTTGAATTGATCGTGACTGCGCATGGTCATCATCAGGAACTCATCGGGCTGCAAATCCAGCTGCGGCAGCGCATGAACAGTGAAATGCGCGCGTCCATCAGCAGTATTGAACCTGCGTTCGCGAATTGGATTCGGCAGATAAAATCCTCCCGGCTGGCGCACGCGCTCGTTGTAATTTTCAAACCCCGGCACGACCTGTTCGATGTGTTCGCGAATCAGATCATAATTCGAAACCAACCCGTCCCAATCGACACTCGATCGTTCACCGAGCACTGCTTTCGCCAACTCAGCGACAATCGCCGGTTCGCTCTTTAACTGATCCGATGCCGGCGCCAGCCTGCCCTGCCACGCCTCGACGACGGCCATCGAATTCTCGGTGGTTACAAATTGCCGCCCCTGGCTTTGCTCGTCCAACTCAGTGCGGCCGAGGCACGGCAAGATTAGCGCCTGCTTTCCGGTGATCAGATGCGCCCGATTCAGTTTGGTCGAGACCTGAACCGTCAGCTGACAGCGCCGCAGGGCTTCCGCAGTGTATTCCGTATCCGGCGTCGCCGATAGAAAGTTCCCGCCCAGCGCCAGGAATACTTTCGCCGATCCTTCGTGCATCGCCTTAATCGCGTGGACCGTGTCGTAACCGTGACGGCGGGGTGGCTCGAAGCGAAACTCAGCGGCGAGTTTATCCAGGAACTCTTCCGCCGGCTGCTCCCAGATTCCCATGGTCCGATCGCCCTGCACGTTGCTGTGGCCGCGGACCGGACACAAACCGGCGCCCGGTTTCCCCAATTGTCCCCGCAGCATCATCAGGTTAACGATCTCCTGAATGTTCGCCACTGCATTCTTGTGCTGCGTCAGGCCCATGGCCCAGCAAAAGATTATGCGCTCAGATTCGATAAATATTCTGGCCGCCTCGGCAATTTGCGCCGGACTAATGCCTGATTGAGCGACGATGTCATCGAATTGAGTTTCGTCCAACGCCGATTTGAATTCATCAAACCCGGTCGTGTACTGCTCAATGAACTGCCGATCCAGAACGGCTCCCGGTTTCCGCGCCTCCGCGGCCAGAACTTCCTTAATCAATCCCTTGAGCAAGGCCACGTCGCCGTTAATCCGCACTTGCAGAAACAGGTCGGCGAGCCTGGTCCCCTCCCCCAGCCAGGTCCAAAACTCCTGCGGATGTTTGAAGCGCGTGGCGCCGGCCTCAGGCAGCGGATTGACATGAACGATCTGGCAGCCGCGGCGCTTGGCCGCGAGCAGGGTCGTGAGCATGCGCGGATGGTTGGTGCCGGGATTTTGGCCGATGATGAAGATGGCGTCACACTGATCAAAATCCTCGAGCCGCACGGTGCCCTTGCCGAATCCCAACGCCTCTTTCATTCCGGTGCCGCTCGATTCATGGCACATGTTCGAGCAATCGGGCAGATTGTTCGTGCCGAACTGCCGGACGAACAATTGATAAAGAAACGCGGCCTCGTTGCTGGTCCTTCCCGAGGTATAAAAGATCGCTTCATGGGGCGACGCGAGTGAATTCAATTCACGAGCAATCAACTCGAAAGCTCCGGACCACCCAATCTGCTCATAACGATCCGCCCCTTCACGCAAGACCATCGGATGGGTGAGGCGCCCTTGTTGATTCAGCCACAGGTCCGTCTGCTGCGATAAATCGGCAACGCTCCACTTCGCAAAAAACTCAGGCGTCACCCGTTTCCTGGTCGCTTCGTCCGCGACGTGCTTCGCGCCTTCTTCGCAGAATTCAAAATGCGAACGCTCACCGTCAGGCTCAGGCCAGGCGCAGCCGGGACAATCAATGCCGTTCTTCTGATTAATTTGCAGGAGCGTGCGCGTGCCGCGGACGATGCCCATCTCGCCCCAGGCAAACTTCGTGGCCGCCAAGGCGGACTCGGCGCCGCCGGCCACCCTGGCAATTGGTTTGACTTCAGGAGGCGTGAACTCCGCGGGTGGCTGCGCGCTTGCCGGCGCTGCGAGTTCGGTTTGCGCCGAAGAGTCCGGTTCATATTTGCGCTGCGCCACGAATTGGATTTTAGAAACGGGTTGCCGGATTTGCAAAAGCCGGCCCGGGGCCGTAGCCCGACCGTAAGGGAGGGCTCCCAGGCACGAGTCTCTGAGCCCTCCCTTACGGTCGGGCTACTGCCCCGAGGCGAACCACCCGCTAATGGAACACTCCCCCCAAATTCACGACTTATTGACTTACTCTCAGGTTTAGCTTAAAAGCTCTTCTTCTCTCATTCGATCTGAGTCGTCGAGTCGAATTTGCAGGCAATCAATCTCAAGGAGTTGCTATGAATCTCAGCCGGATCAGCAGTGTGCTTGTCTCCGCTCTTCTGTTTGCCGCTTTCGCGTCGTCCGCCAGCGCGCAGAACGGCTATAGCCGCGACGCCAGTCAGCCGGTCGATCAGGAATACACCAGGAAGATCGGCGAATACACCACGGAAAAATTCTTCAACTCGCCGCTGACCGACTATCTGCCGGCATCGCCAAACGTGCCGACGCCACAGGCGGTCATTGGCGACATCGCCGGGGCGCCGGGCAAGCTGCCTTATGCGGAAGACGTGTACAAGTACATGCGCATGCTGGAAAAGGCGACGCCGCGCGTGAAAGTGTTTTCCATCGGCACCACCGAAGAAGGGCGCGAGATGATCGCCGTCGCGGTCGCTTCGGAAACACTGCTGGCAAAGCTCGATGAAAACCGGGCCCGACTGGCAAAGCTCGCCGACCCGCGCACAATTAATATGGACGATGCTGAAGCCGATCGCCTGGTTGACCAGTCATTTCCCATTTACTACATCACCGGGACGATTCACTCAGTTGAGACCGGCGCGCCGACAGCTTTGATGGAACTCGCCTATCGTCTCGCCGTGGACGATAGTCCTTACATCAAGTCCATTCGCGACAACATGGTCACGCTGATCACGCCGGTGGTGGAAGTCGACGGCCGCGACCGCATGGTCGATATTTATAAGTGGCACCTCGCACATCCGAACGAGAATTACCCGAACCTGATCTACTGGGGCCATTACGTCGCCCACGACAACAACCGCGACGCCATGGGACTGTCATTGAAACTGACCCGGAACGTGCTTAACACCTATGTCGGCTGGAAGGCCCAGGTGCTGCACGACCTGCACGAATCGGTGCCTTATCTCTATGACAACACGGTCGGCGACGGACCGTACAACGCCTGGCTCGATCCAATTCTCACCGACGAGTGGCAAATGATCGGCTGGAAGAATGTTTCTGAGATGACCAAGTTCGGCATGCCCGGGGTCTTCACTCACGGAACTTTCGACACCTGGTCACCCGGATATCTGATGTTCGTCGCGGCCACGCATAACGGCATCAGCCGCCTGTATGAAACTTTTGGCAATGGCGGCGCGGACACCTTGACGCGCACCCTGTCACCCGGCGAGTACGAGCGCACCTGGTACAAACAGAACCCGCCGCTGCCAAAGACGAAATGGTCGCAGCGGAACAACAACAATTACGAAGAGACCGCGATTCTCGTCTCCCTCGATTACTTCAACAAGAACCAGAAGCTCTTCCTGAAAAATTTCTATCTCAAGTCGAAACGTTCGGTCGAGAAACCGAAGAACGAAGGACCGGCAGCGTATGTCTTCCCCGGCGACGATCCGCGGCTCGGTAATCAGGCGGCGGTCTTGCGAATCCTGCAGGGACAAGCCTGCGAAATTCAGCGGGCCACGGCGCCGTTCACCGTGACGATGAAGAAAAAAACGGCGGCGCGGCCCGGCCCCGGCGGTCGTGGCAATGCCAGCGCCGCGGCCACGCCTTAGCCTTCGCGCACGCCCGAAACCGAACAACGCACCTTCCCGGCAGGCAGCTACATCGTCCGCATGGATCAACCCTACAGCCGCATCGCCGACGCTTTGCTCGACTATCAATACTGGAGCCCGCGCGATCCGCAACAGAGCGTCTATGACGACACGGGTTGGACCTTCGGTGAACTCGGCAACGTGCAGGCGATCCGGGTGACGGACGTGAAGGTGCTCGACGCGGCCATGGAAAAGGTCAATGGCGAAGTGCACCCGCCGGGCGGCGTGAGCGGCGCCGGCACAATCTTCGTGATTAACGAAAATGCGGACAACGATCTGATTACGCTGCGTTATCGTTTGCGCCGCGCCTCGTTTGAAGCCGCCGAAGAGGCGTTCGAGGCAGGCGGCCGGAAATTCAATCGTGGTTCATTTATCATCCGCAACGCTTTGATGGATGAAGTTAATAAGGCGACTACTGAACTCGGAATTCCGGCTCTGGCCGTGGCCGCCGCGCCGGCGGTAAAGACCCATCCCATCAAAGCCGCGCGCGTGGCCATCATGCACACCTGGCTGAGCACTCAGGACGAAGGCTGGTGGCGATTGGCGTTTGATCAGGCGGGCATTCCTTACGACTACATCAGCACCCAGGACGTCGCGAAGGAAACAGACTTGAATAAAAAGTACGACGTGATCGTATTCGGCCCGGGCGGCGGAAATTCAAACGCGATCATCCAGGGCCGTCCCATGTACGGCAATCCCCTGCCGTGGAAAAAAACTGAGTTGACTCCAAACCTCGGCGGGTTTGCGTCGACAGACGACATGCGTCCGGGTCTCGGCTGGAATGGCCTGATGAACCTGCAGAACTTTGTGAAGAATGGAGGTGTGTTCATCGGCTCTGACGAATCAGCCGACTTCGCCGTATCGATGGGCATGACACCCGGCGTTTCAATTCAACCCCGCACGCGTCTGCGGGCGATCGGCGACGTGCTCAAGACCCGCATGGTCGATACCACCAGCCCGATTGCTTACGGCTACGGAGATACGCTCTCGGTTTATTGCTTCCAGGGGCCAATCTTTAATGTCAGCAACGTCGCCGGCGGCGGCGGTAGTGGCCGGCGCGGTGGCGGTGGCGGCGGCGCACAGCGGGCCACCGGACGCGGCACGGCTGACGATCCGGACGTGGTGCAGGGACGGCCGCCCGCCGAAGGTCCCGATCCGCAGCCCTCAAGTGAAATTTGGGAGGCGGCCCCGATCAACGAAGAACAGCGCCGCAATCTGGTCGGCCTGATTCCCCCGGCTCAACGTCCGCGCGTCGTGCTGCGATGGGGTAATGCCAACGAGCTTTTGGTTTCAGGTCTGCTCGACGGCGGTGATGAAATCGCGCAGCACGCCGCCGTTATTGATTCGCCACTCGATCGCGGTCACGTGGTCCTGTTTGCCATGAACCCGTTCTGGCGCGGACAGACATCGGGCAGCTATTCGCTCGTGTTCAATACCATTTTGAATTTCGATAACCTGAACGCGGGACGAAAGCTGGGTGAGAATTAAGCTGTCTCCGTTACTGGAGATGATCGCAATCGTAGTACTCGTCTTCCCGATGGCCGGTTAACAAATCCGGTTGATCTTTAATCATGAGCTTGAGCCCCCGGTCGTGGTGTGCCAATTCACATGCGGTTTGAGCCACGCGACGAAATACTCTCGGCTCGGGATAAACCGGCACGTTGAGTTCGCCGAAGGACCATCTGTTTATGTCGAGAAACATCGGTTCGCTTTCATGCCAAATGTAAGGCGCGAGACTAGACGGCAATTGATCGCGACTGGCCGGGTCAATAAAAATTACTGCTTCAAAATTGTTTCCGGAGTAGAGCGCGAAAGACAGATACGAGTCCCAGACGCCAAAAAGATTCAGGGCCGGCAGGATGGCAAAGAGAATGAAGATCAGAACGTAAGCCGGATGCTTCACGGTCAGGTTTCTACGGACGCTGATCTCTTCGTTTTGCCAAAATACCGCGAGCACCAGCAGGCCCATCGCGATGTTCCAGGGCCACACCACCGTGTTTTCGCGCGCCACCACCAGAAAGATCAGAATTAGGGCATGGCTTGAAATCGCCACGATCGTCGAGACTTTTCTGAATCTGCGAGTTAGAAAGCCCATTGCGATCAGGATTTCCAGACTGGGTATCGCCAGCGCGAGATACGAGGGAGCAGTTCCCGAACGCAAGAGCCAATGGAAGAGCGGACGCGAAAAGTCTGGCCATGTTTCTTTGATAAACGCGGCATTGAGTTTTTCAACTCCACTCCAGAAATATATTGAGACCAGGATGAGGGCGCAGGCATTCACCATTAGCCGCGAATTCTTGTCGGCGCTTCGCTTTCCGGCGGCAAAGCCGAGCGCCACTATCATGAAAAAGTATTGATAACACCACGGCTGCCATCGCATTTGATCGAACGCCGCGAGCAACGCAACCGTCGTCAGCGTCGTAAAAACGCAGGCTCGCGAAGCGAATATCGCGGTCGCTATGAGCAACGCGACGAGCGTGACTAATAAGACATAGTCGAACGGAAACGGGATTCGAGGCAGGCTCGGAATGATTGAGACACAGGGAAAGAGCCGCGCTGAAGTCCAGAGCCGCCAGGAAAGAATAACGCCACAAGCAAAAGCGAGAGACACAACTATCCTCACTCGTTTGATCCTCTGTGGCGGGTCCGAGCGCCCAGCTTGAACTGCCTTGCTGGTTTTCGGCGGCACTAAAGCGGATATAGCATTCACTCGTCGATTTAATCAAGCAGATTGTCGAGCGAGACCATTGGTTCAAAATTGACTTGCCGGCTGGCCGGGTGATAGTAGAAGCATCGCCGGGAAACAAGATCGCAGTAAGAACCCGCGCCGGTTGCGGTCCACCGTCCCACCGCGCTGGTCCACGTCTCTGGAGCCGGACATTTGTTATGACGCCTTTGGCGTGCCCGTTTAAGTCGCGTAAGCAGTGCCCATGATTAGTTTCACGAGGAGAGAAATATGATCCGTCTGCCCATCCTGCTGTTGCTGTCCCTGCTGTGCGTTACTCCTTTATTAGCGCAACCGCGCGCGGAAACTAGGAGCACGACCATAGCGGATAAGGTCGCCGGCATGCAGAAGTTCGGCGGCTATTTTCCTTTTTACTGGGACGCCAAAGCCGGAAAAATCTGGCTGGAAATTGACAAGTGGAATTCGGAGTTTCTCTACGTCGAGTCCCTGCCCGCCGGAATCGGATCAAACGACATCGGTCTCGATCGAGGCCAGGTGGGCCAGACCCACATCGTCCGCTTCGAACGCACCGGTCCTCGCGTATTGCTGATTGCTTCGAACGAGGGCTATCGCGCCGACAGTGATAATGCCGATGAACGGCGCGCGGTGAAAGACGCGTTTGCCGAATCGACCCTGTGGGGCTTCGAAGTCGCCGCGGAAGAAGGCAACCGGGCGCTGGTGGACGCTACGGCTTTTTATCTGCGCGACGTGCATGGAATTCCCGGCACGCTGCAACGCATGCAACAGGGCCAGTTCCGGCTTGATCCCACGCGTTCTGCCTTCTATTTACCGAGCACCCGGAACTTTCCCAGAAACACCGAAGTCGAGACTACCCTGACCTTCATCACTGAAGGCGAGGGCGGGCCGCTCGTGCGATCCGTAACGCCGGTGGCGAATGCGATTACCGTGCGCGAACACGTCTCTTTTGTCGAACTGCCTGAGCCGGGCTTTCATCCGCGCGAAAACGATCCGCGGGCCGGCTACTTCGGAATTCAATACATGGATTTCGCCACGCCCATCAGCGAACCCATCGTCAAGCACTTCATCGATCATCATCGGTTGCAGAAAAAAGATCCGGCCGCGGCGATGAGCGATCCGGTTATGCCGATTGTCTACTATGTCGATCGGGGCGCGCCTGAGCCGGTCCGTTCCGCCTTGATTGAAGGCGCCAGCTGGTGGAACCAGGCGTTTGAAGCTGCCGGCTATCGGAACGCTTTTCGCGTCGAAGTCATGCCCGCCGACGCCGACCCCATGGATGTGCGCTACAACGTGATTCAGTGGGTGCATCGCTCAACCCGCGGATGGTCCTACGGCTCGTCGGTCACCGATCCACGCACCGGAGAAATTATCCAGGGCCGCGTCTCGCTTGGTTCGCTGCGTGATCGGCAGGATTTTTTGATTGCCTCGGGCCTGCTTGCTCCCTACGGCAAAGACAAAACCGTAGTCGACAAGATCATGCAGCAGGTGGTGCTCGCCCGCCTGCGCCAGCTGGCCGCGCACGAAGTGGGCCACACGCTCGGCCTGCAACATAACTTTGCGGCCAGCACCACGAACCGCGCGTCGGTGATGGACTATCCGGCGCCGCTCGTCACTCTGGGGGCCGATCGCCTGCCCGATTTTTCCAATGCGTACCCCACGGGCATCGGCGACTGGGACAAGGTCGCCATCACCTATGGCTACTCTGACTTTGCGCCCGGCACCAATGAAAAGGCCGCACTCGATAAGATTCTCGGCGATGCGTTCGCTAAAGGCCTGCGTTATCTGACCGATCAGGACGCGCGCCCGGCAAGCGCTTCGAGCTCCTACACGCATCTTTGGGACAACGGCGCGAACGTCATCGATGGTCTGGAAAATGTAATGAAGGTGCGCTCCGCGGCGCTGGCTCGCTTCTCGGAAAACAATATTCGCGAAGGCGCGCCGATGGCCACGCTCGAAGACGTGCTGGCGCCGCTTTATATGTATCACCGCTATCAGGTTGAGGCGACGGCCAAACTGATAGGCGGCGAAGACTACACTTTCAGTCTGCGCGGTAAAGGCGACAAGGGCCCGCAAATCGTCGATCCGCAGGAGCAGAAACGCGCGCTGTACGCCGTGCTGGAGACGCTCAAGCCCGAGCAACTGGTGTTGCCCGATTCGTTGCTGAAGTCGATCCCTCCGCGGCCGCCGGGCTATGCGCGAACCCGCGAGGATTTTCGCATCCGCACCTCACCCACGTTTGACGCGCTGGCTCCGGCTGAGGCTTTCGCTAATCACGTTTGCGATTTTCTTTTCAATCCCGAACGCGCGGCGCGCATCGTCGAATTCAACGCGCGCTACGGCGTCGAGTATCCGATGTTGGGCGACTACCTCGACAAGATCCTGACCGAAACCTTCCGCGCTCCCGCGCGCAGCGGCTATGCCGGTGAAATTCAACGCACGGTTAACGCCGTGGTCCTGAATGAGCTGATGTCGCTGGCCGCCAACGAACGCGCTGCAAATGAAGTTCGCGCGATCGCGGAACTTCAGCTTGATGAACTTGGGAAGTGGGCCGCTGAGCAATCAGGCGCGACCCGAGATCGTAATCAGCGCGCTTTTCTCTTGTATGTCTCGAATCAGATTAAGCGCTTCGCAGACGATCCGAAGAAGATGAACCTAACGAAGCCAAACGAGCCGCCGGATGGCCAGCCTATCGGAACCGACTGGTGGACGATGCTCGATGATGATTGGTGCGACTGGCGTTAACCCACCCGCCAACCACCGACCTCACGGCGCTGGAGAGTCCCTTGGCCAAAAAGCCAAAAGATAAAGCGAGCGTGTATTTTCCCGGCTTGCACGGCCTGCGTTTTATCGCGGCCATGATGGTCGTCTTTAGTCATGTGGAGTTGATGAAGGACTACCACGGGTATCCCAATCTCTATTCTTCGAACATGGCGGTCTACGAAAGCGGCCGGCTCGGAGTCACGCTGTTCTTTGCGCTCAGCGGCTTTCTGATTTCGTATCTGCTGCTGAAGGAAAAAGAGGTCAGTGGCACGATTTCGGTCAGGAAGTTCTACGGCCGTCGCATTCTCCGTATCTGGCCGCTCTATTACCTGCTGGTCTTCCTCAGTTTCATTATCATTCCGCGGGTCGGCTTCCTGAACCTACCTGAGTACACGGCGGCGCTGCCGCAGCACTTTCGTTATACCTTCCCGTTGTACGTTCTGCTCTTACCCCAACTCGCCCTCAGCATTTTCCCTCCGGTTCCCTTTGCTGAGCCGTTATGGTCGATTGGCGTTGAGGAGCAGTTTTACCTGTTCTGGCCCATCCTGGTAAAACACACCAGGAGATTCCTGGGCCTGATCATTTGCATCATCATCGCAGCGATCGCGCTGAAGCAATTACTCTTTATGATCGCCGAGGCCAATCGCGCCTCAGCGAGTCTCGAGTATTGGAACTATGCCTTGAACTATCTGTACTTCACGCGCATTGAGTGCATGGCGGTGGGCGGTCTCGGCGCCTGGCTGGTCTTTACCGGGCAGCAAAAGATTTTGAGTTTCATTTTCCGCCCCGTGTTCCAGCTGGGGCTTTATGCGTTCACGCTCTATCTCATCATTACATCCAGCTACAAGCCGTCGTACAATTACCTGGTGTATGCCCTGTGCTTTGGTCTGATCATTGTCAACGTCGCGGCCAATCGAAAGTCGCTGCTGCGTCTGGAAAATCCAGTCTTCCGTTTTCTGGGTAACATATCTTTTAGCCTTTACATGGTTCATGAAATCGTCATCAAAACGGTTTTGCAAACCCTCGTGAGCGTGCGCGGCGCCACCTTCAACGATGCTTCGTCAAATGTGCTCCTCTATGCCATGACGATGGTCTTGACGCTGGCCGTGTCTGCGTTGCTGTATTATTTGTTTGAAAAGCCGTTCCTGCGACTCAAGTCCTCATTCGCCGTCGTTGAGAGTGGTCAGGATCTAATCGAACGAGGCGCCTTGCCTGCCTCTGCCTGAAGCGATACGGCCAGTAGATGGCGCTGACGACAAATCAAATCAACTATCTCAATGCGGGATTGATGCTCGGGTCATGCGTGCTCGCATTCTGGTTTCCGTTTGAACTGTTTCTCTTTTCATATGCAGTTCTCGGCCCGCTGCATTATTTGACTGAAATCTCCTGGCTGCACGAGCGAAACTATTTCACCGACAGCGGCCGCGGCAAAAAATCGAAAGACGCCCATTCCGGCTGGCTGATGCTGGTAGCCTTGACGATGATCGTCATGATCATCGGCTTTCTGGCAGTCGAAGGCGCGCAAGCGCGGATGAGTCCGGCGTGGGAGATAACTCTTTTTTACCTGGTCTTTGTCACCGCGCTGTTAGTCACGGTCGCTAAGCGCATCGCGATTCGCCTGATTGTGTTGGCTGCCGCGATTGTGTTGCTCGGCCTGTTGTCATTCGCCGGCTACTACGTCATTGGCGCTTTCTTTCTGGTGACGATCATTCACGTGCTGATTTTCACCGCCGCCTTCGTCCTTTACGGATCGCTAAAAAGCCGCAGCCGATCGGGACTGCTGTCGCTGGCGGTTTTCATCCTGTGCGCCCTCAGCTTTTTTGTTTATGTGCCGGCCGGCCATCCGGTCGGGACATTTGTGCAGCAAAGCTATCGCTCCTTCAATGCGCTGAATGCCGAGTTGCTAAAACTGTTTCACCTGAGCTCCGGCCCGACGGCCAGCGAAGTTTATGAATCCAGAAGCGGTCTCATCATCATGAGATTGATCGCCTTCGCCTACACCTACCATTACCTGAACTGGTTTTCCAAGACGTCAATCATTAAATGGCACGAGGTCCCGAAGATTCGAATCGCGATCATGCTGGCAGTCTGGATAGGGGCGCTCGGACTTTATGCCTACAACTACGACACCGGCATGGCCGTGCTTTATTTCATGAGCATCCTGCACGTGATGTTGGAGTTTCCGCTCAACCATCGGACCTTCGTCGGCATCAGCAAAGAGTTATATGCGCTGACCCGTTACAAGCCCGCCTGATCGACTCTCATCACTGTCTGCAGGAGCACGTTGGTGCCGTTCTCAATGTCCTGCGGCCGCGAAAATTCCCTGGGTGAGTGACTGATGCCGCCGATGCTGGGAATGAAGATCATGCCGACCGGACCGATGCGGGCCATGTCCTGGGCGTCGTGACCGGCGCCGCTGGGCAGCAGCCTGGTCGATAAGCCGAGATCCTTTGCGGACTGGTCGATGAGCGCACGCAGGCGCTGATCGGTGGGCGCGGGAATGTTGGCGTTGAGTTCCTTAAAGTCGAAGGTGACGCGGCTCGACTTGGCAATCTGATCGGCTTCAGCGCGAATTTTTTGATACAGCATCTGAATTTTGGCGGCGTCGAGATCGCGCAGCTCCAGGCTGCAAATTACTTTCCCGGGGATCACATTCGGCGCGCCCGGCAATGCCTGAATTCGTCCTACCGTGCCCACTTGCCGGCCCGGCACACCGGTCACCACCCGGTTCACTGCCTCGATGAATTTCGCCGCCGCCAGCAACGCGTCCTGCCGATTGTTCATGGCGGTGGTGCCGGCGTGGTTCGCAAAGCCTTCGATTGTCACGTCCCACCAGTTGATGCCGACAATGCCCTCAACCACGCCGATATCAACCCGCTCAGCTTCTAGTGTGCCGCCTTGTTCGATGTGCAGTTCGAGATAAGCGGCGATGCTTCCCGGCTCGCGCCTGACGCTCGGCAACTTCGCCACGTCACCGCCGAGAAAACGAATGCCCTCGCGCACGGTCTTGCCGCTCTTGTTTACGAGCTCGAGTTCTTTTCCGGTCAGCGCGCCGATCACGGCTTCGCTGCCAATCAAACCACCTTCTTCGTTTTGAAAGATGATTACCTCGATCGGGTGTCGCAGCGTCACGCGATGCTCGGCCAGTGTCTGCGCGACTTCGATGGCCCCGAGCGAACCTACGTCGCCGTCATAATTGCCGCCTTCGGGAACACTGTCGATGTGCGAGCCAAACAGAATCGGCAGCAACCGGTCGTCATTGTTGGCCGCCTCGCGGCGCCCGATGAGGTTGCCGGCCGCGTCGATCGAAACCTCAAGATGGGCATCGCGCATCAATCCCAACACGTATTCACGGCCCTGGCGATCGGCCTCTGAATAGGCGACCCGGCTGACGCCACCTTGCGGGTTCTTGCCGAACTCGGACAGGGCTTTCAGGTGTTGGTTTAGCCGGGCGCCGTTAATCCGGAACTGCGGCGCGTGCCCCCAAGCATCGGTATGAGCAATTAAGCCGCCCGTGGCAGCGGCCAGCGCGAAGTTGAACTCCCGGCGATTCATCCCTTCCAGTCCTTGAATCCTTCCACCAGACGCATTACGTCGGCGCGTTGCTTTTCAAATATGGCGAAGGTCGTGATGATCACGGCGCCGGTGACAATTCCCGCAACATACCAAAGCCAGGTCCAGCCGAAATTGACCGAGGCGTATTTAATCATCGTGGCGATTGCCAGCAGCAGGAACAACGCCCCGAGTAAGAGAAAAGCGCGCACGCGAAAAATCATACCGGCAAAAACTCCGGCGAGCGCCAGGGCCGCCAGGACCAGCGGCAGCCACGGTGACGTGGCCACGCCGTTGATGAAGATATCGGCGGTAGACGAAACATAGATCGTTGCCAGGCACATGTAGCGAATGCCGGTCATCTGCGCTTCCGAGAAGTCTTTGCGGTTCAGGTGCGCGGCCACCAGCACCGAGATGGCGGCGGGAATCAACCACAATTGCGGATGCTGATAGAACTGATATTCAGAGGTCTCGTGCAACAGGTACCAGAGACCACCGTTGCCCGCCAGGGCCGCCGCCAACCCGAACAGAAATGATCGCCGCAGAATCGCCAGCAACCCATAGAGCCCGCCGACTATGAATAACAAGGTCGAGTATTCGACCTGTGACGCAGCAATCCAGAATCCGATTACCGGCAGCAACGGAAGAAAGGCGCCGGTGCGCTGGATCGGAGTCGCCAGCACTTCAATCTGCCGCCGTTTGAAGAACTCGCTGATCGCCACTCCGGCATAGGCAATCACCAGCACGACCAGCGGCCAATAGCGTTGGAAGAACCCGTGAAACAACCACGGCATGGTCAGCCGAATGTGCATGAAGAGCAGCACCAGCAGGACCTCGGCCACATAGACATAGCTGCCGCGCCAGCGATCAGGCAGCGCCAGCGGATCATGTTTCGCGGAAACCGCAAACACGATGCACACTACTACGGCCGCCGCCAACGTCACTGCCACGGTTCCGAGGGCCCAGAGTTCCAGGTGCACCACGCCAAACTCGATTTGGTAATAAACCTCGGTGCAGAGGATGAACCCGAGGCCGGCGACGCCGGTGGCGCTGATAACCGGCACACAATCGCGGCCGGCGCCCGCCCAGTCCGACTCCGGATCTACCAACTTACCCAAGCCGGCGCCAAAGGCCGCCACCGCCGCGAACATGAAGATCATGAGAATGACCGCCCGGTTCAACCAGGTGCCGCTTTCGTGAATCAGCAGCGACCAACCCAGAAACACTAATCCGCTGAGTAAGACGGCGATGGCTGCGCGTTGTAGTTGGCGCCGCACTACTCCCTCGGCCATCAAGGCAAACGTCAAGGTCTGCGCACATACGGCCAGCGCCGCCAACGATCGCAAAGCTCGCTCGTCGAAAACCACGTCCATCCAAAAAACCACCACGACGATTGTCGAAACTGCGAGCGAATTGAAGACGATCAGCCAATTCAGTTGCGTTGTCTCGGGCCCAAGCCGGCGCGGAATCTTCAAACGTCCGGCTGACTCCATAACGGGCTCTCGCATCCGCCAGAGAGCGGCGGCGATTAACGCATGGATGGACAAAGCGATCGCCAGCGACCAGATCGCTCGGCGCGGAGTCAGGTGCAGGTGGGCGATCGCGGTGACTTCAGCCAGCAGGCCCAGAAGGTAAATTCCGGCGACCGCGTATTCTGCGTCGGCGTCCCACAAGCAGGCGGTCAACGCTGCTGCTACCGAGGCCAGGGTCACAGCATCAAGCGCCGGCGAGAATGTTCGATAAAAGCCGCCCAGGTCCTCGTAAAGATGAATACTGACCACGATTGTGATCGCCGCCAGCGACGCCAGCACTGCCACATTGTGAAATGCCGCCCGGGTACTGGTCTTACCACCCACCCGGCGGGTTCTAAACTCAAGCAGGAGCCAAACGATAGCGGCCAGACTCATGGCGATGATGTTCACGTCGACAAAGTCGGCCAGGCTTCCCGGCTGGCGACCGTATTTAATCAGCCAGATGGAAACGCTGAGATTGAAAAGCATGCCGGCCGCATACAGATATGCGCGCCGGAAGCTGATCCAATTGAGCGAAGCCGCCAGCACGCTGGTCATCAGGAGAGCGCCGGTGGACCAGACCGCGCCGGTCGGATCATTCAATGGACCGCGCAAGGCCACCACTACGGCCAGCGCGCCCACCGCCGCGGCGAACACCTCGCCATCCTCAGCCCAACCATCAGCAAACATGATCCCGCCGGCCGACAAGACTCGCGTCACTGCGACCTTCCGTGGCAGCTCACGCATCACGAGCAGCAGCCACGCAATGACAATTAGCGCCGCCAGCAAAACGTGCAGGCCGGCCCACTGGGCGGCGCCGATTTGCGCCAGGCGGAACGAGACGAGCGCCCCGGCCGCTAACAAAGCCAGAGCCACGAACACAAAATGCAGACACCGGCCAAACGTTTTATGAAACCCAAGGAAGGCGGCAATCGTGAGCAACAAAGCCAGCCAGCCAATGAAGCTGCCGGCCGCAAATGTCGCCGGCCCGGGCAAATCCGGGAAAGCGATCAGATGCAGCGCCAGCGGAACTATCAATAGGGCGAGCAGCGCGATCGCAAATGCGTTTTGGCAGGTTAACAATACTCGCTCGACGGCCTCGTTTGAGCGATTGGCGGCTGCATTGGCCGCGGGAGAGCCTTGCGGGGCAGCTGCGCTCAGGCTCGGGTCCGTCTGTCCCAAATCCGGCAGCCACCAGGCGCGCGTCGCCATCCAGACCAGCGCGACGCCGGCGCTGGCAATCACATTCAGTTGAATGGAATTCACCAGGACCACGCGGTTCATCGGACCATGCACCCCAGCCACCGACATGATGTGCACCACGGTGACGGTGAAGTTGACCAGCAGCCCTGCCGCAAAAGCGTAAGCGGCCGACCGCTCGCGCACCGCGTGAACTCCCAGGGCGCAGACGGCCAGCACGAGGGGGACACCGTACAAAACCACGCCGCCCATCGCGCGAAATATTCCGGCTTGTGGCCCGCGGACATCGACTTGACTTACGGCAGCGACTGCCGGAGACAAAGTCAGCAGGACCAAAGGCGTCAGCGTCAGCGCCAACAACAGACCACGACTGTTTGCCAGACGTGCGCGCTGGTTCACATCGTGGGCCCAGATTTTTCCTCGCAACGCGTAAACAACCGTGGCCAGCAACAGAAAGATCGCCAGCGCCCAACGTCCTGCTGAGGCGGTGGCTACCTGCGGTTCAAACCGCCCGGCTACCAGCGGGCACACGCACCAGAACGCGATGATGGCCCCCCACAGATAGATTTCGTGCCGCCGCGCGAGAGCGTTGCCCACCATCGCAGCCAGGAGAACGATGAGCAGGACCAGACTGCCCCAGCCGAACATCAACGTGTGTGGATGCCCGGCAAAGTCGTAGTCGAGCGGCGTTCGCGCCGAACTTGCCAGTTCGTACCCAATACCGGTAGCGGACGCGTAGAGCATTACCGCAGTGAAGGCAAATACCAGGGCGACCGCCAGCACCTGATCGAATGCTAATGACGAATCGAGAATGGTTCGCCGGATTCCCTGACGTTGCGGCGGCTGGAATTTCCGCAGGACCAAACGCACCGCCAGCCACGCCAGACAGAAGACGCCGAGAAGGGCGCCCTGAATCTGCAACGCGCGCGGGTCGGCCCAGGCGTCCGCTTGATACCCATACCAGTCGAAGCCTTGCAGGATCGATTTCGTCAGCAGCACGATCGCCAACGCCAGGATTGTCTGAAACGCCGCGAAGAAGACTCCGGAGGCATCGAGCCACGCCACGCCCAGCAGGACCGCCGCTAAAACGAAGCCACGGGTGGCGAGCAGCGCCGCCGGCTCACAACCGGACCAGGCCATCTCCACCAACAGGAGCAGCGCGGCGACACCCGCACCAATGATTGCGCTCCACCTGAGCGGTGACAGAAATAGCCGCGCGCTGTCTGACTTGATAAAGCGCTGCGCGACTACGGCGCCGGCAACACCGGCGACCGCGAAATACAGAAACGAAGCTTGCCACGCGAATTGAAGCGCGAGCAGCGAATTACATGCCTGCGCCGAAGCGCCGAGCAGCAAAACCGCCCCGGCCCAACTGAAGCCTGCGAGTTGCCGCCGCCAGGCAAACCAGAAGCAGCCCGCGGCGTAGAGTGCGAGGATGGCCGAGATACGAAACGGATCGCCGACGACACCCGTTCCGAACCAAACAAGCAGCCCCAGACTTGTGATGGCCACGCCGCAGGCCGCAATCAGGTACGAAAGGGCGTCGCGCTCTCGCCTCGACCTCAGTCCTTCGTGGACCAGCAGAAAGGCCACAAACGAAACGACTAATGCCTGACCTGTCCGGGCGCCGCTGGTTACCTGGAACAGCGAAATGACTTCCCGGTTCTGCCAGGCGATGTGGCCGGCCAGCACATGAAACACGACCACGTAACCGAGCGTCAGACATGCTGCCGCCAACACGTGCGCGCGCGGTTCTTCGAGCCACACCGCAACACTGGTAAAGAGCACGAAATTGAAGAGTGCAGCCGGAACGACGCTGGCCGGATTTGGCCAGGCCAGGATCATCCCGGCCATGGCGACCATCATTCCCAGGATCGCGACGCTGGCGCCGGCCGTTCGCGTGGCGGCGAGTTCCTTCGTACTTCTTCGCCACAACAACATGCCACTGGCCAGCATCGGCATACCGGCGAGAGTCACCAGCGGCGCCACGTGCATCATCGTGGCGGCGACCGATGCTGACTTGTAGAGCAAGAGACCGAACGGCAGAATCGTGGCAAACGTCAGCGCGCCGAGCGTGGTAAAAATCTCGATCGCCTCAGTCTCATCGATCTCGCCGTCGGCGAGCGCCAGCTTCAGCATCCAGACAGTCGCGGCTACGTAGAACAGGACCGGAAAGGCGGCGAGGGCGATCAGCCAATTCGCAGAAACCTCGTAGGTTGCGAAATGCCGGATCAACAGCTGACCTATTGATGAACCAAGTGCGCCGGCGGCCAAAAGATGTGGCCACTTCGTGGTGATGGTGCGGCCGGCGAAATAAACCAGGCACAGGAACAGGGCTGGGGCCAGAATCTCGCTGCCGATGACCAGGAGTCCCGGCGTCGTGTTGGTTGAGACCGCCGCGATGGCCAGGAAATTCAGCGGCACCAGCAGTGTGGCAATAGTGAGGATGCCCCGGCTGGTCGTCGGCAACTTCCAATGATGCGCAGTGTAAAAGACGATGCTGAACAGCGCCGCTGTGACGGTCGTGAAAATCAGGAACTTGATGACCGGCACGCGAGAAATTTGCGCCCACAGGCTGATGACCAGCGCGGTGGAACAGCCGATGATTAAGAGGCCCCCGATAATTTCGCCCCAACGCACGTTGCTCTCTTCCATGAACGCGGTGAGCACATCGGCGAACGGCTTGCGCGGGGGCTTCACCGGCGGCGGCGGCAACGGAGATTTGTCTGAATCTTTGGACCAGCTGCTGAATTGGGGCGCGGCTTCAGAACGAACGGCGTCTTCGAACGTGCTGGGCGTGATGTACGGTGGGCCACTCGCAGTCGCGGGCGCCGGCTGCTCCGGAACTGTTTGGGCCGGTGCTTTCGTTTCGGGAATTGGACGGCTCGTGACCGGAGGGGTTCGGGGTCTTTGCGGGCGGCCCTGCGGAAACAGGATCCGGTCTCGTTCGGCGGCGATCTGAGATTTCAGCGCGCTAAAGTCCGATTCATGTTCGCCGGCCTGGCGCAGGCGTTCCAACTGGCGCAGCGTCACCTCGAGTTCGCGCAGATATTCTTCCTGCGACGGAGTCGGCCGATGGGCGCCGCATCTCCCGCAAAACTTCATTTGTGAATTTAGCTTCGTTGCACAGTTGGGACATTCGTAACCAACAGGCGTCTGCAGCGACAGCGTTTCGAACTGCTTCGCTTCCCCCTCCTGGCTGTCACTGCCGGTGATGGTGCGAATGATCCAGGCAAGCAGCAGCCAGATACCGTGGCCGACAACGGTGATGATTACCAGGAGGATAAAGAGAACGATGAGAACGGGGATGAGTACTTCCATGCGATTCAGCCGATCAGTCGGGTATAGCTGAAAGAGCCGGACGACTAGCAACAAAGACTGGCGCCATAGCGCGAGCCTTGGGCGAACTATACTCCAGATGTTTTCAGGCAGCTATAGTTTTAGGCACCGCGGCAGCCATTGCTCGCCCTCGGAGGTAGGCTGCGCCATCGGGGCAGTAGCCCGACCGTCAGGGAGGGCTCATGTCCGGTGATTGTACGAGCCCTCCCTCACGGTCGGGCTACTGCCCCGCTGGGACCTTGAGGGGCTTGCATGCGCCCTCTCTCACACGATCGGGCTACTGCGCTGCTGGATCCTTTGATAGGATTAGTCCGACATAATCTCAAACGACATGAACCTTTACGAGGAACTCGAATGGCGGGGAATGCTCTATGAAGCGACCCCCGAACTGCGCGATGTGCTGGCCAAAGAAAAGGTGACGGCCTACATCGGTTTCGATCCTACGGCGGCTAGTCTGCACGTGGGATCGCTTTTGCCGATTATGGGGCTGGCGCGCCTGCAACGCCTCGGCCATACGCCAATTGCAATTGCCGGCGGCGGCACAGGTCTGATTGGCGATCCCGGCGGCAAGACCAAAGAGCGCCAACTTCTCAGACACGAACAGGTCGAAGAGAACCTCGTCGGGATCAAAGAGCAACTGAGTCACTTTCTCGATTTCAATGCCAAAGAGAATGCCGCGCAAATCATCAATAACGCGGATTGGCTGGGCCCAATCACCATGATGGAGTTCCTGCGCGATGTGGGAAAGTACTTCACCGTCAATAATCTGATTGGCAAGGAAGCGATCAAGCGGCGGCTGGAATCCGACGAAGGAATCTCGTTTACCGAATTCAGCTACCCGCTGTTGCAGGCCTACGATTTTCTCGTGCTGCACGACCGCTACAATTGCACGCTCCAAATGGGCGGCAGCGATCAATGGGGAAACATCGTGGCGGGTGTTGATCTCATTCGCCGGTTGCGCGGCGCCCGCGCGCACGCGCTGGTGTTTCCGCTGGTCGTGACATCCGCCGGGGTCAAGTTTGGCAAGACTGAAGCCGGCGCGGTCTGGCTGGATCCGAAACTCACCTCGCCCTACCGCTTCTATCAATTCTGGCTCAATACCGATGACCAGGACGTCGTCAAGTATTTGAAATTCTTTACCTGGTTGTCGCAGGAAGAAATTCGAGAACTCGCCGTCCAGGTTGAACAAGAGGCCGACAAGCGCGCCGCCCAACGCCGCCTGGCGCGCGAAGTCACGGCCATGCTGCACGGCGAGACTGAATTGGAGAAGGCCCTCCGCGCATCTGAGGTGCTGTTCGGCAAAGAGATTAGCGGCCTTGGCGTGGCGGAGATCCTCGACATCTTTGCCGATGTGCCTTCAACTGAAATTCAAAAGACTGCGGTTGACGGGAATGGATTCACGTTGGCGGATGCGCTCGTGCTGTCGGGACTCACGCCGTCGAAAGGCGAAGCGAAGCGGCTGGTGCAAGGCGGCGGCGTAGCAATTAACAACGTGCGGGCCGACGACGTGCGCAAATCGATTTCAGTTGCAGACTTTATCGAGGGCCAGCTGCTGGTCCTGCGCAAAGGCGCAAAGAACTATCACGTAATCCGGATCGTGTCAGAAGCCCAACCCTAAGGGAGGGCAACTTCTCGCCATCAGAATCAGCAGTGAAATTGAAGAGGGGAGCTGGTCTTGTCTTGCCCTCCCTTAGGTCGGACGACTGATACTCAGAACGCTCCGTTTTCATTGGGCGAGTCTTTCGGCACCTGCATACCGATATCCCACAACTCGACAATTTTCTCGCGTTCAAAACGGAAGATATGCACCACCGCGATATCAGGCTCTTCGGCTGAATGTTTGACGCGCGAATGCACGGCCACTAAATCATCACTTTCAAACAGGCGCTGAATGTCGAGCGTCGCATTCGGAAATTTCGTATTCGCTTCCATCATCGCCGCCTTCAAAGACTCGCGGTCGCCACGAAAATAAGGGTTATGATGACGGAAGCCTTCGCGCGCGACATATTTCTCAAAAGCCTCGCTGACTCTGCCAATGACCGCCTGTTTGAGAAAAGCCTGCGCCACATCCCGGTTGGGTACCGGGTCTCTAAATCGCGTATCCCGTGATGACATAATCCCGCTCCTTTCTTACGACGCTCATTGACCTGAAGTCTGATCCACCAGCTTGAGGAGCAATTGCGTGGCCGCGGAAATCAACGGCTGATAGGGCCCGTCCATGGTCTCTCTCGGTGAAGCAGATGGCATGTTTATGTCCGGGGCTGATCGGATGGTTAATCAGCAGCCGCCGCCGGCGTTAGTTTAGCCAGCAGATGAGTCGGCAGATCGCTCACCTTTACGCGTTCCTGTTCCCAGGTGTCGCGGTCGCGCACAGTCACGGCTTCGTCTTCGAGTGATTGATGATCCACCGTAACGCAGAACGGTGTGCCGATTTCATCCTGACGCGCATAAAGCTTGCCGATGCCGCCGGTATCGTCGTAAACCGCGCGCATCAACGGCTGGAGCGAGCGCTTGATCGCCTTCGCCATGCCGACAATCTCAGGTTTGTTCTTGGCCAGCGGCAACACGGCCACTTTGATCGGGGCCATCGCGTGATGCAGTTTCAGAATTACGCGGGTCTCGCCCTTGTCGTTGGTCCGTTCCGAATATGCGTCCATCAGGACCGCGAGTACGGTGCGATTCACGCCCGCCGCTGGTTCAATCACGTAAGGATAAAACCGCTGCTTGGTCTGCTCGTCAAAATAGGACAGGTCTTCGGTGGAATCCGGATTGAGCCGCTTCCCTTCCGCATCTTCCGGTTTTTTTGAATGCGTCTTCAGGTCGAAATCCGTGCGGTTGGCGATGCCCATCAACTCGTCCCATTGCCGCTCATCTTCTTCGCGCTCCGGGAAGAACCGATATTGAATATCGACCGTCCGCTTCGCGTAGTGGGCCAGCTCTTCCCTCGGTTGTTCATAAAGGCGCAGGTTGTCACTGGAAACGCCGATGCTTTGAAACCATTGGTAACACGCATCAATCCATTCCTGATGCGCCGTTTCGTCTTCGCCAGGCTTAACGAAGTACTCCATCTCCATCTGTTCGAACTCGCGCGTGCGGAAGATGAAATTACCCGGCGTTACTTCGTTGCGGAACGACTTGCCGATCTGGGCGACGCCGAACGGCAGTTTGCGCCGGCTCGTGTTCAGCACATTGAGAAAGTTGATGAAGATTCCCTGTGCGGTTTCGGGACGCAGATAGACAAGCGCGTCAGGATCGTCTTCGGCGGTCGCGCCCACATGCGTCTGGAACATGAGATTGAAAGGACGAGGTTCGGTGAGATTAGTCGAACCGCAATTAGGACACTTGCCGTTCTCCAGCTTGTCCGCCCGCAGCCGGGCCTGGCAGTCGCGACAGTCGACCAGCGGATCGTTAAAGGTTTCTTCGTGTCCGGAATATTTCCAGACTTTCCGATTCAGAATGATCGACGAGTCGAGCCCTTCGATGTCGTCGCGTTCGTAAACCATCCAGCGCCACCACGACTGCTTGACGTTGTTGTAGAGCTCGATGCCCATGGGGCCGTAATCCCAGGCGCTGCCCAGGCCGCCGTAGATTTCCGACGATGGATAAACGAAGCCACGACGCTTCGCGAGAGACACAATGGTTTCAATATTGGGTGCAGACACGAGTGAATGGTAAATCGTAAGTTGTGAATAAGCAGAACGAATGGCGAGTGTAGCAGCGACGCGACGATGATCAAAGCAGCGGGTCAGTACCATCCGCGTGAGCGGATCGATCAAAGATACCGGCAATGATTTGTGACGATCCAATCTGCTTTTCCCGGAACCCCAAACCACAGGCGCTCCCAAAACAAAAGCGCGGATGACTCACCAAGTCAACCGCGCTCGTGTTCGTTTATCGGGGCCCTTTATAGGCTTTTGGCTGCTGATAAGTCCTGTCGAGACTCCCCCTAGCCTCTGACAGGCCGCCTTATCAGCAGCCTCGCCCTTATGCCCTTCGACTGCTATCGGCAACTCCGTTCCCCCGAAAGAGCCGCCACTGCTCAGATGTAAAGCGCCTCCCCCAAAGCACCTTACAACTTCAATCAAAGAGCTGACCCGATTAACTACCCTTCTGCCTTCTTGTCGTGATTGGCATCAGCAATGGTTGTGCCAATGTTGGGCGATGGTCTGATTTGAATTACGAATGCGCGATTTCTCGCTTGAAATTTGCAGAAATTGGAGAGTGGCCTCAGACTCCCTCGCCGGCGGCCGGCGGGAAAGTTATTTTTCGCGTAATTCTTCAATACAGATCGAGAGACAATCTGCATCGAAACCGCTCGCGTTACGAATGGCGAACGGGCTGCCGAGCTAATACCCGACTAAGTGGATCGATGCAACTGGCCACCAGACTACTTGGTTGATCCATCCGCTGACGCAGATGGCACTGACCTCGTGGCACAGAACGCTGTTGGTAACCACAGCGATTGAAGTCTCGGGAGAAGTCAGAAATTATCGGGATGGAAAGGCCGGCTGTAGAACTCGCGATATAACCAGCCCAGCACGCGAATCTCAGCCGTGCACAGGCTCTCGACCCAGCAATCGATCAGAAAGGCCTCCCGGCTTTTTGCGGCAGGTATTTTTTGTGACTCTGCAACTACCGACTCCGCGTCCTTCATGTCGAGGTTGTACGCCGATGATACTTCCTCAGTTCGCTGCTGTGCCTGCTGCAAAGCGTTCAGCAACTGACCGATCCAGGCATGCAGTTCACGTTCGCTCGGATTGTGCGCCACCGACTGGAGAATGCCGATGGCCACGCGATCTTCCGCGCGATTGAAATTAAAGACGTCTTCGCCGGAGTTACGGCTCTGCTCTTGTTTCCACTGAAACAGCTCTTCAACTTTCGGATGCTTGATGACGCCCACTCGCTCGTCATAATTAAGAAACCACTCGATGACCTCCGGCAGCGAGTCGTAATCGACGTTGCCGTAACTGTCTCTTCCGAGTACGGGCGCATTCACTGCGCCGGCCATTTCTGTTTGCGAAGCCATCCCTTTTTCAATCATGTTTGCGGTCGATTTCCAGGTTGAATGCGGCCCGGGCTTCACCGACACGATCACCTCGGCGGTTGGTAATTACCGTAGGCGAATAGCTCGACAGATCCTCGAGTTCGTGGGCCGACAAAATTCCGAGCTGTCGCAGCGCGTCGATCACCGCCGGCGGTCGCGCCCGGCGATCGTCGCCATCGGCGACCTTAAGGGCCAACCCGATTCCCTTTGGCCAATCAGCAGCCGGTAACACGCCGACCGTGTAGACGCCCTCGGCGCCGATCTTCGAAATCAACTTGCCGGCTGCCGCGCGTATCAATTCCGTATCCAGACGATCCTTGGTGCCGCCGATCATCTCAGGATAGTTGACCATTGCCTTGACGATTCGTTTACAAGCGGCGCGGGTCTCGTCGGGAAAACTCTCCGGCGGCGAAACCAATCGCGCATACATCAGCGCCATCGCGCGTACTGAGAGGCCAAAGACGGGAACGCCGCAGCCATCGACGCCAACCGCGATCTCTTTGACGGGCACATCTGAGAAATCAGACACAGCCTGGAGAATCATCTGCTGCACCGGGTTGGACAGTTCGTCATAAGTTTCTGTCGGCGCGCCGAGGTGCTTCGCGAACGCCAGCATGGCGGCGTGCTTGCCCGAACAGTTGTTCTGAATGGCGGCCGGCGGTTCGCCTTTGCGAATCAGTTCGCGGGCGACGTCTATGCTGTAGGGCTCGTGCGCTCCGCACTTCAGCGCCGTTTCATCCAACCCTATTTTTTGCAGCATCGAGCGGACCGCTTCCACATGGATGGGCTCGCCGTTGTGCGAGCCGCAGGCGATGGCGACTTCGCGTTCAGTGAAGCCAAATCGGTCAGCCGCGCCTGACGCGACCACCGGCAAGGCCTGGAAAGGTTTCCCCGAAGAGCGCAGGTAGGTCACGCTCTGCGGCGCGCCCAGCGAACAGATTTCGGCGCCGCCGGCATCGACGGCAATCAGGTGGCCTTTGTGCAGAGACTCGATGATCGGACCACGCCAGACTTCCACGAGCGGCGCGAAATCATCGCGATGATTTGACGACATCAGCAAGCATCTTAACTGTTGAGCCCGGGAAAACGAAAAAGCGCAGGTTGAAATTCGGAGTGCGCTACAGAGTCTCCGATTCATCGGGACGGCGACACCGCTTTGGAGCTGTACTTGTCTTGACGCGATTGACTGAGAATTCAAGGCCGTCGCCGTTGCGCACTGCCGGCACTCGAAGTGCTGGTTCTACTGAGAGGACGCAGTGGTGTCGGCCAGCGCATGCTCAATCGTCTTTTTCAGGCGGTCCCGACTTTCAGCGCGCGAATAGCCCTGCCAATGACTCACGATGTGGCCTTCGCTGTTGAGCACCAGGGTCTGCGGTATTACGCGCTTACCACTCATCAACATCTGTGCGGTTTCGCGGTCGGCCCAGCCCAGACGAAAACCGAAGTTGAAATCGTGCACAAAGCGTTTCACTTTGTCTTCGGCGACGCGCGGGTCTTCGGTGGTCAGCCCGATGAACTCAACGGGCTTGCCGGCAAATTCCTTGCGCACCTTTTCGTAGTCGGGAATCTCTGCGCGGCAGGGCCCGCACCAGGAAGCCCACAGATTGATAACGATCACTTTGCCGGTGAAATCAGAAAGTTTGAAGCTGCCCTTGTCCACGCCTTTCAACTCGTGATCAAGCAGACGTTCGGGGAGCACGCCGGTCTCATCGACTGCCGGCATAATTCGCTCCGAGGCCGACTCGGTGTATTCCGGAGCCGGCGGCGGCGGCGGGGGAGGAGGCGGATTTGTAGCTCGGCGGCCGGATTGAGCCGCAGCGCTTGTAGCGAGAACGATAACGAGCAGGGGTAATAATTTCTTCATGGCACCTACTCCTGCGACCAGGGATTTGGGCGGCGGAATTCTATCCTACCGCCCGTACCATGAAAAGGTTTTCGGGTTGGCGGTGGTGACTTAATTTGCCTGGAGCGCAACCGTCCTTCGGTTGCTCTGTTTAGAGAAAGGCAAGCGAGGACGCTTGCGCTCCAGTCCAAAACGGTCGCTGATTTCAAAAATAGGGCACTACCGGGTTGGCTCCGGAGTCCGATCGCCGCTTTTGGTTTACACTGGACACAACAAAGCGCCGACCAGTCGGCGCCCTGTAGAGTAACTGACAGCTTAATCGGGACTATTTCGGATTGACTGTGCGCGCACGACTTGATGCCGGGCCGCGCTTGCCCGCGAGATGCAGGACGGTGAGTTTCACTTTGCGGCGTCCGAAGCGCATCGCTTCACGCGATGACGGCGTCCAGATATCGATACGCTTTCCGCGAACAGCGCCGCCGGTGTCGGCGACCACGTATTCACCACTGTAATTTCCTGCTTCGATGCGAACCCGCGATCCGATTGGCAGCACACGTGGATCGGCGGCAATGATTCCGGCAGTCGGCGCGGCGCCGCTGGCCGTTCGTCCATGAAGGCTGTAAGCCGTTGCTTCGAAATCAGTGGACGCAGATGCGTCGGCGGGCGCATTGGCCGCCATCTCGCGCAGTCGTTCGGCTGATTCAGTCGAAGCCGAAGACTTGCCGGCAGCGGACTCTGTGGCAGACGTCGCCACAGTCTGACCGGGCGTTTGATTGGCCTGTTGATTAACTTTTGGGTCTTGCTGCTGACCCAAGGCTTGGGAATAAGAAATGATCGAAAAAAGAAGAAGCAGACCTACAGTGCTTCCGAGAAATATGGATTTCTTCATCAAATCGGGCTCTCCTGTCCGAGTTATTGCCGACTTTTCAGGACTTTTATCGCGCGCGAGTCAGTTAATGCTTTGACTCGACCTTCGGCTCAAAGGAGACTGAAGCGTCTGTCAGCCGAAGTTGCGGTTCTTGGCGCGATCCTGAAAAGAACCAAATTCATGCGCCGCGACGGCGGATGAACTCCTTTGTTAACCAGGCGATACCGCCCGGCCTCGATTGTCGATTACCACCCTGGTGGAACGTTGGGCAGCGTGAATCCAAAGAATGGATTACCAAAGAAAAAGCGAACCTTTTGGGTTCGCTCTGTAACATCGATGAAAGGCTAGCACAGGCTTTTTAGAGGTGTCCACCCCGGGAGGGTTCGACTAATGGAGAGAACCAAGGCGACTTCTGTCGAACTTTGCAATTTTCCTCAAGAAACTAGCAAGTAATGCGGCTGCCGATCTAAATCGGGACAGTCAACTTTACCGGTCTGAGGCCCCGAAATTGACCCGCCAAGCCGTGTATTTTGAAACCTAAACCCACCACTCCGGAGCCCCGACCTTAAAGCTCAAGACCTCACCCAGATTGCTCCCTGGAATTGGGTCCGGAGTTTAACCCCGCCGACCGCGCAGGCGGGCTAGTCCTTTTCCAGTCCGGCGTACTTCTCAATCAGTTTCTTCGCGCCATACCCGGGAAAGTTGACCGTGACTTTGGTCTGGTCGCCCGAGCCTTCGCGCCTGAGCACGAGTCCGCGGCCGTATTTCGAATGGCGCACGTATGAGCCCGGGACAATCGAGGTGGCAGCCTTTTGAGAATTAGCCGCGGGTGTATTCGGGCGCGCTCCCGGGCGTCCTGGTGACGGATGACTCGTCGGACCTCGGCCGCCCAGTCTTTGGTCGCGGCGCCGGAAAAATTCCTGCACCGATTCGACGCTGTTGTAGGTCTTGCCGCCGTAACTCGGTGGGGCCGGCTTGCGGGAATATTCCTCGACGGTGAATTCGTTGCCGGAGCCGTAGCCTTCATCATATTCATAGCGCAACGAACCGGCGGCATCCTCTAATTCTTTCGAGCCGCGCGCGAAAGATAACCACGAACGGCCGCGGGACAAGTCATCGATCAACTCCAAAGACATCTCGTTCAGAAACTGTGACGGCTCTGAGGCCAGTTCTTCCCCATAAACCCTCCGCTTCACCGCGTGGGTGATATAGAGAAACCGTTCCGCCCGCGTCATGGCAACGTAAGCCAGCCGGCGCTCTTCTTCAATGTCTGACGCATCGCTCAACGAACGCGAATGCGGGAACAGACCATCTTCGAGGCCAACCAGAAAGATGACCGGGAACTCCAGCCCTTTAGCTGAGTGCGCAGTCATCAGCGTCACCGGCACATCAGCCTTGTATTGATCGGTGTCGGCGACCAGGGCCGAATGATCGATGAAATCGCGCAAGCCTTCCGCGCCTTGCTCATCATAGTCAACCGCGGCGTTCACCAACTCCTGCAAGTTCTCGAGCCGGCCCTCGGCTTCGTCGCTGTTTTCGGATTTGAGCGCGTTCTCGTAACCGGTGTCGAGGATGGCCGCTTTGACCAGATCGGAAACTGGAGAGGTTGATTCATAGTCGTCGCCCGCCCTGGCGGACATATCGACCAGGTCTTCGCCGGCGCGGCTTTCCGCTTCCGCGGGAGACATGATTTGCGCTGCGATTCTCCCCAGCCGATTAATGATTCGCTGAAAGTTAGCCAGCGCCGCCGCGGCGCGCGGCGAGACATTGCGCCCTTCGGCAAGCAAATCGGAAATTGCGTCCCAATGCGAAATGCCAAGCTCGCGCGCGCGGCTTTCAATCTCATCAATCGTTACCTTGCCGATGCCGCGCGGCGGCGTATTGACCACGCGCTGCAGCGCGATCGAATCGTGCGGATTCAGCGCCAGCTTGAGATAAGCGATGATGTCCCGCACCTCCATGCGCTCATAAAACGAAAAGCCGCCGACAATGTTGTAAGCCAGACCGGCGCGCCGCATGGCTTCTTCAAAAACGCGCGACTGCGAATTTGTGCGATACAGAACGGCGGCGCGAATGCCGGCTTCCGACCGCAGATGCTCCTGAATCTTTCCGGCGACAAAGCGCGCTTCAGTTTCGGCATCCAGCGCCTGGTAATAACGGATCTTTTCGCCGGCGGGGTTCTGCGTCCACAACGCCTTCTCTTTGCGCTCAAGATTGTGTTTGATCACGCCGCCGGCGAGATCCAGGATGTTCTGTGTCGAGCGATAGTTCTCTTCCAGCCGGATTACTTTGGCCGACGGAAAGTGCTCTTCGAACTTGAGGATGTTGGTGATGTCCGCCCCCCGCCAACGATAGATCGACTGATCGGGGTCCCCCACCACGCAGATGTTCTGCTGCTTTTCGGTCAGCAAGCGAATCAGCGCGAACTGCAACTGGTTCGTGTCCTGATATTCATCAACCAACAGGTAGCGAAAACGGTCGTTGTAACGCTCGCGAACTTCCGGCACATCGCGCAGCAGGCGCACGGTCTTAATCAACAGATCGTCAAAGTCGAGCGCGTTGTTCTGGTGCAGACGCTCTTCGTAAAGCTGAAACACGCGCGCTATTGAGGCGCGTCGCTCATCGACAAAATGGGCCTGGGCGGCAAAGGCCTCAGCGTCCTGACCACGGTTCTTCGCGGCGCTGATGGCCGCCTGTACCGAGCGCGGCGTGAGCTGCTTGTCATCCATACCCAAATCGCGAATCGAGTTGCGCGTCAACCGGACCGTATCGTCCTGATCGTAGATGGTGAACGACCGCGTGTAGCCGGCATTCAGCGCTTCGATATCCCGGCGCAGGATGCGCACGCACAAGCTGTGAAAGGTCGAGATCAGGGGCGTGCTGCCAATCTCCAGAGCCTCGATCAACTTGCCGACACGAGTGCGCATTTCTTCCGCAGCTTTGTTGGTAAAGGTGACGGCGAGAATGTTGCGCGGCCAGACGTTGCGCTCCGCGATGAGATAGGCGATGCGATGCGCAATCACGCGAGTCTTGCCGGATCCGGCGCCTGCCAGAATCAGCAGCGGGCCCTCGGTGGAAATTACTGCTTCGCGTTGTGGAGCGTTGAGTTGCGAGAGAAAATCAGTCATGAAAATGTTGTGCGCTACATTTAAGCACACCAACTGCTCTGTCAGAAGCCCGACCATCAGGGAGGGCAGTTTGCACCGGTGGAACCTCCAAAGTGGCAAGTAACTGAAGTTGCCCTCCCTTACGGTCGGGCTTCTGACACGGTCATCTGGATCGCGCGACCCGTAGCGCGAAGACGCTCCGCCAAACTGTTATCGAATTGAGATTCAGTGACGCTTGAAGTATTGCACCTCGCGCTCATGCTTCTCAGCGGCTTCTTTTGAATCAAACGTGCCGAGGTTGCGGCGCTTGCCGGTCTTCGGATCCTTCTTGCTTGAATAAAGGCGATACTTGCCTGATTTGAGTTTTCTGATCATAGGCCCTCCTGCCGGGCCTACTACGCAATCCCTTTGCCTTTGATCGGATCGACCTCGCGACGTAGTTCCGCGAACAATTTCACCAGGTCAGGCAATTGATAGTTCGCATTTAGTCCGCTGGGATTTGGCAGGACCCAGACACGAGCGTCGTGAATTAGTTCAGGCTGAGGGCCGATTTGCGCCTTTGGCCGGGCGAACGCCTGACGATAGGCGCCCACACCGAGGATCGCGACGATCTGCGGACGATAGCGTTTGATTTTCGCAGCCAGCAGATTGCCGCCCGCAATGAAATTTTCTCTGGTCAGCTCAGCCGCGGACGCCGTGGCGTGCGGCACGACATTGCTGATGCCGAGGCCCGTCTCGAGCAATTCGCGCTCTTCAAATGACGACAACAATCGATCGGTGAATCCGGACTGGTAGAGCGCCGGCCAGAACCGATTGCCGGGCCGCGCGAAGTGGTGCCCTACGGCAGCCGTATAAAGTCCCGGATTGATGCCGCAGAAAAGCACGCGCAGGTCCGGCGCGATTACGTCAGGGAGAGTCAGGCCATGCGCCGCGACCAATTGCTGCTTCGTCGGCTTAAACGGTTTGGCTATTGCCATCGGTAACTCTAGACTAACATGCGGCAGCTGCACGACGAGGTCAGTAACATCCGCGTGATTGGATGGGATCAAGTTCCCGTCCTGACGATCGAACCCTCTTGATCCATCCGCTCACGCAGATGGTACTGACTCCTGATCGATCAACTCTATGGCCCCAGGGAAGCGCACTAAGAAATCAGCCGTCTGTCCCGCCGCGCGCGCCGCGCGGATGCCGGTCACCATTAATCCGATGCTGGCGACTCTCGTCGACAAGCCGTTCTCGGATCCCGATTGGATCTTCGAGACCAAGTGGGATGGCTTTCGATCCATCTGCTTCCTGAACCACGGTGAGGCCCGCTTCGTCTCACGCAATCAGATCGAAATGACGGGTCAGTATCCCGAGCTGGCGCAGATCGCCAAACAGGTGCGCGCCAAACAGGCGATCCTTGATGGAGAGATCTGCGCTTTGGACGCGCAGGGCATTCCCCGTTTTCAGCTCCTGCAACGAAAAGGCTTCAACGCTCAACGCCCGCCGATTGTCTATTTTGTCTTCGATCTGATCTACGTTGACGGTTACGACCTCACTTCGTGCACGGTGGTTGAGCGGAAGGCGAGGCTCGCTGAGATACTCCAGCCCTCGAATGTCATCAGGCTTTCCGAACACATCGACGGCGAGGGCGAGGCTTTCTATCGCGAGATTGAGAAGTTTCGTTTGGAAGGAATGATGGCCAAACGCGCCGACAGCAAGTATGTGCCCAAGCGCAGTAGCAACTGGCTGAAGGTCAAAACAGTTTTGCGACAGGAAGTCGTAATCGCTGGTTACACGCAACCGCGCGGCACGCGTGCGCATTTCGGCTCACTCGTCTGTGGACTCTATCGCGGCGAGAGGTTGCATTACGTCGCGCACATCGGCGGCGGCTTCAATGAAAAGCTGCTCGCGTCGATTTACCAACTGATGCAGCCGCTCAAAACGGACTGGGGTTCATTCGTTGATGCCCCGAAGACCAACGAGCCGGTGCAGTGGATCAAGCCAAAGCTCGTCGCGGAAGTGAAGTTCTCTGAGTGGACGGCCGATCATCGCCTGCGTCACCCGGTCTTCATCGGTTTGCGTGAAGATAAGGACCCGAAGGATTGCCGGTTTGAATTTGAAACGAATACGGGCGAGGTGGTGGAAACCGCCACAAAAGACCGCAAAAGAAAATGATTGTCCCAGCTTGACCGCATAGTGCGCGGTGCAGTCAGTCGTGCACCCGCCAGTGACTATCCAAACTAACTGGGGTACCAACGCGGAGCGGGTCAGTACCATTCCCGTGAGGGGATGGATCAGGTGAGCGCCACTGTCATCAATGGATCGCCCGATCCACCCCCTCACGGGGACGGTACTGACTCAATAAAACGAAAGGCGGGCCGTAGCCCGCCTCTAAACGCTAGTTTTCTGGGGTTTTTCAGCAGTTGCCGCGCATAAGGCCGCGGAAGACCCCCTGAATCTCGACGCGCGAGGCATGCACTTTGATGGTTTGCACGGCCGCATTGGACGGTCTGAGTTCCACCTCGTCGCCAAAGCGGAAGAGCCGTTTCAGCGTGGCTCGCGTGCGATCGATCAAGGCGACGACGATCTCGCCATTGCGCGCATCGTTGCGGCTTTCGATCAGAGCGATGTCGCCGTCGCAAATGTGCTCATCGATCATCGAATCGCCCTTGACGCGCAACGCATAGATTCGTTCGGGTCGCACTCGTCCCAGCAAAAAGCGCGGCACGCAGATCGTCTCGATGTCCTGCACTGCATCGATGGGAACACCAGCCGCGATTCGTCCAACCAGACGAACTGCGCACATCGCATCAGCCGGAATCTCATCACTCTGCACGCCGATGACGAAACCGTCGCCATGATCGCGCGTAATCAGTCCGCGTTTTTCCAACGCGTTGATGTGTTTCGCAATCGTCGCCTTGGAACTGATGCCAAAGTGACGCGCGATTTGCGCATACGAAGGTTGATGACCGTGCTTGGCGAGAAATTGAGTGATGTAGTCGAGGACTTCTTTCTGACGTTGAGTGCGCGGCAGCATGGGGAACCTGATGAAAACTCGATCGAATTCTAACACGCAAAGATAAATCGTCAAGCATTGTTTCCGAGTAGCTGGTAACACAAATTGTTAGTTTGCAAAGCGTGATGCAAACGGACCACCGGACCCAACAGGTTTCCATTTGACTCTGAGCGGCCGATAAGATAAATCTCTTCCTCCTTCGATTTGAACTGCCGCGTGTAACCGCTGTTTCGATTCACGCGTCATAGATTTGTTAACAGTTTTCTTCGAGTCTTGCTGCCCGTAGTTTTCAAACACAATTTGGATTGAAAGGAATTTCCCCAATGAAACACACGTGTCGTTCTGCTCGTGAGCTGGGCGGCCTGCTGGCCGCAGTTTGCGCGCTCGTTCTGATCGTCGTGACGCTGGGAACGATGGCCGTCCGCGCCGAAAGGCCGGACGCTTCGCAAACGCCGTCCACGACGCAACAGCCGTCGCCGGGCCGGCCGGCAAACCCGGCCCAACCAGCGCCAAGTCCAACCCCGACGCCGATCAACTGGTCGAGTGATCCCGCGCTGAAACGCTTTGTCTTTCGCGGCATTGGTCCGGCCAGCATGGGCGGTCGCATCGACGACATCGCCTGCGTCGAGAACAATTCATACATCTGCTACATCGGCGCTGCCACCGGCGGGGTCTGGAAGACAATCAACAACGGCACGACCTTCACGCCGATTTTCGATACCTATTCGACTGCTTCAATCGGGGACATCGCAATCGCCCCGTCAAACCCGGATATCATCTGGGTCGGCACCGGCGAGGCGAACAATCGCCAAAGTGCGAGCTTCGGCGACGGGATCTATAAATCAACCGACGCCGGAAAGTCCTTCACCAAAATGGGGCTCGAGGACTCGCAGACTATCGCCCGCATCATCATCGATCCGAAAGATCCGAATATTGTCTACGTCGCCGTGCTGGGCCATCTGTTTGGACCAAACAAAGAGCGCGGCCTCTACAAGACGACCGACGGCGGCAAGACCTGGAACAACGTAAAGTTCATCGACGAAGACACGGGCTTTACCGATCTGGTCATGGATCCGGTCGACAATAAGACGCTCTACGCCGCGTCGTATCAACGAAGGCGCACCTCGTGGGGATTCAACGGCGGCGGCGCCGGTTCGGGCGTTTGGAAAACCATCGACGCCGGCAAGACGTGGACCCGCATGCAGGGCAACGGTTTTCCCGAAGGCGTTCTCGGACGCATCGGCATCGACGTGGCGCGATCGAATCCCAAGACGATTTACGCTCAGATCGAAGTAGGCACCAGCCCCGGAACCGGCGGTGAAGAGAACACCTTCGGCGGCGGTGGCGGTGGCGGTGGCGGCGCCGGCTCGCCGACTCCAACGCCTACGCCCACACCCACCGGCCCCGATCCGAAGAAACACGGAGTGTGGCGTTCCGACGATGGCGGCAAGACCTGGAAAGTCGTGGCCAGCTGTTTCAATGCCAATAACTGCAACGAGAACAACCGGCCCATGTACTACAGCCAGATTCGCGTCGATCCGTCGAACGCTGAAAATGTTTTCGTGGGCGGTTTGAACTTCAGCAGATCGACGGACGGCGGCAAGAATTTCAAGTCCTTGCAACCCGGCATCGCGCACAGCGATCACCATGCCGTCTGGATCGATCCCAAGAACGGCAAGCACATCATGATCGGCAACGACGGCGGTCTGGATGTCAGCTACGACCAGGGCGACACCTGGGAATTCGTGAACACCGGCATCGTGGCCACCCAGTTCTACGCCATCGCCGTTGACATGCGCCGGCCCTATTACGTCTATGGCGGCTTGCAGGACAACGGTTCATGGGGCGGGCCCAGCCAGACCCGCAGCGGCCTCGGCATCACCAACGCTGACTGGTTCCGCACCGGCGGCGGCGACGGTTTCTATTCGCAGGCCGATCCCAGCGATCCGTTCATCATCTACTCTGAATCGCAAAACGGCGCGATGTCTCGTATCGATATGCGCACCGGCCGCAACACCAGTATTCGTCCGCGCACTGCTCCCCAACGTGGCGGTGGCGGCGGCGGTCGTGGCGGCGGGGGCGGCGGTGGCCGTCGCGCTGGCGGTGGCGGTGGCGGTGGCGGCCAGGGCGGCGGGAACGCCGTAGCCGCGGCATCGCCGGAAGCCAGTCCTCAGCAGGATCCGCAAGCCCAGCTCGCACAGTTCGCCGCCGCGCAGGGCTTTGGCGGATTCGGCGGAGGCGGAACTAATGTCATGCCGGCTCCGGCGCCGGGCGAGGCCTATCGCTTCTACTGGAACACACCAATCGTCATGTCGCCGCACAATCCGAGCGTGCTCTATGTCGGTGGCGACCGGTTCTTCAAGTCACTCGATCGCGGCGATCACTGGACCGCATCGCAGGACCTCAGCAAGCACATCGATCGCAACACGCTCTCTATTATGGGAGTCAAGGGCACCGAGCCGATGGCTTCGAAGAATGACGGCTATACCAGTTATGGCTATGTCGTCACCATCGGAGAATCGGCGGCGCTACCCGGCGTGGTTTGGGCCGGCACCGACGACGGCAACGTCCAGGTTAGTCGCGACGGCGGTATGAACTGGACCAACGTGGCCAAAAATATTCCGGTCCTGGCTGACAAGGCCGGCGAGCTTTACCACATCACCCGCGTCGAGCCTTCGCACTTTGACGCAGGCACTTGCTATGTATCGGTCGATGGCCATCGGTTCGATGATCTGAAGCCGTATCTGTACGTGACCCGCGATTACGGCGCGACCTTTACCAATATCACCAACAACCTGCCGGCCTGGGGCAACGTCAACGTGGTGCGCGAAGATCCGAAGAACAAAGACCTGCTGTATGTAGGCACTGAGTTCGGACTTTACGCATCGCTCGACGGCGGCAAGACCTACAAGGAATTCATGTCGGGCATGCCGCGCGTTCGGGTCGACGACATTCTCGTCCATCCACGTGATAACGATCTGATCATCGGCACGCATGGCCGCGGGATTTACATCCTCGATGACATCAGCGCCTTGCAGCAACTCGGCAAGGTGCAGAGCGATGTCACGCTGTTCGATGTTCGTCCGGGCGTGCTCTGGTATAACGACGTGCGCTTGAGCCGCTACACCGGTGGCTCGAAATGGTTCCGCGCGCCGAATCCGGTCCCGGGCACGGCGATCAGTTACTACCTGAAGTCGGCGCCAGAGGGTGACGTGAAGATCACGATCAGCGATTACACCGGCAAAGTCGTGCGTACGCTCACCGGCACAAAAGACGTCGGTATTAATCGGATTCAATGGAACCTCCGCGGCGAACCGGTTCGCCCGCCCCAGGGATTTGGCGGCTTCGGCGGCGGCGGTGGTGGCGGCGGTGGCGCCGGTGGCGGTGGCGGTGGCGGCGGCGGCGGCGGTGGCGGCGGTGGCGGCGGCTTCGGCGGCGGCTTCAATTTCGGCACGCCATTGGAGGCCGGAACTTACCAGGTTAAGTTGTCGGTAAACGGCAAGGACTACACCACCAGGGCTGTAATCGAAAACGATCCGGGCATCATGCCGTAGAGCATTACGATTTGTCCGGAATAGAAGGGGCCGCGGCTGCACAACCTGCGCAGCTGCGGCCCTCATGCTTTGAAACAGTAGACCGAACATCAGGGAGGGTTCTCATCCGGCTACCTTATGAGCCCTCCCTTACGGTCGGGCTACTGCCCCGCTTCAGATCGCTAGTCGATTACCCGCGCAATCACACACTTCAGGTAATGTGTCTCCGGCACTCCGAGCAGCGCCGGATGATCGCTCGCCTGCCCGCGTTTCTCGATCAGCTGCAATCGCCGCCGCGCGTCAATCGCTGCGTCGGCAATCGTCTCCAGAAACATTTGTTCACTCATGTGATATGAACACGTGCAGGTAATGAGCACGCCGCCGGGATTCAGCAGCTTCAGCGCGCGCAGATTGATCTCTTTGTAACCACGGGCCCCGGATTTAATTGTCGCGCGGCTCTTGGTAAATGCGGGCGGGTCCAACACAATCGTATCGAAACGCTCGCCCGCTGATTCCATTTCGCGCAAGGCATCGAACACATTCGCTTCCGTGAAGGTCGCGTTTTTGATCTCATTCACCGCGGCGTTGCGTTGCGCGGCGGCCACGGCGTCGGCTGAAATATCGATTCCCCAAACACTCGCGCAGGCGCTCGCCAGGTGCAAAGCAAACCCGCCGTTGAAAGTGAAACAGTCGAGGGCCCGGCCGTGCGCCACTTTTTGCGCGGCTGAATAATTCTCCCGCTGATCGAGAAACGCTCCCGTCTTCTGACCCGTTGCCGGAGCGACCACGAAGCGCACGCCGTTTTGCTCGACCTCGATTTCCGCCGGCGGATCGCCGTGGACAGCGCCGCTGCGCAATTCCAGGCGCTCCAACTTGCGAACGCGCGCATTATTCAATTCAAGGATCGATTTGGGCTGAAACTCTTCGACCAGCAAGCCCGCTAATTCGTTCTGCATACGGTCGCTGCCTTGTGAGAGCGTCTGGAGAACGTAATGGCCGTCGTAAACGTCGACGATAATCGACGGCAGCAGATCGCCTTCTGAATAAACCAACCGGTAAGCGTTGGTCTCTTGCCTAATCGGCGCCCGACGGGTAGCGCAACCATGCAGACGCAGCCGCCACCAGTCACGGTCGATTCGTTCTTTTCCGTTGGTCAGGAAGCGCAGCGCGATTTCGGAGGCGTCGCTGTAAAACGCCTGGCCGACAAAATTGGCAGCCTCGTCAACCACGTCGGCAATTGCGCCCGCTTCAGCTTCGGCGGCGTCGAGAACATCGGTGCGATAGACCCACAGATGTCCGTGCCGAACGCGTTTAGCCGCCCGTTTTGAAATCCTGATCCTCATTGCCGCTCCGACGTTATCACAAACTCAACAATTACCGTGTCAGAACCGGGAGCAGTAGCGACCGGGCCAAGTGACCCGCATGTCGTAAGCCCAAGCTAATCAAAAGATCATTTGTCATTGGTCATTTATCATTTGCCATTTGTCATTGAAGAACGAAAGAGCAGCTGGCCGGCAGCTGTTCTTCAATAAACATTTGATCAATGGCAAATGGCCAATGGTCTTTTCGCAACCGAAGGCTACGATATACGGGTCACTTGGTCCCGGTCGCTACCGCTCCCGGTTCTGACACTCTGGAAATAGTGCTTGACCATCGGTAACTTTCCGCGTAAGAAATAGGGCGGTTCATTAATCCAAATCGGACGACAGTAGCCTCACTGTTGTTTGCTGAATGTCTGCATCTGCCGAAACCTCCTTGGCTCCCCGGCCTGAGTTTGCGCCCGCATTGCAAACGATCGTCGCACTCGTGCGCCGTATCATGAATGCGGATGTGGCCAGCATCCTGAGCTACTCGCTGATCGACAAGACCGTGCGCTGGAAGGCCGCCAGCGGCTTCACCGTGCCGGTTGATTACGCCAAGCCGGTCTTTCGCCCGCTCGGCAGCGCCCTCGCCTGGCGTGCGCACGACGACGATTCAGTCAGCGTGGTTGACGGTATTGCCGCCAACGCCGATTTTCCGGCCGAACAGTTTCCGGTACACGCCGCCGAAGGCATTTCGACCATGGCGATCGCGCCGCTGCGGATCATCGGCGACACTTCCGGCGCGCTGACCGCAGGTTACCGTTCGCCACATCAGTTCACGGAAGACGAGAAGCGGCTGCTCAAAGACCTGGCGGACATGGCGGCCGTGGTGCTCGACAGCGAGCGCATGGTTGAATCAATTACGGCGGCCGAGAAAATCTGGGAGCAAACCTTCAACGCGATTGGCGAAGGCATTCTCGTGCACGATGCGCAGGGGTTCATTCTTCACTGTAACGTCCGCGCCGCGGAAATGATGGAGGCAAGGACAAACGAGATCATTGGCCGCACGTTGGGCGAAGCTTTCGCGCGCATGTTCGGCAAGCGCGCCGCCGACTACTACCTGGCGGACAATCATGGCGCTTCGACCATGGTCGAAGTGCAAACCGAAGCCGGTCAGCGCTACCTGGTGTCCGTTTTCCCAATCAGGAAACCGAATGACGAGTCCGTCAGCGTGGTGACCTGGAATGACGTCACCCGCCTGTCGGAAATTCAGGATCAGTTGAGTCGCTCACGCAGTCTCGCGAGCGTGGGACAACTGGCAGCCGGAGTGGCCCATGAAGTCAACAATCCGCTGGCGGCAATAACTACCTGCGCCGAAGCCATCATGCGTGATTTGCGCCGGGACGAGATCGCGAGTCACGTTCCGCCCGACGCGCAATGGCAATACTACCTCGAAGAGATCGTGCGCCAGGCCTTGCGCTGCAAAGAGATCACGCGCGGCTTGCTTGATTTGACCCGTCAACGTCAGGCGAAGCGGACGTTGTGTGACGTCAGTCAAATCATCAAGCAATGCGCGCGCGCCGCGCTGCAGCGAAGCCCGGGTAATATCGAATTCGAGATGAAGCTCGACGAAAACCTCGGCACCGTCGCCACCGACGCCGCCATGCTCATCCAAATTATCGACAATCTGCTGACTAATGCGGTTGACGCCCTGGGCGACGGCGGCGGCGAAATCACCGTGGCGGCGCGGCCGGACGGTCCGCGAGTAATCATTGAAGTCAGGGACACGGGTTGCGGCATTTCGGCCGACTTACTCGCCAAGATCTTCGACCCCTTCTTCAGCACGAAAGGTCCCGGCAAAGGTTATGGGCTGGGACTGGCCATCAGCGCGACGCTCGCCGAGTCGCTGCGTGGCGGCATCAACGTGGAAAGCAAAGCCGGCGGCGGTAGCACCTTTCGCGTTTGGATTCCCCGGCAGGCCCCGGAAAACTAAACGAAAACTAAACCATGTCTCGAAAGATCCGTATCCTCGTAGTCGACGACGATAATCTCCTGCGCAAGCTCGTTACCGAGCAACTGTCGCGCTCAGACTTCGACGCCACGCCGGCGCCCAGCGCGCGCGCGGCCCTCCAATCCCTGCGCGACCGCGATTACGACGTGGTGTTGCTCGATATCATGATGCCGGACATGTCAGGCCTGGAAGCCTTACGGGAAATCAGAAAGCTGGAAGACCCACCCGAGGTGGTCATGCTGACCGCGGACACCTCGCTGGCAACCGGTATCGAAGCGATGCGGCACGGCGCCTACGATTATCTGACCAAGCCCGCAACGCTCGATGAAATGGAAGCAGTCCTGCGCAAAGCTGACGAGAAGCGACGGCTGGTGCGCCAAAATGCTTCGCTGCGATCGGTTTCGCGGCCGACCGGCGCCAGCGAGGAGCCGCTGCCAATTGTCGACAAAACATCGGGGATGGCGGCCGTGATCAAGCAGGCCGAAGCTGCGGCCCATACTGATTCGACCATTCTGCTCACCGGTGAATCGGGGACCGGCAAGGACGTGCTGGCGCGCTTCATTCATTCGAAGAGCCCGCGCGGCGCGATGCCGATTATCACCGTCAACTGCGGCGCCTTGCCTGAGACGTTGTTCGAATCGGAATTCTTCGGACATGAGCGCGGCGCCTTCACCGGCGCCAGTTCCCTGCGCCGGGGCTTGCTCGAAGCCGCGGATGGTTCCAGTCTTTTTCTTGACGAGATCGGAGATATGCCCCTCCTGATGCAGGTCAAGCTGCTGCACTTTCTCGAACAAGGACGCTTTCGCCGCGTCGGCTCAACTCGCGACCAGATCGCGGACGTGCGCATCATTGCGGCGACCAACCGGGATCTTTCAGCCGCAGTCGAGCGGCAACAGTTTCGCGCGGATCTCTACTACCGTTTGAATGTCGTATCGTTGCGGGTGCCGCCGCTACGCGAGCGGCGCGGCGACATTCCGCGTTTTATCGATCACTTCCTCGGAGTTTATCGTCAGCGATTCAACCGGCTTAATCTCGATATCGCAGTCGAAACGCGACGCCGGATGCAGGAATACCCGTGGCCTGGGAACGTTCGCGAACTGCGCAACTGCCTGGAACGTGCGGCCGCCATTTGTACCAGCGACGTCATCGATGAATCTCAGATGCCCTTTCTCACCAACCAACCATCCGCCGCGGCCCAAACAGAGCCGATGGGAAACCGGGCGCCTGAAGGCGCGCCCAGAACCCTCGAAGAACTTGAACGCGAGCATATCCTTCGCGTGTTAGACACAACTGACGGCAACCGCGAACGGGCCGCGGCCATACTCGGCATCTCGTCGCGCACCCTCTATCGGAAGCTGCGTGAGTACGAATCGGCGTCGATGTCAGCGGGTTTGGCTACCGAAGGCTGATCTAAGGCTTGGGGTTGCGACTTGCGAAAGCGATCGCCGCACACTTCTCACAAGGCTGCCGGGCGGCCTCCACAATTTCGGTCAAGTAAAGAGTCGAACTCCTGACCGGTCGGTTGATGATTATCGGGACGACGCTCAACCCGCAAAGCGTTCTGTCTTGCGATTCAGTCAGCAGGTGAAATACGTCGGCCGAGGAACTTACCGCGAACCTCGTCACAAATCGAAACCTTAGCGCAACCCTCCTTGAGGAATCCTTGAGGCACTGACAGGTTGTCAGCGAGCCTGACAAAACGTCAGCACGAATGTCAGGCCTGGGGTGTTTCCTGGCTCCCGGGCCGGCGGCCAGAGAATCCCGGAACACCTCGCGCAACATCACTTTAGCGGAGCGCCGCCCAGCCGAAACCGCCGCGGCACAGAGATTGTTAATATCCGGCGCGGTTGATTGCGCTCCCACGCATCACCGATTTCCTGACAAGCCGGGAAGCTTCACAAATCTCATAAAAACTAATCGCTTGGATTTGCCTCAATCCTCTAAGGAGACCAAAAGAATGTTGAAGTCAAAGAAAAAGTTTGCGGCCATCGGCGTCGCGACGCTCTCGTTGTTCCTCCTGGGCGCGGGAGCATTTGCGCAAAAGCACTTCATGCTGGCGAATGCGCTGCGTCCGGAAGTGAAAGTCGAACTCTCGGGATCAGTCCAGCGCGAATCAGCGCGCGTGGCGCTCGAAAAATCGACCGTCGTCAATCCCGGGGAAATTCTGGATTGGACGATGACCTCTGAGAATAACGGAACGGCGCCGGCGCTCAATTACAAGGCCGTCGGTCACATTCCGCGCGGCACTGAGCTCGTCAGCGGCAGCGCGAAAGCCGAAGGCGCCAACACCGTCTACAGCATCGACGGTGGCAAGTCTTACTCACCCCAGCCGACGATTGAAGAGAAGCAAGCCGACGGATCCGTCAAGCGCGTCCCTGCGCCCATCGCGATGTACACGGACATCCGTTATGAATGGGCCGACCCATTGGCCCAGGGCGGCAAGCTCTCCGCTGCCTACAAGGTGCGCGTCAAGTAACCCATCGTCTTGGAGTCCGCCTTGCGGCGGCAGTCAACCACGATTGGCCGCCTGACGGCGGAACTCCAAACTCCTTCCCCCAAAATTTAAGAGGACATTATGAGAAACCCACGAAAATTTCTGAGCACGAGCACGTCTGCGAGACTGCTGCTCGCCCTCACCATCGTATTGGCGCTGTCCGCGCACGCCATCGCGCAGACTCCGGGCGGCACTACTATCTCAAACCAGGCAAGTGCCACTTATTCTGATGGCACTAACGTTTATTCCACCGTTTCAAATACGGTGACGGTCACGGTCTCGAATGTTTCCGGTTTGGCGATTACGCCTGACGGCGGCACCAACCCGACCGTTGTCGCCGGCCAAACCGGCGTTCTTTTTAACTTCACGGTGACCAACACCGGCAACTTCACCGATCAGGTGCGCTTCCTGTCGGGCGGCAACAGCTTGAGCGTCTCCTCTGGCAATACGATCACGCGCGCCGTCATCGACGTCGATGGCAGCGGCTCGTTTACTGCCGGCGACGTCGACATCAAGACGAACGGCGCTGATGTTATCTCCGCAAACATCCTCCAGAACGGGAGCATTCACGTGCTGGTCGAAGTCACCGTCAGTGCCAGCGCGACGGCCGGCCAGACCGTTCAGGTCATCCTGGGCGATGCCGCGACTGGCGGCCCGTCTTTCGACAATCAGGCCGCCAACAGCTCCGGGAATGAAGTGCGAACCGTTTCCACCTCTTCGGTCAACGGCTTGCGCGAAGCGCGCGGCGACATCAGCGCGAGCGTGGTCAACGACACGCTGTTGCAACTTTCATTGACGGCGCCTGCCGGTCCGGTTGATCTCGGTACCGATATCACCTACCAGTGGCAAGCCTGCAACAACGGTCTGCGCGACGCCGCCGGTGTGACCCTGAATGGCTCGACGCAGGTCTACATCATCGCCCCGGTTCCGGTGGGCACCGCCCTCAAGACCGTTCCCGCCGGCACTCTCTACACCACCAGCCCGCTCAGCACCGCTCCTCTCTCGGCTACCTGGTCGTCCTCAGCCCCCGCCCCACTTTCCAGCACGACGCGTGTGGCCTTGCCGATAGGCGCGACGCTGGCCGCCAACAACACCTGCAGCTCAAACATCAATATGGTGGTGACGGTGAGCTCCAGCATCAATGCCTCGGTTCCGATCGATGAAATCGGCGACGTCTTCGGCAAGAACAGCCTGACCACGACGATCACGGATCAGTCAGGCGATAGCACGCCGAACAACGGTGACAGCAACGCGGACTTTAACGAAGGCTACGTTGCCGCATCCGGCCACGGTGTGATTCAACGCACCACGCTGACGGCCGTCGGAGCTGTCCTGATTGGCCCGAGCGGCGCCGCTGCCGCGGTGGGCCCCACCAACAACAGCGACGACTACTCGAATAAGAGCGTCAACACCGGTATTGCGGGTGTGGCTCCGGGCGGCGCAACGACCGCCAGCGGCCAGCTCGTCTACATCAACACGATCCAGAACACCGGGAATGCCAACGATACGTTCACGATCGACGCGCCGACCGTCCCGGCCGGATTCACCGTCGAAGTTTCAACCAACGGCGGCGCCAGCTACACGACAGTTTCCGGCGGCGCCAACGTCACGCTGGCGATTGGCTTCAGTGCCTCGGCGAACATCAACGTCCGCGTCACTGAACCTTCCGGCAACACGGTGCTGACCCCGTTTGACACGATCATTCGGGTCACGTCGGCGAACACGCCTACGGCGAATAACCGCACCATCGATCGCCTCTATACCGGCTTCGTCCGCCTCGACAAATCGTCCAGCGTCGCCAACTCGACCGGCGTGGGCGGGGCAACGGACCCGGTTCCGGGAGCGGTCATCACTTACAGCATCACGTACGCGAACATCTCCAGCTCGAACGGTGATACAAACTGCGTGAAGTTGACGGCCAGCAGTCTGGTCATCACCGAAGACGGATTGGCCGCCCCGAACAATTGGGGGACCTACACGGCCAACAGCGGAACGCCCACCGATTCAGGCTCCGGCGCAGTCGTGACGGTCAGTGCGACCAAGTACACGGACACGGTCACGACCCTTGGCCCCGGCGCTTCCGCCATCTTCACGTTCAAGCGTTCGATCAACTGACCGACGCTCTTGTCGTGGCGCTCGAATTGAGGCGGCGCGACGGTTTGACTGCGAAGCAGCTTGAAACCGCAGCGCCGCTTCAACTCCATTAAAGAATCCAGCGGGACAGTAGCCCGACCATCACGGAGGGCTTGCAGCAGCGATTTATAGGCCCTCCCTAACGGTCCGGCTACTGCCCCGCAGAAGAATCCACCTGCCAGGCCTTTCCCCGACAAGGCCTCAGCCCCCAGCAAACTTTCATCCTCAATGTTCTGCCGGCGAACCAGAGTAATTGCAGTTGCGCTCACGTTGGTTGCACTTGTTTCCTCAGCCGCGGCGCGATTGATTGACGGCCCGTCAGGCGCGGGCACGGTGATTACGACTCGGGCTGAAGCCACCTACGAAGACGGCTCCGGCGCGAGCTACACCGTCGTCTCAGCCACCGTCACGATTACTATTGCGACAGTAGCCGGAGTTGCCGTCACGCCCGACGAGACCGCGCCTTCGAACACAGTTGCGCCGCACGATCAGATCACGCGCCTCTTCCGCGTCTGCAACACCGGCAACAATCCGGACACCTTTACGCTAAAAGCGCTCGACGTTACGTCGCCGGTAACCGTCTCTGCGATCAACTTCGATAATGACAATAGCGGCGACGTCAGCAGCGGAGACGCGCCCGTTCACCTGAATGAAACGGCCTCGCCCGCAATCGCACCGGGTAAGTGCCTGGGCGTGCTGGCCACACTGAATACGAACGATGCCGCGCCCCAGAGCGTCGTCTCGTTCGCGCTCACCGCGCAATCGAATTTCACCGATGCGGTCAACGGCCGCGGCCAGGACGTCGGCACGATTGTCAATACCTTAGGCGTTGGACCTCGCCTCACAGATTACGCCAACGCGAGCATCGCTCCGGTAAATCTGGTCAACAATGCCGCGCAGTCAGTGGTCGCGGCGTCCACGGATTTCACTTACTCAATTGCGTTTCGCAACAACGGCGACACCGCCGCGCGCAACCTTGCGGTATCCGATCAGTTGCCGGCTGGAATCTCATATGTTGCCGGATCGTTGATGCTCGATGATCGCTCGTTGTCGGATGCGCTCGACAGCGACGAAGGCTCTGTCCAGAACAATCTGCTCAACGTGCGCTTCGCGACGGTCAAACCCGGCGAGGGCTTTCACATTAGTTTCAAGGCGCGTCTTTCAGGCGCGGCCATCTCAGGCACGGGCTTGATCAATCAGGCCAGCTTCGCTGCCGATAACATGGTTCCGATCAAGAGTTCGACTGCCACGGTGGTAGTCGATCCTTTTGGCGTTGTTTACGCCGGCCGCGCCGGAGGCTCCACGCCGGTGCCGGGAGCCCGCCTCGAATTGGTGCGCGATCAGAATGGCGAGGACTACCTGCCGTTGCCCGCCGACGGTGGATTCAACCCGAATGCGAAGAATCAGAATCCTTTCGCCAGCGACGGCTCGGGCCACTTCAGTTTCGTTCCGGCGAACGATGAGGTTGGCAGCGCCGCCACCGATGCAAACTATTTTTTGCGGATTGAGGCGCAGGGTTACCTCCCTCGCATTATTAAAGCCAGTCTGCACCCGACGCAGGCTGGTCTATTTGCTTTGGCGCTGCACGCGCTCGACGGACAGCCGTTGGCGGTTCCGGGCGGATTCGATCTCAGCCGCAAGGACGTGACCATCAACGACCTGGCCGCCGTAGCGGTGAACGTCCCGATGTTTGAGGCCTCGAGCTTGCAAATCGTGAAATCCGCCGACCGGGCCCGCGCCGACATCGGCGACACCGTCACCTATCGAGTTGAGGTAAGTAATCCGACCGCCGCGCCGGTGAGCAACGTCGTCATCCGCGATATCTTGCCAACGTCATTTCAATACGCCGCCGGTTCAGCCCGGGTGGCGATCGGCGCGGCTGCCGGAGAACCGCTCGAGCCTGAAATGCAAAACGGCGAACTGCATTTTCGTCTACCCGATATTCCTCACGGCCAAACTGCAAAGTTGCTCTATCGGCTCCGCATTGGCGCCAACGCGCAAGCAGGCGATCAGGAGAACCTGGCGATCGCGTCCGCAACGTTTCCCTCGGGCGAGCAGGTCCAGACCTCGCCCGCGCGCGCCTCTGTTTATATCTCGGCGGGAGTCTTCTCGACCCAGCAAGTTATTGTCGGTCGCGTGTTTGTCGATACAAACCAGAACGGACAGTTCGACTCGAGTGATCGAGCGATGCCGGGCGTGCGTCTGTATCTCAGCAACGGCGCGTCGGTAATTACCGATTCGGCCGGCCTCTATAACTTCCCTGCTCTCGGCGATGGTCCCCAGGTCGTCTCTCTCGATCCCGTCAGCCTGCCGCCGGGATACCGCTTGTCCGACGGCGGCCGCGAATCTGGCAAGAGTTGGACCCGCCTGCTGCGCACACCCATCGGCGGCGGCGCGCTGTTACGTCAGGATTTTGCGTTAACAAAATCCGGCGTGACGACACCCGATAGCGATAAATCAAAACTCACCCCATCCGGCCCTGCACCCCTCGCGCAGTCAATCTCAACCACGTCAACCGAGTCAGTACCATCTCCGTCAGGTGATGGATCCAGAGAGACTCCATCACAGATCAAAAACCCCGGCACATATGAAATCGCGTCCACTGACAACATCGCTGCCGTCGCTGCCGGCGATGTTTTGATTTCCTCACCGGCTCCTAACTCAGTCGCAATGGCGCCCGGTCTCGACGTTGAGGTACGCACCGCCCTCAACTGGACGGTGAAGCTGGAAGTCAACGGTGAACAAATCTCCGACAAGAACGTCGGTGTCAGCCGTCTCGATCACAAGAATCAGGTTTCGATGTTTGGCTTCGTCGGCATCAATGTTCGGCCCGGCGTGAACCGGATTCGGGCCACGGCCGTCGGGCCCAACGGCGAAGCCGGACACTCTGCCGAAGTCACAGTCATGGGCCGGGGACCGGCGCGCCATTTGGAAATCGCGGCGGACAAGACGGAAATTCAAGCCGGCGGAAACGACTTCACCCTGCTACACATCAGGTTGCTCGACCAGTGGGGGAACCCCGCACTCGACGGCCAGGTAGGCATCGACACCTCATCCGGCCAGCTGCTGCGCGAAGCCGAAACAAAGACCGAGGCGAGTAATGCGGTTGCCGCAAACAAAACAAATTCCCTTGATACTGCGACTGAGCACTCGGCCACCCAACTCGTCTTGCAGACGGAAAAAGGCGAAGCCGTAGCGAAGCTGATCGGCTCCGGCTCGCCCGGCGAAGCAAAGCTCAAAGCCCAAACCGGCGAGATCGAAGCAACCGCGCAAGTGCACATCGGGTCTGAGATGCGGCCAACTATTCTCGTCGGATTCGCCGAGATGAGTTTCGGCAAGGGCATTCCCGAAGTCTCTCTACGCAACGAGCAGGGCGACTTCCGCAGCCGCGTCAGCCTTTTCTACAGCGGCAAGTTGCCGTGGGACAGCATGCTGACGCTGAGCTACGATTCCGAACGCCCCATCAATCGCACCACCGGCCGTGATCGCCTGTTCCAACTCGATCCGCTGGATCGTGTCTATCCGCTGTTCGGCGATTCGTCCACGCGCTTCGAAGCCGCGCCTTCCAATTCAAAGGTCTACGCGCGCATCGATCACAAACGTTCGTTCATGATGTTCGGCGATTTCGAAACCGATATGGACGCGCCGCTGGCCGGCTATGGCCGCAAGCTGACCGGAGTCAAAGCCCACTTCGAAGATGCGCAGGGCGACTTCATCACTGTAACCGGGGCGCGCCCGGACACTTCGTTTGCCCGTGATGTCTTTCCGGCGGGCCAACTCGGGATCATGCAATTATCGAACGCTGAGATTCTGCCGGGTTCGGAAACCGTCCTGCTGGAAACCCGCGATCGCCGCAATCCCGAAGTCATCATCTCGCGCGAAACGCTGACGCGCTCAATCGATTACAACCTCGATGCGGCGAACGGCCGGCTGTTCTTTCTGCGCTACGTCTCGACGTTTGATTCAGTACTCAACCTGAAACAGATTGTGGTCACCTATGAGCATCGCGCGGCCGGCCTCGCCTCGGCGGTTTACACGGCGCGCGCCCGGAAGAATTTCAAAGGGATCGGACTGAAGCTTGGTCTCTCGGCCGTGCTGCAACGCGAAGCCGAAGGCAGCGATTTTCTGCTGGGCGGCATTGATGCTGAAAAGACCCTGCCGCGTCATGGCTTGTTGCAGATGGCCTGGGCCCGCAGCAGCGGCGAAGTCCTGGGCACCGGCAATGTCCTCTCGAGCGACGGTAACACGCGTCACGACGGAGATGCTTATCAGTTAACGATTGCCCAGCCGCTGCCCTTCTTCAACGGCACGCTCAAAGCGCGCTATCTCAACGCCGCGGCCGGGTTCTTCAACCCCTTCGGCGGCACCGTCACGCCAGGTTCGCAACGCGCGGAAGCAGTGCTTGAATTGAATCCTTTCAAGCGCTCGAAGTTACAGTTCGGCGTGGTCGAGGAGCGCAACAAGACTGCCAACGTTAATAACGGCCGCATGACCTATGCCGCCGCGCTCGATCAAATTCTCGGCGAGAAGGTAAAGCTGCACTTCGGATTCGACCATCGCGAATTCACGGATAACCTGTCGGACCAGAGCACTTCATCGAATCTGGTCACGGCAGCTGTCGACGTACACGCGACCGACAAGCTGAACTTTACGGCCAAGCGCGAACAGAACCTGGGCGCCGCCGATCCGACCTATCCCGATCAAACAACCCTGGGCGCGAACTACCAAATCAATGCGCTGACCAAGCTCTTCTTCACCCAGCGTCTGGCGGCAGCTTCGATCACGCCGATTGGCGACTACACCGGCACCGGTTTCGCAACCGTATCTTCACGGCGCGAAACGGCGATCGGGATTGAAACCCGCTTCGGCAAATCGACGACCGCCACCGGACGCTATCAACTGGAGAATGCCATCAACGGCACCGATAGTTTTGCGGTCCTCGGCCTCCAGAACCGGCTGCCGATCACCAAACAGCTTTCAGTTGAGTTGGGATTTGAGCGCGGCTTCCACCTGATGGGACCGAACCAAAGTTTCAATAGCGGCACCGTCGGTTTCGGTTGGCAGCCGAATTCAGATTTCCGCGCGACCGCCCGGTATGAATATCGCGACCGCGGCGGTGTGGGACAGGTTTTGTCGTTCGGCGCGGCCGGCCGTCTGGCTGACGGCATCACTGCGCTCTCGCACATTCAATGGTCGCGCGGCACGTTCACCGGCCGCACAAACTCTGCGCTCGACGGCACCGCGGCCCTGGCGATTCGCCCGCTGGAAACCGATCGTTATGGATTGCTGTTCAGCTACAATCACCGTTCGTTGTTTCAGGATGGGTTGACCGGCCAGGCCCCGACGCGCGACTCGCGCGACACACTGTCGACCGACGGTTACTATCAACCCGTCAAAGACCTGGAACTGTTTGGCCGCCTGGCCGCGAACTTTAACGGCAGCGGCCAGCCCGACCTGCCTTACGTGGCCACACTCACTTATCTGATGCAGGCCCGGGCCCAGTATCATTTTTCCGCGCGAGTCGATGGCGCTGTCGAGACGCGCATGCTCTTCCAGCCGTCATCTGCCAGCACCCGCACCTCCACCGGCGCTGAAGTTGGATTCTGGATCCTGCCGGATCTGCGGCTCGGTACGGGTTATAACTTCGCGGTGAGCCGCGAGGCCTTCAGCAGCAACCTGATTCCACAGCGGCGGGGATTTTATTTCACCGTCACCTCGAAGCTCTCGCGTTTGTTCGATCTCTTCGGCACCTCGAAAGCCGGACTGACAGATGCGACTGACGATCCGAAACCCCAAACCAAAGAAAACTAGCCGCCAGAGAATGCACGAGAATCAACCACAAATGCGGGGGTTCCGTTCGAGCGACCCGATGACTTCTATGCGGGCCACGCGGTCCGGCCGGCGCACACTCCCAATTGCGCTCATGATATTCGCTGGCCTCCTGTTCCTGGCAACGCCGCGCGCGCACGCGCAAATCACTTTCGACGCCGCCTCGAGCTCCAACACCGGCACCGGCACTGCCAGCACTCTTACCTGGTCGCATGCGGTGGGCGCTTCGCTAACTAATCGTATTCTGATTGTCGGCGTCTCAATTCGGAATAGCGCTGGCCAGACGGTGAACAACGTGACTTATGCGGGAATCAATCTCACCCTGGTGGGCCAGACGACGAACGGCACCAACGCCCGGGTGGAAATTTGGCGCCTGATAGCGCCGGCCACCGGCGCCAACAACATCATTGTCACCTTGTCCGCAGCCGCGCGGTTTGTGGGCGGGGCCGCGTCATTCAGCGGCGTCAGTCAGACACCGGCGCTGGCGCTGGGTGCTTACTTCTCGGCCACGGCCAACTCTGCCACCCCGACGGTGAATGTTACCAGCGTGGCTCAGGGGCAAGTGGTTATCGACACCATCGCCAACGCGACCCTGGCCACCGGAACTTCCCTGCCCTGCGTGGGCGCGAATCAGACCCAGCGTTGGTCCAACCGCACTTCGAACACCACCGCCGGCAACAACACACCCGGCGCCGGCAGTACCGAACCTGGCCCATCCGGCGGCGGCACGGTCACCATGAGCTGGCGTCTGGAAGGTTGCAGCGGCGCGACCAGCCGTCAATGGGCCATCGGCGCCGTAGCCCTGAAGCAGGGCGCGGTGGTTTCTTTATCTAAAGCAGTGAATCCGACCGGCGCCCAATCACCCGGCGCCAATCTCACTTATACCGTCACCTTTACCAACGGCGGCGATGCGCCGGCATCGAGCTTTGTGCTGGCCGATCCAATCCCGGCCAATACTGATTTCAAAGTCGGCTCAGTGAGTAATTCACTTGGCACCACCGGATTGTCGGTCGCTGTGGCTTACTCGAACAACGGCGGCAGCAGCTACACGTACACGCCGGTGAGCGGCGGCGGCGGCGCCAGCTCAGGCTACGACCGCAACGTAACCAACATCCGCTGGACCTTCACCGGCAGCCTCAGCCAGACATCTCCCAACAATACCGGCAGCGTCAGCTTCATCTCAAAGATAAGATAAGCCCGTGTCAGAACCGGGAGCGATAGCGACCGGGCCCATCTTGAAGCGCGGCGACTGGTCGCCGCTTTTCATTTACCACCACAAAAACAAAGCGCCGCTGAATAAACAAAGCGCCGACGAAGCGGCGCTGGCCAAAGCAAACCAGATCCTCGCCGGCGTCGCCGCCGATCCCGACTTCGGCGATAACAGCTCACTCTGGGAAGCCATGGGCCGCACCCGTAAAAGCGAACGAGGCACCGGCCTGACCAGAAAAGGAAAACCCGACACGGGAGGAACTCCAAAGCCAGCCCCCTAAGACGCCGGGGCAGTAGCCCGACCGTCAGGGAGGGCTCGTCCTTCTCACGCCAACGCCGTGGAGGAACTCCACAACCAGCCCCCTAAGACGCCGGGGCAGTAGCCCGACCGTCAGGGAGGGCTCGTCCTTGTCACGCCAACGGCGTGAAATCTAATAGCCAGGGGCCGAGTCCCGATTGCATTGAGACAAAGCCCCTGGCTCAAACCCGCAGTTTGATTCGTGCCTGAAAGGGCACAATAGAAAGGGAGCATCGGTAGTGACCTAATTTGACTGGAGTGCAACCGTCCTCGGTTGCTCTGTTTAGAGAAAGGCAAGCGAGGACCTTTGCGCTCCAGTCAAAAATGGTCGCCGAACCCAAATTAGGGCATCGAAATACTTGACTCCGCGAGATGAATAACGCCGCAGGCGTTCGCAAATTCCCAGCCCAGGGCAACGCCCTGGGAAAAGAATCGAAAAATATGATCGAACTCTGAAAGAGTTCGCGATGTCCAGCCT